>Ga0222714_10001052_pt1 | contig 31303 bp, 36 predicted proteins | sample C33_3DmetaG_FD_165048 | JGI IMG/M metagenome (GOLD analysis project Ga0222714, IMG submission 165048) | Estuarine water microbial communities from San Francisco Bay, California, United States - C33_3D | ecosystem: Environmental > Aquatic > Marine > Unclassified | place: USA: California... | reverse complement strand
ACTAATGTTAATTCAGGGTCTGGAATACCTGGGTCAATTCTGCCTTTGCTGAAATGCAGGTTAAAAATTGTTTGTCCGTGACGAAGAAGGATCATTGCTGATCAGGTTTTGCTGCTGACTGGTGGTTTTTTTGAATCGATGCTGCATCATGTGAGCTAGTTTCGGAAAATTCACCTTCTATTATCACTTCCTCATAACCTCTACTGCGACGGCTGCGCAGATATCTTAACAACAGCTGTGCCCAAAGTAATCTGGTTGGGCGGAAAACTAGAGACAATCCAAAGGCATCGGTAATAAATCCAGGCGTCAAGAGCAGGACAGCTCCGATAAAGATTGCCGCTGCATCAATCACCGCCAGCGGAGCGTCAGAAGAACTCGCCGTAGCAAGCCGCTGCATCGCTACCCGACCCTCCGCACGCGCCAACGACGCACCACATGCGGCAGTTAGGATAACAAGACCTATCGTCATCCAAAGGCCAATTGCCTCGCCAGCGCTTATTAGAACTGCAATTTCAGCAATTGGAATACCTATAAATAAGAGGAAGATTAACCAAGTCATAGTTGCTTTAAGTGGCTCCGGCGTTATGGTGAGAAATGACGCAGGTGCTGCATCGGGCTAGCGATTTCTCTTTTCACTACCCAAGTAAGCATTTCGCTAAGCCTATAAAAGTATTTTCTGGGCTTGAACAACTTTTTGGAGCGGCTCAACCGGCCGCCGGGGCCTCTGTAACATAGGTCCAGAAGGAGTAATTCGGATGGGCAATAGTGACGCCCTAATCGAAATTATCATCTTAGCGGTCGTTGCTGGGTTCCTTATCCTACGCCTCAGGAGTGTGTTGGGTAAACGCCACGGTCATGAGCGGCAGCGCTATGAAGAGGGCGATCAACAACCTAAGAATAAAGGTGAGGAAGAGGAGAAAAATATAACTCCATTTCCTTCACGCATTGATGCAGAGCCGCCTTCTTCCAACGGCGAGATTAGCAAAGTTCATTCTCTCGACCCCAACTTCTCCGAAGAAGAATTCCTTGGAGGTGCTAGAGAGGCATTTAGAATGATTTTAGCTGCTTATGCCGGATCAGACCGCGAGACGCTGCGCGCACTTTCAAACGATGAAGTATACCAAGAGCTTGATAATGCCATTTCAAAGCGAGATGAGCTGGGTGAATCACTCGACGCGACGTTGATTGGAATCCAATCTGCATCAATAAACGCTGTAGAGACAGTGGGCTCCACTGCTCGGATAACCGTCCGGTTTGAGTCGGAACAAACTAATGTCACTCGCAACTCTGAGGGTCAGCCGATTGACGGTGTGCCCAATCAAGTTGAAACAATTATCGATCTTTGGACTTTTGAGCGTGACTTGTCCAATAGCGATCCCAACTGGCATTTGATAGACACCGAACCTGGCGAGTAAACCAATGAGGCGCCACGCGGCCCTTATGCTAATGGTTGCGGTGCTATCAAGCTGCGCAAACCCAGAAAAAAAACATCAACCGCCTCATGTAGATCGTGCGCCAAAGCTGCAAGAAATAACTTTTTCAAAATTGCCAAATTGGGAAAGCGCAGATGTCAGAGCTGGGCTGAACGCTTTCAAAAAAGCTTGTTCAAGATTCTTTCGTCTCGATCCATCTATGCAAGCCTCCAAGGCCTGGCCTGAGCTGGGCACCAATGGAGACTGGGCCTTGGTTTGTAAAAGGGCGAAAGCTGTTGATGGACCGGATGGCAAAAGCTTCCTGAAGAGCCAATTCAGAGTCTATGAGGTCAATAGCCCGGCAAATTCCGGGTTGTTCACAGGCTATTTTGAACCTGAGTTCTACGGTGCGAGACAGCGCGGCGGTCGGTATCAATATCCTCTGTATAAACGGCCTAAAGATATTATTTCAGTTGATCTTGGCATGTTTAGTGAAAATCTGGAGGGACAGTTGATACAGGGACGCTTAGAGGAAAAAACCCTTAAACCCTACTACGAGCGATCCGAAATCGCTGAGGGAGCATTACAGGGTCGAGAACTCGAACTAGTTTGGCTGTCAGATCCAATTGATGGCTTTTTTATCGAAATTCAGGGGTCCGGACGCATCCGCTTGGCTGAAGGGGATTGGATGCGCGTCGGCTACGATGGGAAAAATGGAAGACCTTATCGGGCTATCGGCAGAGATCTCATAGCGATGGGGGAAATACCCTCCGACAAGATGTCGATGTCGGCCATTCGTAACTGGCTAAGTGCGAACCCCAGCCGCTCCCAAGCCTTGATGAATAAAAACCCTTCTTACGTCTTTTTTAAAGAGCGCCACGGTGCAGGACCCATTGGAGCTGCCGGCACAGCTTTAACACCAGGGTACAGTCTCGCCGTTGATCCTAGGTTTGTCCCTTTAGCCAGTATCGTTTATTTGGACGCGTCACATCCGAGCGAAGGAATGCCTCGTCTTCAACGCCTAGTGGCTGCTGAGGATACAGGAAGCGCCATCAAAGGCCCCCAGCGCGGCGACCTATTTTGGGGGACAGGAAAGGCGGCTGGCGAAAACGCCGGTCACATGGCTAGCAAGGGGCGCTATTATCTTCTTTCGCCTCGATAAATCTAAAGGAAGCCCAAAATGAAAATTTATGGCCGTGTTACTTCTAGCAACGTAATGAAAGTCCTTTGGGCTGCAGATGAGCTTGGACTTGATTACGAGCGCATCGATGCTGGTATGACTTTCGGCGTTGTAGATACGGCAGAATATCGGGCGATGAATCCTAATGGCAGGGTGCCCACACTTGTTGAGGGAGATTTCGTCCTTTGGGAATCTAATGTGATTGTGCGTTATCTGGCCACCAAATTCGGAATGGGAACGTTGTGCCCAAGCGAATTAACCAACCGTGCAGATCTTGAGCGCTGGATGGATTGGCAACAAACAACTCAGAATCCGGCCTTCACCCCAGTTTTCTGGGGGCTTGTTCGGACACCGCCGGAACAAAGGGACCAGTCAGCTATCGATGCAGCAGTGAAGCAATCAATAGCTGCAATGCGCATTCTAGATGCACGGATGGAAGGTAGAAAGTGGATAGGTGGCGAAGAGCTTACTATGGCTGACTTCCCTGTTGGCCCCAACATTCACCGCTTCTTTAATTTACCTTTTGAGAGACCCGATCTTCCCAATCTAAAGAGGCTGTATGATCGCATGTGTGAGCGGCCGGCTTATATAAAAAATATTGCTTCCATTCCGATTTCTTGAGTTATTACCTACTCAGTGGGAGTGGACCTTGGCAGACCCAGACATTCAAGATCTCTACGAACGCATCTGGTATGGTGTTCAAGGTCAACGTGTTGAACTTGGATTTGACCTTAAGCTCTTAAATAAACCAGGCAGTCCAGTATTTAGCGCGCGAGACGCACTTTTGCCTTGGATGGCATTGCTTTTGCTCGCTATCGGTGGTTGGCGCGTTGGAGGCTGGATTGGTTCAGCCGCAGCTGTCTTGGCTATGCTTGTGTTGATGGCCACCACCATCAATTACGCGGTAATGAAGCGACTACGAGAAAGATCAGAGAAGTATGCACTTTCTGGGCATTTAAGTTTTGAAGAACTTTGGCAAGTAGGCGCTATCTCACTCAGAATTGCTGGCAATGATAGCGCAGAATTCAAAGGACCTAGTATGGAGTGGACTGCATTCGCTCGGCAGTTACCCAAAACTGAAGCTGAAAAGGCAGCGGACAGGGTGGATAGAAATAAATGATGAGCCGCCAGCGGAAAGAGCGACGAGCTACAGAAGCGGAAATTGATCTCTGGCGAAGAGCAGTCGTAGATGCTGCTCCCTTGGACAAAAACATAGCCACCACCACCACAAAACGAGTGGCAAAGCCCCATGTGAGCCGAAGATACATTGTTTCTTCAAATTTACCCCCCGCCCATTCAAAGTCTCAGCCACAACCAATTGATAGAAATACTCTCGCCCGGCTGAGAAATGGCCGGATGGAAATTGAAGGTAAGCTTGATTTGCACGGCTTAACCGCAGCTCAGGCTAAGCACGCACTTGCTGCGTTCCTGAGTTCCAGTCATGCTATTGGGCGAAGGGCGGTACTGGTTATTACTGGACGAGGCCTAAATCCTGATTCCAATGGGCCCGGCGTAATCAAGCGGGAAACACCCTCGTGGCTCAACCAGATGTCTGACGTTGTTTCTTCATATGGCCAAGCAGATAAGCGACATGGAGGAGAAGGGGCGTTATACGTTCGCCTCAAGCGCAACAAGGGTGCAAAGAACGAACCATGACACCCAGCGCAATTTTGGCCGCAGCAATCGAGATCCTTGAAGAACAGGAAACGCGGCCTGGACCTCTAGACCTCATTGTAGGGCGCTACCAGCGGCAACGGCGTTATATCGGTGCAAAAGATCGCTCCGCGCTGGCAAGCCGAGTATTTGGGCTAGCTCGCCGACACTTTCGACTTGGATGGAGGCTGGAACAAGCCGGGGCACCAACCTCACCGCGAGCACTCCTTATTGCCGATTTATTACTCTGTGACGGCTTAGAGCCAGATGAAATTAGCACCCTTTTCAATGGTGGAAGCCATGCACCGCCAGAGCTAAACACCTCTGAGTGGAGTTGGCTTCTCCGTATCGGCCCCTCTCCATTAGAAACCGCTGAAATGCCGGCAGCTGTAAGGTTAGAGTGCCCAAGCTGGGCCTGGGATGGCCTCTATGATGCGTTCAACGACAGAACCGAGTTACAGCTTAGCGCACTTTTGAAAGAGGCACCCTTGGACCTCAGGGTTAATACTCTAAAATCAGATAGACGCAGTGCCCTGGCAGCTATTAAGCGAGCCGGCTTTGACGCCGAGCTTACACCTCTAGCTAACACAGGCATTCGTCTCCCCCACCGCGTAGCTCTGGGCCGTCTTCCGGGATTACTCGAAGGTGTGGTTGATCCGCAGGATGAAGGTTCTCAATTAGCTGCAATCGCACTTGCACCAAAACCAGGAGAAAGAATAGCTGATTTTTGTGCAGGCGCGGGCGGGAAGGCCTTAGCTATGGCCGCCGCTATGGGTAACAAAGGCCGCATACTTGCTTTAGATTCCGACAAAAGGCGCCTAGACCAAGCTGGCCCAAGACTCTCAAAAGCAGGGGTTGATATTGTTGAGCGACGTCCGATTTCTAATGGAAGAGATCCTTGGCTGAAGCGTCAAGTAGCAAAATTTGATGGCGTGCTGATTGATGCACCTTGCTCTGGCGTTGGAGCGTGGCGGCGAAACCCTGATGCCCGCTGGGGTCGTGGCCAGCCAGATCTTGCAAAATTGACTGAACTTCAGTCCAGCATTCTAGATCGTGCGGCGCGCCTTGTTAGGCCAGGTGGGCGTTTGGTTTACGTCACATGTTCGTTGTTACCGCAAGAAAACCAAATTCAAACTGATGCCTTTCTTACACGTTCTGAGGATTTCTCTTATGCCCCGCAGATTGATTTTCCAATCCAAGTACCAAACGGCCACATCACACTAACGCCAGCGGACACGGAAACAGACGGGTTTTTTATTGCTTGGCTTCAAAAGAAAATATGATCCGTTCATGTAAAACACACGTAAGTAAGTCCTAATCCGGTTTTGATGCCGAAAACAAACGTTTTTGAAAAAAGTTTCAAGTGGGATTTAGTATGGCCGCAGGCTTTCATTTGGATGAAGATTGTCTTCTAGAGTATGGCGCAGGTTCACTTGATGAAGCCTGGGGCTTGGCGATAGCAACCCATTTGTCGTTTTGCCCATCTTGCCGCTCACGAACAATGGAGTTTGAAGCTCTCGGCGGGGTCACCTTAGACGACCTCCCCGCATCATTAATCAACGACGATGCGTTAGCTGTGTGTCTAAAGCGGCTTGATGAGGAAACCCCTGCAACCATCCAACATTGCCTTACTAGAACTAGCGTTCTTCCGAGTGTTCTGCATCACTATACCGGCGGCAATTTAGAAAAAGTTCAGTGGCGGCGCGTCGGCGGAGGAGTGCGTCAGGCTGTTATACCCACCGAAGGTAAAGCTGTTGCGCGTCTGCTTCGAATTCCTGCGGGAGTAGCAGTGCCTGATCATGGCCACGGGGGAAAAGAGCTAACGGTAGTTTTGTCTGGTTGTTATGCTGACGGCGACAGATTATTCCAACGCGGCGATATTCAAGAAGTAGATGGAAGCGTTGAACATTCTCCTAATGTCGTGGGGACAGAGGAGTGTTTATGCTTGGTCGCAACCGATGCACCACTCAAATTTAAATCGTTCCTGCCTAGAGTTGCCCAGAGGTTCGCTCGACTCTGACAAGTGAAGGTTTTCAAGCAGCAGTATCAAATGCCTGGAACTTGGTAGGTATCGTTTTTAACTTCGCAATCAGCTCAGCATGTTGGTCGTTATCTATATCGTCAGGTAGATCCAATCTGATTGTATCGACTACGCCGCCGAATGAATCCGAAATTGCGTTGGGCAGTTCATTATAGGTCCCGATAGCTGCGAATAACCCTACAACGTCATCTGAAACCTCTCCGGCAAGCTCTGACCATCGTCCTTCTTTCGACATTGAATGAAGCTTCAGACCAAGATCTTCCAGGCCGTGCTGTTCAAAAACAGGAAGGTATGTGCGGGTCGACCCATAGAAACCAACACGATATCGCGCCCAGTCTACTCGTTTTTTTACCGCTTCCTCGTCTGGGCCAGTGCAAATAAAACCCCCTCCAGAAACTTCAATTGTTTTGCGGTTACGACCGTCCCTAGCCATACCTTCTTCAATTTTAGGCATGCACACATTCTCAATGTATTTTCGAGTGCAGAAACTATGGAGGCGCACACCATCAGCTATCCGGCCCGCCATACGAAGCATATCTGGACCAACTGCGGCAAGGCTAATCGGTGGCAGCGGAAATCCAGTCTTCGGTGGCGAAAACTCGGGTGTCATTAAGGTAAATTGATAGTGCTCACCCTCAAACTTGAGGGGCTCACCATATTCCCAGCAACGCCATATAGCGCGGATTGACTGAACATATTCACGCAACCGCGGTACTGGAGCGAGCCAAGGCGTTGAAAACCGGCGCTCGTTGTGGCCCTTGACTTGAGAGCCCAAACCTAACTCAAACCGACCACCAGATTGTGCGTTAAGATCCCAACCAATATTCGCTGTAACCATTGGACTCCTCGGAAAAGCCACAGCAATGGATGTCCCGAGTTGCACGTCTCGTGTTTCCTGAGACGCGATCGCTAGAGGCATAAAAGGATCATGGGCAAGTTCGGAACTAGCAACACCATCATAACCTGCCGCTTCAGCCCACTTGGCACGGACAGAAGACCGCTTCCAATCATTAGTAGGAAGTTGACTGATAACACGCATGGCAATCCCCTATTGGTCTTCGCCAAAAATTTTACGCAAACGAATAGGTGGACCGCAATGGCACCTAAGCTCACTAGCTATTTTCGGCTAGCACGCCTAAATAGCGCTAGCGTGGGGTCTGCTGCGCGATGCGTTAGGACCTCAGAAATCCCGGGGCCGATATCGAAGCTCTAGGGAGCTGTCACTGCGGGGGATCGTGGTCTCCCACACACGGCGCCCACCTCACTTGGTGAGGTCCCGGAGGATTCGTTCCAGTCCGACGGTCAAGTGGCTCCCCACGCACCCTTACGGTGAAGAAGAACATGCTCCCAATTGATTCTGCCAAGAGGTCCCTTCGCAAAAAAATGCAAACTCGCCGTCGGGATATGTTCAATGCTGCTTCACATGCCGGTGAAACTGTCACTCGTATAGCTAGTAACCACGGTCTTATAGGGCTGGAAGATGTTGCAGCTCTTTACTGGCCAATGAATGAGGAGCTGGATTGTAGGCCTCTTATTAGAGAATTGCTGCAATCTGGACGTCGCGTTGTTCTGCCCGTTACCGGAGAAAAGCACAAGCCATTGATTTTTAGACGTTTTACTGCGGATACAACTTTGCGCCCAGGACCTTTTGGGACCCAAGAGCCGCCTCCTGGTGCGCATGTGCTTGAACCAAATGTACTTTTTCTGCCCCTCCTAGCTTTTGATTCAGCAGGACGACGTCTTGGCTATGGTGGTGGATACTATGACCGGACACTTGCTAAGCTTCGTAAAGATCGAGCCGTAAGAGCCTACGGGCTAGCTTTTGCAGGACAGGAAATAGAACGGGTGCCAAGTAATGCTCTAGACGAGCTGCTTGATGGCATTCTGACCGAGCAAGGCTATAGGCAGTTCAGGTCTAGCTAATATGAATTTATAAGAGTTTCTTATGCGAATACTTTTTCTTGGTGATATTGTTGGACGTTCTGGCCGCGATGCTGTTATTGCTGCAGCTCCAGGCCTGCGCGAACGCTTTGATCTAGATCTTCTAGTAGTCAATGGCGAAAATTCAGCTCACGGCTTCGGCATAACGCCCAAAATTTGCAAAGACCTGTACGAATCAGGGGTGGATGTCATCACAACTGGCAACCATGTTTGGGACAATCGAGAAATTCTTACCCATATTGGTGATGATCCAAAATTGATTCGTCCCATCAACTTCCCGACAGGAACTCCTGGTCGAGGCTGGGCGATAGTCGAAACTGAAAGAGCAGGAAAAGCTCTAATCGCCAATGTGATGCTTCGATTGTTCATGGACCCCCTAGATTGCCCCTTCCAAGCTATGGAAAAAGTGATGGCAACGGCTGTACTCGGAAAAGATGTTGCAGCAATCGTGATTGATATGCATGGAGAAGCAACAAGCGAAAAACGCGCTATGGGTCATTTCCTCGATGGAAGAGCCTCATTGGTCGTTGGAACTCACTCCCATGTTCCAACAGCAGACGGCCACATAATGCGTGGCGGCACAGGTTACCTTACTGATGCTGGCATGTGCGGTGACTACGACTCTGTTATTGGCATGCGCAAGGAAACATCAATCCAAACTTTCCGAACCAAGCGACGCGGAGAAAGGATGGGACCCGCTGATGGGGACGGGTCCTTGGCCGGCGTGTTTGTAGAAACTGATAGCAAAACCGGCTTAGCGTCAAAAATTAAACCATTCAGAGAGGGATTTGGATTGGAAATTTCTTGAAAATAAGCATTTCACGTTCGGAATCGTGCTCGCCTGAAAAAATATGAGCTCAGCTACAGTTAGTTTTCGTTTTCTTAATACCATGCGCTATCCAGTTCAAAGCCTTCCAAAATATTGGGGCTCCAGTTTTCCTGAAATTTCAAATTCGATTCGTTTGCGAGACGCCCTAATTTGGGTATGGTCCGATTAATGCTAATCCAAGATGACTGATCAGCGGTGGGTATCAAACATGGCAGGCCATTCACAGTTCAAGAATATTATGCATCGCAAAGGCGCACAGGATGCGAAACGTGCGAAAATATTCACTCGTATCGGGCGAGAAATCATGGTTGCTGTAAAAACCGGTGGAGGCCCAGACCCCTCAGGGAATCCTGCACTTAGAGCTGCCATCCAAGCCGCTCGGGGTGCAAACATGCCTAACGATCGCATTGATCGTGCTATCAAACGGGCATCCGGAGCTGATGGCGAGGCCGAAAATTTTGAAGAAGTTCGCTATGAAGGTTATGGCCCTGGCGGTGTTGCGTTAATTGTGGAGACCCTGACAGACAATCGGAACCGCACGGCGGCGGACGTTCGAGCAGCCTTCAACAAATATGGTGGCTCGCTGGGTGAAACTAATTCCGTCGCATTCATGTTCGATAGGGTTGGGCTGGTGGTTTATGAGGGCTCTGAGATTGACCATGATACGGTCTTCGAGGCTGCTCTTGAAGCAGGGGCTGAAGACGTGCAATCCGCCGAAGAATTGCATGAAATATTCACTGCAGCAGACAATCTTTCAAGCGTCCGAGAGGGCCTTGAAGCGGTTTTTGGACCCCCATCTTCAGCTAAACTGGCCTGGCGACCACAAAATTTATCTCCAATCGATACCGAAAAGGCAGTTAGCTTAATGAAGCTACTTGAAGTGCTGGATGAGCACGATGATGTGCAGACTATTTTCGGTAACTACGACATACCCGACGATGTGATGGCGGAGCTTGCTAACTAAAATGGGATTGTCCCGCCGCATAATTGGTCTGGATCCTGGTCTGCAAAGAACAGGCTGGGGAATAATTGTGGCCGAAGGCAATCGGCTTTCGCATGTAGCCAACGGCGTAATCCAAACAGTGGCAAAAGCTCCAACCCCGGAACGTTTGACCGAGATTGATGCAGGCATAACGGCAGTAATTCGAGAGTTTTATCCTGATGAAGCAGCCGTGGAGGAAACATTTCTAAACCGTAATCCAGGCACAACCTTAAAGCTTGGCCTCGCACGCGGTGTCGTTCTGCTAACTCCAGCGAGGGCTGGATTGCCCGTATCAGAATATGCTGCCAAAGAGGTAAAAAAATCGCTGGTTGGCTATGGCTCAGCTGATAAAGCTCAGGTTGCCGCGATGGCGGCGCGCTTGTTACCCGGTGTTGAGTTTGCAAATGAGGACGCGGCTGATGCGATCGCAGTCGCGATTTGCCACGCCCATTCAAGCCAAACGATGAACCGATGGGCACAGGTATCTAACGTATGATAGGCCGTCTCGCAGGAATTGTTGAAAGTTTAGGCAGTGGTCAGGCAATTGTTGACGTGAACGGGGTCGGTTACCTGATCAATTGCTCATCAAAAACGCTGGCAGTCGCCGAAACAGGAAAACCAGTGCGTCTCGAGGTTGAAACACAGGTTCGTGAGGATGCAATCGTCCTATATGCATTCGCAGCATCTGGCGAAAAAACTTGGTTCAAACTTCTAACTAGCGTGCAGGGTGTTGGAGGCCGCGTGGCTTTACAAATTCTCTCTGCGCTCAGCCAAGATGAACTTGCTGCGGCTATTCTTTCTGACGACAGAAAGACCGTTTCACGAGCAGAGGGCGTAGGCCCTAAGCTAGCTCAACGCATAATCTCTGTCCTCAAAGACAGAGTTTTGGAAGGTGGAACGACGTCACCAACTTTCCAGGCAGATTTTGGTTCGAACACTGATAGCCAAGCCGGTAAAGAACATGCTGAGGCAATTTCGGCATTAGTTAACTTGGGATATGGCCGGTCAGAAGCCTTTAGCGCGGTTTCCCGGGCCGTTAGTAAAATTGGATCTGAAGTATCACTCTCTGAACTTTTAACTGCATCTCTAAAAGAGGCAGCTGGCTCATGACCGAAGACCGCCTCATTGATGCACTCGCCCATGATGACGATCCAGGCGACGCGTCTATGCGGCCAGAACGTCTGTCGGATTTTGTGGGACAGGCAAAGGTGCGGGAGAACCTGGAGGTCTTCGTAAAAGCAGCAAAGACTAGGGGCGATGCTCTTGACCACGTCCTTTTAATTGGTCCTCCAGGTCTTGGCAAAACAACTCTCGCACAGATTGTAGCAGCTGAACTTGGTGTGGGATTTAGGGCAACTTCGGGACCGGTAGTTGCACGCGCCGGTGACCTCGCGGCGCTACTTACCAATTTACAGCCTCGCGACGTGCTCTTCATTGACGAAATTCATCGCCTTAATCCCGCTGTCGAAGAAATTCTCTATCCTGCAATGGAAGACTTTCACCTGGACCTAATCATTGGAGAAGGACCGGCAGCGCGCTCGGTGCGAATTGACTTACCCCCCTTTACACTGGTCGCTGCGACGACACGAGCGGGTTTGGTTCAAGGTCCACTGCGAGATAGATTTGGAATTCCATTGAGGCTGGGCTTTTACACCGTCGATGAATTAACCCGCATTGTTATGCGTGGTGCTGGTATTCTTGGCGCCTCAATGGCTTCAGATGGAGCAGAAGAAATTGCAAGGCGGGCCCGTGGCACCCCAAGAATTGCAGGACGCCTGCTGCGCCGAGTTCGGGATTTTACTGCAGTTGAAGGCTCGGGAACGATAGATGCAGCAGCGGCTGATCGGGCGCTGCGACGCTTAGAGGTTGATTCAGAGGGATTAGACGCCATGGATAGGCGCTATCTCCAATGCTTAGCAGAGCGCTATAACGGGGGGCCTGCGGGAGCAGAAGCACTGGCCGCCGCACTCGCTGAGCAGCGAGATGTAATAGAAGATGTCATAGAACCATTTCTTATCCAGCAGGGCTTTGTCCTGCGAACTCCGAGGGGCCGTATACTGCCAGCCAAGGGTTACGAGGCGATAGGGATTGCTCCCCCAAAAGACGCGGGTGAGTCGGACCTATTCAGCTGATGAATAAGTCCACGCCTCAAAATCTTTCAATTCGCGTGTACTATGAAGACACGGACGCTGGCGGAATTGTTTACCACGCGGCCTATCTTCGTTTTGCTGAGCGCGGCAGGTCTGAGTTTGTGCGTAACCTTGGGATTGATCAGCAGAAGATGCGAAGTGATCTAGGTTTAGGATTCGTCGTTACGTCTCTTTCGATAGATTATTTGAAACCCGCCTATCTTGATGACAGATTGACAGTCACAACAGAGATAGCCCTTGTTAGGCCTGCCAGCGTGAATTTTAACCAGATGGTGGCTCGTGAAGACCAAATCCTAGCTAACCTGAAAGTTCGAGTGGCATGCTTAGATGCAGTCGGAAATCCCGTAAGGCTACCAGCTGCTCTTACCACAACGCCATAGTTCCGCCCTTTTTTGGCTGGAGACATATAAATCATGAATAATACAATCGTATCCGAGACTATTAGCCAGTCCGGCGGCCTCTCGCCGATAGAACTGTTTCTTGCAGCGGACTTCATTGTTAAGACCGTTATGGCAATCTTATTAGCACTTTCAGTGTGGTGCTGGGCTGTAATTGTTGCCAAGTGGCGTTTAGTAGCTCAGCTAAACCGTGAGGCTTCTGATTTTGAAGATGCCTTTTGGTCCGGTGGCTCACTCGACGAGTTGTATGACCGGGTTAGCACTAATCCGTCAGATCCAATGACAACCATTTTTTCTGCGGCAATGCGGGAGTGGCGCCGAGCTGCAAAAAACGAAACGAAGAAAAACTTTGGTATTGGGTTGAAAGATCGACTGGACAGGGTGATGTCCGTTGCTATTGCGCGCGAAATGTCATTGATCGAAAAAGGCATGACGGTTCTGGCATCCACTGGTTCTACAGCACCATTCATTGGCCTTTTTGGAACTGTCTGGGGCATTATGAATAGCTTTGGCGCCATAGCCGCAGAGAAAACCACCAATCTTGCCGTTGTTGCGCCTGGTATAGCAGAGGCCCTGTTTGCAACTGCGATGGGCCTTTTTGCAGCAATTCCAGCTTCTCTTGCGTACAATAAATTCGCTGCAGACATGAACCGTTATTCAGGCCGGCTCGAAACTTTTGCCGGAGACTTCCAGGCAATTCTTTCCCGTCAGATCGATGAGGAGGGATAAACTATGGCAGGCGGCCTTATTGGAGGTGGCATCGGAAACCGGCGGGGGCGCCATAAACCTTTGGCTGAAATAAATGTTACGCCCTTCGTTGATGTCATGCTGGTATTGCTTATTGTTTTTATGGTCACAGCACCCCTTCTAACTGTTGGCGTACCTGTAGAACTACCCAAAACAGCCGCTGCACAACTTGTTGACCGAGACGAGCCGCTGATAATTACGGTGGACGGCGAGGGTCGCATATTCCTTCAAGAGACAGAGCGCAGCCTGGAGGCTCTAATAGCCACACTAAAAGCAATCCGTGCGGAAAAACCGGACGGCACGGTCTACGTGCGCGGAGATAAGGGTATAGCGTACGGTGAGGTCATGGAGGTGATGGGTGCTCTTGTAAAATCTGGCGTAACAAAGCTCTCTCTCGTAGCTGAAACACCCGGGTCAGGACGCTGAGCCAGTGCATGGTAACTTACTCGTCTCATTTCTGGGCCATTGTGCCCTGATTTTAGTGATGATGTTTGGGCTACCAAGTTTTTTTCAGCCAGAAGACGACGGCATTGCAGCCAACAATATTGGCATCATAAGCGATGTTCAGCTTGCAGAGATGTCCAGGGGCAAATTACCGGCACCAAAAAACGCTGAAAACAGCAAGGCTGCCCAAGCCAAATCGAAATCCACAGCGGTCGTCCAACCTAAGAATGCAAAATCAGCCTCCGCATCCCAATTAGACTCACCTCAAGTACCAGAGCCAAAACGGGCGACAAAACCCCAAGCGCGCACAGCCTCTCCCAAGCCTCCTTCTCGGCCACTGCCACCAAAACGAGCTGCACCAGCGCAAGACTTATCAACTGCCTCTCTTCTTCCTCAAAAGAAACCAAAACCGAAGGCTCCGGCGCCAACTCCACGCGATGTAAAGACGCAGAATTCAAGAAAACCTAGCGCTCAGGCTCAAAAAACCCAGCCACCACCTCAACGGCCGGTTGAAACCAAATCGCCTGTGAAAGAGGCTACAAAATCCCAAAAAACCCAGACTCCTTTGCCTCCTAAATCTCAGGAAAATCCAAATGACGCATTCGCTAATCTTATTGGTGGAGCGATAGGGTCGGTTCCTGAGAATGATGGAATGAGTGCAATTGCTGATGCGTTGGGCGTTGGCGTATCCACAGGCCCACTCTCCAACACCATCCAACAAGCTATCGCATCTCGCCTCGGAATGTGTTGGACTCCTCTCAAGGGAGCGCCAGGCGCAGAAGACCTTGTGGTTGAGGTGCGCATCCGATTATTGCCAACGTCTGAAGTTGACCAAGTAGAAGTAGTGAAAAGGCCCCCGGGTCAATTTGGCAACGTCGCAACCCAAAGAGCCGAACAGGCTATTCGGAAATGCGATCCATTTAATAAAGCTGGTATCTTGACGTTGCCTCTAGACAAGTATCGCGACTGGCGAGAAATGAACATTACCTTCGATCCCCGTAAGTACACAGGCTAGGAGTTTTCGGATGGCACGAATTCTTAAAATTCTCATCCCTCTGGTTTTGATTTTGAGTGCCTTCAAACCAGCAATGTCTCAATTGAGAGTTTCTGTAGAGGATGGTCTTCGCGAACCCCTGCCCATCGCTTTTGCTCCATTTGTGACTAAAAACGGAGCGTCGCCAAACATGGGCCGGGATCTAGCAGACGTTGCAATTGCTGATCTTGAAAGCTCACGACTTTTCCGAGCCATCGATCCATCCGCATTCATACAAACCCCTGCAGCTGCGACGATTGCACCTCGTTTCCCAGATTGGCGTCAAATCAACGCCCAGGCACTAGTTGTTGGAACAGTGGGCAATGAACCTGATGGTCGAATTCGTGTTGAGTTTCGCCTCTGGGATGTACTCGGTGAAGTCCAACTTGTTGGCCAAGCATACGTCACACAGCGGGAAAATTGGCGGCGCATCTCACATTTGGTCGCTGACACCGTTTACAAATGGTTAACAGGGGAAAAAGGCTACTTTGATACCCGAATAGTTTATGTCGCGGAATCCGGTACGGCCGATCGGAAGGTAAAACGGTTGGCAATAATGGACCAAGACGGAGCAAATCATTCATATCTCACTAATGGAAGAAATCTTGTTCTGACGCCGCGCTTTTCGCCTTCTCGCCAAGAAATTACATACATGTCTTATGCCGGCCGACGGCCACGGGTTAGAATTCTGAATGTCGATACTAATCAAGACGAAACCTTAGGACCAATTGACGGGATGACTTTCGCCCCGCGTTTCTCACCAGACGGTGACAAACTGCTGTTTTCAGCAGAACAGCGTGGCAATTCGGATGTATTTGCCCTCGATCTTCGAAGTCGACGCAGAGAGCGGCTAACTGATCACCCAGCAATCGATACCTCACCTTCGTTCTCTCCCAATCAGAGAGAGATTGTCTTTAACTCGGACCGAGGTGGCACTCCGCAGCTCTATGTAATGTCAGCTGATGGAGGTAACGCCAGGCGGATATCATTTGGCGGCGGTAGATATGCTACCCCCGTGTGGTCTCCGCGCGGTGACCTTATTGCTTTCACTAAAATTGAAGGAGGTCAGTTCGGAATCGGGGTAATGCGATCGGATGGGTCCAACGAAAAAATGTTGTCTCAGTCATATTTCGAAGAGTCTCCAACGTGGGCACCGAATGGTCGCGTTATTATGTTTTTCAGACGCACTCCAACTGATCGTAAGGGTCGTGGTGGTCGAAGTCGCCTTTTTATTGTTGATGTAGCTGGTGGAGAACCCAGGGAGATTGTGACGCCAGGCGATGCTTCAGATCCTGCTTGGTCACCACTTTCACCATAGGATTAACAAACTTATACAAACTGCCCTTGAGGTATCGGTTAGGTTAAAGTACTACATAAGAGACCAAAGCGTCTGGATAAATGTTGGAAGAACATTGTCAGCGCTGCATGTTGGGGAAGCTAAAGATGAAGCTGAAGAGTTTAGCCGTAATTTGCCTAGGTTTATTAATAAGCGCTTGCGCGGCATCAAACGACCAAGCCGCTTCTAGCGGGTCTGCATCAGGAGCCAGCGCTGGCTCAAACTCAGGCCAACTTTCGCGGGATGTTACCACAACGACAAGCTCTACATTTGCTCCAGGCAGTCAGGAGGAGCTTCAAGCTTCGATTGGTGATCGTGTTTTCTTCGAAACAGATCGCTACGACCTATCGCCAGAGGCGCAAGCAATGGCTGGAACGTGGGCGGATTGGATGAAAAAACACCAAAACGTTCAGATTGAAATTGAAGGCCACGCTGATGAGCGGGGAACTCGCGAGTATAACCTTGCATTAGGAGCACGCCGCGCCAACACGGTGAAAGATTACCTAACGTCACTAGGTGTCCAGGCTAATCGTGTAAGCACAGTTTCCTACGGCACGGAGCGTCCAGACGCACTTGGCTCTAATGAGGAAGCTTGGGCTAAAAACCGTCGAAGCGTCGCTGTGGTTCGCTAGTAGGCGCCATAGATTTGGCGTAATGTCGTGATAGCGTGGCGGCATGCGAAAAATAATTGCTTCAGCTGGTGTAATGGTAGTTGCCATTTGGTTGCCTTTGTCAGCGCAAACTCCGCAACGTGTTTTGCCTCCCGTCGCCGCACAGGCGCCAGCTTCAACTGACCTCGACTACCGACAGCGCCTAGAAGAGCGATTACAGGGGCTCGATCGTCAACTTCGCGAAGCAACCGGTGCTATAGAAAGCCTGCAGTTCCAGCTTCGTAGCTCCGACCAACGCATCGAAAAGTTAGAAGCAGAGCTGGCAGCTCGTATGGGACAGACACAGGTGCCGGCAATGAACGAAGCTTCCGCCGCTCCTTCACCACAACCTCAGGAAATGGACAAAACGGAAAACGCACCTGGCTTATTGCCCGTAGGAGACGCTCAAGTGGAGTACGATGCGGCCTTCGGCCTTCTGAGGCGCGGCTCCTTTGAAGCTGGGGGACAGGCTTTTAAAGCGTTTCTTCAACATCACCCGAAACACAAACTTGCGGGCAATGCGCGGTACTGGATTGGCGAAAGCCTTTACGCTCGGCAGCGATATCAAGAAGCTGCAACAACATTTCTCGAAGCCTGGCAGAGTGATATACGCGGGCCTAAAGCACCCGACAATCTTCTCAAGCTGAGCCTCTCCCTTAGTAAGTTGGGTAAAAATAAAGAAGCGTGTATTAGCCTCAAAAAGCTACTCAACGATTACAGTGATGCCCCACCTAGAATAACCGGTGTCGCATCTCGTGAACGCCAATCCATGAACTGTGGCTGATGGGTTTGGGACCAGACAGGTCTCTTGAACCTGTGTCGCTCGAGGCGTTTGCCAAAGCCATGGAAACTTTGGCCCCCTTCGAGCCGCATCCTTTGCTTGCTGTAGCGGTGTCTGGCGGTCCAGACAGCATGGCACTTGCCATCTTGGCAAACGAATGGGCCTGTGCATGTGGCGGCTCCGCCCACGCCATCTTAATTGATCACGGGTTGCGCAAGGAATCTGCAAATGAAATCCGTGTTGCGGCGGAAGCCTTAGAAAAGCTCGGAATAGCCACCACATCAGAACGCCTATCCGGTCCAGCCCCCAAAACTGGCAAACCCGCTTGGGCCAGACGGGAACGTTATCGAGTTCTTGGGAATGTAACCCGCCAACTAGGAGCTCTTCATCTTCTCACCGGCCATCATCGGGACGATCAGGCTGAGACGATGGTCCTAAATCTGGAGCGAGGAAGCGGCATCAAAGGTCTTTCTGGAATTTCATCAGCTCGGGGAATCGGTGCGGCGAGGTTAATTCGACCCCTTTTAAGCTTTTCAAAAGGTCAATTGGAGGCCACAGCAAACCTGCGTGGTGTTCCGATAGCCTATGATCCCAGCAATGCTGATTTAGCCTATTCCCGCACGAGGGTAAGGGCACAAATGACTGAAGCCAGAGCCAATCGACTCTCAGAGACGACTACCAGGCTCGCACAGGAAGACGCCGCGCTTGAAATTACCGTGGCTGAGCTGGCGGCAAACGCGCTGACCTTATCGCCGCTGGGTTGGGCTAGGATATCAATGCCAAATATGGCTCAAGCTCCTTCAGTGATTGCACTCCGGCTTTTCGCACGAACAGTCCACGCAATAGGTGGTCGTGAAATGCCCCCAAGACAGGATCGAGTCCAAGCCGCATTAGATCAGATCCTTTCGGGAAAAAAAGCAAAACTGACTATTGGAGGAAGTATTGTAACTCGCCGCCAAGAACAGCTTTCAGTTTGGAGAGAGCCTGGTAAAACGCACCCGCCAAACTTAGAACAGCCTGGCAAGTGGGATGGACGGTTTGATGTTACCGTAGAACCATTTTGGCCTGAAGGCACCGAAGTAAGGTTTATGAGCTATGAAGGCCTAAGACAAATGGAAGCAATGGGTAAACGAATTCTCCTTGACTCCACTGCCCCGCGAGCAGTGCTTGCCGCACTTCCTGGTCTTTGGAAAGAAGATAAGCTGATAGCGGGACCATCACTTCAGTCTAAAAGTTCTATAGTTGATGGAATTTGTTTAAAAGTGCAGTTCCACCCACCGAGGCCAATAACACCTTGTTAAGACAGACTGGCGACTTATCTCTATAGTGACTTAAATAACTCACGCATCGATTCCGCTCATGCCAAGAAAACAAAAGAGAGAAAATTCGTGAAGGGCATTTCCAAAAACATGCTGATATGGGCTGCTATTTTTGTAGCTCTTGTTCTTCTCTTCCAAGCATTCCAGGGCGGAAGCTTTCAAAGTGGCTCGACCAAATTACGCTATTCCGAGTTTGTTACTCAGGTAAAGGATGGGCGCGTTCAAGAGGCTGTCATTCAAGGCAGAAATGTTTCTGGACGCCTATCGGACGGAACAACTTTTCAGACCTACACCCCTGATGATCCTCAGTTGGTTCAGCGCTTAATAGATGCTGGCGTCAACGTAACGGCATCTCCCGAGGAAGAAAGCAGGCTGCTGTCTGTCCTGATCTCTTGGTTTCCGATGCTGCTGTTGATTGGGGTTTGGATTTACTTCATGCGGAGCATGCAGTCTGGCGGCGGCAGAGCAATGGGCTTTGGCAAGTCAAAAGCTAAGCTCCTCACTGAAAAATCTGGTCGGGTAACCTTTGAGGACGTCGCGGGAATTGAAGAGGCGAAAGGTGAGCTCTCTGAAATTGTTGAATTTCTGCGTGATCCACAGAAATTTCAAAGACTTGGCGGCAAAATACCAAAGGGATGTCTGTTGGTTGGCCCTCCTGGTACTGGTAAAACTCTATTGGCTAGAGCGATTGCTGGTGAGGCGAACGTCCCGTTTTTCACTATTTCTGGCTCAGACTTTGTAGAAATGTTTGTGGGTGTCGGCGCAAGCCGTGTCCGTGATATGTTCGAACAGGGAAAAAAGAACGCACCCTGTATTATTTTTATCGATGAAATTGATGCAGTGGGCAGACATCGTGGCGCCGGCCTGGGCGGCGGCAATGATGAGCGTGAGCAAACGTTAAACCAGCTGTTAGTAGAGATGGATGGTTTTGAGGCAAATGAAGGCGTGATCCTTATTGCGGCCACCAACCGTCCAGATGTCCTTGACCCTGCTCTTCTGCGTCCCGGTCGCTTTGATAGGCAAGTTGTTGTGCCAAATCCGGACATTCGAGGTCGAGAGCAAATCCTCAAGGTTCATATGCGCAAGATTCCACTTGATAGCGATGTAGATGCAAGAGTAATTGCGCGCGGCACACCGGGATTTTCAGGTGCTGATCTTGCCAACCTTGTGAACGAAGCAGCGTTGATGGCAGCAAGGCGCAATAAACGCACAGTAACTATGTCGGAAATGGAGGATGCCAAGGATAAAGTCCTGATGGGCGCAGAACGGCGGTCCATGGTGATGTCCGAGGATGAGAAGAAATTAACTGCGTATCATGAAGCCGGCCATGCTGTTGTGATGTTGCATGTAAAAGGACATGAACCTCTTCATAAGGTAACAATTATTCCGCGCGGCCGTGCGCTTGGATTGGCTATGTACCTCCCAGAGCGGGACAGACTTTCTCAGTCAATAACTGAAATTCGAGCGTTGATAGCGAGCGCCTTCGGTGGTCGCGTAGCTGAAGACATGATTTTTGGAGCAGAGAACGTCACCACGGGAGCAGCTCAGGATATAAAGGTTGCCACCCAGTATGCTAGGCGGCTCGTTACAGAGTTTGGCTTCTCGGACAAACTTGGGCCATTACGCTATGCGGATAATGAAGAAGAAGTTTTCCTCGGTCACTCAGTCACTCAGCGCAAAAACGTATCCGATGCAACTGCCGCTGTGATTGACTCGGAGACAAGACGTTTTGTGGAAGAAGGCGAAGCCGAAGCCCGACGGATTCTAGAGAAACACCGTGATCAGCTTGAAATGATTGCTGAAGCACTTCTTGAGCATGAAACACTCGATCGAGCAGAAATAGATGCCCTTTTACGGGGTGACCCTATAGATCGGGCTAAACCAACTGAACCACCTACGGGAGCGCCCACGGGTGCTGGTCCACGCTCTTCTATCCCAGGCGGAAAAAGACGCCGCGGGCCAGAACCAGGTGGGGAGCCAGCGCCGCAGCCCAGCAGCTGAATTTTGTTGATGGTGGAAGGCTAAAATCTTATTTAGGCTACCATTCCGAGAAAGTTCGGTTATTTCTTATTAAAGCCTAGTGAATTAAAACGTATAAAAGTTTGCAGCAGCAGACGCCTTTTTAGGAGGGGAGCCATGGCAGCAGACAATCGTCCGCTATCGCCGCACCTACAGATATACCGTCCTCAATGGACGTCTTTTTTGTCTATCTTGCATCGTGGCACCGGCATAGTGCTCTCGATCGGCATTATTTACCTTGCATGGTGGTTGACTGCCGCGGCAACCGGTGGTGACTACTACGAAACCTTTGAATGGTTTGCAGGATCAATCATCGGCAATCTCTTCTTCATGGGCTTTACATTTTCGCTGTTCTACCATCTGGCGAACGGAATTCGCCATTTAGCTTGGGACACTGGCCGCAATCTAGAGCTAGAGGATGCTTATAAATCCGGTCTGCTTGTCGTTGCGTCCTCAGGTGTGCTGACAGCTATCGCTTGGATACTGGCCCTGGTGGCTTAAAGGAAAAATTGAGATGTCTATGACAAACCCGCTTGCTAGGGTCCGCGGACTCGGGTCTGCTAAAGAAGGCACGCACCACTGGATTGTTCAGCGGATGACCGCGGTGGCTTTAGTGCCTCTCACACTTTGGTTTGTTGTTTCGCTTATCAGCCTCATAGGCGCTGATTTAGCGGCCATTAAATCTTGGTTATCATCTCCATTTAATGCGGTAATGATGATCCTTACCCTTATAGCAGGCTTTCACCACGCTCAGCTTGGACTTCAGGTTGTAATTGAAGATTATATTCACGGGCATGGCATGAAACTGGCAACTCTTTGGATCATGAAGGGTGCTGCTTTCTTCTTTGGAGCAGCTTCCGTGTTCTCTGTAATAAAACTTAGCTTCGGAGGGTGAGGACGTGACTCAGTCCTACGATATTGTTGATCATACTTATGACGTTGTAGTGGTCGGTGCTGGTGGAGCGGGTTTACGCGCTACTTTTGGCTGCGTCCAAGCGGGCTTAAAAACCGCTTGTGTAACTAAAGTGTTCCCAACCCGTAGCCATACCGTCGCCGCCCAGGGCGGAATTGCTGCGAGCCTTGCCAATATGTCGGAAGACAATTGGAAATGGCATATGTACGACACTGTTAAGGGATCAGACTGGCTAGGCGACCAGGATGCCATTGAGTATATGTGTCGTCAGGCGGTGCCTTCTGTTATCGAGCTCGAGCATTACGGTCTTCCTTTCAGTCGTACACCCGAAGGTAAAATCTATCAGCGTCCTTTTGGTGGTCATATGCGGAATTTCGGTGAAACCCCAGCGCAACGTGTTGCTGCAGCTGCGGATCGAACCGGACATGCCCTTCTGCACACTCTGTATCAGCAGAGCCTCAGAAATAATGCTGAGTTCTTTATAGAGTATTTTGCGATCGACCTCATTATGGATGATGATGGGTCCTGCCGTGGCGTCGTTGCTTGGAACCTGGATGATGGAACAATTCATCGCTTTCGTGCCCAGACCGTAATCCTGGCGACGGGTGGGTACGGTCGCGCATACTTTTCGGCTACATCCGCCCACACCTGCACGGGAGACGGCAACGGCATGGTTGCCCGCGCTGGACTACCTAATCAGGACATGGAATTTGTTCAATTCCATCCAACCGGAATTTACGGTGCAGGCTGTCTGATCACTGAGGGCGTGCGAGGCGAAGGTGGTTATCTAACCAATTCAGAGGGTGAGCGCTTTATGGAGCGGTATGCTCCAACTGCAAAAGACCTTGCCAGCCGTGACGTGGTTGCGCGCTCAATGACTGTCGAAATTCGCGAAGGCCGTGGCGTTGGTGCTGGTGCTGATCACATTTATCTTCACCTAGAGCATTTGGGCTCAGAAGTACTGGAAGAACGTCTACCAGGCATTACCGAGACAGCCAGGATCTTTGCTGGTGTCGATGCTTCAAAACAACCGATACCTGTTTTGCCGACAGTCCACTATAACATGGGCGGCGTGCCAACTAACTATCACGGCCAAGTTCTTCGGCCCACGGCTGATGACCCTGCAGCTATCGTTCCTGGTTTAATGGCTGTTGGTGAATGCGCTAGCGTCTCTGTACATGGCGCCAACCGACTTGGGGCAAACTCTCTTCTTGATCTTGTCGTCTTTGGTCGCGCAGCCGGTCTTTTCTGCGGCGATAATATAACCCCAGGAGCAAAGCAACCGGATCTAAAACCAGGCAGCGATGACCTAGCTCTTTCAAGACTAGACCGGCTCCGCAATGCTGATGGCTCAACCTCAACTGCTGAAATCAGGGACGGCATGCAACGGACTATGCAAAACAATGCTGCCGTGTTCCGTACCGCTAAAGTCCTTGAAGAAGGATGCAGATTGATGGACCAACAAGCTGGAGCTCTTGAGGACATAAAGGTCAACGACAGATCGATGATTTGGAATTCAGACCTAGTTGAAGCTCTGGAACTCGAAAATCTTATGGATTGTGCGCTTACCACCATTATGGGAGCGGAAGCACGTCATGAAAGTCGTGGCGCACATGCTCATGAGGATTATCCAGACCGCAATGATGAGGAATGGATGAAACATACGCTGGCGTATGTAGATGAGAAGCATAAAGTGCGCCTCGATTATAGACCCGTTCATACATACACCCTTTCGGACGATATTGAGTATATCGCCCCGAAAGAGCGCGTTTACTAAGGTAGGGGGTATAAAATTATGGCTGAGTTTACCCTGCCAAAAAACTCCAAGGTAGGAACGGGTAAAAAGCACCCGGCCCCACCAGGCGCTAAGAATGTAAAAACTTTCCGCGTCTATCGTTGGTCACCGGACGATGACAAAAATCCTGCCATCGATACTTTTGAGATTGATATGGATGACTGCGGACCGATGGTCCTTGACGCCCTAATCAAGATTAAAAACGAAGTTGACTCGACCGTCACATTCCGACGCTCTTGTAGAGAAGGTATTTGTGGTTCTTGCGCCATGAATATCGACGGCACAAATACGCTAGCATGCCTTAAACCGATAGAAGATGTGAAAGGCGACGTGAAGGTCTACCCACTGCCGCACATGCCAGTAATCAAAGACCTTGTCCCCGATGTCTCTCAGATCTACGCCCAGCTAGCTTCTATTGAGCCTTGGCTAAAAACAGTAACACCACCGCCGCCTGACGGTGAGCGGCTGCAAAGCCCAGATGAGAGGGCAAAACTAGATGGGCTGTGGGAATGCATTCTCTGCTTCTGCTGCTCAACGAGTTGCCCGAGCTATTGGTGGAATGGAGACCGTTATCTCGGCCCGGCGATCCTCCTGCAAGCCTATCGCTGGCTTGCTGATAGTCGCGACGAGGCTAAAGGCGAGCGCTTGGATGCATTAGAGGATCCATTCCGACTCTACAGATGCCATACAATTATGAACTGCACCAAAACTTGTCCAAAAGGGCTTAACCCGGCAAAAGCTATTGCTGAGGTGAAGAAAATGATGGTGGAGCGTCAAGGCTGACCAGCAAAACAGATCACGCTCATGACACAGATTTTGTTGATCTTCAGAAGACTGTGTTGTTAGCTAAGGCTTTGGATCTTAGGTCTCTAGAGGCAGGTTCGAAATTATCGCGTGAACCTGTTGAATTAGACCAAACGCGAGTTGGAAGACTGTCTCGTGTTGATGCTTTGCAAGGACAAGCGATGGCGCAGGAGCAACATCGCCGACGGCAGATAGAGTTGGCTCGGATCGAGGCTGCGTTGCAACGCATTGATCAGGGTGAATACGGGTGGTGCCTAGAGTGCAGTCACCCAATATCCGTCGGTCGACTTCAAGCTGACCCAGCCGCCCCTCTTTGTGTAGATTGTGCATCGGGATCTTAAAGGGCAATTAGTTGGTAACGAGCTTGCCACAAACTTTGGTGACGCAGGCAGTGAGTCCTTATTGCCAAATATCAAATAGCTTGATCATACTCCAATGATAAGGAGCTAGATTGATGCTTAAAACCTCCACCAAGACCCCTAAAGATGATGAAGTAGCCTTTCAGGAATATCTGACGGAGGGTGAAGCGCGCGCTATGGAGCTTGGCAACCGGGGTCCTGTGCGGTTTACGGAAACAGGTGAGTTGCATCCCGAAATTATTGAAGCTTACTGGCGCGTTGGGTTCTATGTTTTCCAGAATGTGCTCCGCCCCGAAGAAATCAAAGACCTAGAGGAAGACGTTCATCTCATCCAAACAAGACTGCCAGTGGCACAAGGGGCAAATTTGGACTCCAGAGGCGAGTTAGCTATGGGGGTCGAGCAGGGTGGAAGAAACTTTTTCTGGTCAAAGCCTTTAGCAGACCCTTTTGGGGGAACCAACTTGGCCGGGGGGCGCCATCCAGTAAAAATGCACGAACCCACGCCAGAAAAAGGTGTGCCTGAAGAAGTAGTTTATCTCATTATTGGCTCGCTTCAATATTCGGATGCTTGTCTGCGCGCCTATGGCCACCCAGATTTGCTTCGTATCGCTGCGGCCATAAACGGCGAAGATTTCACTCCCTTTAATGAGGGTTTGTTTATCAAAGCACCAGGCCTTGGTGCTTCAGTTGCTTGGCATCGGGATGGGTTGACCCACTATGACTCACCTAAGTGGGATGAAGGTGTGCATGGTTTCAATTTTATGGGCCAGGTTTACGGGTGCACGGCGGCAAATGGGGTTTGGGTTGTGCCAGGTAGCCACAAGAAGCGCCACGTTGATATTCCAGCGATGGCTGCAAAGGCAGGCTCGGACCGCCTTCCTGATGCCGTTCCAATTATTTGCGCTCCCGGTGATGTAGCAATGACAAATCGGCAAGCAATCCATGGCAGCTTCGCTAATACCAGCAAAGACTGGAGAGTTACCGTAAACATGGGCTTTCACCGTCGGTCATCGGTATTGAATATCGAGGCGGGTGGCCTCCACAACGCTCGTGCGGTTTATACCGGAGAGCGTATCACGCGCAGGGCACGAATGCTGGGCTATGCAATCGATGCGCGCCGTCAGCGATTCCCTGATGAAACGCCCTATCAATACACGCCACACCTTCAGGACGGGCTGGTATACAGATGGGACGACGCGGCCCGCGCTGACATATGGGACTATAACAAAGATGACTTAAGCATCTAGCTACTAATGTTTATGACTCAAGTCGCCGATCTCGGGCTAAATCAAGCTTGTAGGTAGCTTGTGCCTTAGCAACTAAACGACCTTCTTCATCAGTTGCAACAACATCAACGATGGTAAGAATCCCGCCTCGACTGACGACTTTCCCCTCAGCCAAAATATCCTGTCCAAGGCCAGGACCAATGTAATTAATGGTTAGGGATACAGTTGTTCCTCGCGTCGTTGGCTTTGCAGCTGGTGTCGCCCAAGCGGCACATGTGGCGGCCGTATCAATCAGTGTAGCCGTCGCCCCACCATGGACAATGTTAAGTCCATTCATAATCTCGGCCGAAGCCTTCATACGGCAAACAACTCGATCAACCTCAACGACATCAACTGACAAGCCAACATGCCGACCGAAAGGTCCCGTAGCAATGACATTATGAATCCGATCGAGCGCTGCTTCTGAAAGTTCTTTTGTCATGATGTCCTATGAAGAACTTGATTGCTTTGAGTTCCTATTGTGACATGAGGCTCTCCAGACAGAAATAGATTGTCGATTTGGTCGGACGCCTGTAACCCAGAAAGCCTGTGAGTAAATAACTTCCCCAATCCACCATGGATAGTGGCCTATTTAAAGAATCGAGCTTACCAGGATTGAATCGAAATGTGCGGAAGATACCTGCTGACAACGCCCATCGGTGATCTATCTAAACTATTCGGTTTCATCGAACTCCCAAACTTGTCACCAAGCTGGAACATTGCTCCCACTCACGAAGCACCAGTGGTAAGAGCTGTAGATGACAGTAGGACATTTGCAAAGCTCCGCTGGGGTCTTGTCCCTAAATGGGCTTGCCCCAATTCCGGCCGTCCTCCCCTTATTAATGCCCGCGGTGAGACCATCGCCGAAAAACCAAGTTTCAAGGAAAGTTTCAACCTTTTTCGCTGCCTCGTCCCAGCAGACGGTTTTTTTGAATGGCGAGGAAAGGGGAGCACGCGACAAGCTTTCTTTGCAGACCCTGGCGAGACAGTAGCATTTGCGGGACTTTGGGCTACCAGTCAGGGGTCTGATGGAAAAAATTTGGAGACTTTCACCATAGTCACAACAGAGGCAAATAAATTGTTGGAAGACGTCCATCATCGGATGCCCGTTGTTATTCCGCCGGATGCATTCGATATTTGGCTAAAAGCATCTACAACGGATGCGGCGTCACTGATCCAACCCGCTCCGGAGGATCGTTTTAGGTTAGTTGAAGTTGATAGAAGAGTGGGCAACGTAAACCAAAATGATCCAGATCTGCTGAAGCCGGCCAAGTCATTAAGTCCAATGGGACAATTGAAACTATTCTGAACTCGTGAGGCCAAGAACTGATGCGTACTTATTTAAAAAAATCCAACCAAAGAGAAGGCTTCGACCGACCAGCTGTTGAAGCAACAGTAGCTAAAATGTTGGCTGATATTCGCACTAATGGCGATGATGCTATTCGGAAGTATGCATATGACCTCGATAAATGGGAAAATCCTGAATTTCGGATGTCCGAAGACCGCATACGTCAAGTGGAACGGATACTTCCGGAAACCTTCAAAGAAGATATTAAATTCGCGTTACGTCAGGTACAGGACTTTGCCAAGGCTCAACGAGAAACAATGGCAGAGCTTGACATTGAGCTTCGACCTGGGGCTCGAATGGGACATCGCCACATTCCAATTAAAGTGGCAGGCTGCTACACGCCCGGGGGTAAATACCCCTTAGTGGCAGGCTCTATCATGTCAGCCGGGGTGGCAGCAGTTGCCAATGTCGGAACCATAATTGGATGTGCCCCACCAAAAGACGCAGATGGGGTATATCCGCAGACCCTATATGCTTTTCACGCAGCGGGTGCGCACGAGATTTTCGCCCTAGGGGGCGTGCAAGCTCTTGCTGCAATGGCTTATGGCTTGGTAGGCATGCCAGCGTCAGATTTAATAATTGGCCCTGGGAATCCCTATGTTGCCGAAGCCAAACGGCAACTATTTGGGGTATGTGGGATTGATCAACTAGCAGGCCCAACAGAGACTCTAATAATAGCGGATGACAGCGTCTCACCATCTCTAGTTGCTACAGACCTTCTAGGCCAAGCGGAACATGGCCCAGACAGTCCTTGTTGGCTCATAACTACCTCTCACAAGCTCGCCGAAGAAGTCTTAAAGGAGGTCGAAACGCAACTTAAGACACTTCCTACAGGAGAGATCGCTCGGCAGGCATGGAGAGATTACGGCGAAGTTGTAATTGTCGAAAGCAAAGAAGAAGCTGTCGAGATGGCAGATGAATATGCCTCAGAACATTTGCAAGTTATGACATCAGACGACGATTATTATCTTGCCAACCTTTCAAATTATGGAAGCCTTTTCGTTGGGGAGGCAACAACTGTCGCTTATGGCGACAAAGGAGTAGGAACTAATCATATTTTACCAACCGGCAGAGCCGCCCGCTATACCGGTGGTCTTTGGGTTGGTAAATTTCTGAAAACCGTGACTTGGCAGCGCCTCACCCCAGAGCCAGTCGGCATATAGCTCCCGTAATAAGTCGCATCTCCGAAAGTGAAGGCATGCTTGCCCACGCAATTACTGCTGATGTGCGCTATGCCAAATACGCTCCAAAAAATGAGGTTTAAAAACAAATTTTTTGGTTTTTACGCAACCTACAGGAGTGAGAGAGGCAATATCCAAATTGCGAGTAACGGGTCTGAGTTAGACTTCATAGCGTGAACAATATTTGGCGGATTATAGATAAGCCCACCCGCACCACGGGTTTGCCAAAATCCATCGTTTTGTCGCCAAGATCCATTGCTCAATGCTATGTAAACTTCCTCTGGTGGGTGTTGATGGTTTGGATAAATGGTGTAAGGGGCCAGAAGACTTACCCCAATACGAACGTCGTTCCTACATTCCAAGCCAGTATCACCAATGATAACCGAATTTGCGTGGGAATTCGGCCATTTGGGATGGATCGAAGGTCGATCCATCCGTCTCTGCCAAAAAAGCTTAGGGGCTAGATTTTCTAAAGCGTCTGCTAGCTTACCTGTAGGACCAGCCTTGGCAGTTTTGATCGCCTGTTCTAGCCAAGCCGTTGCCGGTGCTTCAGAGTGGTTCGACGACCATTTCTCTTGGCCGAGAGTTTCGAGTCGTTGGAATGCCAAAGTTGTTGCTGATTGAATTTCTTGTGCGGGTTGGCATTTTGCAATCGAAGTTTTCAACTCGTCCAAGAAAAACTGAAGATCATCACTCCGGGGCATAACGGTTTCCATATTTTGTCATTAAGCTAGAGAATTCCAACAACAGCCTGCTACACTTCTACAAAATTTCAAAGAAAAGGCCTCAAAGTGAAGAAAATTAGTGTCGTCACCGGTGGAGGTAGTGGAATTGGCAGAGCCACTTCCCTCAAGCTAGCAAAAGTAAGCAATCACGTAGTTATTGCTGATGTAAATGAGGTCGGCGCCAAAGAGACAGCCGCCCGCATTAAAGCTTCTGGAGGCGATGCAAGCGCAATTAAAATTGATGTAGCGGACGAAGCATCCGTTGCTGCCCTAGTTCAGTCCGCGGAAACGAAAGGCCATGTTGAAACGCTAGTGAACTGCGCAGGTATCCTGCAAAACGGTTCGAGAGTTGAGGATATGGATCTAGCCGAGCATGACCGTATATGGGACGTTAACTATCGGGGGACTTATCTATGTTGTCGGGCCTTTGGTCCAGTTATGGCATCGCGTGGAACCGGCTCTATTGTGAATATTGGTTCAATAGCCGGTTTTGAGATGTTCCCACTCCCAGCCTACAGTCCATCTAAGGCTGCTATTCACCAGTTAACTAAAGTGCTCGCCGGGGATTTAGGCCCCCGCGGTGTTCGCGTTAATGCCGTAGCCCCCGGATTTGTTATGACTGAAGCCCTAAGAGCACGGGTTGAGGCTGGCGAACGGGACACTTCTGTGATGGAAGATCAAAAAACGCTTCGCCGTATCGTAGAACCAGATGAAATTGCAGACGCCATTGTTTTTCTATGCAGCAATGCAGCTCGAGCCATTACCGGGGCTACACTGCCCGTAGATAACGGGTGGCTGGCTGGACTTGCTTACAACACCTATGCAGGCAACAAAAAAAACTGATAGTTCGAGGAGATACAAATGCCCGCTCAAGCCAAAGCCGCCATCTTAAGAGAAACGGGCCAACCGTTGACAATTGAAAACATCACCGTCGATGACCCAGGGCCGCGTGAAATTCGCATCAAGACCAAAGCCTGCGGTGTCTGTCACTCTGATCTACACATGGCAGAGGGTTCCTACCCCTGGCGCTATCCAACCGTGCTTGGCCATGAAAGTGCAGGCATAGTCGAGGCTGTAGGCGATCAGGTCACTGACTTTAAGGCCGGGGATACGGTGATTACCTGCCTCTCAGTATTCTGCGGAAATTGCGAGTATTGCCTTTCAGGAAAGATGAGCCTCTGCGAAAGCCCATCTCGTATGAGAAGTGAAAATGAAAAACCACGGCTATCTCAAGGCGGCACAGAAATTCATCAGTTTGCTCAGCTGTCTTCTTTTGCGGAACGAATGCTTGTACATGAGCACGCCGCAGTCAAAATCCGAGAGGATATGCCTTTAGATAAAGCAGCACTAATAGGCTGTGGCGTTACAACTGGTGTTGGAGCTGTTCAAAACACAGCACGTATTGAGGCAGGGTCTACGGTTGCCGTTATAGGCTGTGGGGGTGTTGGTTTATCCGCAATCAATGGCGCTGCTATCGCCGGCGCTAGCCGGGTTATTGCGATAGATCTTTCCGAGACAAAGCTCAATCTTGCTAAAGAATTTGGCGCCACTGATGTGGTAAATCCAAAAGATGGCGACCCTGTAAAGCAAGTGCGCAATCTGATCGGAGGAGGTGGGGTACATTATGCTTTTGAGGCCATTGGGCTGAAGCAGACTGCCGAAGACGCTTTTCGAATGATCCGACCAGGTGGTACCGCCACTATTATTGGCATGATTCCGGTTGGCACGAAAATTGAACTGCATGGTCCAGAATTTCTTCGAGAGAAGAAAATCCAAGGTTCGACGATGGGGTCTAATCGTTTTAGGGTTGATATGCCCCGCTACATAGATTTCTACATGCAGCGAAGGCTCAAACTTGACGAGTTAGTCTCTCAACACATCGCTCTTGAGGACGTGAATGACGCCTTTGAAGAAATGAAAAAGGGTGAAATTGCTCGATCCGTCATCATGTTCGACTAAATAACCCTTTAGCGTTCTGCATTAAAACAAACAATGTCT
>Ga0222714_10001048_pt1 | contig 31362 bp, 26 predicted proteins | sample C33_3DmetaG_FD_165048 | JGI IMG/M metagenome (GOLD analysis project Ga0222714, IMG submission 165048) | Estuarine water microbial communities from San Francisco Bay, California, United States - C33_3D | ecosystem: Environmental > Aquatic > Marine > Unclassified | place: USA: California... | reverse complement strand
CCTGCCGCCCATTGGCTGGCAGGGCCGTCTCATAACCCGTCGTCACCCGATCCGAGGCGAACAACGAAAGCGCCTGGGCTTGAAGCGGCTGCTCCAAGACATCAGCTGCAAGGGCAATATGAACAGGCCCCGTATTGCCTTGTGCATAGAAATCAAATGCCTGATGGAGGGCTGCAAAAAGCTGCTCAGATGATTTTGGCCGGACCGAGTAGGCGGTGACCGGCGCCGAACTTAGGCACTGGTTTAATTCCTGGAAGGCGCCCTTGCCATCCTGACCCACACCCGAGTCTCCAGTGAGAAGAATAAGGTTGGACTGATTAAGTCGAGCCGCAAACAAGGCGCCCAGGCTGTTTAAAAAACCTGAGCCCGCGGTCACCATCGCAATGCCCGGTCGGCCTGCAATTTGCGAATAGCCATCGGCCATAAAAACCGCAGCGCCCTCATGACGACAATGCAGAATCGCAAGGCCTTCGGCAAGGCAGCCGTCGTAGACCGGCATGATCTGGTTTCCCGACAAGGAAAAAATGGTGTCTATACCTTGAGCTTTAATAAGACGAGCCAAGCCATGGGCTACGGTTACTTGTGTTGACATGACTTAACCCTTACGCAAAAGACTGGCGATACGACCCCAGGCACCGGTTAGCGCCAAAAGCGTAAGAATGGTTGCAATCCAGAAGAACCAGGTAATGGGGCTTCTTAAAAGAATGGACATCTCCCCGCCCGACATCAACATGGCCTGACGGAAGTTGTCCTCAAAAAGAGGCCCAAGAATAAAGGCAATAACAAACGGGGCCGGCGGCACGTTGAACCTGTACATGGCAAAGCCAAGCCCCCCCATTAAGAACATCACGGCCACATCAAAGACCGAGTTGTTCACGGCATACCCCCCGTAAACGCAGAGCACCAAGACCGATGGCATAAGAATGGTCTTAGGCACATGGGCGATGTACTTGAAAATTTTGATGGCCCCCGCGCCAATAACCAGAAGAAAAACAGAGCTTAATAAAAGCCCAGCAAACAAGGTGTAAATAATGTCAGTGTTCTGAAAGAACATGATGGGGCCTGGCGTAAGCCCGTGAATCATGAAGGCGCCAATAATAATGGCGGTAATAACATCGCCCGGAATACCAAGGGCAAGCAAGGGAATAAGCGTTGCACCGGCCACACCATTGTTGCCGGCCTCTGCCGCCGCCACTCCCTCGAGCTCACCTTTTCCAAAGTTGGCCTTGTTCGGTGAGGTGCGACGTGCCTCGCTGTAAGCCAGGAAAGCTGAGGGTGCTGCGCCAATGCCCGGCACTGCCCCAAGAAACACACCAATTGCACTTCCCCGGAAAATAGACTTAAAGCATCTGCGGTATTCGGCAAAGGTAATACCCTGCCCCGAAAGGCTTCGCGTTCGTCCAACCGAAATGTCTTTCTTAAGCACAAAGGCCAGAATTTCCGGAATGGCAAAAAGGCCGATGAGCACGGGAATAAAGTTCAAGCCACTCATGAGGTTGGCATTGCCAAAGGTGAGACGGTCGGTTCCATAAACCAGGTCAAGGCCAATGGTGGCAAAGAGCAAACCCAGAATCGCCGAGACTACGCCTTTACTTAGGCTGTCACCCGAGACGCCTGCAATGATAGTGAGCGAGAAAAAGATAAGCGTGAAAAATTCAGGGGGGCCAAACTTTAAGGCAAACGAGGCAAGCCATGCCGCAAAGAAAATGAGTGCAAGGTTTGAAATTAAGTCGGCCGTGCACGAGGCCCAGAGCGCCATGCTGAGGGCTTTGCTTGCCTGACCTTTCTCGGCCATAGGGTAGCCATCAAGCACGGTGGCGCTTGATGCAGGTGTACCCGGTGTCTTAATTAAAATAGCAGGGATGGAGCCGCCAAAAATGCCGCCCTTATAGACCCCAAGAAGTAACAAAATGCCTGTGATGGGTGTTAGAGAAAAGGTGAAGGGCAGGGTAAGAGCCACCGCCATGGCAGCAGACATTCCCGGAATGGCCCCGGCAATGACACCCACCGTAAGACCTACGATAAGCGCAAGAACATTCTCAATGGCTGCAAGGTTGCCAATGCTGGCGAGTATGGCATCGAAGGTCATAAGGTCACCGTAGCATGGTCGTGTTGCAACGGGGTAGCCAGGTTTTCCTCAAGGCCTTGCAAATTCTCGTCTGCATCCAAAAGGGTCTCTCCTGGTCTCACGCGGTTGAAGCGCACTGGCCGGTTGGTGACCTCAACAGGTGAGCGACCCGTAGACGACTGCTGAACGCAGGTGTAGGTGGAGGCCATGAGATCACCGGCATCAGGAAAGTCCTCACGGTAGTGCGCCCCGCGGGAATTTTCACGGGCCTGCGCGGCTGTGACAATTACCTGGCTCATGGCCACCAGATTCTCAAGGTTCAAATGGTCGTGCCAGGCCATAAGAAAGGCTCGGTCTGCATCGGGTACAGCGACGTGATTGAGTTGCTCGGCAAGCTCTTTGAGTTTGATCTCGGCTCGACCTAGGCTTTGGCGGCTTCGCAGAATACCGGCGTCCTCCCACATAAGGTCGTAAAGCGACTCGCGAATATTTGAGAGCTGCTCGCGGCCTTGGCGCCCAATGGGACGGTTGTGATGCTCGATGGACTCTTCAACCGACGACCAAAGGGGCTCTTTGTAATGCCGCTGCTGGCGGGCAAACTGGGCCATGGCGTCGCCCGCAATGCCGCCGTAGACTGTGGAATTGGCGACACCATTGCCCCCCAGACGGTTCGCCCCATGCACACCGCCCGTGTCTTCGCCTGCCGCGAAAAGCCCCTGCATCTCGGTACTGCAGTCGGCCTTGAAAATAAGACCCCCCATCAGGTAGTGGGCCGTGGGGACCACTTCCACTTTGCCTGCTGCAAGGTCAAAGCCGCAGTCTGCACAGCGCTCAACCATGCCTTTGAACTGCTTTCGCACCTTCTCAGGGCCAAGGTGCGACATGGCAATGTAGACACCACCATGCGGCGTCACTCGGCCCTCACGCATCTCGGTGAAAATAGCACGCGAGACGACATCACGGGTTGCACGCTCGAGCTTTGCGTCGTAGTGCTGCATAAAACGCTCGTCTTGGCCATTGAGCAACCAGCCTCCCGCGCCGCGAAGACCTTCTTCAATGACGGTTCCAGTAATACGCGTCTGACTTCCTGCAAGCAGACCTGTCGGGTGGAACTGAACCATCTCCATGTCTCGAAGCGTAAGACCTGCACGCAATGCCATTGCAAGTCCATCGCAGCTTTTATCGCCGGAGGGCGTATGGTATTTGTACATAGTCGGCCCACCACCGGTTGCAAGCAGAACAGCCTTTGCCAGCACGAGTCGATAGGCGCCGGTGCGCACATCAATCATTAGCACACCAGCTAGACCAGAGCCGTCGTCTGCGGGGATGAGTTCAATGGCGCGGTGCTCTTCCAGGCGCTGAATATTGCGCGCCCAGACCTGCTCGGCAAGACGGCTAATAATTTCAATGCCTGTCAGGTCACCCTTATGAACCGTGCGGTCAAAGCTCTGTCCAGCAAAGGCCTTCTGATGCATGGTGCCGTCGGGGTTGCGGTCGAAGAAACAGCCCAGTTCGTTTTCTAACTCATGAATACGTTCAACCGCTTTTTCGCAGAGTGTCCAGGCAAGGTCTTGGTCGGGCAGCCACTTGCCGCCCTCAATGGTGTCCATAAAGTGACGTGTTACTGAATCACCCTCGGCTAAGGCTACGTTAAAGCCGCCCTGAACCATACGAGTGCAGCCTGACTTCCCAAGCAAGCCCTTGACAGCCACCGTAATGGAAAGCTCGGGAGCGGCCTGATGGGCATGCAGGGCGGCAAAGAGGCCTGCCCCGCCCGAGCCCAAAATGAGAACATCCGTTTTTAAGGTTTCGATGGTTTTCGCTTGCATGGTTTTGGCTTAGCCCCTGTGATGAACGGATGGTCTTTAGGTTGTCGACTGCGGCTCTAACTTGGGATGCCCATCTCGGCAAGAACCTTGGCACGCTGGGCCTGGGCATTTTCTGTCACAACGGAGTAAAGGCTTTGTCCGTGGCTGTCCATTGCAACAAGCAAAGGCCCGAACCCTTTTACACGAAATTTCCAAAGCGACTCCGGGTTAAGGTCGTCAAGGTCCACGTCTTCAATCTGCTCCACCCAGGTTGTCTCAAGGGCTGCGGTGCCGCCCACAATGGCAAGGTAGACCCCACCGATTGCCTGAAAGGCATTGAGCGAAACAGGGCCAAGCCCACCTTTACCCACGACTATGCGCACACCGCACTGCTGCATGAGAGGCTGGGTGAAACGCTCCATTCGCATGCTTGTGGTTGTGCCAATGCATATGGGCTGATAACCCGCCGGATGGTCGCTGGAGGGCTCCACCTTCTTCACATTGGGTGCGGTGTGAATGACGGCATGGCCATGGAGATCGAACCGAGTTTTGCGCTGACGATCAAACATATGAATTTGCGTAGCATCGCGAATGCCATAAAGCGTACCGTGCAGGCTGACCGTGTCGTTTACCTTAAGGGCTCGTATTGCCTCTTCCGTGACAGGGGTCTGGAGATCGTGATGAGCCATGGCTAGAATCCGTAAAGAAGTCCGTTGGAGGAAAACTCGGCGCTGGCGCGTCGTGCCGAGTGACATTGCATGTTTACAGCCACGGGGTTCATGGTGATGTGTGTTGCCGCCATCTCAATATGCACTGCAAAACTTGTTGAATCGCCACCAAGCCCTTGGGGGCCAACACCTAAGGCATTCACCGCCTTGGTTAGTTCCTTTTCCAGATCTGCACCTTCGGGGTCTGCACAGACTGAGCCCAAAGGTCGGGTGGCAGCCTCTTTTGCAAGATGAATGCAAAGGTCCGAGGTCCCTCCTACGCCGACACCCACGATGGTGGGAGGGCAGGTCTTGCCACCGGCCTCAAGCACGCAGTCAACAACAAAGGTTTTAACCGCAGCAATGCCTTCTGCTGGGGTTGCCATTTTGAGCCAAGAATTGTTCTCTGAGCCACTGCCCTTGGGAATCATTTCAAGGCGTACCCAGCCTGGGCGATCGACAAAGGAAATGTTCACAACAGGAACCCGGTGCCCACAGGAGGTATGGTTGTTTTTGCGCGTGATGGGGTGCACCACCGAGGAGCGAATGGGATGCTCCACCGTAGCCCGACTGCAGCCTTGTTCAATGGCCTTAATAAGCTGCGCGCCATTGAAGTCCACCTGGGTTCCAACCATGAGGTTGTAAATTGGAATTCCTGTGTCCTGACACAAGAGATTATTGTTGTCTTCTGCCACCGAGATATTTTTAATCATGGTCCCCAAAATAGACTGGGCGGTGGTGTTGGTCTCTTTTGATGCCAAGGTTTGAAAACCCTGCTTGATATCATCTGGAAGAATTTTTAGGGCCCGAATATAAAGTTCGCGGGCAGCCTCCTGAACCTGTGCTGTATCGAGCGTAAACATAAGACCCAACTCCTTTACAAGACCGACAAGGACAACAAGAAAACAAGCGTGGCTGTACCGGCGAAAATAAACGATAAGCCTGCGAAGAATTTGTGTCTTTTCATATTCGCCGCATGTTCAATGTAAAGAATACGCAGCCCAAGACCAAGATGAAGGGCAAGGCTAAAGACCAGGCCAAGCTCGGCGAGTTTGACAAAAGGCATGTCGGTCCAACCAATGACTTTTTGCAAGGCGTCTTCGCCAGACAATGCTGAGCCCAGGGCCAAGAAATGCAAGGGAAGAAAGGCGGCAAGCGCCAGACCTGAAATGCGATGACCAAGAAAAGCCCAATAGCCCGAAGTGCGGCGATTACGCGAATCGTTGTTAAGACCCATCGATAAACTTGCCATGACGCTTGACGTTCCTTTTAAAAAAGCGCTACGCGAGAAACACAGCCCAGGCCGCTCGAAGCCCAAAGGTAAGAAGAACAAAACCAGCAAACAGACTGGCAAGGTTGACCCTGGATGTCGGCCAGCCTGTCAGCTCGCGGAGAATGTTGCGTAATCCAATGGGAACATGAAGGGTCACCATAAGGACAAAGGCAAGGTAGAAGGCCAGCCAGGCAGTGTTGTCACGGGTGCGGGCAAGGATTTCTGCGGCGGTCAGCCCGCCCTGAACGGCAAGAATCATGGTGATTAAATGCACCACCAGGCAGACAGCCAAGACCATTGCCGAGAGCCGCTGAAGGCGAAAAAGCCTGCGTTCGAGCGTAGATGTTCCAGGCATCACCGCACCATTCTTTTAAGACCAGCAATGCTTGCTGTTGGCGAGAGCTGCTTGGGGCAGAGCTCGGTGCAGCTGGTGTGGGTATGACAGGCAAGGCAGCCCGCGTCGTTGCCCACTGCCTCAAGCCTGTCTTCTTTGCCAGTGTCACGAACATCGTTCATAAGGGTCCATGCACGATTCAATGCCGCAGGGCCTAGGTAGTCGGGACGCCAGCTTACGACATCGCAGCTTGAGTAACAGACACCACAGCCAATGCATTCAATGGCAAGGTCAACGGCCTGCCTTTGTTTGGACTCTGGCTCCACGCGAGCGAATTCATCATGCCGCGTGGTGTCACCCTGGAACTGGCCCTTGGCCTTGGCCCATTTGTCAAAAAAGGGCGCCATATCGGTGACAAGGTCTTTCACAACCGGCAGGTTTCGCAGAGGCGCAATTTCAATCTCTCCGTCTTGGGCGACCTTGTCGACATGGGTTCGGCAGGTCCATCGTGCCTGACCATTCACCACCATGGCACAAGACCCACAGACCCCTACCCGACAGGCAAAACGATAAGAAAGGCTGGGGTCAATCTCTCGCTGAATATAAGTAACGATATCAAGCACGGTCTGGCTTGGCTGACGGGGAACCTCGTAGGCCTGATACTCGCCCTGCTCCTTGCCGCGCCAGACGCGAACCTTGACAACCGATGCCTCTGTTGCAATGGCCTGGGTCATTGGGCAAGCTCCTTTAGCTGTTTGTAAAGATCATCCGAAATCGAAATACCATTGCGCTCGGCCTGGCGTCGAAGGCCAAAGCGTCGCTCACCAGGAAGTCGCACCTCGGGGTCCTGGCTAATATAGGTAATAAGGTCTTCCATACGCTGGAAATAACCCTCTTGCGACCTCAGCCCGATGTCGATGGCAAGTAAGGCCTGGGCAATACGAGGCCGGTTGCCTTCGAGCTCGAAAAAGGAGTCGGCCTCAAAGCCATAGGCCGAGTTGGAAACGGCCACGCAGAGCGCCTCAACCATAAAGGCAAGCATGGCGCCCTTGGCCCCGCCTGCAGGCACCATCATTCCTGTGAGACCTTCCTTGGGGTCCGTGGTGGGTTCGCCTTTGGAGTTTAAAGCCCAACCCTCGGGAATGGACTCGCCTTTTTGCGCGGCAACCATAAGCTTGCCGCGAGCCACCGCGCTTAAAGAGAGGTCAATGAGAACAGGGTCGGCCTTGACCCGAGGAAAGGCTGCGGCAATAGGGTTGGTTCCAAAGACAGCGCGACGACCTCCCCACATGGGCATAGCCGCAGGTGAGTTGCCCACCACCAATCCAATGAGACCCTGACGAGCAAGGTCTTCTGCGAAATGACCCGCCACTCCAAAATGGTGGCTGTTGGCAACCGCAATGAAGGACACGCCCTGGGTCTTGGCCCGCGCTGCCGCCTCGGCAACGGCAAGTTGCATGGCAGGAAAGGCAAACCCCTCTTGGGCATCGACAACAGCTGCTGCGGGACGGCTTGCAACGACGCAGGGCTTAGCCTGGGCATTCACACGCCCCACACGAACATGACCCGCATACTGAGGTACCCGCGACAGCCCATGCGAGGCCATGCCATCGGCATCGGCACGAACCAATGACTTGGCAGTGATTTGCGCAGCCCTTGCCTGCACACCTGAGGCCTCAAGGGCCTTGGCGGCAAGGTTTTCAGCGTCAATAAGACTAAGGTTCATGAAGCAGTTCAACCTTTCGAGAGTTGATGGAGCTCGTTCGCAACACGCTCGGCAATAAGACCACTCACCCGCTGATTGCTATCTTGCGTGACCCCAGAGATATGCGGTGTGACGATGACATTGGCAAGGCGTGCTAGCTCGGTTGGCGCAGGTAAAGGTTCCGTCTCAAAGACATCAATGGCAGCACCACCAAGATGGCCCGACGTTAAAGCCTTTAGTAAGGCCTGCTCATCGACAATGCCACCCCGCGAGGTGTTAATAAGAATACTGCCAGGCTTCATAGAAGCAATAACCTTTGCATTAAACATAGAGGCCGTTGAAGCCAAGTAAGGAACATGAATCGAGATGACGTCTGCGGTCTGCAGGAGGTCTTCGAAGCTCAGAAGCTCTATGTTGGTGGGGGCCTGCTTTAGAAATGGGTCGTGGCCGGTGCATTCAAAGCCAAAGCTCTGAGCAAGCCGCGCGACTCTGCAGCCAATATCGCCAAGACCCACAATCCCAAGCTTACGTCCTGGAGCCTCGCGACCATCGGACGACTCGGCGCGACACCAGCCTTTGGCCTGCATGCCTTGCATGGCGGCGGGAAGCCTGCGAAGCAGGGCCACCGCGCTCACCACCACATACTCCGCTACCGAGTGTGCATTGGCGCCTGTTGCCGGAATAACCTTAATACCGCGTGCCTTGCAGGCTTCGAGGTTGATGTTGTCCAGGCCCACACCCAGTCGGCCCACAAGCTTGAGCCTAGGTGCCAAATGAAGCAGGCTCTCGGTCACCTTAGTCTGGTTGCGAACAATCAAGGCATCGGCATTCGCAAGCTCATCGACAAGCTGCTCGGGCTGGGCAAAAGCATCTGGCTTGTGAACAACCTGGAACTGCTGCCGCAGGCGCGCGACCGCCTGCTCGTCCATGAACTCTGTGATTAGAATAACCATGATATATGTATCATATACATGACTTGCATTATGGCACAAAACAGTCCGAATTCGGCCTACGGATTGACCCTAGAAGGGCTTTGCCAGGATCTCTCGGAGCAATCGCCTGCAACGTGATGCCACGGCTATTTTGCTGCCAAACCGAGCGCCTGGTTTACCAGCCCCCTTAATGACTTTTGAAGCTTACGCCGCTGGGCTGCAAAGACGGGGTCCTGGCAGAGGTTCTTAAGCTCATAAGGGTCTTCCTTAAGATCGTAGAGCTCATCAAGTTCACCTGCCTGCCCCCGATTCACCCAGTGAATATATTTGTAGCGTTGGGTTCGTATGGCCTTGTAGGTCATTCCGACCAGCCAGGGCATAGCATTTTCTGCCCAATACTCCACCATGAAAGACTTTCGGTGCTTGGCCTTTGCAGACTGAAAGACTGGGACCATCGACTGCCCTTGAATATGTTGACCAGGCTGACCCCCTGCAAGCTCAATAAGTGTGGGAGCAATGTCCTGACAGATGACGAGCTGAGATCGGTTCGAACCCGATGGAATCATTGGCGGATAACGCACAGCAAAGGGGGATCGAATACCCTCCTCGTAGGCAAAACGACGTTCTGGCCCAAGGCCATGCTCACCGAAGAAATACCCGTTATCACCAAAGAAAATAATGCAGGTGTTATCAAGCTCACCCTGCTCGTCTAGCGTCTGCAGAATACGGCCGACACCCTCGTCCACACTGGCCATCATCTGGGCCCGAAGCCGAATCTCTTGCTGGGTTCCTGCCTGCAGCGCCTTCAATAAAGTCTTGGCTGCCGGCTTTTTCTTCAGTTCAAGGCATTCCTTCCAGGCGGGTTTGTTTTTTACAACCTCTTCGGCCGAGAGCATGTTGGGAGTTGAAGGAAAGACATCGTTTTTGTAGAGCCCCTGGTGACGTTTGGGAACAATGTAACCACCATTAGGAAGAATGGTGAGCTTGCCATCGGCCGCCTGGTCCGCATCGGGATGCACCGCCTTGTGCGCATAGAAAAGAGAGAAGGGTTTGGTGCGTTTGCGTTTTAAATAATCCACTGCATAGTCATTCATGATGTCGGTCATGTAGCCCTTGTGGGCACTGTAGCGTCCGTTCTTGTTGAGTACAGGATCGTTCAGTCGGCCATGACCGTCGTAGCTAATCCAGTGGTCGTAGCCTGGTCGCGGCTTGCCGTCATTGCCCATATGCCACTTGCCAATGTGAGCCGTTTCATAGCCCAGTTGCTGCAGCTCGAGGTGGTAGTTGGGTAGCCTATGGCTCATGGCGTCGCGGGCGACATTATCAATAACACCATGACGGCTTGCATACTGGCCCGACATAACGGAGGCCCTGTTGGGGGAACAGATTGGTGTAGTGTGAAAGGCTCGCGTAAAAAGCGCTCCCTCGTGTGCTATGCGATCGATATTGGGCGTCTTCATGTAAGGATGACCTCCGGCCCCGAACTCGTCATAACGAAGGTCGTCAATCAGTATGACCAAAAAATTGGGCTTTCTTTTTTTCATGTGGGTCTCCTTGTTCAAAGTTTGTCATCCTAACGTGTCAACACGCTTTCGATTAGATGCTCAAGCAATTATGCGCATAATAGTCCGATCAACAGCGGGCTAAGTTAACCAAGGGTATTTCCCATGACGAACTCTTCCAATGGCAATTCCATCATCCGGCCAAAAGGCTCTCCAACCCCTCGGTATACATTTGCAGTTGTCGCAGATACTCATGTCAATGAACTCGACATTGGGGGAACATCACCCTACGAGACTAACGCCTACGCAAATCAAAGGGCCCGTTATGTCTTTGAACAGCTTGCAGAGATCGAATCAGAGCTTGCATTCGTTGTTCACTTGGGCGACATCGTTCATCCTGTTCCAGGTCTACCAAGCTTTGAGCAGGCTGTCACCGAGTTCAAAGCCATTGCAGGCTGCCTAAAAATTCCTCTTTACTGCGTGCCTGGTAATCATGATGTTGGCGACAAAAAAGTTGACTGGATGCCGGCCGATCACGTTAGTAGCAGCTACTTAAAAAAGTACCGCCAGCATTTTGGGAAAGACTTTTTTGAGTTTTCTTTCCAGAGCGATCAGTTTGTTTTTCTAAACACTGTTCTTATGAACTCCGGATTGGCCGAGGAGGAAGAGCAACGCAACTGGCTTGAACAAATCCTTAGCAGGCCTTGCACAGGGCGTCGTTACGTGTTCATGCACTACCCACCTTATTTGTGGCGTGAGGACGAGCCGGGCAACTACGACAACATCGACCAGCCTGCTCGGTCCTGGCTTTTGGGTTTGCTCAGGCAGCCCGGCATCGACACAATCTTTGCAGGTCATGTTCATAATTTTTGGCTTGACCGAATTGGTGAAGCGAATTTCTTCATGCTTCCATCAACGGCATTTATGCGGCACGATTTTTCCGCCTTCTACCGTATTGCGCCAGCAGTCGAGTTCGGACGAGGCGACCCAGGGCGATTCGGTTATTTCCTGGTCGATGTCTTTGAGAGCGAATCGGTGGTTTACTCAATTCGAACCCAGGGTGAGCGCCAGCTCCCCGGCAGGCCAACCGCGAAAACCCAACTGCTTGCAACACACCCACGGGTGTCGACGTTTCCAAATGTTGGTGTTGAACTTCGCCACCCTTGGGCACAGTCCGAGCAAATTACGGCAACCGGTGGTGTCCAAGAGTTCGGCCGAAAGTTTGCCCGCAATGACTACCCTCTGCAGGCGCTTCTTGAAATGGGAACAAGGCTCGTAAAGATTCCCGAAATTGATGTTCGCACCCAGGAATCACGTGAGCGTATTCCCCTGCTTCGGGGGCAGGGTATTTCCGTGTGGATGACCAAACTTGGTGCCCCCAGCGATGCGCTTCTAAGCCAGGATAACCTTCAAGTTGATGCTATGGAATGCAATCAAAGACTTGTTGATTTTAATCGGGTCAAAGATCGCTATCAGGCCTTTACCAAGGCTACTGGCATTGGGCTGTTTTTATCGCCACTTCGAGATGAAGGCCTTGAGAAACAAACCCATGGAAATACCTTCAGCCACTTTATTCGATCTGGGTTTTTAGTTGGTGAATTAGAAGCCCAGACAGACTGGATGCAGAAGATGGTTGCAGGCAGCTTTCTTAATGGCGTGGTTGTACGCCATGAATTTCACCAAGAACTTGCTATGGTCACTGAAGATTGCGCAGCCTGGGCGAAGACCTGTGGATGCTCAGTTCAAATTTCTATTAAAACGTCAGGCCCATCAACTGCCGCCCTTAACGGTGACACTGAAAGGCTAAGGCAGTTAACGCAGCAAGCCCTCAGTCTTTGCCTAAAACACCCTAATCTATTTTTTATTTTCGACACCTTTGCCGATGTCGACCGTGGCTATTATCCAAGGCTTGGCTTCATTGATGGGCACTTCAACTTAAGACCTGCGGGCCTGCAATGGCAGAAGGCCGTTGCAACAGGCGAGGCTTACTAAACCAATTCAACGGGCAAAAATCGCAGTAAAAAAAAGCCACTGCTTGCGAGGATAAAAAGCAAAATAAATTGTCTGAGTCGATTCGGAGAAATAAACCCTGTCAGGTGCTGACCTGCTGAGGTTGCAATAATGTAGACAGGAAGTCCTAGGGCCAAGGGTGGGAACAGTTCTTTCCCCACAAAACCAACTCCAAGCATCAAGGTTATGGTGGCGATTGACATCACTGTGGCGTACAGATGCATCATGGAACGCACCAGACGAGGTTCGTTTATTGCGTTCATGAAATAACTCGCCGCCACGGGGCCGCCAATGCCTGTCAAAGCTATAAGGCTCCCACAGGCCAGACCCAACCCTCGTGAAACGTTGTTCGAAACCCTAGGAAGCAAACGCTGAGCGCCGACCAACATAGCCAAGGCTATGAATGCAATAACGAAACTCGCAATCAGGCCAACGACATTGGTATCTAGAATCCCTTGTGCAAATAATCCAATGGGTAGCCCGAGGACTGACCAGAGGACAAACTTATGCAACAGCCTGTAGGTGTGTGCCTTGTCATAAACCTGTCTGAAGGCTGATCGAAGCAGTAGCAATGGCCCAAACAACTCAAGCAAGATAGAGATGGCAATGGCCTGAGGCATTGCGTAAATCGACGCCAGAGGAAGGATCATGACCATGGCACCGCCAAAACCGGTAGCGCCTCGCACCAGCCCACCCAATAAAAAGATACCCACCAACATGGTGAGATGGTTAGTAAGGTTGGGGTCGAGCCATGGGCTTAGTGTTTCTACAGAGGGCAGCATGGCTAGCATCGATGACAAGGCGTCAGGGCCTAGCTTTTCGATGGTCCTTTTTGATCGGGCCCTAAAATACGTTGCACCACAAAAAACAAAAGAACACCCCCAATAAGGGCAGCCTCGAGCGACCAGAACAAGGTTGCCCCCATGGTGAAGAGGCAGGCCAGACGATTACTCCAGCCAAGCTCAAGGGTATGACGAAGGTCGCGTCTTTCAATAAGACGCCAGGCCACCACCCACAAAACACCCGCAATGCAGGCAAGCGGTAAGAGCGTGGCAAATTCACGACCGAAGGCAAGAATCAGAACAAGAAGAAGCGAAGCAATCACCGCGGCCATGGGGGTCTTCGCACCACTGGCTATGTTGACCCCAGAGCGATTAAACGAACCGCTGGTTGGGTAGGATGAAAAGAAAGAGCCGGTAAGGTTTCCAAGACCCTGCCCAATCACCTCCTGCGTGCCGTTAAAGGCAATGCCTTGGCGCGTGGCCATAGCACGCGAAATGGCAGAGGCCTCTGCGAGCGCAAGCATGGTCATCACCAGGCAAGGCACGAGAAGAGATGGCAAAACCTCGAGCGGCGGAATGGGCCAGGAGAGCAACGGCAGTGCGCTGGGCAGAGCAGAGACGGCCGGAAGGCTTGGCCGACCAAGCCAGTGCGTAAGCAGCCAGGTGACAGCCGAGGCAAGCAAAAGACCGAAGAACATGGCGGGCAGTCGCCGTGAGACCTTCTCAAACAACAGGATGAAAACAATGGTCATCACCGCGATGGCCAATGGGAAAAAATTAATTTGATCGAGTCGCTCGAGGACTTGGCCTGCTGTGACAAGGATGGAGGTGGTGCGTTCAAGCGACAGGCCAAGCGCGGTGCCCACCTGGCTGTTTGCGATGAGCACTGCTGCACCGATGGTGAAGCCCAGAATAACCGCGTGCGGAACTTTTTCAACGAGCCTACCCAGGCCTGAGATACCAATAGCGAGTTGCAGAACGCCCACCATAAACGTGAGACTAAGCACCAGCGCCACGTAGTCTGGGCTGCCCGGAGTAGCGAGTGGCGCAACCAATGCAAGCGTGGTGAGCGAAATGGCATTGGCGGGACCCGTGACCATGACCCGGCTTGAGCCCCACAGCGCAGCAACAACGCAGGGCACCATCGCCGCGTAAAGACCGTACTGAGGGGGCATGCCCGCCAAGGTGGCAAAGGCAACGCCCTGGGGCAGAACAACTGTTGCACCGGTGAGGCCTGCCCAGACGTCCGACTGCACATGGCCTGACTTTGGCCACTGAGGAAGCCAGTGAAGAAAAGGGAAGAGTCTGCGCCACATAGTTAGCTTGGGCGGAATTACCGACGGAGGAAGAGGAATAACCTCTTTGAAAAATGGAACATTTTGACCCATAATTTAGCGAATGAGGGCAAACGAGTCAAACGCTAAGTTAAATGCCAAGTTAAGCGCCAAGTTAAAGTCCAGTCCAATGGCCAGGGGCGCAACCCGCTTGAAAACAATCGCCAAGGCTGGCTCTAAGCCTTCGGTGACTGCCGAACTTCGGGTATCACCGGCCTTGGCGCCAATGGCAAATTCATTTAGCAACATCGGCAGCCCCTCACTTCGTCTTTTAACCCTGCTTGAGGCCATTGCCCAATCAGAAAAGCCCCAGACCCTGGCCCAATTGGTTGTTCGGCTCGATGAGCCAAAGGCCACCATGCACAGACTTTTGCTTGGTCTTGAAGAAATGCGGTTTGTTCAGCGTATGCCTGGGGGGCGGCACTTTGCGCCTGGGCCCCGGTTAAATACTCTGGCTATCGACACGCTTCGACACAGTCATATAAGCGCGCAACGGCACTCCATACTGAAGCGGTTGGTTTCGGACTTCAATGAATCCTGCAACCTCACCATTCTTGATGGCATTGAAGTTGTCTACCTTGACCGTGCCGAGGCCAACTGGCCATTGCGTATGGACCTTAAGCCCGGCTCTCGAGTACCTGCCCACTGCAGCGCCAGTGGCAAGATGATTCTGGCGCTTATGAACCCAAGCATTCGCGACCCACTTATTAAGGCTTTGCCCTACCAAGCCTACACGCCCCAGACCATCACCGACCCCAATGACTTTCAGACCGAACTTGATCGCATCGCGCGACGAGGCTACAGCATCGATCAGCAAGAGTACGCGGCGGGCCTGAACTGCCTTTCTGTACCCGTGCTTGATGACAACGGCCAGTGCATTGCTGCCGTTGCTGTGCATGCGCCTACGGCGCGCCTGAGTATGAATGAAGCTCTAAAGAAAATTGACCGGTTACGGTGGGCAGCTTCTGCTATTTCGGCAACCCTTCAGAACCAGGGAATTAACCAATGATTCAGGCAAGCCTGGCGCCCATTCACTACCCTTTTCTTGACGCGCTTATTCACAAGAGTAAGGCACTGCACTCACTTAATATTGGTGTGGTCTACCCACTTTCGGTTGATGCATTGAAGGCCGCCATTGACTGCCACAGCCACGGTCTTGCCCATGTTGTTATTTATGGACCTGAAACAGGTATGCATTCACTGGCGCAATCGTCTGGGCTTAGCCTTCTTGGAATTGAAATCCAAAACGTGGAGGGGTCCGCAATTGAAGCGGCGCAAAAGGCTGTTGCCGACTGTGCAGGGTTGCATCCGCGAATCAACGCGCTCATGAAAGGAAGCCTTCACACCGACGAACTGCTCTCGGCCTGCCTGAAATCGTCTGCAGGGTTAAGAACCTCACGCCGGATCAGTCATATTTTTAAGTTTGATGTACCAGGGTTTGAGAAGCCCCTTTTTGTGGCGGATGCGGTCGTGAACATTGACCCCGGTCTAAACGAAAAGGTTGACATTCTTACCAGTGCCATTGAAGCCATGCAGCAGATCGGCGTGAAACGCCCCAAGGTCGCAATCATCTCGGCCACCGAATCGGTCAACGAAAAAATTAAGGCAACCGTTGATGCCAAAGCCTTGTGTGACATGGCAGCCGAGGGTGCATTTGGCAATGCGGTGGTGGAGGGCCCCATGGGCCTTGACCTTGCGCTCTCGCGCCGCTCGGCAGACATTAAGGGGTATGAAAGCCAAGTTAGTGGCGATGTCGATCTTCTTTTGGCACCCGACCTCAACGCCGGCAATATTCTTTTCAAAAGCCTGGTCTATGCCGCACGCGCGGAGGCCGCAGGTGTCATTCTTGGGGCGAAGGTTCCCATTGTCTTAACCAGTCGCTCCGACTCTGCCTACAGTCGACTGGCCTCCTGCGCCATGGCGGCCGCCTTGGTTCAGACGGCCGATATTTTTTAATTACTGCTACAAGGTGTTCACGCTATGAGCAAGGTATCGTTTAATCCCATTGCCACCACCCAGGCCCTGCAAGAGGGCACTGAAATTAAGAGCACCACCTGCTACATGTGCGCCTGTCGTTGTGGCATCAATGTGCATGTCAAAGACGGGGAGGTGAAGTTTATTGAGGGCAACCCCAACCATCCCCTCAACAAGGGTGTCATCTGCGCCAAGGGCGGCTCGGGCGTGATGAAGCAGTACTCACCGGCGCGTCTAACCAAGCCCTTGTTGCGTCGACCGGGCACCGATCGTGGTGATGGTCAGTTCGATCCCATCTCTTGGGAGCAGGCGTTCGACATGCTCAGCGATCGACTTGGAACAATCCGTCAGACCGATCCGAAAAAATTTGCGCTTTTCACCGGACGCGACCAGATGCAGGCCCTTACCGGTCTCTTTGCTCGCCAATTTGGCACACCGAACTATGCTGCTCACGGCGGCTTTTGTTCAGTGAACATGGCCGCAGGCATGATCTATTCCATTGGTGGTTCGTTCTGGGAGTTTGGCGGCCCCGACCTTGAGAATGCCAAGCTCTTCATCATGATGGGCACGGCCGAAGACCATCACAGCAACCCGCTCAAAATGGCGATCTCGAAGTTCAAGCGCGAGGGTGGCAAGTTTATTTCGGTGAACCCGGTGCGTACAGGCTACAGCGCCATCGCCGATGAATGGATCCCCATTCGACCTGGAACCGATGGCGCGCTGCTGCTTGCAATTAGCCATGTACTTGTTAATGCAGAGACCTTCGACACGGATTTCGTTGCACAGTTCACCAATGGTCCTCAACTGGTTATTGATGCGCCGGGATCTGAAGAGCATGGCCAGTTTCTTCGTGCCGATGTCGCCGACAAGCCCCCCATCTACGATCAACTCGACCAGATGGTCTGGGACCAAGACGCGAACAAGGCGGTCTGCATGCGCGAGCGGCCTGCCCGGCCTGCACTGACTGGACGCTTTACCGTCAATGGTATTAACGTGCGGCCCGCCTTTGAGCTTCTGAAAGAGAGCCTTGCAGACTGCACGCCCGAATGGGCGCAGGCCATTACCGGTGTCTCTGCGGCACGCATTGAAAAGCTTGCTAGAGAAATGGCCGAGGTGGCCATGAACCAGTCCTTCGAACTTCCTATTGCCTGGACCGACTCCTTTGGTAAGCAGTACGACAAGGTGATTGGGCGGCCTGTTGCCTTTCATGCCATGCGTGGACTTGCGGCTCACAGCAATGGCTTTCAAACGGTACGAGCCTTAGCAAACTTAATGAGTCTTCTAGGCACCATTGATCGGCCGGGCGGCTTTTTGCACAAGGCGCCGTTTCCTCGTGCCATACCCCCTTCGGTTCGACCACCGAATGGCGAGAGCCAAATTAAGCCAGGCGAGCCCCTTGCCACCACGCCGCTGGGCTTTCCCACCTGCCCCGAAGACCTTTGTGTGACTGAATCGGGCGAGCCCATTCGAATCGACAAGGGGTTTTCTTGGGAGCATCCTTTGTCTGCCCACGGTCTGATGCACAACGTCATTACCAATGCATGGAAGGCCGACCCCTACCCCATCGACACGCTCATGATCTTTATGGCGAACATGGCCTGGAACTCCACCATGAACACCGATCAGGTGCGCGACATGCTTAACGACAAGTCGCCCAATGGAAATTACAAGATTCCTTTCCTCGTGGTCTGTGATGCCTTTCATAGCGAGATGACTGGCTTTGCCGACCTGGTGCTTCCCGACACAACCTACCTTGAACGCTACGATGCCATGAGTCTTCTTGATCGACCGATCTCGGAGTTCGACGGGCCATGCGACTCGGTGCGTGTTCCTGTGGTCGAGCCTCTTGGCGACTGCAAGCCCTTTCAGGAGGTGCTTGTAGAACTGGCCTCGCGGCTTAAATTTCCCGCCTTCACCAGGCAGGACGGCAGCCCTAAATTCTCGGGCTACGAAGACTTCATTGTGAACTTCGAGACAGCCCCGGGCAGTGGCATTGGCTTTCTTGCGGGCTGGCGAGGCAAAGATGGCAAGGCCTCGTTAAAGGGCGAACCCAACCCTAAACAGTGGGAAGCCTACAAGGCAAACAACTGCGTCTTTCATTACGAGATGCCCGAAGGCCATCGGTTTATGCGCAACTGGAATGCGGGCTACCTTGGCTTTGCCAAAGACAATGGGCTGCGCAAGCTTGATGCCCCAGTCATGATTCATCTTTACTCGGAGCTTTTGTTGGGCTTTCGGCAGGCCGCCCAGGGTTTACGAAAAGGGCGTCAGCCACCCCAGCACCTGCGTGCGCGTATTGAACGCCACTTCAGCCCCTTGCCTTTTTGGAGCGAGCCCCTTGAGCATGCTCTTGTCTCGTCGAAAGACTATCCGCTCTCGGCAGTTACCCAAAGGCCCATGGCCATGTACCACTCTTGGGATTCTCAGAACGCCTGGCTTCGACAGATTCATTCCCACAACTTTCTCTTCGTAAATGCGGGCACTGCGGCGGCTGCCGGTATTGCAGACGACCAGTGGATCTGGGTCGAAAGCCCATGGGGTAAAGTTCGCGCCCAGGCAAGGCTGTCTGAGGCCGTGGAGCCGGGAACGGTCTGGACCTGGAATGCCATTGGGAAATCAAAGGGTGCCTGGGGTCTTGGCGAGAAGGCCAATGAATCGCAGAAGGGCTTTCTTCTCAACCACCTCATCTCCGAAGAGCTTCCTCTTGGGCCAGAGCCTGGCGCCGCAACCATTAGCAACTCAGACCCGGTTACTGGGCAGGCAGGCTGGTACGACGTTCGCGTGCGTATCTATCCGGCCGACAAGCACGAACCCAAGCAATCTTTTCCTCAGTTCAAATCCATTTCCGCACCCCCTGGCATGCTAGGCCGTCGTAAGGAGCACAAGGTATGACTCAACTTGCACTTGTTATTGACCTCAATGTCTGCGTGGGCTGTCAGGCCTGCGTCACCAACTGCAAGCAGTGGAACAACAGCTATTCGGCGGGTCCATTGTCAGACCAGAACCCCTACGACGAAGACCCATCGGGGACCTTCTTTAACCGTGTTCAGACCTACGAGTCGGGCAGTTTTCCCGATGCAATGACCGTGCACTTTCCCAAAAGCTGCCTGCACTGCGAGGACCCTCCCTGCGTGCCAGTCTGCCCCACAGGGGCGTCCTACAAACGAGAAGAAGACGGCATTGTTCTTGTTGATTACGACAAGTGCATTGGCTGCAGTTATTGCGCATGGGCCTGCCCTTATGGTGCGCGTGAGCTTGATGAAGAACGTAAGGTGATGACCAAGTGCACGCTCTGCGTCGACCGCATCTACAACGAAAACCTTCCTGAGGACCAGCGCAAACCTGTCTGCGTCATGGCCTGCCCAACCAGTGCGCGTCTGTTTGGCGATGTCCACGATCCTGACTCCGAGGTGTCCATAGCCATTGCCGAGCGTGCGGGCTATGCACTGATGCCCGAATGGCAGACGCAGCCTGCTAACCAATACCTACCCCACCAGAGCTGGCTTGCCTCGATGACAGCAACGGCCAACGAGAAAGAGGAGGTCTAGGCGATGCGTCCTCCGTGGTCTATGGTTATTTTTACTGTGCTTGCAGGCCTGGGACAAGGCCTGCTTGTCATGCTTATTCTTGAGCAGTGGGGAAGCTTTTCCAGCCAGGCACCCGCCACCGATAGCCTGGCATTTCTCGGGCCGTCCATGTTTGCCTTCGGTCTTTTATTTGCAGGTCTTATAAGCGCTTTCTTTCACCTAGGCCGCCCCTCGCGCGCCTGGCGCTCGGCCTCCCAATGGCGAACCTCTTGGCTCTCGAGGGAAATTATTGTGATGCCAGTGGTGCTTGGCTTTACCTTTGTTCATGGACTCCAAGGGGTTCTGGGGCTGCCCGAGATCTTTGGCCCCCTTTGGGAGGTGGTGGCACCTCTCGCCCTTGTCGCCTGCCTTGCCATGTGGATCTGTACGGCCATGATTTACGGCTGCCTTAAGTTTCTGCAGGAATGGTCAACCCCATGGACACCCGCGGCCTTCATTCTTTTTGGACTAACGGGGGGAGCCCTTTTCTTTGGGCTAAGCCGCACCCTTCTTCCCGTTGATGGTCTCCTTGTTTCAAAGCCTCTTATTGGCCTGCTGCTTCTGATAAGCCTTACGGTCAAAGCATTTATTTTTAAACGCAATGCGGGCCTGCGACCGAAGTCGACCCTGCGCTCAGCCACTGGTATTCCCGGCAATGTTCGGCAGGTCAGCATGGGCATCATGGGTGGAAGTTTCAATACACGAGAGTTTTTTCATGGGGTCTCCTTAAGCCTCATGCGTCAGTTACGACCCACAGTTCTCATGCTTGCTTTTGTGCTTCCGATGGTCATGCTCTTTGTACTTCCCTTAACGCCCCTTACCGCAGGCTTTATTGCGCTCGTTCATCTACTGGGCATGGTTGCCGAGCGCTGGCTTTTCTTTGCACAGGCCAATCATCCGCAGAACCTGTATTACCAAAGGATTTCTTAGATGGCAGAGGCCCGTTATTCCAGCAACGCCGCCAGTGCTTTAATGCCCTTCGTTCACCCTAGCCCGCTTCGCTTTTCAGGACCATCGCGGGTTGGTGAACTGGTGGCCCAGCAGGCTAAGGCGCACGGCGCGCAGGTCTATGGCATTGATACCGAGACCCGGGTGGCACTTAGCTTTCAAGGCCTCGAGCAGTTTGAGCTTGAGCTAAAAAATGTTCTTCAACAGGCGGGTCTAAGCCCGGGTATGCACATTGCCTTACTTATGCCCAATGGCATTGGAACCCTGGCAAGCCTGCTTGGCTGTATGGCAAACGATTACTCGGTGAATCCGGTGAACCTTCTGTGCACCGAAGACCAGATGCGCTACATCATCGAGCATTCCGAGGCGCATGCCTTCATTGTTTCGCAGGAATGGCAGGCGCGCGCGCGTGCCCTTTTGAAGGACAGGCCCGCCATGGCCCTTTTGGTGATGGACCCTCACCGGCTGGCAATGCCCATTATTGAAAAAGCGGGCAAGAGCCTGGTCCTGGGTCCGCATCCCAAGGAGCTTGCCCTGCTGATGTACACCAGTGGCACCACTGGCCGGCCCAAGGGTGTCATGCTGACTCACGGTAACTTATTAAGTAATGCGGCATCCATTTCGGCTGAGCATCAGCTCACCCAAGCTGACCGGGTCTACGCGGTGCTGCCGCTTTATCACATCAACGCCTTTGGAGTCACCATGATGGCAACCCTGTGGCACGCGGGAAGCCTGGCCATGCCGCCAAAGTTTTCGGCCACGCAGTTCTGGGCTCAGGTTAAAGAGTTTGAATGCAGCTGGATGAACGTGGTGCCCACCATCATTAGTTACCTTATTGACCAGGGGCCCACAGAGCAGAGCAGGCAGGTGCAGTTGAAGTTCTGTCGGTCAGCCTCTGCCCCCTTACCACCCGAACACCACAAGGCCTTTGAGGAGATGTTTGGAATTGGTGTCATTGAGACCATGGGTCTTACCGAGACCGTGGCACCAAGCTTTTCAAACCCCCTTGACCCTGCGCAGCGAAAAATTGGCTCGGTGGGCCGGCCCTCTGGCTGCGAAGCCTTTATTGCAGACGAGCACGGAGGTGAGCTTCCCATTGGGCAGACCGGAGAGGTCATTATTCGTGGCCCCAATGTCACGATGGGCTACTTCAAGAACAAGGAGGGGACGGCCGCTGCCTTCTTTCCGGATGGCTGGTTGCGCACCGGCGACTTGGGCCAGGTGGATGCCGATGGCTTCTTCTTCATCACCGGGCGTATTAAGGAGCTCATTATTAAAGGTGGCGAGAATATTGCCCCGCGGGAAATTGATGAGATCTTGCTGCAACACCCCAGTGTGCTTGATGCCGCGGCAGTGGGTATTCCGCACAAGCATTACGGACAAGACATTGCAGCCTGCGTGATTTTAAAAGAAGGCCAGACCACTGAGGCCAATGAGCTCATTGACTGGGTAAAGACTCAGCTTGGTCCTTTTAAAACACCTTCACAGATTCGGCTTGTGGCCGACCTGCCGCGTGGGCCGTCGGGTAAGGTTCAACGGCTTAAACTCGTCGACAGTTTTCTTGGGTAATTGGGTTGATTAATGGGCTTGGTCGTTTAAAAGCCCTGCTAGCAATGGATTGAAGAAGACCTCAGCCAAATGCACAGGCTGACCAGGCATTTAACGGGTAAGCATTCGGCCTAAACCCGGATGCTTACCTCAAGAGCTAAGCGGCTTGCCGAATAAGGTCTGCCGCCTTCTCACCCATCATCATGGCGGCAGCGTTGGTGTTTCCCGAGACCAGAGTTGGCATCACCGAGCAGTCCACCACCCGCAGGCCTTCAAGTCCTCGAACCTTTAACTCTGGATCCACCACAGCCATCTCATCCTGGCCCATTTTGCAGGTACCCGAGGGGTGAAAAATAGTTGCGCCGCTTTCGCGGCAGAAATCGAGAATGTCATCGTCCGAGGCTCTCTGAATTCCTGGCTTAAGCTCCTCTTGCGTGTAATTGGCCATGGGCTGAGTCTGCGATAACTGCCGCGCGTACTTCACCGAGGCAATGGCGCATTGACGATCGATGGGATGCGTTAAGTAGTTAGCCTTCATGCTAGGACGCTCCCGCGCATCCGGGGCTATGGCATGAACCGAGCCTCGTGAGTAAGGCCGCAGCTGACAGACACTAAAAGTAAAGCCTGGGAAAGGATGCGGCTTTGCACCAGCCATATCGGCCGAAAGGGTTGCGAAGTGAAACTGAATATCAGGCCTGTTCGAAGGGTCGGTAACGCCTGGCAAGACCTTGGTGAAGAGCCCGCCTTGATTAATACCAACCCCAAGGGGCCCCCCGCCTGAAAGAAGCCACTGCAGTCCCATCTTCACGGTGCGCAGCGGGCTGCGGAGATCGTCATTGGTTGTGATGGGTTTTTTGCAGCGGAACAAGAGACGGAACTGAAGATGGTCTTGCAGGTTTTCACCAACCCCCGGTAGATGATGAACAACAGGAATACCAAGGGCCTGCAGGCGATCGGCCTGGCCAACACCTGAACACTCCAGTAGCTGGGGGCTCTGAATGGCACCAGCAGAAAGAATAACTTCTTTACGAACACGAACCTGACGGCGCACACCTTTTTGTTCGAACTCCACACCAACGGCCTTCTTGCCTTCAAACAATACGCGAGTGGCCATGGCATGGGTAAGAACCTGAAGGTTGGTTCGGCTGCGTGCTGGCTTCAAATAGGCAACTGCTGTGCTTGAACGCCATCCGCGTTTGGTAAAGAGCTGGTAGTAGCCTACGCCCTCTTGTTGGCCATTATTGAAGTCGGCATTGCGCGGAACCCCTAAGGAGTTTGCGCCCGAAATAATGGCCTCCATAAGCTCGTGCTTGTTGGCAATGTCGGAGCAATACACGGGACCACTGCCGCCATGGGTTTCCGAGGCGCCGCGCGAATTGTTCTCAAACTTCTTGAAGTAAGGAAGAACGTCCGACCAAGACCAGCCAGGGCAGCCCTGAGCCTGCCAGTCGTCGTAGTCTTGTGGCTGCCCGCGCACATAGACAAGTCCATTAATGGAGGAGGACCCACCAAGGGTTTTACCACGAGGCCAATAGACCTTGCGCCCCTTCATCTCCGGCTCGGGGTCGGTCTCAAACATCCAGTTGTAAACGGGGTTGAACATGGTCTTGGCATAGCCAATAGGAATGTGAATCCATAGGTAGTTATCGGGCGGTCCTGCCTCTAGCAAAACCACATTGGTTCGTCCGTCTTCCGAAAGACGGTTTGCAACCACGCAGCCAGAACTTCCCGCGCCTACCACCAGGTAGTCCGTTTCAGTTATGTCCATTTACGCCTACTCGCCTTCAAGTAAACGAGGCAACCACAGCACAAGGTCTGGGAAGGCCACAATAATGACGAGCCCCACCAACTGCAGCCCCATGAACTGCAACATACCTCTGTAGATCTGACCCAAGTCCCATTCAGGGACCACTCCCTTTAAAAAGTAGGCCGACATTGCCACCGGAGGCGAAAGCCACGCCGTCTGCAGACAGACGGCTACCAAAATACCAAACCAGACCAGATCAAAGCCAAGCTTGTCAATAATGGGTACGACAAAAGGCACAACAATGAGAATAATCGGAACCCACTCCAGTGGCCAGGCCAATAAAAAGATGCCAATCATGATGACGGCAAGCAACAGGTAAGGGTTTATTTCAAGGCTTATTAGCCACTCGGTAATGGCGCTTGGTGTTCCTAGACGCGCAAAGACAGCCCCAAAGAAGTTGGAGGCGGCAACCAAGAACAGAATAAGCACCGTAATCTGCAAGGTCTTAATAAGCGAATCGCGAAAGACGGTGTAGTTGAGCTTGCGGTAGGCAAGGGTTAGCAAAAGCGAACCCACCGCACCACAGGCTGCACCCTCGGTGGGCGTTGCAAAGCCAAACATAATGCTGCCCAAGGCCGATAGAACGAGGGCTGCAGGGGGAACCAGGCCTTTAAAAAACTCCACCCAGACCTTACGACGATCGTCAATAATGGCGTCGCCCTCAAGGGGTGGCCCTAGCGATGGGTTAATTGCGCAACGCAGCATGGCGTAGCCCGTAAAAAGCGTCGCAAGCAGAAGGCCCGGTACAACGGCGGCAGTAAACAAGGTTGTCACCGGCACTTCAAGAATCGGGCCCATGACCACCAACATAATGGAAGGCGGAATGAGAATACCGAGCGTGCCGCCCGCAGCAATAAGGCCTGCAGACATCTGCACATCGTACTTCGAGCGAATCATGGACTTGCCCGCCATGATTCCAAGAATGGTTACCGAGGCCCCAACAATACCCGTGGCAGCGGCAAAAATGGTGGCGACAAACATCACGGCTAAATAAAGGGAACCCCTCAGGCGAGCAAGAAGCTGCTGGCAAGAGTCAAAGAGCCGTTCCATTAAATTAGCCTTCTCCATCATGATGCCCATAAAGACAAACAGGGGAACCGCCGTAAGGGTCTGCTCCATCATGGTGGAGTAGAACTGCAGGGTCATCTGATAGAAGACGAGCTCCCCAAAGCCCCAATAGCCAAAAGAAATTCCTAGAAAGATAAGAAGAAACGAGATGGGATAGCCAATAAAGATTCCGACCAGCATGGCCAGAATCATCAGCCCACCAATAATCTCTGGAGACATCAGGCCCACCTTCCTTGGCGATAGGCATAAATCGCCTTAAGCAGCTCAGAGATACCTTGGATCATTAAAAAAAGAATGCCTACAGGTAGTGCTGCTTTGATGGGGCCGAGATAGGGCATCCACGTGGTATCCATGCCGCGCTCGCCATTCTCAATTGCCTTCCATGCCCATTCGGTCGACACCCAAATGGCAATAAGCATGGCCGGCAGAAAAAGAAAGACATACATGGTGATGTCTACCATGGCCTGGGTACGCACAGACCAGTTGCGGTAAAGAAAGTCGGAGCGAATATGCACGCCTTTTTGCAGGGCATAACCGGCGCCAATCATAAACATGGCGCCATAAAGCATTCGTGAAATGTCGTAAGCCCAGTCTGTGGGCGCGGTAAAGGCATAGCGCACGAAAATTTCGTAGGCCATTGCAAGCATAAGTGGCAAGGTGAGCCAGGCAATAATTTCGCCAACACGAATGCTAAAACCATCAATTCGACGAATGGTTTTTTGCATCCATTCGGGCATATCGCTAGGAAGGTCGATGGTGTCGGACCGCCGAGACGCAATCATCTCGTCGGAGCGCATATCAATGGGATCGCTCATGGGCTCAAATAAAAAAGTTGGGGTTGTGAAGAAGAAACAGCCGGGCCCGATCAGCTGAAAGGGCCCGACTTCTTACAAAGAAACAGTTTTACTTCTTAGCCTTCTTTTGCTGAGCCGCCAGGACGTCCGCATAGGCCCCAGTAATTCCAGCATTTGCCTTTTGAGCACCTGCCCAGAAGGGGATAGCCTGCTCAGCAAAGGCCTTTTGGCTCTCCCACACGGTCTTGAAAAATGCGTTTTCAGCCGAGTTCTTCTCAAAGGTCTTCATAGCTGCAGCGCTGTACTCTTTAAAGTAGTCGGCCGGAGTGTCGTGAAGCTGAACCCCGTGCTTTGTTGTTAGCTCATGCAAAGCCTTGCCGTTTTCAAGAATCCGGTAGCTTAATGACTTCATGAGTGCTGCATTACCTGCAACCTCAATGGCCTTACGCTGTCGGTCCGTCATTTTCTTCCAGACATCACCGTTAATGTAAAGGTCGGCATTCACGACGTTCTGGTGCAAGCCCTGAAGGTAATAATGCTTTAGAGCCTTATGGAATCCAAAGGTCATGTCAGGCTTTGGGCAGCACCACTCGGCAGCATCAATAACACCTTTTTGTAAGGCTGGCAGAATATCACCACCGCCCATGGCAACCGAGGCAACGCCGATGTCTTTGTAAAGCTGCCCTGGAATTCCAGGAGGCGTGCGGAACCGAAGCTTACGAAAGTCAGCCATGCTCTTGATGGGCTTCTTAAACCAGCCAAGAGCCTCTGGGCCAACGGGCTGAAGCATGATGCCCTTGACATTCATGTTCATCTCTTTCCAGAGCTGGTCATAGAGCTTTTGGCCACCGCCATACTGAAACCATGAGAGCCAAGCAAAGTTATCGAGTCCGACACCTGCACCTGCCGAAGGCGAACCAAAGAGTGTGGCCGCAGGGTGCTTACCCGACCAGTAGTGAGTCCAGGCAAAGCCACCCTCGATCAGGCCCTTGTCTACGGCATCAAGGGTATCGGCCACTGCCACAATGGCGCCAGCGGGCAGTACCTCAAAGGTGACGGTGCCGTCGGTCAGCGCCGAGACGTCGCTGGCGAAATCTTTCAGCATAGTGATTTCGTCGGCCGAGGTTGGAATCACGGATTGGACTCGAATCTTCACGCTGGGGTCCGCCGCCAAAACAGCCTGCGGTGCGCTTGCTAGCCCAAGCAGGCTTGCGCATGCTAAGGCCGTTGTGAATCGGCGTGTCAAAATGTTCATACAGTTGATCTCCTCATTTGTTATAAAAAAATCGAAACAGCTTTACCAGCTACTAAATCGAATTCCACTTACACACCATACCGCCAGTACCCCCAACTCGTAACCCCCAAAGCCTAGTCGTTAGCCCTAGGTCAGTCTCTATTTCTAAACATTTACGGACAAAGTAGAACCTTGGGTGATGCCGTTTTACCCTGGTCCAGATCTTCAAAGGCTTTTGCTCCATCTTTAAGCGGTCGGACATCCAACCAGTCAAGCGATCCAAAATCGCCACGGTCGAGTTGTTCAACCGTTTTTCGTAGGTCTTCCATGGTGTAGGTGTAGGTGCCAAGCAGAGTAATTTCGGCCAGGGTGAGCTTGCGCATGTCAATTTCACTTGCCCAGTCCTGCAGCCCAATATGCATCACCACACCCCCCGGAGCGACCGCCTCAAGGTCCATAAGACGTGTCTTTGCCGAGCCAACAGCATCAATTACCAAGTCGTAGGCGGCGGGCTCAATGGACTGCTCAATGGGATTTAGAAGATCGGCTCGGACATGCCTTTGAAGGGTCTCGCGACGCAGGGCGTTGGTCTCTGCAACGGTTAAGTTAGTCGCTCCTTTGTGCACAAGAAGCAGCGCTGAAAGTATGCCAATGGCCCCACCACCAACAACGAGGACTCGGCTGTCTGACAGGGGTGTGACCAGGCTCTTTAAGGCCAGCTCAACGGCGTGAACAGCCGTGGCAGCAGGTTCGGTTAAGGCAGCATGCGTGGTGAGTAAAGAGTCTGGAATGGCAATAAGACTTGCCCCAGGAATTGACATTTGCTCGGCAAAAGCACCCGGGCGCGTCATTCCTACCATGGTGCGATTGGAGCAGAGGTTGTCACGGCCTTGTTCGCAGTATTTGCAATGGCCACAGACAATTAAGGGGTTGCCCGTAACCCTCTGGCCAACCTTCCAGAGCTTGGACTGGCTCTGTAAAACCTTGCCTGCAAACTCATGGCCCAGGATAAGGCCCGGTTTTCGACGCGGGTCGTGGCCATGGTAGGCATGCATATCGGAGCCACAAATACCCACAGCCTCAATCCCTATAACCACCTCTTGCGATTCAAGGCTTGGGGGGGTTGTCATCTGCAGGGCCATCTGATTGGGCCCCGTATAAAAAAGTGCCTGCATCATTTTGCTGTGTACCCTCCGTCAATCATGATGGTCTGACCGGTGATGTAGGCAGAGCCCGGCGAGGCAAGAAAGACGGTCAGACCATCAAGGTCTTCCAGTCTTCCATTGCGGCCGATGGCTGTGCGCTGCGCATGCTCGTTAGCAAGCGAGGCATCTGCAAAAACAGGCTCTGTTAGTTCCGTTGGGAAAAAGCCTGGGCCAATTGCATTGCAGGTAACACCATGCGGCGACCAGCGCTGGGCGATGGCGCGGGTAAGCTGAATAATTCCGCCCTTGCCTGCTCCATAGGGAGCGCTGTTTGCAAAAGCGCGCCAGGATTGAAGCGAGGCAATATTAATAATGCGGCCGTAGCCCTGCTTTTGCATACCGGGCGCGATGGCCTGAGTTAGAAAAAAGGGCACCGATAAATGCAGGCAGAGTTGCATGCGCCAAGATTCGGGCGTTACCTGTTCAAAAGGCTCGCGAAGATTGACCCCGGCCGCATTCACCACAATAGCCAAATCTGCAAACTGCTTGGTTAGTTGCAAGCCAATCTCGGGAAGCTTGGACTCGTCGGATAAATCGGCGACTACAACATCGGCCTTTACGCCAAGGGCCTGTAGACTTCCTGCTGTTTCTTGAAGTGCCGATGCTCGCCGGGCCAAAAGCACAATATCGGCACCTGCCCTGGCAAGTGCCGCTGCCATGTGCCGGCCCAGTCCCGAGCTTGCGCCTGTTACCAAGGCTCGGCGCCCCTTTAACGAGAAAAGTCCCGTGAGTGAGTCTGTCACAGGGGTTCCATAGGCAAGGATAAGCGCCTCAAAAGCATGCCCCGGTTGTCATTGGAAAAACGATGGCCGTATGCCCTAGCCCTTAACAGGCTCGCCAAGATCAAAGGTTTCTGCAGGGAAGTATTTGGCCAGCCGATCATCGGCCGTACGGGCATGGGCCTCCATTCCTTCAAGCCTTGAGATACGAGCAGTCACCTGCCCCAACTGTCTTGAGGCCTCTTTGGTCATGCGCTGCCAAGTGAGTGTTTTCATGAACTTATGAACCGACAGGCCGCCCGAATACTTTGCCGCACCCTTTGTTGGAAGGATATGGTTCGGGCCTGATACCTTATCGCCAAAGGCAACCGTGGTCTCCTCTCCAAGGAACAGCGAGCCGTAGCAGGTGAGTGTTGCAAGCCACCAGTCGAGGTCTTTGGCATGAACCTCAAGGTGCTCGCTTGCATAGCGGTCGGAGACCTCGGCCACCTCGTCACGGGTGTCACAGACAATAACTTCACCGTAGTCGCGCCAGGCGGCCCCCGCTGCATCGCGTGCTGTGTCGGGTAGCTTGGCAATAAGCTCGGGAACTTTCTGCATCACGGCCTCGGCCAGAGGCTTTGACGTGGTGAAGAGCCAGGCGGGGGATTCATGACCGTGCTCTGCCTGACCCACAAGATCGGAGGCCACCATATCGGCATCAGCAGACTCATCTGCAATCACGGCAACCTCTGATGGGCCTGCAAAGACATCAATGCCCACCTGCCCAAAGAGGGTTCGCTTGGCCTCGGCCACAAACTTGTTTCCAGGCCCTACGATGATGTCGGCTGGCTTGCCTGTAAAAAGCCCAAAGGCCATCGAGGCAATGGCCTGCACACCACCAAGGGTAAGAATGCGATCGGCACCCGCAACCTTCATGGCATAAAGAACCTGTGGATGAATACCCTCACCCTTGTACGGTGTGGAGCAGGCAATAACATTAGGAACGCCGGCTGCCTTGGCTGTAGCCACTGACATATACGCACTTGCTATGTGCGCATAGCGACCGGTCGGCACATAGCAGCCTGCAACGTTCATTGGGATAACCCGCTGACCGGCAACAACACCCGGGTGCAGTTCGGTCTGAAACTCGGTCAGGGAGGCCTTCTGGGCGAGCGCAAAGTCACGAACCTGAGCCGTTGCAAACTCAATGTCCGATTTAATTGAGGCAGGAATGTCTTTCGTTCGACGCTCTAACTCGTCATCGGTGACTTCGATGGGGCCTGTCCATCGGTCCAACTTTTCTGCGTACTCACGAACGGCCTCTTCACCGCGCGCCTGAATCTGTCCAAGCATTTCATTCACCACTGTCTGCGCGTTTACGGTCTCTGTGGTGGGGTTTTTTGCTGCCTTCTTTAAGTAAGTAATTGCCATTCAAAAGACCTTTGTAAATAAGGTTTGGACCCCAGGCGGCTCTGCTTAAGAGCGCAGCCAATCGAGACTATCTACTCAATTAACTCATATAGATGACATGAGGGGCTATTCGTGCTTACCCTGAGAGATCTGGTTCGCTACGTTGCATGCTAAGTCGTGCAGCCAAATCCCCATCCCCCTGGTAAAGCGCCCTGAAAATCACGACACCAAAAATAAAAAGTCCGACCAGAAAGACTCTGACCGGACTTGCCCAGAACATGAAAGGGCGAGGGAAGAAACCTATGGGCTCGTTGCCAGAAAAGTAAGGGTCGAGGGGTCGGACCTAGACGTAGTCCTTGTACTTATCAAGGAAACGCACGGGCTTGCTTAGGGCATCGCGACGGAAGGGGTCGCCAAGTTCGCGTGTGCAGAAGATTTCAACGACACAAGTTTTACGCTGGTTCATCTGCATGTCCACTGCCTTTGTGAGGGCTAGGCCAACGTCTTCAAGCTTGTCCACCATGATGGCCTCGGCACCCATTGCCTTGGCAATGCCGGCAAAGCTTGGGCTCTCGAGCTCTTCTGCCACAAAACGTCGGCCGTAGAAGTCAACCTGGTTCTTCTTCTCGGCCCCCCATTGGCGGTTATGAAA
>Ga0222714_10001046_pt1 | contig 31372 bp, 23 predicted proteins | sample C33_3DmetaG_FD_165048 | JGI IMG/M metagenome (GOLD analysis project Ga0222714, IMG submission 165048) | Estuarine water microbial communities from San Francisco Bay, California, United States - C33_3D | ecosystem: Environmental > Aquatic > Marine > Unclassified | place: USA: California... | reverse complement strand
AAGAGAACCTGTTGCCGGGTGTTTCGGGCTTGAAAGGTCCTCTCACCTGTTTGAACTCGGCACGATTTGGAATCGCTTGGGGCGCCTTGGGTGCCGCTATGGATTGCTATGACACGGCCAAACGTTACGCCGCTGAGCGCCAACAATTTGGAAAACCCATTGGTGCATTCCAATTGCAGCAAAAGAAGCTCAGCGAGATGCTGACAGAAATCACCAAAGCTCAACTGCTGGTATGGCGTTTGGGTCAACTCATGGACAAGGGATTGGCTAGCCCCGCTCAAATATCCATGGCCAAACGCAACAACGTGGAAATCGCCCTGCAAGTGGCGAGAGAAGCACGTCAAATGCTTGGCGGAATGGGCATTACGGGTGAGTTTCCCATCATGAGGCACATGATGAATCTTGAATCGGTCATCACCTATGAAGGCACACATGACATACACTTGCTCATTTTGGGCATGGAAATAACTGGAGAAAACGCATTTAACGGATAAGCATGGATACGATCAAATTTGGAACCGATGGCTGGAGAGCCATCATCGCAGATACTTTTACCGTTCAAAACGTAAAACGGGTAGCCTGGGCAACAGCCAAATGGCTAAAAAATGAATCCTTACCTCTTCATGTTGTGGTGGGTTACGATTGTCGTTTCGCTGGGCAATTATTCGCCGAAGAGACTGCCTGCATCATGGCTTCTGAAGGCATTCGGGTGAGCCTATCTCCCAGCTTTGTCAGCACTCCCATGATTTCCCTCGCCGCCCATCAACTGGGGGCTGGTGCCGGTATCATTCTTACCGCGAGCCATAACCCACCGGCTTACAACGGATTCAAAATCAAAGCCCATTACGGAGGCCCCGCCTCACCGGCTGAAATAGATAAAATTGAATCATGGATTCCCGATTCTGAGGTGACGGCCACAGGAACTATTTCTCAATTTATAGAAAGTCAAATGATTGCCTATGTGGATTTTGAAAAAATCTACTTGGATCATTGCGCGAAGCAATTTGACATGAACCTGCTTCAGCAAAATGCCCATCAACTCGCATACGACGCCATGTTTGGGGCTGGCCAAAACGCGGTAAAAACGCTGCTGCCAGCTGCCACTTTTTTGCATGCCGAATACAACCCCAGTTTCTTGGGCCGCGCACCTGAACCCATTGCCAAAAACCTACCTGAACTCAGCGAAATCATTGCCCAAACACCGCAACTCACCTGTGGTTTGGCCACTGATGGAGATGCAGACCGCATTGGGTTCTTTGACCAGGATGGACAGTTCGTGGATTCACACCATTTGATTCTCTTGCTCATGGAATACTTGAGCACATTCAAGGGTTATACGGGGAAGGTGGTCAAGAGTTTTTCAGTCAGCGATAAAGTTCAGGCATTGGCCGACCATTTGGGTTTGGAAACCATCACCACCAAAATTGGATTCAAGTATATATGCGAACACATGGTTCAAGACGATGTATTGATTGGAGCTGAAGAAAGCGGCGGCATTGCCATCAAGGGGCATATTCCCGAGCGAGATGGTGTATGGATGGGATTGGTGATCATGGAATACTGTGCCAAAACCGGTAAAACTGTCAAGGAATTAATATTGGATATATACGATAAAATCGGTTCTTTCGCTGTTGAACGTTACGACCTGCACTTGGATCCCGCACAAAAAGACCGCATTGTGGCCCACTGTCAAAACGGGTCGTATCATTCTTTTGGATCCTACACGGTAAGCAGCATTGAAGACACCGACGGATACAAGTTTCGCTTGAATACCGGTTCTTGGGTCATGATTCGACCCAGTGGAACCGAACCTGTTTTGAGGGTTTACAGCGAAGCACCTAATAGCGAAGAGTGTTTTCGCATATTGGATGCAACCCGTGACGCCATATTGGCCTAAGGGATATGCGAGTTGATGTGCGATTGGCTTTTTCGAGCAAGAATCCTTCCCTAGCCCGTTGGATTCCGGGCTTCGCATGGGCCTGGCTAGAGCGCTTCATTCACCAAAGGGAGTTGAATGAAATTTTGGAACATGGCAAATCCATGACTGGTTTGGAGTTTGCCCAATTCTCATTGGATTACTTGAGTGCCAAGTTGGAAGTACAGGGCTTGGAAAATCTACCCGAGTCAGGCCCAGCCATTGTGGCGGCCAACCACCCATTGGGAGGATTGGACGGGCTGGCATTGGTAGCCGCCATAGGACAAAAAAGACCCGATTGTAAAATCATCGTAAATGACCTATTGATGGCGGTAAAACCTATGGAAAAACACTTCATTGGGGTGAATAAATTTGGCAGTAGCGCTCGAGCTCATTTGAAAATGCTCGATCAAGAATACCAAAGCCCAGGCATTTTGGCCTTATTCCCATCAGGCATGGTTTCAAGACCCATGGGTGACCGCATAGAGGACCAAGCATGGACCAAGGCCTTTATCAGCAAAGCCCAACAATACCAGCAATCGGTCATACCCTGTTACATTCATGGATTCAATTCACCGCGCTTTTATCGCATAGCTCGATGGCGCAAGCGTTTCGGTATAAAAGCCAATTTGGAGATGTTTACCTTGCCCGATGAAATGACCAAGCAAGCGGGGAAAACCATTCGAGTTCAATTTGGGGCTCCCATCGCTTATACTCAATTTCATTCAGAGAAAAACACGCTGGAATGGGCCGCCCAAGTGCGCGATTATGTGTACACCTTGCAAGACGGTGCACAGCCACCCTTTCCGTAAGCCTTCATCTAACTGGAGCTTTTCGTAGATTTGGACAATGGAGTTTTCGGAAATCATTGAACCCATTGATCGGCAGCTGCTCAAAAGCGAGTTGACGCCTGAGATCTTTGTTCGTCCCACGAACAACTTGAACAATGAAATCTACATCTTCAATGGAAATGAAAAACCCAATTTGCTCTTGGAAATTGGACGTCTGCGCGAGCTAAGCTTTCGAGCTGCCGGCGGCGGTACAGGCAAATCATGCGACTTGGACGAATTCGATCAAGGCCCCTATGCCTACCAGCAAATTGCGGTATGGAACCCTGAAAAAGAAGAAATTGTGGGGGCATACCGCTTTGTTCGCTGCATCGATAACCAAGATGCAGAGGGCAACTTTCACCTGTCAACCACAGAGATTCTGGAATTCAGCGAAAAACTGAAAAACGAGTATTTCCCCTCTACCATCGAACTGGGTCGTTCTTTTGTCCAACCCATGTTTCAACCTTCTGCCGAAAACAAACAGGGGTTGTTCTCCTTAGACAATTTGTGGGACGGCTTGGGAGCCTTGGTGGTAGACAACCCTGACATTCGTTATTTCTTCGGGAAAATCACCATGTACAGCGATTATCAAACAGAAGCGCGCGATTTGATTCTCTCTTTCATGCATCATTATTTCCCCGATCGCGATTCCCTAGTTCGGCCATATGATCCCCTATTGGCCACCTATGATTGCCAAGATTTTCTCAGCGAATTGAAGCAATTGGACTACAAAGAAGGGTTCAAATTATTGAATAGCCGGGTGAGAGCATTGGGTGAGAATGTGCCTCCTTTGTTCAGCAGTTACATGAACCTGAGCCCGAGCATGAAAACCTTTGGAACGGCATTGAACGACCATTTTGGGTACGTGGAAGAAACAGGGGTCATGGTTACCATAGATGACATATACCCCACCAAAAAGGAAAGACACATTCAGTCCTACTTGGAATTCAAAGCCTCGCTTCGCTAGGCAGCATAAAAATCGGTTCGCATCAAGATCCGACGGTTTGCCCAGTATGCAACCCCATTATAGCTTGTAGTTGAGTACCCAAAAGCGGTGTATACCGCTTTCATCCAAACATTGCACCGGGTACAATCCTTCTGGCCATGACTCCATGGAAAGGGTTTGCTGGGGACTCCAATGGGGTACCCGCAACAATTCCTGGCCGTTCAAATTGAATATTCGCACATCTGATAGGCCTCGTATACTGGGTATGTGCAGCTGCCCTTGAGCATCGACAAACGCTGAATAACGCGTGCTGGCATGCACCTGCTCCCATGCCATGAGTTTGGTGGCTGCTTGAATTCCGTCGAATGCCTGAATCTTACCCAAGCCGTACACCGAGTTTGAATCGGCACCTGTGTATGAATCGCGAAGAGCGGTCGTACGCCAAATCATGCGAATATCATCGGCTCTCAATTTGGGATTCGCCTGTAAATACAGAGCCACTACCCCAGCTGCGTGTGGCGCCGCCATGGATGTTCCAGAAAACAATACGTAGTAAACGGGTTGACCGTTCCAACTGTCGACCGACACAATGTTATCTTTCAACCAAGCCGGAACCTGCATGCGGTGCAAGGCCGAAGCGATATTTTGACCAGGAGCCGAAATGTCGGGCTTCATGCGGTGAACGGAGCTTGGACTCAAGGCTGAAAGCGGCATGGGACCGTTGGAAGAAAAACTGGCGATTTCTCCCACGTTGAGCCAATTTTGAGCTTTGTAACCGTTGTAAGCCGAAATCCATTCCTTTCGAGCGGTATAAGCTCCTACGCTGAGGGTTTGAAGCCCTGAACCTCCATTTTCACCCACTGAAAAAGAGCGAGTTCCTTTTACATACTGGCTCCCAAAAGCACTGCCCTTATGACCATCGATGAACCCGCCTGAGGTCCAGCGATAAGTTTGGCCGCTGTTCCAGGCATGCACAGTTTGACCTACACACCCAATTCGAATGTACTGGCGTTGGGCATCGTTGCTCTCAGCCATCAACCAAATGTTGGGCTTTTGTGTCGTGCTGGGGTATTGTTCCATCCACCTGAGCCAAAGTGTGTCAGTGCCTGAGACCAGAACTTCTGAACTCAAGCCGCAATTCAAACAATCTCCAACCTGGTTCCAATCGCTGCTCAACAGCACATTCCCGAACGTATCGACCAGGGAAACTTGGACCGATAGCGAGGGCACTTTGCGGGGACCCCAGATATCTACGTAGACGCTCTCATGCTTGTAATAGTTTCTTGATCGATCAATAGCGATGGAGTAAAATGTATCTAAGGCATTATTCCCCTCCCAGCCGATGTGCATGGCATTGTTGGCGTCATTTCCGGCTGCCCCAACCATGACATGACCTTGGTTGGACAGGCTATTGACACTCAAATCAAAGAGGGACGTTCCATCGTGAGGCCCTGTATGCATGCCCCAACTCAAGTTGGTTACAACCGGTTGATTGCGCGATTCCCCGAGCTTGAATAGGTATTGATACGCATCGATGATAGCCGGATTGGCAACAATATAGTCGCCCAGTGCACTTCCGTCTAAGCTATCGTTTTTATAGGCAATGTTGACAAAAGCCAAGTCGGCTTCAGGAGCCATTCCTCGGTATCGGTTGTTAGGCGACTTGAATCCCGAGCCCGCCGCGATGCCCGCAACGTGCGTGCCATGGGAATGCCAAGGGTCTATGTTTTTCACAATGGCTGCGCTGTCTTTGAACTCAGCCCCATAAAAGTATCCTTGCGGCGGTGTTCCCGCTACCGATTGATTCCAAAAACGGCAAACACGGTATTGGGTTCCATCTGCATTGTAAAACGTGGGGTGATCGGTTTGAAAGCCGATATCGACTATACCCACCAAAACACCCTTGCCCGTATAATTGGATGGCAACCCGTTTTGGGCACCGGCATGGGCACGGTCTACATCTGAAAGAATGCGAGATGTATCGTTCAGGGGCCGAGGGCTGTTGATGCGAGAGCCGACATCCAGGTACTTTAGGCCGGGATCTCTCACCAAATCAGCCAAAGATTCGGGGCGAATGCTCAAGGAAACACCCCGCCCGATTTCCCAATTGAACTCGGAGCGAATTTCAACCCCACTAGGCGCTTGGAAATCTTCGGTAACCCAAGCCAAGGCTAACAGGTTACCGTCAACCAATATTTGCATCGATGGCGCCAACGTTGAATCCAACAAGACGGCGGTTGAGGGTGAGAATGTCGAATATTCTCGAACAGGGTTCTGAGCCAGCACGCGAACGCTGCTGAGTAGAAAAACCAGTAGGCCTATCCCATTTTTGAACATGCACCAAAGATAAGGCAAGCCTTATCTTTGCCATTGTCATATGCAGGTAGATTTAGATTGGCTCGAACGAACCGAATTGCTCATTGGAAATGAACAGTTGCTTCGCCTGAATGCCGCCCATGTGCTGATCGTGGGTCTTGGAGGGGTAGGCAGTTTTGCTGCTGAATTCATCGCCCGGGCTGGGGTTGGTCAAATGACAGTCATCGACGGTGACATCGTAGATAAAAGCAATAAAAACCGTCAATTACCGGCCTTAACGAGTACCGTAGGGCGCAAAAAAGCCGAGGTCATGGCCGAGCGATTGCTGGATATCAATCCGCAGTTGAAACTCCATGTCATCGACCATTTTCAGCGCCCCGATGATACCATCGCCTTGATTGAATCTCAATCGTTTGACTACGTCATGGATTGCATCGATTCCATTAGCCCCAAATTGTATTTGATCAAGACCTGCATGGAAAAGAAGCAGCGGCTCATCAGTTCTATGGGCGCAGGGGGAAAAACCGATGCATCTGTCGTTTTTGTCTCTGATATCTCCAAATCGCATCATTGCCCCTTCGCGCGTACCATTCGAAAGCGGCTCAACAAACACCGCATTCGCAAAGGATTCAAAGTAGTCTTCAACGGTTCAGAAATCAACCGTGAAAGCGTTCAATTGACCGATGGCAGCAACTTCAAAAAGTCTTTTTACGGCACGATTTCCTTCATGCCTGCCCTGTTCGGTCTGCGCATGGCGGCTGAAGTCATCAACGACTTGCGAAAGGCTTGAGCAAATCTCTATCTTTGACCTACCATGAAAAAAACATTGTTTGGAGCAGCGGTATTGGCTTTGATGGCCTTGGCTGCTTGTGAGAAAGACCCCAGCGGTATCGACATTAAAGGGAAAACCAACCAAGAAGTATTGATGATGCAACCATGGCACTTGACCTCTTGGACCGATTCTACAGAAAGTTTCCCTGGCGTGAATCAAAACATCGTGGAGCCCTGCTTGAAGGATGACGTGTATGAATTCATCAGCACTTCTCAAGTGAAATTGACGGTGAACAGCGTTTGCAACTCGGAGAAAGATAACACCCTGACTTGGAGCATGCCCGACCCCAAAGGCACAACGGTAAACTTCTTGAATTTCAGCTGGGAGATCGAAACAGTAGCTGCAGACAAAGTAACCATGAGTCGCGACTATCTATTCAACATCGATGGCGTTACCTACACCATCTTTGAAACCCTGACCTTAACGAAGTGATTCTCCTAGATTTTCCAAGCCTTCTTGGGCAATGGAAAGCGATGGATCCAATTTCAAAGCCGCTTGGTAATCAGACTGAGCGGCTTTTTTATAGCCCAATTTTTCGCGGCAATAGCCTCTTAGAGCCAAAGCCAACGAGAAATTGGCATCCATATCCAATACCTGGTTGCAATGCTCTTCGCTTTTGAGGTAGTTCTCGAACAAACTTTCAATGACAGCGCGGTTGTAGCGCGCATACAAATGACCCGGATTGATGCGATTGGCATTTTCATACAAAACCATGGCGTCGGCGTACTGACCGTTCCATTGATTCCAAAGTCCTTTGTGATACAGGGCTTCATCGCTCAATTCATCTAAAGAAAGCGACTTGTCGAGCCATTCCATGCACAAGGGATCGTGTCGGTTCAACAGAATCAAGGCCTTTTGCATGTTGGCATCGTAATTCTGAGGACTTAAACGCAGCAGTGCATCCAATACTGCCTCTGACTTGGCTGTATCTTTTTGCTCGCGGAAAGACAATGCCTCTAACAAAAAGGCTCTGTCTCGAAAATCGGGGTTGTTTTTCAAGTTTTTGATGGGAGCGGCGGCCTTATCGTATTCTTGGCGCGCTACCCACAATCGAGCTTGCTGGTATTGGGCTTCAGCGTAATCAGGTTTCAAACGCAAAGCTTCTGACAAATGAAATGCAGCCTGCGGATACTGGGCCGAATCGCTCTGCAGGTAGGTTTCGGCCAATCGAAAATGATACAGGGGTTGCTCGGGATTGAGGCTCACACTGGCCTGCAAATCGATCAAAGCTTCCCGGTAATTTTCTTCGTAATAGAAGGTATTGCCCCGCAGGTAATAGTATTCGGCGACGGTAGGATCGTCGGCAATTTTTTTGCAAAGAGCGCGAATTTCAGGGCTCAAGGTACTATCAGTCTCCGACAGGATCCGAATGTCGGGTCCTTTCGAAGACTGACAAGCCCAGAGGAAAGACAAACCCCAGGCCAGGGTTATCCATCTTTTCATGGTACTCGGGACGGGTTTCGAACCCGTACTGCCACTGCTGGCAACAGGATTTTAAGTCCTGCGCGTCTACCTGTTCCGCCACCCGAGCAAGGGTGCGAAATTAATCAAAGTAACCGGGTTTTTGGACCTCGATTAGCGTTTGTTCAATAATCGCGAGAGCTTGTTCAATTTGAGCAGAATCAATGACCAAGGGAGGCGCAAAACGAATGATGTGTTGGTGCGTCTGTTTGGCGAGTAAGCCATTCTTCATCAAGGCTTTGCACACGTCATACGCGGTGCGGTTGTCACCAAAGGGCACAATTTCAACAGCATTCAACAATCCTTTGCCTCGAATCACACGAATCAAATTGGAATTCATTTGAGCCAAACCTTGCCTGAATTGCTGACCGCGCTGTTCGGCATTTTCAATCATTTTTTCATCCAACAGTACCTCAATGGCCTTTTTGGCCACTGCGCATGCCAAAGGGTTGCCCCCAAAAGTTGAACCGTGCTGGCCGGGTTGCAGGGTATTCATCACTTCGCTTGAAGCCAGGACCGCTGAAACGGGTAAAACACCGCCGCTCAAGGCTTTACCCAAAATCAGCACATCGGGTTTAACCCCTTCGTGATCGCAAGCCAGCATTTTACCGGTGCGACCAAGACCCGTTTGCACCTCGTCGGCAATGAACAAGACATTATATTGACTGCATAGGGCCCTCACTCCTTTCAAATAACCCTCATCGGGAACGACAACCCCTGCCTCTCCCTGAATGGGCTCAACCATGAATGCCGCCACGTTCGGATCTTTCAACTCAGCCTCCAAAGCCGATAAATCGTTGTAAGGAATCAACGAAAACCCGGGCATAAAGGGCCCGAAATTTCCAAAACTATCGGGATCGCTGGAACTGCTCACGGCCGCCAAGGTGCGGCCCCAGAAATTGTGTTCTGCAAATAGAATTCGAGCTTGATTCTCGGGCACCCCCTTGACTTGATAGGCCCATTTGCGAGCCAACTTCACAGCGGTCTCCCCTCCTTCCACACCGGTGTTCATTGGCAATAGACGATCAAATCCGAAGACTTTGCACATGAAAGACTCATAGGGACCCAATTGATCGTTGTGAAAGGCCCGACTGGTGAGGGTCAGTTTCTGAGCCTGCTCAGTCAAAGCCCCCAATATAGCGGGATGACAATGGCCCTGATTCACAGCTGAATAGGCAGATAAAAAATCGAGATAGCGCTTGCCTTCAACATCGGTCAACCAAATGCCTAAGCCCTGTTGCAACACAACGGGCAAAGGGTGGTAGTTGTGAGCACCGTATTGATTTTCCAATTCTATGTAGGTTGAGCTGCTATTCTCCATGCCTCGAAATTAATCGCCGAATCGATGGTTCCCTAATTCTGACCCTTTATCTTTGGAATGTGCGCGTTGTTCTGGCTTTGATTTGGACCCTGGCTTGCTCTTCCCTTGCCGCACAAAACTTGCGCGAATGGAATTGGAAAAAACTCAGCGTAACACTCGACACAACGTCACTTGCTCTTTTTGAGCAACGCTCCCTGGAATGGATGCAGGTATTTCACAAAGGATTGGAAGAAGCCGAAAACGAATTGGGCTATAAAAGCAGTGGTTCTCTGTACTTCCAAGCCTTTTCAAACTTGGAAGAATACGAGTCTGCCCTTCAAACCCATTCAGCCTACATGCATCAGAACGGGCAAAACATCGAAGACGCGAACGATGGCCTGTTTCCCATATACCTGCACGCTACCCCCGCACAATTTGAGCAGCAAATTCGCTGGGGCATTGCGTTCTCTCTGTTGAGGGAATATTTATTCGGCATTACGGTCAAACAACGCTTCGACCAAGCCAAACTCAATCGATTGCCCGCCTGGTTGTTATATGGCTATTGCCGGCATTTCGCCTTAGGTTGGACCATTCGAGATCAATACGAATGGAACTTGCAGGTGCAACATCGGTCCTTTTCTGACATCAATCACATTCCCGGCTATGCCCAAGACATTTTTGGGCAGTTTGTATGGAACCGTCTAGCAGAACAATTGGGGCGAGGCACGCTGTCCTCTCTGTGGTTCGTCATCAAGTATACAGGAAGCGTAGACCAGAGTTTTCAATACCACTTGGGGACGAATTTTCATCCCTGGCTAGAGCAACAATTGCCCACAGAATCAAGCTCAAGTTCATCGTCCAGTTTGTTTCAAAGCGATTTCGACTGGGGGAAACCCTGGATGAATCACCCCATTGCTCAATTGTGCCTAAGCCCCAGTTTGAACAAGGCTGTGGCAGAGTTTCAATGGCCGGGAAAAACGTGTTTGGGTTACGTGGATGAATCGAGCAATCGCAAGTGGTTCAGAACCCGAGACAAGATTTCCCTTTGTTTTGATTTGAGCTTTGACCGACCACTCATCTGGCGCAATCACTTGTTTTGGGAGAGCCTTTGGAGGGAAGATGGCAAATGGGTCTGGTCTCGCTGGAATTGGTACGGGGAGCTGGAACAACGGGAGCTATGGGAATTTGAAGGCCACCCGGTTCAAATACTCACCGTCCATCAAGAACTGATCATCGTAGAGCAGCTTGGCGCCTTTCAACAAGCGAGCCCATATGGCAAAAAAATACCATCGCATTTAAACAATCAAATTAACGAAATCAAGAATATAAGCCCAGATCCTTATTCAGATCTTGCCCTTTTGCGTTGCCAAGACAGTGCCACTCATCAAGCCCAATTGTGGTATGATAACCGCATTTGGAGTCAGGAAAATGGCTTGGGTAGCCAAGCGAAATGGGCCGTGAGCGAACGTCCTGGGTTTTGGTCGGTAATGATCGAGCAAGACAATTCCCTGCATTGGCTGTATGTGCGCGACAGTGCAAACCATTGGATTCCACTGGGAGAACAGCCTCTGGATGGCGATTTTGCCATGCTGGGAAATACGGGGCATCCTGACTTTCGATTTGTTTCAGACTTCAAAGATGGCCATGCTCGCATTCGGCTGTATTCGATATTAACAGGACCTACCCAATTGTCCGATTGGAGCCCTAAGAGCTCCATGGGCCTTGCTAATCCTTGGGATTCAGACAGCCTCGAAAACCAATCTCCGAGTCCGCAAATTCGATTTTTGGGTACTTACCCTAAGCCAAAATCGTGTGCGTCCAAGCGAAAGTCAGCCGGGCCTGACTGGACCAATTTCTCCATCAATGAAGCCCGGCGCTGGTATTACCTCAAACACGCAGCTTTGGCTTTTTCAAACGTTCGAAGTCCTTTGGGAATGCCCAGCCAAGTGTTTTTCCAGTCCCTGTACAATGCGACATTCACTCCCCAATGTTATGCTCAAATTGCATCCAGTGACCTGCGGCATCGCATTTACTTCAAAGGAATGATAAGCCCCGATTTTCGCCGAAACGCTTTTGAATTGAATCAAGAATTCGATGCGCTCAAGAATCTTCAATGGGGCCATCACTTGAACTATGAACGACGCCGATTCGAATGGAAAGAACAGGGGTATCAATTGCAAGCCTCGGGTCTGGAGGTTTACCTGAAACAATCGCGAAATTCCCGAAGTCAGTTTGCTGTTTCTGGGCAATTTCAACAACACCAATGGGCTAGTTTGTTCACCCAAGATGCCACCTTAAAACAAAACCCCAATCGCCAGATCCAATATGGCATGGGTTTTACCTGGAACCGAATCTGCAGCGACTTGCCTCTGTTTCGAAGCCTGGACAAGTCTCATTTTCAGGCGAGCATTCACCCGACCTATTCCCCCGGTAACCGGGCCATGAGTTTTGCCAAATTCGATTTTCAGGCAAACCATAAGTTTGGAACCCACCTTCGCTGGGATGGTCAATGGCAAATGCGGTATGCGCCAGGATCAGGAGCGAGCATTCAATGGGTAGGCGGCAGTGCTGGTTGGGTCAGCCAAGAGGCCTGGCAGCCATATCCTAGCAGCGTTTTCTCCAATCGATCTCAATGGCAAGAGATGGGGCCTGGACTGAGGGGATTTCAAAGCGGTGCTAGACTGGGTTCAAGCTATGCTGTTTTTCATCAAAGCCTATCTTCACCCGTGCTGCAATACTGGCAGAAAGGCTTGTTGCGATCTGGGTTTTCCAAAAGCTTGTTGCTGTATGTTTTCAACGATCTCGGCACGGCATTTTTTGGTGCGACACCGCGCACAGAGGGCAATCCTTTCAATACCGTTTACTGGCAAACCCCCAACTATTTATTAAGTGTGAGCTCACAGCGAAATCCCTACTTGGCTTCCTTTGGCATGGGCCTTCAAGCCCGTGTACTGGGACTGGATTGGAGACTCGAAAAAGGCTGGGGATACCTCGAACGAAAACTCTTGCCTCCGTTGTGGCAGCTTTCTATGGGCAAAATCATTGATTGGCAATGATTTAAAATTATAAAATTCCCCTTCCGTGTAACGCTTGGTTTGTGTTATTTTGCAGTCAATACATCTGCATTACTTACATGGGTCTTTTCAGCTTTTTAACGCAAGAACTTGCCATCGATTTGGGCACTGCCAATACCTTGATCATTTACAAGGATAAAGTAGTGGTAGACGAACCGTCTATCATTGCACTGGAACGAAATACTGGCAATGTGATAGCCATTGGTTCAGAGGCCATGCAGATGTACGGTAAAGAGAACGAAGGCATTCGCACGGTTCGCCCTCTCAAAGACGGTGTCATAGCAGATTTCCAAGCTGCCGAGCATATGATTCGAGGCATGATCAAAATGATGAACCAAAAGCAAAATTGGATCAGCCCTCAACTCAAAATGGTCATTTGCATTCCTTCTGGCATTACCGAAGTGGAAAAAAGAGCGGTTAAGGACAGTGCAGAACGCAGCGGCGCCAAAGAGGTGTATCTCATTCACGAACCCATGGCAGCGGCGGTTGGTATTGGCATTGATGTAACTCAGCCACAAGGCAATATGATCATTGATATCGGGGGCGGAACCACTGAGATTGCAATTATCGCTTTGGGTGGAATCGTCTGTGATGAGAGCATTCGAGTGGCAGGAGATGAATTCAACTTGGACATTTTGGAATACATGCGCCGGGAGCACAACTTGCTCATTGGAGAGCGCACAGCTGAAAAAATCAAAATCCACATTGGGTCTGCTTTGCAGGAATTGGAAAATCCGCCAGATGATTACGCCGTATACGGTCGCGACCTCATGACGGGTATTCCCAAGCAAATCATGGTCAGTTACAGCGAGATTGCACGTTCGCTAGACAAAAGCATCATGAAAGTCGAAGAAGCCATTCTTCGCGCCTTGGAGCAATCCCCCCCCGAATTGAGCGCCGACATTCTCACCAATGGAATATGGCTCACAGGTGGTGGAGCGCTTTTGCGCGGCTTGGATAAACGTGTTTCAGCGAAAACCAAGTTGAAGGTAAACATCGCCGAAGACCCCTTGAGGGCCGTTGTTCGGGGCACTGGAACCGCACTCAAGAACATTGGGCGTTTCAAGTTTTTGATGACCGCTTAATCCATCGACCATGAGGATCCTATTCCGTTGGATACGGAAGCAATCCTACTTGCTTTTGACCATACTCCTTCTGGGGTTCTCGGTCAATCAGGTCATGCGGTTTCACCTCTATCAACACAGTTTTTACGTTCAATCCAGCTTGGGCCTTTACCGGCAGATGGATGAATGGAAATCCAACTCAGATTACTATTTCGGGCTGCGGGCTGAAAACGAACAATTGGCCCGGGAAAATTTGCGTCTGCGCAACCTATTGGAGCAGTTCGGCGCCTCTCCCGATAGCACCTTTCTCCAATCGCACTACGACAGCGCACATCACAAGGCCCTGAATTACCGATACAGACAGGCCAAAGTCATACGTAGCAACACCCGCCTGCGCAACAACATTTTGATCATTGACAAGGGTCAAAACGATGGAATCAGGCCCAATATGGGTGTCATTGCCCCCAATGGCATCGTAGGCATTGTGATCGAAACAAGCGCGCATTACAGCTTGGTAATGAGTGTATTGAACTCCAAGTTTGAATTAACACCCTATTTCAAAGAAGTTCAATTGCAGCAAGGCGTACTGGCTTGGCCGGGCGGCGACCCAAGCCGAGTGCGGGTCATGGAAGTCAACAAAGCCGAACGCATTCGCAAAGGCATGCACGTTCAAACCAGCTACTACAGCACCTTGTTCCCGCCTGGACTGCCCATTGGTCGGGTTTCTCAGATTCGCGAATCGGCAGACAACACTTACGTAGAATTGGACGTCGCACTTGGAGTGGACTTTGAGCGATTGCGCTATGTCAGCATAGTGGAAAACCTCATGGAAAAAGAAGAGACTCAACTGATGCAAGCCCACCAAGAAATGCAAAATCATGATTGAAGCACTGAAGTATAGCATAGCGGCGATTTTACTGGCATTCTTGCAAGCCTACCTAATCCAGGAAATCAACATGGGTGTTTGGCTCAAGCCCCTTCCCTATGTCTATCTATTTTTTGTCTTGAATGTTCAGTCCAATCGCTTCATTGTTTTGGCCTCAGCCTTCGTTTTCGGTTTTTTAATCGACCTGCTCAGCGGCAGTTTTGGCATGCACACCGGGGCTTGCGTTTCCTTGGCTTTTGCCAAAGACCTCTACGACCGAAAAGCACTGGATACCGATAGCCTGCTCCTGCAAGGTGATGCATATTTGACCCCCCAATCCAAAGGTTGGCCCAGCTATTTGAGCTACGTAGGCAGTTTGACCTTCGTTCACCATGTCGTATTCTTCTCCTTGGACTACTTCAAAGCTTCTGCTTGGGGATCGATCTTGCTTACATCCCTGATTAGCACCGCTGGAACCATAGGGCTATTCCTGTTGCTGCGCGCCTCATTCTCAACGAAATAACCATGGACCAGAACAGCAACCGTCGTTGGGTTTACATTTTGACTTTCGCGGCCATTTTGTTGCTGTATGCGATGCGCATTGCGGGTTTGCAACTGGGAACTACGCCCTATGAGCAAATGGCCATCAACAATGCCCTCAACAAGGTGACCCTGTACCCGGGCCGATCGGTTTTATTTGACCGAAACGGCCGCATATTGGTGCGCAACACCCCCGCATACGACCTCAAGGTTTTCCCCAAAAAAATGGGAAGTGCCGATTCTGTGCTGATATGCCAAATTTTGGGATTGGATTCAGCTGATTTTGCTCAGCGCACTTTGTTGGCTTGGATCAATTCCAAGAAGAGACAACGCAACAATTCCTATGATCGATCGGCTGTTTTTTTCTCCAACCTCAGTCCAGAACAATATGCCATCATTCGAGAAAACCTCTATCGACTCAAGGCCTATTACGTAGAGCCGAAAACCGACCGCTTATACAACTTCAACGGTAGCGCCCATGCTTTTGGCTATTTGGGCGAGGTTTCAGAAGAGATGCTCGAATCTGACCCTTACTACCAACCCGGTGATTTGGTGGGCATTACGGGCATTGAGAAATACTACGAAAACCAAATTCGAGGCATCAAGGGAGTCAAAACGGTTTGGCAAGACCGAACCTATGTGGAGCAAGGCACGGTTAAGAATGAATCATTCAACAACCCCGCCATAGCCGGCCCTGATGTGCAGCTCAGCCTGGACATGGCTCTGCAGCTGCTCGCCGACTCCTTGATGGCCGGAAAAAGAGGAAGCATTGTAGCCATCGAACCCAAAACGGGCGAAGTACTGGCCTTTTACAACAGCCCACACTACAACCCGAATTTGCTAGTGGGTCAACAGCGCACCGAAGAATTTCGCAAGCTGTTGATTGACCCCAAAAAGCCCTTGTACAACCGGGCTGTAAAAGGGGTTTATCCTCCAGGCAGTACGGTAAAACCCATATTGGCCCTGATAGGACTGCAAGAGGGTATTTTAACTCCCGAGACTCGGCATTCTTGTGCCGGAGGGTATCACATGGGCTCCATTACGGTAGGATGCCACCCGCATCCAAGCCCTTTGGCCTTGGCTCAATCCATCCAAATCAGCTGCAACGCCTATTACTGCCAATTGTTTCGAGACATCATCGATGCCCCCAAGTACGGAAACGTTAGGGAGGGCTATGCCATACTCGAATCGTATTGGAGACGCTTTGGATTGGGAAGCCCCACAGGAATTGACCTGTTGGGCGAATCGGGAGGAAACATTCCCAGTGTGGCGCAGCTCGATCGACGCCACGGTGAACGATGGAGGAGTTCCATGATCATTTCATTGGGCATTGGTCAGGGCGAAATCTTGCTCACCCCCATTCAATTGGCCAACTTAGCTGCCATCATCGCCAACCGGGGCTATTATTACACCCCCCATTTGGTCAAACAAATTGAGGGCTATAGCGATACCGCTTGGGACCGTCGATTCAGAACGGCTCATTATACCGGCATTGAACCCCGGCATTTTGTCCCGGTCATTCAGGGAATGGAAATGGTAACCCAAGTCGGGGGCACGGCCCGAGGTGCCGCCTTGGATAGCGTAGTGGTATGTGCCAAAACCGGTACCGCTCAAAATCCGCATGGCAAGGACCACTCTCTCTTCATTGCTTTCGCCCCCAAAGATGACCCCCAAATTGCCATTGCCGTAATCGTAGAAAATGCAGGATTCGGCGCTACCTATGCAGCTCCCATAGCCAGTTTGTTGATGGAGCGCTATTTACATCCCGAGCGCGACACCAAAAAACCCTACATGAAGGAAAACATGTTTAACGCCCGTTTGGAAACCCCCTAATGCCCTTCAAACAAAGCATAGAGAATCGCTTGGACCCCATCGCCCTGCTGGCGTATATCGGGTTGGTTTTGATTGGATTCATCAACATATATTCGGCATCGGCCGGTGTTGACCAAGAATGGTTGTCGCTTTCTACTGTGGCTCGCAAACAACTGGTTTTTATAGCCTCTGCTGGCCTACTGGCCTTGTTCATAGCTTATGCCAATGTTAGGCTCATGGATTATTTCGCCTACGGGTTCTATGGTTTGGCCATTGCCTTGAACATTGCCGTTTTGTTTTTGGGCAAAGAGGTAGCGGGAGCCAAAAGTTGGTTTGGATATGGTGGTTTCGGCATTCAGCCCTCTGAATTTGCCAAAGTAGCCACGGCCCTAGCTTTGAGCAAATTCTTGGGAACCTACGGGGTGCGCTTCAAAGGGTGGAAAAACGTTACCATCGCCCTGTTGCTTTTCTTGCTACCCATGGGCCTGATTCTGCTACAGAACGATACAGGTAGTGCCTTGGTATTCACGGCTTTCTTTTTCATGCTCTATCGGGAAGGCCTTCCTGGATTCATCTTGATCTCGGCTGTTTGGCTCGGCTTTCTGGCCATCATCAAAATCTATTTGGAAAGCCTTGGGGTCTCGTACTGGTACGAATATGGCATATTGGCTGGCCTGGCTAGCTTATTTATCTATTTTACACGATCAAACAAGAACCTAGTGAGATTAACCCTGATGATTCTCGTGGTTTCATTGGTATACTCGGCCACCATTGGTTGGTTTTACAACCAAATTCTTCAGCAATATCAACGCGATCGAATTGAATTGGTCCTCCAATTGAAGGAAGATCGTTTGGGAGTTGGGTTCAATTTGGAACAAAGTAAAATCGCCATTGGTGCGGGCGAATTCAGCGGCCGTGGATTCATGGAAGGCACCCAAACCAAGATGGGATTTGTTCCTGAGCAGCATACCGACTTTATTTTTTGCACCATTGGAGAAGAATGGGGCCTGCTAGGGGTATTGGTTTTCTTTTTCATTTACGGCTCATTGCTGATGCGCTTGGTTTTTCTGAGCGAACGACAAACCACCACGGCAGCGCGCGTCATGGGCTATTCTGCCGCCTCCATATTCTTTGTGCACTTTGCCATCAATGTCGGCATGACCATAGGCATTGTACCGGTCATAGGCATTCCTCTGCCCTTTATTTCGGCCGGAGGTAGCAGTTTATGGGCCTTTACCTTGCTGCTTTTCCTGTTTTTGCGCATGGATCAGAAGCGCATGTAACCTCCATTTTGTAAATTACCCACATGAAGCTACATATACCCCACATCCTGCTCAGTACCCTGGCACTGGGACTGTTGAGCATGCAAGGTTGTTCACCGTCTTTAGAGGGTCGCTTTGAACTGCTCAGTCCCAGCGAAACGGGGATTGATTTCACCAATGAAGTTCCCGAAAACGATAGCCTCAACCAGTTCACCTACCATTATTTGTACAACGGCAATGGTGTAGGCATTGGTGATTTGGACAACGATGGCTTACCCGAAGTATTCGTAAGCGGCAATTCAAGTTCATCGCGACTGTATCGCAACAAGGGTAACATGCAGTTCGAAGACATCACAGAGGCCGCTGGTGTTAGCACCTCTGAATGGTGCACAGGTGTGAGTTTTGCCGATGTCAACAACGACGGTTTATTGGACATCTATGTGTGCCGATCTGGGCCATCGCAAAATGGAGATAAAAAAAGGAATTTGTTATTCGTCAATCAGGGAAACTTGAATTTCAAAGAAGAAGCCAAGGCCTATGGATTGGATGACCCAGGCAATGCCACAACGGCTAGTTTTTTGGATTACGATCGAGATGGCGACTTGGATTTGTATGTGGCCAATCACGCCGATCGGTTTTTCAGCGATGTCGACATTCGTTTTAGCAAAACCTTTCGATTGGACGACAACAGCCAACAGCATTTATACCGAAACGATGGCGGGCATTTCCAAGATGTGAGTGAAGAAGCGGGAGTAAAAGCAATGGGGTATGCACTGAGTGCTACTGTTTTTGACATCAACGCCGACGGATGGGATGACATATACGTCTGCAACGACTACCATGTTCCTGATTACGTGCTGATCAATAACCAACAGGGTGGGTTTGTCGATGAAAATGCGCAACGCTTCAAGCATACGAGCAACAACAGCATGGGCAGCGACCAAGCTGACATCAACAACGATGGAAAACTCGATTTTCTATCGGTCGATATGCTCGCCGATGACCAGCGCCGTTTCATGACCATGGGAGGGCCCAAAGATTACGACTACACCATGGTGGGCTTTAAAAATGGCTATGGGTATCAGTATATGAAAAACGCCCTGCAGATCAACCACGGGCAAGGTGCATTCAGCGATGAAGCTTATTTATTCGGCATCGCGAGAACTGATTGGAGTTGGTCGCCCTTGTTCGTAGACTTTGACGGAGATGGTTACCAAGATTTGCACATCACCAATGGCTATTACCGCGACGTTACCGACCAAGACTTCATGCTGTTTCAAAACCGAAAACAACAGCAAGAGGGCAAAGGGGTTACGCATGAAGAGCTTTTGTCCATGTTGCCTTTTGAAAAGATCAGCAACTATGCCTTCCTCAACCAAAAAGGTAAAGGATTTGAGAAAGTCACCGAAACTTGGGGTTTGGAAGAACCCTCTTTGAGCACCGGTTCAGCTTACGGAGATTTGGATGGAGATGGCGATGCTGATTTGATCATTTGCAACCAAGGTTCTCCATTGTCGGTTTACCAAAACAACCTGAATCCCAAGCCCACTTTGGTCAAGCTCCAGTTCAATTTGAGCAAGAGCAATCGCATGGGCTATGGAACCAAAGTTTTGATTCACAGGGGCAATCAAACACAAATCATGGAGCTCAATTCGGCCCATGGCTACCAAAGTTCTTCACAACCCTGTTTGTTCATCAGCCCTGTACAGGTTGACAGTGTGGTTTGTTTTTTCCCCAACGGAAGTGCTTGGAGCAGTTCAGAAATTCCAACTTCAGGATTCTGGACCGTTACCGACGACAAGGCACAGCCACGCGAATTCCGAGAAAAACAAGGTGATCAATGGTTCACGGCGGCTGATTTGGGCTTGGAATTCTGGCACCGCGAACAAGAAAACCCCGATTTCAAACGCGAGCCCTTGCTACCCCATCGTTTTACACGACTCGGCCCTGGCATGTGCAGTGGTGACATCAATGGCGACGGTTTGGAAGACATCTTCATTGCCAATGCCCGAACCGGGGTTCCCAATCAGGCACCTGCAGCCAGTTTCTTCATTCAAGACAAAAGTGGCCGGTTCAAAGCGCAATCTGCACAATCCCTGTTGCAAGGCATGGACGTCGACATTACAGGATGCCTTTTCTTTGATGCTGACAACGACGGCGACCTTGATTTTTACGTGGCTGCAGGTGGAAGCGAATATTCTTGGCCCAGTGATCAGTATGCTCACCGCTTATACATCAACAATGGCCGTGGTGAATTCAGCAACCAAAGCGAGCGACTTCCGCGCGTGCTCAACAGCGGCTCCTGTGTCATCTCGGGAGACATGGACGGCGATGGAGATTGGGACCTGTTCGTGGGTGGCCGAGTCATGCCTGGCTTCTACCCCCAAATTGACATTCGCAGTTACCTGTTGAGAAACGATCAAGGTCGATTCACCGATGTGACTTCAGCTTGGTATCCTGCCCTGGCGAATGCAGGCATGGTTTGCACCGCCGCCTTTGCTGATTGCAACGGAGACAATAAACTCGATTTGTTATTAGCGGGGGAATACACCCCGTTGGTGCTGCTGCTCAACAAGGGTAATGGCTTTGAAAACGCGACCGCCAGCTGGGGCCTGGATCAGCATTCGGGTTGGATCAATAGCCTATTGCCGATTGACATTGACAACGACGGAGATCTGGATGTGGTCGTGGGCAATAAGGGTCGAAACAGTTTCATACAAGCTACCCAAGAAGAACCCTTGAAGGTGTATTACACCGATTTGGATCAAAACGGCAGCATGGATATGTTCTTTGGCAAAGTGCGCCAAGGCAAGGAATATACCCTGTATCAACTCGAGGAGATGGCTAGGGCTTATCCCGGCTTCATGAATAAGCATTTCACCACCTACAAAGACATCGCGAACAAAGACATTGTGGAAATATTCGGCCAAGAAAACCTGGAACGATATCAGTTGGCCAATTATTTTGACCACTTTGTGGCCGTCAATGAGGGTGGGAAATTCAGAATTGAATCGCTTCCTTGGGAGACGCAAGCAGGTCCTTTATATGGCCTGGCCAGCCTGGATTTGAATGCCGACGGATTCGAAGATATTCTAGCCATTGGAAACAATGCTTCTACCCGAGTCCAACACGGAAAGGACGATGCCCTGAATGGTTTTGTATTGTGGAATCAGCAAGAATCTCCAACCCAGTGGATTGCAGAAAATGGGGCCCAATGCGGCTTTTATGTTCCGGGTGACGGACGCAGTTTATTGGTGGTCCCCGGTACCAGCGGCCCTATTTTCCTGGCCGGCCAAAACGACAACAAAGCGCTGAGTTTCATGAGTCCCAAAAGCACTCATCGATTTTTACGAGCACCTAAAGATGCGCAACACGCTTGGGTTTATCTGAAGGTTGGTGGCAAAAGAAAGGTCAATTTGAGTGCAGGCAATGGCTATCTCAGCAGCTCGTATCCTGGGGTTTGGATCAATCCCAGCGTGGAAAAGGTAGAATTCGTGAATGCTCAAGGCAAAACACTTGACACAGTAAAGAATTGACCCTATATTTGCACCAAAATAAGGTTATGGCCGTTACACGTTTGAAAAGAAAAGAAGCAAAAAACCGCAGCCGCTCTTCTAAGCGAGTTGCTGATATCAAGCGCCTTAAGACGTTCGTTCAGATTCAGTCTCCCTACAAAGGCGAGTCAGGAATCGTGATCGAAGACCAGGCATAATCCTGCAATTTAGAACGAAACCAAATTTCAAATAGGGCCTCAGCGATTGCTGAGGCCTTTTTTAATTGTTGTATTTTTACGTTCCTATGATGAAATTCCAATACAGATTAGGCCTATTGTTAGCCATGAGCGCGGCATTTTTAGCGCCCAGTTGCAACCAAGAACCTACTGAACACCGATCTATTCTCAACCACGATGCCCTGAGCGATTGCAACATCGCCATTCAAAATGCAGTGGTAGTAGACCGTGTTCCCCCTCCCGTGGGTGGACGTCGTTATTTCTATGCTGCCGTCGCGGCTTACGAATCATTGGTGCCGTTTTATCCTGAACAAAAAAGCCTAGCCGGTCAGTTGCACGATTTGCCCGCCCTAAACCTAAGCTTGGACACCAGTCAAGATTTTTGCTTGGATTTGGTGGCCATAGCTGCCCATACTTATACATCTAAGGCCTTGGTCTACAAAGAAGACAGCATTGCCAATTTCAGAGACCGGCAACTCGCCTTCTACAAAAAGCAATTGAGTTCCAAAGTGTTCAACAATTCTGTGGCATGGGGAGAAGAAGTAGGCAAACAAATTGTCGAATGGTCAAAAAGCGACTCTTTTAACTACTACCGAGGCAAGGAATATTACCTCGCCAAGAATGCTCCTGGATACTGGCAACCCACCTCTCCCAACTTTTCAGACGCGGTAGAACCCAACTGGGGCAAAATCAGGCCTAGCTTGGCTCCCGATGCTGAATTCATTCCCCTGCCAGGACCGGCACCCTATTCAACCGATCCAACTTCGGCTTACATGATGCAGGCACAAGAAGTAAAAGACACGGTTTCTCATTTGGACAGCAATGGCTTGCGCATGGCTAAATACTGGGACGACAACCCAAATGCCACCGTACATTACGGCCATGCCACCATCAACATATTGAAAGTGAGTCCTTTGGGTCATTGGCTTTCCACTTACAGCACCGTTGCGCGCAACCAACACTTGACTCTTATGGAATCGGCTGAAGGCATGGTTCGATTGTCTGCAGCTGTGTACGATGCCTTCATCATGGCTTTCAAAGCCAAATACAAATACGAGTACATTCGGCCTGAGACCGTCATTCGCAACCATTGGGATTCGGCTTGGTCTCCCGCCATTCAAACACCCTCTTTTCCTGAGTACCCCAGTGCACACAGTGTGGTATCTGGTGCAGCCGCCACCATTCTAACCGATATTTTTGGTGAAGTCAGCTACATTGACAGCGCTGAAATGGAGTTTGGACTGGGAACGCGAGCATTTGCCAATTTCCATGCAGCGGCCAAAGAAGCTTGCTTCAGCCGTTTGTACGGAGGCATTCACTTTCGCGATGCCATCGTTCATGGACGCGATCAGGGAATGAAATTAGGCGAATACCACATCGCCCATCTTCAAACCCGGCAATAGCAATATGGATGGTATTGCAAAAAAGGAGGGCTTTGCCCTCCTTTTTTTATACTAGGAACCCAAGGCGGCCAATTGACCTTCTAGGTTTTTCAACTTGGTGAGGGTATCGCTTTGTTTTTGACGCTCACGTTCCACCACATCAGCTTGGGCATTGGCAACAAACTTTTCGTTGTTGAGCTTGGATTCTACTCCTTTCAAGAAGCCTTTCAAGCGATTCATTTCCTGCAGAATGCGTTCCTTCTCTCCTTCTACATCCAAAGATTGACCTAAGGCGACCAGAACCTCTAAGGTTCCCACCAAGAATGAGGCTGCGCCCGTGGGGCGATCACTGGGGTTCCAAACTGCCGTGCAGTTGGCCATCTTGGAGACCATATGGCCGTATCCTTTTAAGAGGTCGGGATCCCCGAATATGCAAATCTCCAGGGCTTCTTTGGGTGAAATCCCCTTTTGTGCCCGCAAATTTCGCACTTCACTCACCATAGCCATGGGATCCAATGCGTCGTTTTGAACCTGTACTTCCACCACCGGATAATCACTCACAGCACACGCTGCACTGGGTTTCTGCTCGTGCAGGGCATGGTGCAACTCTTCGGTAATGAAGGGCATGAAGGGATGCAAAGCTCGAACCAAGGTTGCGAAATAGGCTCTCGCTTGATTCCATGCGGTTTCAGAAATTCGCTCCCCATAAGCCGGTTTAATGGCCTCTAAGTATACGGAGCAGAAGTCATCCCATACCAATTTATAGAGATTCATCAAGGCATCGCTTAAGCGGAATTGACCAAAGTGATGCTCGTTCTCTGCAAGGGCTGAATTCAAGCGTTTCTCAAACCAGTCACCCGCTTCTTTCTCGTAAGGTCGTTGAGCCACTTCAACTGGCTCCCACATCTCAACCAAGCGATACGCGTTCCAAATTTTATTGCAGAAATTTCGGCCCTGCTCAATCTGGCTCTCGTCAAACAAAATGTCATTTCCAGCGGGTGCACAAAGAAGCAATCCCATTCGAACGGCATCGGCGCCAAAGCGTTCAATCAATTCCAAGGCATCGGGACTGTTGCCCAGACTCTTGGACATTTTGCGGCGTTGTTTATCGCGAATCAGACCTGTGAAATACACGTTTTCAAAAGGCTTCTTCCCTTCAAACTCATAGCCGGCCATGATCATGCGAGCCACCCAAAAGAACAATATATCGGGCCCGGTGACCAAATCCTGGGTGGGGTAATAATAATCGAGCTCGCTGCGGTCAGCGTTGGCTCCTATTCCATCGAATACCGATATGGGCCACAGCCAGCTGCTGAACCAAGTATCGAGTACATCGGGGTCTTGAACCAAATCATGGACATGAATGGACTTGCCTTTGTTTGCAAACTCAGCTTGAGCTTGTTCAGCGGTGGCCGCTACCACGAATTCCCCATCAGGACTATACCAGGCCGGAATGCGATGGCCCCACCACAACTGACGAGAAATGTTCCAATCGCGTACATTCTCCATCCAATGGCGGTAGGTATTTTTCAATTTTTCAGGAAAGAATCGAACCTCATCGCTCATCACCGAACTGAGCACCTCGGGGTTCTTTTCCATGAATTTCTTCATGTCCAGGAACCACTGGGTTGAAATTCGAGGCTCTACGACGGCATCGGTGCGCTCGGAGAATCCCACGTTGTGGGTGTAATCTTCGGTCTTTTCCAACAGCCCTGCTGCCTTCAGGTCCTCGACCCAAACCTTTCGGGCTTCGAATCGATCCATTCCTATGCAACGTGCACCCGCCTCAGAGATTCGTCCATCTTCGGTCAAGGTATCGATGATGGGCAATTGGAATTTCTGGCCGATTTCGTAATCGTGAATATCGTGGGCCGGAGTGACTTTCAGAACACCGGTTCCAAATTCGCGATCGATGTAGTCATCGGCTATGATAGCCACTTCCCTATTGATCAGGGGTACCCGTACTTTTTTGCCGATCCAGTTTTGGTAGCGTTCATCTTCGGGATGCACGCAAACTGCCACGTCGCCCGCTATGGTTTCGGGGCGAGCAGTGGCAACCTGTAACGACCCATCAAAGTCAACACCTTCGTATTTGACGTAATACAATTGGTCGTACTGCTCTCTGAAAATAACCTCTTCGTCGCTTAATGTGGTCAAACCCTCAGGATCCCAATTCACCATTTTGGTACCGCGGTAAATCAACCCTTTTTGGTACAGATCAACGAAAACATCAACCACCGCTTGATACAGACTGGGCTCCATGGTAAAGCGTGTGCGGGACCAATCGCAGCTGGATCCCAACTTTTTCAACTGTTCCAGAATGATGCCCCCGTATTTCTCTTTCCAATCCCAGGCGTGTTTCAGAAAGTCTTCACGGCTGAGGTCTTTCTTTTGAATGCCTTGCGAAGCCAACAACTTGACAACTTTGGCTTCTGTTGCAATGCTGGCATGATCGGTTCCCGGCACCCAACAAGCATTGAAGCCCTTCATGCGCGCACGTCGAACCAATACATCTTGAATGGTGTTGTTCAACATATGGCCCATGTGCAACACCCCTGTTACATTGGGAGGGGGTATCACCACGGTGTAGGGTTTGCGATGATCGGGCTTTGATTCAAACAAACGCTGCTCCAGCCAATAGCTGTACCACTTGCCTTCTATTTCATTGGGACTGTATTTCGCCGATAATTCCATTCGCTGCAAAATTACGATTTTTCAAGGGCTTGGATACGAAAAAGGGCCACCGATGGTGGCCCTTTTTCAAGCTTATTTCGAGCGTCTTAAACTCCCACGTCGTGGTGTGCAGATTCCTCGATGTAGGGGTGGTTCACGGCAATCAAACCGCGTTTGGTCAACGCCGTCAATACCCAGTAGATAAACAGACCAGCAAAGGTCATGTATACACCTACTTCCATGACTCCGATTTGCATTCCAGGGCCGAAAACGCCGGGGAACACATTGAACCAAATGTCGTGATAGTGAGCCAAACACATGGTCACAGCGATGGTCACCAACAAGGGGCGGAAACGCTTCGCTGAACGCATCAATAAGAACAAGAAGGGTACGCAGAAGTTCAAAATCAAGTTACCCAAGAAATTGGCCTTGTAATCTTCAAATCGAATCTGATAGTAGTACATCTCTTCGGGAATGTGCGCGTACCAAATCAACAAGTACTGGCTCAACCATACGTAAGCCCAGAAAATGGTAAAGGCAAACATGAACTTACCCAAGTCATGGATGTGTTCGTCAGAAACAATGGCCAAATAGCCTTCTTTCTTCAAATAAACCACGAACAAGGCAATGATGGATATGGCCGTTACCCAAGTAGAAATGAAGTTGTAAACACCAAAAATCGTAGAATACCAGTGAGCATCAACGCTCATGATAAACAACCAAACAATGATGCTGATGGTGAAACCAAACAACACTGCAAAGCCAGCTGAATAGCGAATGCTCTTCTTGAAGAAGCTTACATCGCCTTTGGTCGCTTGATCCTCTTGGGCTGACAAACTGCGAAGTTTGCGACCCAACATGTACCAAATGGCTACCAAAATGGTGGGGAAAGCCAACAACATAGTGGAATTCAAGAAACCGCTCTTGCCGTCCAATACCTTGTCATAACCTGCATCTCCAGGTCCCAAGTGCAAGTGCTCATAATGAGCCCAGTGGTACAAATCAGTCTTGGCCACCAAAACGGCCAACATCAATACCACAAAAGGCACAGGGATGAACGTAAGCATGGCCTCGGGAACGCGCTTGATGGCGGTGGACCAACCGGCGTTGGCTACGTATTGAACTGCTACCCAGAAAAGGGCGCAAAGCGAAATCATCAGGAAGTAAAATCCAGCCACCAGCAAATTCGCCCAAAAACGGGTCATAGCAGGCTTTTCTTCTGCATGGAATGCAGCACGAGGGCCAAATTTCTCATTTTCCACATTGCCATGGGCTTCAGCATGGGCTTCTTCATGACTTTCATGAGCCGCAGCAGTTTCGCCGCCGTGGTTCTCTTGATGAGACTCAGCAGCATGGGCTTCTGTCTCATGAGCCACTGCATCGTGCGAATGTGCATTGGAACCACCCAAAGTGGCCAAACCAATGCCCGTCAATACCAAGCCTATTACCATCATGAGGATGGCAAACCGTTTGGCTTTAGCAGGAACTACAAAGTTCTCTTGTTTTATTTCAATGTGATGTCCGTGTCCCATGGTATTAGTTAGCAGTTTCCATTTCTGATGCCGCATTCTCGGTTGCCGATGCTGCAGGAGCAGCGGCCGATTGCATGCTAAGCTGTTTTACATAATTGATCACTTTCCAGCGGTCCAAAGGAGCCAAAACCGAAGCGTGGCTACCCATGTTGTTTTTACCGTAGGTTAACGTGTGGTAAATCTTACCTACAGGCAAGGTTTGAATGTAGGGGTCGCTGTATCCTTTCCAAGCAGGCTTCAAATTCGCCGCTTTCTGGAACACAGCTCCATCGTTGTTACCCTTAGCGCCGTGGCAAGGAGCGCAGTAAATGTCATACAAATACTGACCGCGTCCATCGGCGTCGCTGAATCCTTCAGGCATGGTCAATTCTGCACCAGCCAATTCATATCCAGCACCGTTGTTTTCGTAAGGATACACGTAATCGCTCTTACCCATGGCCACCGAACCTACCGCAGGAGTACGCATGCTCATGCCATAGGGGTTCAAGGCAGAAGAATCGGCCTGAGAATAAGGCTCATATCCCTTGGAATAGTACATATCGGGGGCGTATTCCCATCCCGGATCGTTTCCACGACTTACGCATCCGCCGAGAAGAGCAGAGGCCAAGGTTGCCGACAATAAAATCTGATTCACTTTCTTCATATCCTTGATTTATAAGATAGTTTGAACCCCATTGTGGAATTCACGCAATTCAACTGCACCGTGCTTCTTCATGAGTTCTAAGGTCGATTTCTCGTCCATGCCCTCTTGAGTCTCCACGGCAATGATCATACGGTCGTCTGTTTGGCGCAAATCGAGCACTTCGTTCTTCACTCCGTGCAACATGCGGTTTCTCCAGAAAAAGAAGAAGCCCATGCCGAATGCGGTACACAAAACGGTAGCCTCAAACATGACGGGAATCCAGCTAGGCGTAAAACGCTCAGGCTTGTTACCGATGTTCATTGGCCAATCGTGAACGTACATATACCAAATCATGGTAACAGCCAAGCTTAAGCCCGTCAATCCACAGAAAAACGCCACACGAGCCAAACGGCTACGGCGAATGCCCATGATGCGGTCCAAGCCGTGCACCGGATAAGGAGTGTACACGTCGTGAACACGGATGCCAGCGTCGACCAATGACTGGGTCGCGTGCATCACATTGTCTTCGTCTTCGTAAACGCCAACCAGCATTTTGTTGCGGTTGCGCAGACTGAGGTTTTTATCTAAAATAGCCATTCAGCAATTCTCCTAATTGATTACTCGCGGTTGCGCAAGATGGATTTAACTTCAGCCATGTTGATAACAGGCAAGAACTTAGCAAACAAGAAGAAGCAGGTAAAGAAGATACCGAAGGTACCCAAGAACAAACCTACTTCTGTCAATGAACCCGAGTACATTACCCAGCTAGAGGGCAAATAATCGCGGTGCAATGAGGTTACAATGATCACGAAACGCTCGAACCACATACCCACGTTCACCACGATGCTCATGATGAAAATGAACCAAGGAGTCGTGCGGCACCATTTGAACCAGAAAACCTGAGGAGCGATCAAGTTGCAGCTCATCATGCTCCAGTAAGCCCACCAGTAGGGACCGAAAGCACGGTTCAAGAACGCGTATTGTTCGTATTCAACACCGCTATACCAAGCAATGAAGAATTCAGTCAAATAAGCGATACCCACCAAAGAACCGGTCACCATGATGATCTTACACATAGCTTCCAAATGACCAATGGTGATGTAGTTTTCGTAGTTCATCACTTTGCGCGCCACGACCAACAAGGTAGCCACCATGCCAAATCCAGAGAAAATAGCACCCGCTACAAAGTAGGGAGGGAAAATGGTCGTGTGCCAACCGGGAATCACGGAGGTAGCAAAGTCAGTCGATACGATGGTGTGCACAGACAATACCAGAGGAGTACTCAAACCAGCCAAAATCAACGAAATCAATTCATAGCGAGCCCAAGTTCGGGTAGAACCTGTCCATCCCATGGAGAACAAGCCGTACCAGAATTTGGCACCCTTGGTGGTCACCTTATCGCGAATCGTGGCGATATCAGGAATCAAACCAATGTACCAGAACAACAACGATACAGAGAAGTACGTCGAAATGGCGAATACGTCCCACAACAAGGGAGAGTTGAAGTTCACCCACAGGGAACCAAAGCCGTTTGGCAAAGGAAGAGCCCAGTATCCAACCCAAACACGACCCATGTGAAACACAGGGAACATGGCGGCACAGATAACGGCGAAAATCGTCATGGCCTCAGCTGAACGGTTGATACTCATGCGCCATTTTTGACGGAAAAGCAGCAGAACCGCTGAAATCAAGGTACCGGCGTGACCAATACCTACCCAAAATACGAAGTTCGTGATATCCCAACCCCACATTACCGATTTGTTGATGTTCCAAACACCAATACCGGTCCACAGGGTGTAAAACAAACTCAAGGCAAAAATGCCCAAGAAAATGACCGAAAGGGTAAAGCCTACCTTCCAGGCGGTGCTGGGTTGGTTCAAAATGGGACGAGCAATGTCGCGGGTTACATCTGCCGCAGTCTTATCGCCCGTTACCAGCCTTTCTCTAATGATGGAATCGTGTATCATTCTTTAACTCTTTTAGGTAGGTTAAGCCTTAGTTGTGTTGCGAACCTTGGTCATGTAAGTAACCGAAGATTGTACGTTGATCTCATCCAAAACTCGGAAACCACGTTCGTTGCGGTAAAGCTTGGAAATTTCACTCTCAGGATTGTGCAAATCACCGAAAACAATGGCGTTGCTTGGGCAGGCGCGTTGGCAAGCCGTCTCCACCTGAACTTCATTGGGAGATTTACCTGCACGCTTGGCTTTCAGCTTGCCTTCCTGAATGCGCTGCACGCAGAAAGAACACTTCTCCATCACACCGCGGGTACGAACGGTTACATCAGGGTTGATGACCATCTTACCCAAGGGGTTGTTGAAGTGGAAATCGAACGCATCGTTGTCGTTGTAGCGGAACCAGTTGAATCGACGAACCTTATAGGGGCAGTTGTTACCGCAATATTTGGTTCCAATGCAACGGTTGTAGGTCATTTGGTTCAGACCCTCGCTTGAGTGAGTAGTTGCCAATACTGGGCAAACCGTCTCACAAGGAGCCTGTGCACAATGCTGGCACATCATGGGCTGGTGAATGACTTGTACATTCTCCCAGTGGCTGTATTCGCCTTTGTTGGCGGCATCAGCCGTAGCAATATCGGCTTCGCGAGTCATGGTAGACTCTTCAGAAACAAAGCTGTAGTAGCGATCGATGCGAATCCAGTGCATCTCGCGACGCAAACGAATTTCATCGCGGCCCACAACGGGTACGTTGTTTTCAATCGAGCAACTCACTACGCAAGAACCGCAACCGGTACAAGCGTTCAAGTCGATGGCCATTCCCCATAAATGGTTGGGGGAACCGTCCTTGCGGTAGTCGCGCTTTTCCCAAATGGTGTACACATGGGTAGCGGCCTTGTCATTTCCTGCTTTGGGGTTCTTCTTGAAGGCATCCAAGGTGGTTTCGCGAACAATGTCACGACCTTCAATGCTGTGGTGGGTTTGGGTTTGAGCCAAGTGGTATTGAGCATCACCTTTGGTGATTTCAACATTTCCAACCACTGTAGAAGTTCCACCACCCAAATTGAAGGCGTTGAATCCAATGGTTTCAAATCCCTTTTCAACGGAGCCCCCGACTTTACCGGCGGCCGTTCTTCCATAACCCAAAGCCATTGCCAAAGTGCCATTGGCTTGACCGGGCTGGATCAATGCGGGAACGTTCTGATACAAGAGTTCACCGGCTTTGATGTTCACCGTATCGCGCTCTTTGATACCCAATTCA
>Ga0222714_10001045_pt1 | contig 31395 bp, 33 predicted proteins | sample C33_3DmetaG_FD_165048 | JGI IMG/M metagenome (GOLD analysis project Ga0222714, IMG submission 165048) | Estuarine water microbial communities from San Francisco Bay, California, United States - C33_3D | ecosystem: Environmental > Aquatic > Marine > Unclassified | place: USA: California... | reverse complement strand
TTCCGCCACGGTCTTGCGCGGCAGCAGTTCCTGGTCGGCCAGCGTCTTCATTGCCGCCACCGCGACATAATGGCGATCCACCTCAAAGAACTGGCGCAGCTTGCGGCGGGTGTCGGAGCGCCCGAAACCGTCGGTACCCAGCGTGATGAAATTGTGGGTGGGCAGGAACGCGCGTACCTGGTCGGCGAACAGCTTCATGTAATCGGTCGCGGCCACCACCGGACCTGGGCGGTCCTTCAGGCACTGCTCAATGTGGCTTTGCCGCGGTTCCTGGTCGGGATGCAGCAGGTTCCAGCGCTGGACATCAAGGCCGTCGCGGCGCAGTTCGTTGAAGCTGGTCACGCTCCAGATGTCGGCGGCGATGCCGAAATCCTTCTCCAGCAGTTCGGCGCCGGCGATAACCTCGCGCAGGATGGTGCCGCTGCCGAGCAGTTGCACCTTGGGCTGGTTCTTTTTGGCCTTGCCTTCAGAGAACAGATACATGCCCTTGAGGATGTTCTTTTCCACGCCCTCCGGCATCGCCGGGTGCGTGTAGTTCTCGTTCATCACGGTGATGTAATAGAACACGTCCTCCTGTTCCTGGTACATCCGCCGCATGCCGTCCTGGATGATCACCGCGACTTCATAGGCGAAGGTCGGGTCGTAGGTCACGCAGTTCGGGATCGTCGATGCCATGATGTGGCTGTGTCCGTCCTCGTGCTGCAGGCCTTCGCCGTTCAGCGTGGTGCGGCCGGCCGTGCCGCCGAGCAGGAAACCGCGCGCACGCAGATCCCCCGCCGCCCACGCCAGGTCACCGATGCGCTGGAAGCCGAACATCGAGTAGAAGATGTAGAACGGGATCATCATCTGCGCGTTGTTGGCGTAGGAAGTGGCCGCGGCGATCCATGACGACATCGCGCCCGCTTCGTTAATGCCTTCCTGCAGGATCTGTCCGCCCTGGCTTTCCTTGTAGAACATCAGCTGGTCGGCATCCTGCGGCGTGTAGAGCTGGCCGACATGCGAATAGATGCCCAGCTGGCGGAACATGCCTTCCATGCCGAAAGTCCGGGATTCGTCGGGAACGATGGGCACCACCCGCTTGCCGATTTTCTTGTCGCGGATGATGGTGTTGAGTATCCGCACGAAGGCCATGGTCGTCGAGAACTCGCGATCCTCGCTGCTCTTCAACTGCGCCTCGAAAGCCGACAGCGGCGGCACTTCCAGCGATTCGATCTTGCGTTTGCGCGCCGGCAGCGAACCGCCCATGGCTTCGACGCGACTGCGCAGGTACTGCATTTCCGGGGAATCTTCTGGGGGCCGGTAGAAAGGCACTTCTTCCAGCTTGTCGTCGGGAATCGGCACATCAAAACGGTCGCGGAAAGCGCGGATCGAGGCCGTTCCCATTTTTTTCTGCTGATGGGTGATGTTCTGGCCCTCGCCGGATTCACCCATGCCGTAGCCCTTGACGGTCTTGGCGAGGATCACCGTCGGCTGGCCTGTATGCTTCATCGCCGCCGCATAGGCCGCATACATCTTGTGAGGATCGTGACCACCCCGGTTCAACCGCCAGATATCGTCATCGGACATGTTGGAAACCAGCGCGGCCAGTTCCGGATATTTGCCGAAGAAATGCTTGCGCACGAACGCGCCGTCGTGCGACTTGAACGCCTGGTATTCGCCGTCCACGCATTCTTCCATGCGCTTGAGCAATATCCTGGTCTTGTCCTTCAGCAGCAGCGGGTCCCAGTACGAGCCCCAGACCACCTTGATCACGTTCCATCCGGCACCGCGAAAATGGGCCTCCAGTTCCTGGATGATCTTGCCGTTGCCGCGCACCGGACCATCGAGCCGCTGCAGGTTGCAGTTGATGACAAAAATCAGGTTGTCGAGTTTTTCCCGGCCCGCCAGCGAGATCGCGCCCAGTGATTCCGGCTCGTCCATCTCGCCGTCGCCCATGAACGCCCAGACCTTGCGGCCCTGCCCTTCGATCAGTCCGCGGTCTTTCAGGTACCGCATGAAACGCGCCTGGTAAATGGCCATCAGCGGCCCCAGACCCATCGACACCGTGGGAAACTGCCAGAAATCAGGCATCAACCAGGGATGGGGATAGGAAGAAAGCCCCTTGCCGTCGACTTCCTGGCGGAAATTGCTCAGCTGCTCTTCGGTAATGCGACCTTCTAGAAATGCGCGGGCGTAAACACCCGGGGCCGAATGTCCCTGGATATAGACCAGGTCACCGAGAAATTTTTCGTTGGCGGCGCGAAAAAAATGGTTGAAGCCGACGTCATACAGCGTCGCCGCCGACGCAAAGCTGGCGATATGTCCGCCAAGCTCGGACGATTCCTTGTTGGCGCGGATGACGGTGGCCATCGCGTTCCAGCGCACCAGCGAGCGGATCTTGTGCTCGATTTCGGAATCGCCGGGGGAGCGTTCCTCGCGCTCCGGCGGAATGGTGTTGATGTATGCCGTATTGGCGTTATAGGGAATGTAAGCACCCGCACGGCGCGCCTCGTTGACCAGGCGGTCAAGTAAAAAATTGGCGCGCTCGGCGCCTTCGCGCTCAAGCACGGATTTCAGGGCTTCCAGCCACTCTCGGGTTTCTTCGGGATCCAGATCACGCTGGATGTCGTTCAAATCCATGTCGAGTACCTTTTTGAGGCGGTTTTTCGCGTCAATTCCGGCACTTATGGTGCCTGATCTGCAGTCGCGTTGGGATGAATAATTATAACGTCTACATTTAGTGCCCGGCGCATCGGCTGACGCACCGCAACATCCTCCGCACCGGGAGCCCCTTGGGGACTTCAGCGCCCGGTAAACCGGGGCGGACGCTTTTCAAGAAATGCGCGCATGCCCTCTTGGCGGTCCTCGGTCGCAAAGGCCTGCGCAAAAGCGCCGGTCTCGATGCGACAGGCCTCGACCAAAGGCCGGTCCAGTCCGCCGTAGACGGCCTGCTTGGCCAGTCGCACTGCCACGGGTCCCTTGGCGGCAATGGTTCTTGCCATTGAGAAACCTGCATCACGCAGGGCATCCGCGGGTGACACCTGGTTCACCAGCCCGATGTTCAATGCTTCCGCGGCAGTGATCTGGCGGGCCGTGGTCACCAGCTCCAGCGCCCGTGCCGGGCCGACCAACCTCGCCAGTCGCTGTGTGCCGCCGAAACCCGGCGGTATGCCGAGATTGACTTCAGGCTGGCCGAAGACCGCACGTTCCGAGGCGATGATCCAGTCACAGGCCATTGCCAATTCGCAACCGCCGCCCAGCGCATAGCCGTTGACCAGGGCAATCACCGGAAACGGGAGTGCCTCCAGCCCATGCATGACACGCATGCCGAGTTCAGAAAATGCCCGCGCCTGCTCCCCGGATAACGGCAGCATTTCGGCAATGTCTGCGCCGGCAACGAAAGCCTTTTCCCCGTAGCCAGTGATGAGCAGCACACGGGCCGCTGTATTGGTGGCCAGATCCTGCGTCGCCCGTTCCAGTTCCTCAAGTGTCTGCGCATTGAGCGCATTCAGGGACTGGGGGCGATTGACCGTCAGCAGATAAATGCCCGGTTCGGGCTGGTCCAGCAGCAGATTCTGATAAGCCATCAGGTCCTCCTCCGCGATGACGGCAAGTGCGCGCCCCTATTTGCCGATGCGCTGCTGCACGTAGGACCCGGGCGCATCTTCCAGCGGCGGGTGCTTGCGCGAACCCGGCTTGCGCTTTGCGATCATGCTTCCGGCATGGCCGCCCGCCCACTCCGCCCAATCGGTCCACCACGAGCCTGAATGCTGTTTCGCCTTCGCCAGCCAGGCATCGGGATCGGTAGACAGCTTGTCATTCGTCCAGTAGCAGTACTTGTTGGCTGCCGGGGGATTGATGATGCCCGCGATGTGCCCGGAACCACCGAGCACGAAACGCACGGGACCCTGCAAAAGACGCGCCCCAGCATAAGTCGATTTCCACGGCGCAATATGATCTTCCACGGTGGAAATGAAATAAGACGGGGTCTTCGGGCTGGTTATGTCGATGGGTACGCCGGCCAGCGTAATGGCGCCCGCTTCGCGCAACTGGTTCTTCAGGTACATGTTGCGCAGGTAAAAGCTGTGCATCGCCGCGGGCATGCGGGTGGAATCGCCGTTCCAGTACAGCAGGTCGAACGGAAACGGATCCTTGCCCAGCAGGTAATTGTTGACGACAAAGGACCAGATCAGGTCGTTGGCGCGCAGCATGTTGAAGGTGGTCGCCATCTCCGAGCCTTCGAGATAGCCCCGCTTCTGCATCTTCTTCTCCAGTGCCCCCACCTGCTGCTCGTCGATGAACACTTCCAGTTCGCCGGGCCGCTCGAAATCAATCATGGTCACGAAAAAGGTCGCGCTGGCAATGCAGTCCTGCTCCTTGGCCGCGAGCCAGGCCATGGTGCACGCGAGTAACGTGCCGCCCAGGCAATAGCCGATGACATTGGCTTTCGGCTCACCGCTGATCTCGCGCACCACCTCAAGCGCCTTGACCGAGCCTTCGGTCAGGTAATCGTCGAAGCGTTTGTGCGACAGCTTCTCGTCCGGGTTGACCCAGGAAATCACAAACACGGTGTGACCCTGCTCGACCGCCCAGCGCACGAAAGAATTGTTTTCGCGCATGTCGAGGATGTAGTACTTGTTGATCCAGGGCGGAATGATCAGCAGCGGTGTCGCATAAACCTTCTCGGTCAGAGGCTCATACTGGATCAGCTGCATGATGTCGTTCTGGAAAACCACCTTGCCCCTGGTGGTGGCCAGGTTTCCCCCGAGCTGGAACGCCGTGGTGTCGGTCATCCGCACGCGCAATTGCTCGCCGTTGCCGCTGTTCAGGTCCTCCAGCAGATTGTTCAATCCCTTGACCAGATTCATGCCGCCGGAACTGACGGTCTCGCGCATGACTTCGGGATTGGTCAGCAGAAAGTTGGAAGGGGACAGGGCGTCGATGTACTGGCGCGTATAGAAGTCGACTTTCTTCGCGGTTTTTTCATCCAGTCCCTCGACCTTGCCCAGCGATTCGTGCCAGTGCCGGGCGGTGATCAGATAGGACTGTTTGACATAGTCATAGAGAAAATTCTTTTCCCAGTCCTCGTGCTTGAAACGACGGTCGGTTTTCGGGGCCTGGGCAACGGGCGCAGCTTCCTGCCCCATCATTTTCAGCATCGAGCTCTGCCACAGCGTCAGGTAGTCCTGCCACAGCCGGGCCTGCATTTCGGCCAGCCGCAGTGGATCGGACAACATACGTCCCCAAGCCTCGAAAAACGCCTTGGCAATTCCCAGCTCGTCTTCCGCGGCCGGGACACCGACACCGCGGGAAGAATACTTCGTCAGCAGGGCGGCGCTTTTTTCAGCAATCTCGGCGTAGAGGGCTGCCAGATCGCTCGTCGGGGTTTCGGCTTTTTCTTCAGTTTTTTCAGACATTTTGCATTTCGACCTGAAATATCGGGCTAAAATCGATTATTGACGTTTACGTAAATGCGATGATATTGTTGTGCTCTATCTTACCCGTCATTGCTGCGGAGCACAATGAGCAAATCCTACACCATCAGCGACCTGGCCAAGGAATTTGGCGTCACCACGCGCACGCTGCGCCATTACGAGGATCAGGGACTGGTGAGTCCGTCACGCGAGGGCATCAATCGTATCTACAGCCATCGTGATCGGGTGCGTCTCAAACTGGCCTTGCGCGGAATCCGGCTCGGCTTTTCCCTGAGCGAAATTCGCGAACTGTTTGAATTATACGATCTCGCCAATGACGAACGGGAAAAGCTGGAAGAGTTTGCGGTGAAGCTTGAACGGCACCGGTCGCAGCTCCAGCAGCAGCGTGAAGATGTCGAGGTCATGCTCAATGAGATCAATTTTTTTGCCACCCAATGTCAGCGTCTCCTGAACGAATCGGCGACAGCAAAGACTGCTGAAAAGTAGCATTGCAATAAAATTGACGTTAACGTAAACGAAATTAAAATACATTTAAAATCATACTGTTAGTATCAAAATCAGACACTTTTTTATCGGTTGGTTTCATTCCGTATACGTAAGCGCTCCAAAGAAAAAATATCCATGAAAAATCCCCTCGAGTTTTATTTCGATTTTTCCTCCCCCTACGGCTATATCGCCGCCACCCGCATTGAGGACCTCGCTGCCCGGCATGGCCGCAGCACGGTGTGGCGACCGATATTGCTGGGCGCGGTGTTCAAGCTGACCGGACAGCAGCCGCTGACCACGATCCCGTTGAAAGGCAGCTATGCCCAGCACGACATGGCACGCACGGCGCGCCGATTGGGTGTCCCGTTCCGCATGCCCGGTAAATTTCCTATCAGCACCACCGCGCCCTGCCGCGCCTATTACTGGCTGCACAATCAGGACCCGGCCGCTGCGCGCCAACTGGCGCAGGCACTGTACCGGGCCTATTTCGCCGAAGACCGCGACATCTCGAATCCCGAAGTCACGGCCAACGTCGCCGCCAAGCTGGGTCACGACAAAAGCGCGGTGGCCCAGGCGCTCAACGATGCCGCCGTCAAGGAGCGCCTGAAAACCGAAGTCGATGCCGCCATCGAACGCGGTGTGTTTGGCTCGCCCTATTTCATTGTCGACGGCGAACCGTTCTGGGGATCAGACCGCCTCGACCAGATCGAGGAATGGCTCACCAAGGGCGGCTGGTAATCCGTTCACCATGGCCCTGCTGGCGCAGCAGGTCGATATCGTCACGCTCGACGTCGATGCCATCGTCAATGCCGCCAACACCACGCTGCTTGGCGGCGGCGGTGTCGACGGCGCCATTCACCGCGCCGCCGGCCCGGAACTGCTCGCTGAGTGCCGCATACTGAAAGGCTGCCCTACCGGTGACGCCAGGATCACCCGCGGTCATCGCCTGCGCGCACGCCATGTCATCCACACTGTCGGCCCGGTGTGGCGCGGCGGCCGCGATGGTGAACCGGCGCTGCTCGCCGCGTGCTATCAGAACAGTCTCGCGCTGGCTGTCGAACACGGCCTGCAATCCATCGCCTTCCCGGCCATCAGCTGCGGAGTCTATGGCTACCCTTTAGCGGATGCCGTGAACATTGCCGTGCGCGAGTGCACGACATTCCTGAAAACGCCGCGCTCCATCCAGCGCATCGTTTTCGCCTGCTTCGATGCCGACATGCTGGCGCTGTATCGCGCGGCACTGGCGCGCAAGGCGCCTCCATCGTGAAAAACATCGGCCCGGTCTCGGGGCAATGGCTCGCCGCCGTCGGCATCCATACACTGGACGACCTCAGGTCGGTCGGCGTGCTCAATGCGTATAATCTGGTGAAAGCCCACGGCTATAACGCCAACCTGAATCTGCTGTGGGCACTGCAGGGCGCACTGCTCGACGTGCACTGGACCCGGATCCCTGCGCGCATCAAACAGGAACTTCTCGAACGCCTGAAAGAAAACCGATGAAACCGGAAACCGACCCGCCCCGCGTATTGCTCAGCGTCGACGACCATGGCAATGCCACGCTGACGCTCAACCGCCCGGATGTGCACAATGCCTTCGACCCGGCGATGGTGCGGGCGCTGACCGCGACATTCAAGAAAGTCGCCAAGGACAACTCGATCCGCGCCGTCGTGATCGCCGGTGCCGGCAAGAATTTCTGTGCCGGCGCCGACATCGTGCACATGCGCAAGAGCGCGCAGTACACCAAAAAGCAGAATTACGACGCCGCCAGCGAATCGGCGCGCATGTTCCATGCGCTGTACGCGCTGAACAAACCGACGGTGGCCGCAGTGCAGGGTGCCGTGCGCGGCGGCGGCTGCGGCATCGTCGCCGCCTGCGACATCGCCATCGCCACACGCACCGCGACTTTCCGCCTGTCGGAAGTGAAAATCGGCGTGATCCCGGCGATGATCAGCCCCTATGTGATCGGCGCCATCGGCGAACGCCAGTCACGGCGCTATATGCTCTCGGGCGAGGAATTCGATGCCGCGGAAGCCTGGCGCATCGGACTGGTGCACGACATCGTCGAGGAAGCCGATCTCGCGGAACGGGTGGGCGCCATGCTCGGCCAGCTCTACTCGAGCGGACCGAAGGCCGTGCATGCGATCAAGAAACTGATCCCGAAAAGTGCGCACAGCCTGATCGGTCCGGGCATCGTCAACACCACGGCACGCACCATTGCCGCGATCCGCGCGACGCCCGAAGCACAGGAAGGACTGACCGCGTTCCTCGAAAAGCGCAAACCGGCCTGGACCTCGCCGCCGAAAGCGAAAAAGTCCTAGAAGGAAACAGCCATGTCTCTGCCGAAAAAAGTTCGCATCTTCGAAGTCGGTCCGCGCGACGGCCTGCAGAATGAATCCGCACCGGTTTCCACCGCGCAGAAAATCGAACTCATCCACCGCCTGCAGGATGCCGGCGTGTCCATCATCGAAGCCACCGCGTTCGTCTCGCCGAAATGGGTGCCGCAGATGGCCGACAACAGGGAAGTCATGGCCGGCATCCAGCGCAAACCCGGCGTGACCTATCCGGTGCTGGTGCCGAACATGAAAGGCCTGGATGCGGCGATTGCCGCCGGTGCCGACGAAGCCGTGGTGTTCGGCGCAGCGACCGAAAAGTTTTCCAAGCGCAACACCAACTGCAGCATCGACGAAGGCCTCGCGCGTTTCGAGGAAGTCGCGCAGGCCGCGATCGCCAAAGGATTGAAGGTGCGCGGAGATATTTCCGTGTGCCTCGGCTGCCCCTACGAAGGCGAAGTCGATCCCGCCGCGGTGGTACACGTAGCCAAGGCGCTGGATGCGATGGGCTGCTATGAAATCACCATCTGCGACACCATCGGCACCGGCACCGCGGGCAAGACCCGCGCCGTCATCGAAGCCGTCGCCAAGCACATCCCGGTCGAGCGCCTCGCCGGCCATTTCCATGACACCTACGGCCAGGCCGTGGCCAACGTCTATGCCGCGCTCGAATGCGGCGTCGCCACCTTCGACAGCTCGATCGCCGGTCTTGGCGGCTGTCCCTACGCCAAGGGCGCCACCGGCAACGTCGCCACCGAAGACGTACTCTACCTGCTCGACGGCCTCGGCATCGAAACCGGAGTCGACATGCACAAGCTGATCGCCGCCGGCGAATACATCTGCGGCGTGATCGGCCGGCCGACACTGTCGCGCGCCGCGCGCGCGATTCGCGCCAAGGCGGCATGAACCCGGCTTTCGAAGCCGACGTGCCGTCGCCCTGCGTGATGGAGTGCGTCGTGCACCAGGGCCACGGCTACTGCCTCGGCTGCTGGCGCACGCTTGCCGAAATCAGCGCCTGGCATCGCTACAGCAATGCCGAAAAAACCGGCGTGCTGGCGCAGATCGAAAGCCGCCGCGCCGCCCATTCCACCACCTGAATCACCGGAGTCTGTGTCATGCCGTTATCCGCCCCCGCCCCCCGCACGCTGAAACACACCCGCGCCATCGAATGCAAAGGCTACGAGCGCGAGGATGGTCTGTGGGACATTGAAGGCCACCTGGTCGACACCAAGACCTACGTGCATTCACGGCGTGACGGTGGCCGCGAACGCCAGCCCGGCGATCCGGTGCACCACATGTGGCTGCGCCTGACCATCGACCTCGATCTGAAAATCCATGCCGCCGAAGCCGTCACCGACAGCGGGCCGTATGAAAACTGCGGCGACATCGCCGGCAATTTCAAAAAGCTCGCCGGTGTCACCATCGGCCCCGGCTGGCGCAAGGCGATTGCCGAACGCGTCGGCGGCGTGCTTGGCTGCACCCACCTGGTTGAACTGCTGGGACCGCTCGGCACCACTGCATTCCAGGCCACCGGCCGCGCGCGCGAAGCGCACAACGCAAAAAAACCGGCGACCGGCAAAAAACCGTACCAGATCAATTCCTGCCACATCTACAAGGACGACGCGCCGGCGGTGCTGGAGCGCTGGCCGCAGTTCTATACCGGCAAGCGATAAGTAAGCAACAATATGCCCTCAGGGCAAAATCATATAAATATATGATTTTATTGATGGTTTCTAACGTCGTAAATACCACGCCCTTGCCACCAGCGACAGCACGCCGAAGATGCCGATGCTGGAAAACGCGAGGCCCCACGCAGTGACGCTCTGGTTGCCGCCGGCGAGGTCCAGCGTCATGCCGAACACCAGCGGCGCGAGGAATGCGGTGCTGAAACCGAGGAAGGAATACACCGCCATCATCGCGCCGCGCATTTCCGGCGGCGTCGCGGCGACCGCGCCCGAAGTCAGCGCCGCGGAGTCGCCGAGCATCGCGCCGTAGTGCACCATCATGATCAGCACGACGAAATACCACGGCCATGACGCGGTGTAGCCGATCAGACAGGCCAGCGTGCCTGACAGCGTCATGAACAGGAAAATGATGCGCTGGCGGCCGAAGCGGATCGCCAGCTCGTTGCCGGTGACGCTAAACACGGGACCCAGCAGGTTGATCGCCGCGGCGAGCGTCGCCGCGCTGATCAGCATCGGCATGCTCTCGGACTGCAATGACGCGCAGAACACCAGGAACGCCACCATCCACGAACGCTGACCGAACAGTTCGTAGTTGTGCGCGGCGTAGCCGATCACGTAGGGCAGTGTCTTGCGGTTGCGCAGCACCGGACGGAAATCGAGCAATGCCGTCGAATGCTGTTCGCGCGGCCGCACGCGGCCTTTCGGAATCATGAAGGTGACGATGGCGCCAGCAATCAGCGGCCCCACCGCACCGAACCAGAACGCCCACTGCCAGCCCAGCGTCGCGCCCAGCTTGCCGGCGACGACAATGGAAATGCTCGAGCCGATGCCGAAGCTCGCGGTGTAGAACGCGGTTGCCCGTGACTGCGCATTGCCTTCGAGCTGGTCTGTCAGCGCCTTGAGCCCGGGCATGTAGGTGCCGCCCAGCGCCGCGCCGATCAGCGATTGCGCGATCGCCGCGGTCCAGAAACCGTTGCCGAACAGCGCGAAAAAAGTTGCGCCGATGCTGCCGAGGATGCAGGCGCCGAGGTAGATGCGCCGTGAATCGATGTGATCGGTCAGGCTGGACAATACCGGCACCGAGATCATGTAGCCGACAAACATGAAGCCGCTGATCGCGCCAGCCTCCGAATTCGACATGCCCCATTCGCGCTGCAGCAGGGGCAGCAGCGTGGTGTAGGCGGCGAAGCCGGTCATCGAAAAGGCCTCGGCGAGGCACATGGTGAACGTCAACCGCAGCGCGGCGGATCGGGTCATCGTCATGGCTCAGACCGCCCCGGCCTTGCGCAGCAATGCGGCGATGGCCTCGGCCATTTTGCGGTAACCACCGGCGTTGGGATGGATGGGGTCGGACTTGAGTTCGGGCTGATAGAGCACGCTGGTGACGATCTTGCCTTCGTAGGGAATGGCGAATTCCTTCGCCAGTTTTTCGTAAAACTCCGGCGCGCTGGTGATCAGTCCCGGCGCGGGCACCCCGAACAGCATCGCGTCGATGCCGCGGGATTTGATGAGTTGAAGAATTTGTCGCAGGTTGGCTTCGACGTTCTGCTGTGGCTGCTTGCGCAGCATGTCGTTGCCGCCGAGGCAGACGATCACCAGCCGCGGCTGGTGTTCGTCTAGCGCGCCGGGCAGGCGCTGCAGGCCGCCCGCGGTCTGTTCGCCCGGCACCCCGGCGCGCACCACGTTGCGTGCGATCAGTGTGCCGAGCACCGCGGGATAGCTCTCTTCGGCTTTCGCGCCGGTGCCGTAGGTCAGGCTGTCGCCGAAGGCCAGCACCACATCATTGGCGCCGAGTTTCGCCAGCTTCGGTGTGCCGCCGCCGCAGCCCGCGATCAGCAGCGCGCAGACGCAGGCGATGAAAGCCCGTCGCATCATTTATTTTGTTCCTTGAATTTGCCCCGCTTGAAATCACGGATGATCTCACGCGCGGCATTGCGCCCGGGCAAACCGGTCACGCCGCCGCCCGGATGCGCGCCGGCGCCGCACAGGTAAAGGCCGTTGACCGGGGAACGGTAATCGGCATAACCGAGCACGGGACGCGCCGACCACAGTTGGTCCAGCGTCAGCGCGCCGTGGAAGATATCGCCGCCGATCAGGCCGAATTCGCGTTCGAGATCGAGCGGCGACAGGATTTTGCGCGCGATGACCGACTCCTTGAAATTCGGTACGTGGCGGGTCACCGTGTCGATGACATGATCTGCCGCATCTTCGCGTATGGAATCCCAGTGCAAACCGTCCGGCAGTTCAGGGCTGAAGTGCTGGCAGAACAGGCTGGCGACATGCTGTCCCGGCGGCGCGAGCGACTCGTCAACCGTCGAGGGAATCAGCATTTCCACCACCGGCGCGCGCGAACAGCCGTAAGTGCGCGCATCGAAATAGGCCTGCTCCATGTAGGCCAGCGACGGCGCCATGATGATGCCCGACTGGTGATGCGGTGCCTGCTTGTTGCCCGACAGGCAGGTGAAGTCCGGCAGTTCGCGCAGCGCCACGTTCATGCGGAACGTCGCGGAGGCGCATTTCCAGTTGCGGATGCGCTGGAGGAATTCGTCATCCAGCACCACCGGGTCGACGAGGTCGAGATACAGCAGTTTGGGATTGACGTTGGCGGCGACACAGCGCCCTTCGATCACGCGTCCGTCCTTCAGTTGCACGCCCTGCGCGCCGCGTGAATCGACGCAGACGTTGGCCACTTCCACGCCGGTGTCGATCTGCACGCCGCGCGCTTTGGCTTCGGCTGCCATCGCCTGAGTGATCGCGCCCATGCCGCCGATGGCGTGGCCCCAGCTGCCGCGCTTGCCGTTGACCTCGCCGAACACGTGATGCAGCAGCACGTAGGCGGTGCCCGGCGCATAGGGGCTGGCGAAGTTGCCGACAATGGCATCAAAGCCGAACGCGGCCTTGATCGGCGCGGACTCGAACCAGCTGTCGAGCAGATCGCCGGCGCTTTTGGTGAACAAGTCCAGCACGTCGCGTCGCGCCGCCATGTCGAGTTTCTTGAATCGCCGCGCGGTCTTGATCGCGCTGAAGAAATCGCCGATGCCGCCGCCAACGTTGGGCGGGGTTTCCAGCGCCAGCGCGCGCAGCACGTCGGCGACACGTTCGAGCATCGCGTAGTAGTCCGGCAGCCGTTCGGCGTCCTTCACCGAAAACCGCGCAACCTCGGCCTGCGTCGCTGCCAGCGAACCGCCGACTTTCAGGTAACCGTTGTCGGGCAGCGGCAGGAAATTCGAGATCGGCCGCTCGACGATGCGCAGGCCGTGTTCGGCGAGCCGGAGGTCGCGAATGACCTGCGGGTTGAGCAGACTGACCGTATAGCTCGCCGTGGAATTGCGGAATCCGGGATGGAATTCCTCGGTAACCGCTGCGCCGCCAACGACATTGCGGCGCTCCAGAACATGCACCTTGAGTCCGGCGGCTGCCAGATAACAGGCGCAGGTCAGGCCGTTGTGGCCTCCGCCAACGATCACTACATCGCGGGATGCTGTTGAGGGCATGGCGACCGGAATGTGACTGGGCGCGGGGTGATGGAAATTGGCGCGCCCGAGACGATTCGAACGTCCGACCCCTGCCTTCGGAGGGCAGTACTCTATCCAGCTGAGCTACGGGCGCGTGGCTGCGCGGATTCTAACATGCCGTCCCGCAAGGGGTTTTACCGGGGGGTGGCAATGCCGATATAATCCGCGCTTTGCCGCGCGCCCCTCAGGACATGCAATGAGCGACCACCACATTCCGGAACATTCCTCTCCAATCAAAACCCCGACCCAACTGATTATTGTCGTGGTGCTTTCATTCATCGTCCCGGTGCTGGTCATCGTGATGCTGGCGCAGATCGTCACCGGTGGCAAAAAACCGTCCGCTGCAACTGCCGCCGCCGAAGAGGCGGTTGCCAAACGCATCAAGCCCGCCGGCGAAGTCGTGGTCAAGGCCGGCGGTGCTGCCAGCGAGGAGCGCAGCGGCAAGGTCGTCTACGAATCAGTCTGCATGGCCTGTCATTCCACCGGTGCACTGAATGCACCCAAGCTCGGCGACAAGGCGGCCTGGGGCAAGCTGATCGCCCAGGGTCAGGACAAAATCACCGCCAGCGGCCTCAAAGGCGTACGGCAAATGCCGGCGAAGGGTGGCAACCCCGATCTCACCGACAATGAATTTGCACGCGCCGTGGTGCACATGGCCAACGCCGCCGGTGCCAACTGGAAAGATCCGGCGCCTTCGGCTCCCGCAGCGACACCGGCCCCTGCTCCCGCTGCAGCACCTGCTGCTGCGCCCGTCGCTGCCGCCGGTTCTGCCAATGGCAAGGCCGTCTACACCGCCAGTTGTGCGGTGTGCCATGCCGCTGGCGTAGCCGGCGCCCCCAAGACCGGCGACAAGGCCGCCTGGGCGCCGCGACTGAAAACCGGCAAGGACGCGCTCTATGCCAGCGTCATCAAGGGCAAGGGTGCGATGCCGCCCAAGGGCGGCACATCATTGCCTGACGGCGACCTGAAGGCTGCCGTTGATTATCTGGTTGATCTCGCCAAATAGCGCACAAGGGCATCATCAAAAGGCGCAGCCCGGCTGCGCCTTTTTTGTTTCAACAACCTGTTAGCGGGTCCGCGGATGGCCACTTACGCACTGGGTGACGTACAAGGCTGCTATGACGAAATGCAGCGCCTGCTGGAGGCGCTGGCTTTCGATGCATCGCGTGACACGCTGTGGCTGGTGGGCGACCTGGTCAATCGCGGCCCACAGTCGCTGGAAGTGCTGCGTTTCGTCAGATCGCTGGGGGAACGCGCGATCACCGTGCTCGGCAACCACGATCTGCATCTGCTGGTGGTCGCCGCCGGAGTGCGCAAGCCGCACACCGGAGACACGCTGGACGGGATACTCAACGCGCCCGATCGCGATGAACTGCTCGACTGGCTGCGCCGGCAACGCCTGATGCATGCAGCATCGGGGCATGCGATGGTGCATGCGGGACTGCTGCCGCAGTGGTCGGTGAAGAAAGCCCTGGTCCTCGCCGGCGAGGTCGAACAGGCCCTGCGCGGCGATGGTTATGCCGAATTCCTGCAACGCATGTACGGCAACACGCCGACCTCATGGAGCGAACAGCTGCAGGGACATGACCGGCTGCGTGTCATCGTCAACGCCATGACACGACTGCGACTTTGCACGCCGGACGGTGTCATGGAATTCAGCCACAAGACCGGGCTCGAGGGTGCGCCGTCGGGTTACCTGCCCTGGTTCGACGTGCCCGGTCGGGCCAGCCGGGAAACGCCCATTGTGTTCGGCCACTGGGCGGCGCTGGGGCTGAAACTGCGTGACGACCTGCTCGGACTCGACTCGGGCTGCGTCTGGGGTCGCCGCCTGACCGCGGTGCGACTGGAAGACCGCAAACTCTTCCAATGCGACTGCAGTGCAGTCAGGGCGTCAGGCGACGGGCAATAACATCCCGGGTGGATAGCGCCAGCGCGCGGCGATTCAGTCCGGCTACGGGGACCGGGTCAAGAAACCAGACATGGGCATGGATAGTCGTCTGAGAGACGACGGCCCTGACAGCCTGCCACAGCGTCTTGTCGCCGTCGAAGGCCGCTTCCGTACATAGCGACTTGTCAGTGCGCTCGAAACGCAGCGCAACCGGAAACAAATCGGCATCCGCCAACAGTGCCGGTTGCAGCAGCGAGCTGTGAAACGACAGCACCTTGCTGCCATCTGTTGTCGTCCCCTCCGGAAATACCGCACAGACATCGCCGGCAAGCAGCGCATCCGAGGTCTGCCGGGCAATGCGCGCGGTATCCCTGCGCCGCGCACGCTCAATGAACAGGGTTCCCGCCTGCGCGCTCATCCAGCCGATCAGCGGCCAGCCGCGAATTTCAGACTTGGCGACAAAACGTGCCGGCACCACTGCGTCGATGACGACGATATCCAGCCACGACACGTGATTGGCGACCAGCATGGCCGGCCGGTCATGCGGTGTTTGTGGCGGCTGCCCATGCACATGGAGACGCACGTCGATGATGCGTAACAGCCGTTTTGACCAGAGTCTGACCTCGGCCTTGCGCCGGTCCGTGCCCAGGAAAGGAAAAACAAAAGCAATGGTCAGCGCGCCGCGCGCCAGATGCAGAATCAGGCCGGTGATGCGCGCGATGCGCCTGCCCTGCGATGTGCCCCTGCCGCCCATGGCGGCGATTATAGGGTCACGTCACAGGTCCGTCTGAAATCACCCGGGCCGGAGGAAAACGATTCAATGCAGCGCCTCGGAACCCTCAATGAGTGACCCGTGAGGTGTGCCCGTCAGACAGGATGCGCACCCGTTCGCCGGGCTTGAAGGTTTCGTCGGCTTCCTGGACGATGGCCACCAATCCCCCGCGATCAAGCTTCACGGTAATTTCGACACCGGTGCGGCGCGTGCTCATTTCTTCAGCCGCCTGTCCTGCCACGCCACCGGCCACCCCACCGAGTACGGTGCCCACGGTGGAACCGCGACCGCGACCGATCGAGCTGCCGGCCACGCCGCCGATCACCGCACCCGCCGCCGGACCGATGCCGCTGCGCGTGCCTTCGATCTGCACCGGTCGCACGCTTTCGACCATGCCCAGGCGCACGTTCTGCTCACGCCGGGCCTCTTCCCGCTTGTATGCCCCGCCGCCCAGACCAGGGGCACAACCGGCCAGCAGCGCAGCCACGGTAAGTATCACCACCCCATTCAATCGCCTGTTCATGGAAACCTCCTGTCACCACATCTTCATGCCAAAGGACTGCTTGAAACGGTCCGCCACTTCATCACGGCTGAACCGGTGATTCTGTCCGCCCCGCTGGGCTATCTTCAGCGACCCCATCAACGATGCCAAGCGGCCGGTCAGCGCCCAGTCCGCGCCTGCCGCCAGACCATAGAGCAACCCGGCACGGAAGGCGTCTCCGCAACCGGTAGGATCAAGCACGGATTCGGGTTTAACGCTCGGTATTGCGATCTGTTGACCCCCGGCATGCACCACGGCTCCCCGCGCTCCCATTGTGACAACGACGGCATCGACTAGTTTCGCCAGCTCTTCCAGCTTTTGCCCGGTGCGTTCCTGCAGCATCTGGGCTTCGTAGTCATTGACCGTGACATATTGCGCAAGACGCACGAACTCCAGCAGTTCCGGGCCGCTGAACATGGGCAGGCCCTGCCCGGGATCGAAAATGAAGGGTATCCCCGCTGCATTGAATTCCCGGGCATGTTGCAGCATGCCCTCGCGCCCGTCCGGCGCCACGATGCCCAGCGTGACGCCTTTGGCATCAGTCACATGGTTTTCATGGGAATGATTCATCGCGCCCGGATGAAATGCGGTGATCTGGTTGTCATCCAGGTCGGTGGTGATAAAGGCCTGCGCGGTAAAGGTTCCCGAAATACCGCGGATATGGTCCTGGGCAATTCCGAGACGCTGCAACCGGTCATCATAAGGAGCGAAATCGTCGCCGACGGTCGCCATGATGCGTGCGTCACCGCCCAGCATCTGAAGCGTGTAGGCAATGTTGCCGGCACAACCGCCGTATTCGCGGCGCATGTCGGGCACCAGGAATGCCACATTGAGGATATGCAGCTGGTCGGGGAGGATGTGATTCTTGAACCGGTCGCGGAACACCATGATGGTGTCGTAGGCCATGGAACCGCAAATCAGGGTGGACATCGGAATGGGTCTGTCAAAAGGGACCGCGGATTATACCAATCTGCCGGGTGTCGCCCTGCAGCGACGCCTTGGTGTCGCTCACGCAGTTGTTACATAATGTGCGGCGGAAACCAGGCGCCGCCCGCTGGCGGGTCGGACAATAATCGGCAGAATTAAAAGAAAGGGAGCGCAATCATGCTCAAGGAATTCAAGGAATTCGCAATGCGCGGCAATGTCGTCGACATGGCCGTCGGCATCATCATCGGTGCCGCGTTCGGCAAGATCGTCGAGTCATTGGTCAAGGACGTGATCATGCCGCCGATCGGACTGCTGCTCGGCAAGGTCGATTTTTCGAACCTGTTCTGGGTCATGCGCGAGGGCAAGACCGCAGGCCCCTACCTGACCGTGGACGCCGCACAAAAGGCCGGCGCCGTGACCTTCAATTACGGCATGTTCATCAACACCTGCATCAGCTTCATCATCGTTGCATTTGCGGTATTCCTGCTGATACGCGCCATCAACCGTCTCAAGCGCAAGGAAGCGGAAGCGCCGGCCGCTCCTGCAGCGCCGCCCGAGGACATCGTGCTGCTGCGCGAAATCCGCGACTCGCTGAAAAAATAAACGGCTTTATTACTGCCTGGAAGATCAGCCGAAAAGCACCAGGCCCCAGATCAGCTCCAGGTTGAGCACTGACAGCATCACGGCGGCGCTGCCGTAATCCTTGGCGCGTTTCGCCAGCGGGTGATGTTCCAGCGATATGTAGTCCACTACGGCCTCGATTGCCGAATTCAGCAGTTCGAGTATCGGCACCAGCAGCACCGCGCCGATCATCAGCGCCTTGCCGGTGCCGCTCACCGGCATGAACAGCGCCGCGGGAATCAGTATTGCCGCAAGCCAGACCTCCTGGCGGAATGCTTCCTCGTGCCTGTAAGCCGCACGGAAACCTTCGGCTGAATAAAAAAGCGCATTCCAGATGCGCTTGAAGCCGGTTTCACTCTTGTGGGGACTAACCTCCTGCTGCGGCTGATTCATGGAATCAGGCCGCCTCAGTCTTTTTCCGACTCGGCAACCTTGCAATACGCCGCCGCATCAAGCAATGCGGCGAATTCTGCGGGATTGTCGGGTTTGATGCGGAACATCCACGCTGCGTACGGATCCTGATTGATTTTCTCCGGGGCATCGCCCAGTTCGGCATTGGCGGCAACGATTTCACCGGACACCGGCGCATAAATGTCGGCAGCCGCCTTGACTGATTCGATGACACCACATTCGTCGCCCTGCTTGAATCTGCGGCCTGGCGCCGGATTGTCGACAAACACCACGTCCCCGAGCATCTCCTGTGCATGATCGGTAATACCGATGGTGACCGTGCCATCCGTCTCTTGGCGCACCCATTCATGGCTGGCGGTGTATTTCAGTTCCTCAGGGGTTTTCATCACTGCTCCGTATGCACAAATTTATCAATTAAAACAATGAATTATAACTATTTTCAGTCTCGCCATGTTCAGCGTGGGGGAGCCGCCAGCACAGCCAGCCGGAACCCGGCGGCACCCAGATTACCGGTATCGAGCCCCAGCCTCACCGTGAGTTCGGCATTGGCGGCTATACCGCCCTCCGGATCGCGGCTTTTGCCCAGATATTCATGGGGAAGAAAAACGCGGCGCGCCAGCGTATGGTCATTGGCATTGGTCAGCACCAGATCGATGGCCGGATAACCCACGGCATAACTGGCATGGTTACGCAGCGTCGCGGTCAACTGGATGCGGTCCGGCCTTGCAGGATCCACCGCCTGCAGATCGGATGCCTCGATCAGCAGCAATCGCGGTGACTGCGGCAACTCCACACGGCAATCCAGACGCGCGCAGGCTTCGTTCAGCCACGGGCGTGCCAACGTGAAGCGCGCCGCGATTTCGCCGCGATAGAAATAAACGGCTTGTGCAGCGAGCGCGATCACCAGCAGCAGGAGCGCAGCTACAGCGAGTACCCTGCGCGGTTTCTCGGGGGGCGGGAGTGGTTCATCCTGCAGAAATGGATTGTCTTCGGCCGGCGGTTCCGGGACCACCGGGATTTCATCCCGGTCTACGGGTTCTACTGAAACTTCATTTCCTGAGGCAACCTGCTCTTCCACCGGCTCGATCGGTTGCGGCGGTTCCGGCACCCGCGGCAAAATTTCTGTCGCTGCGCCGGAGATGTTTTCCCGGGAAACGGGCTCAACGGGGCCTGGCGCTGCCTCGGGTCTAGGAGGTTCAGGCACGGTTACCGGGGCAACCGCCACATCCTCATCGGGCGATAACGCAGCAAGTCCGTTGAACACCTGCATGCAGCGGCCGCAGCGTACGTGGCCTCCGTGCGCCTGCAACTGCTCGGCAGTGATGCGGAACACGGTATGACAATGCGCACAGCGGGTAATCAACGGCATGGGCGTAACTCTACCTGCTTACGGGACATTGAAAAACTGCCGGTCATCCCCTGCGTATGCCGGTCAGCAGTGCCCAGCCCTCGTCGGTATCTTCCAGTTTCATATCGAAATCCGGCATATAGGTTTCCATCACGGCAGCAGCCTGTTCGGACAATATGCCTGACAGCGCAATTTGCCCGCCGGGCAGAGTCAGCCGCGCCAGCAGCGGTGCGAGCACGGTCAGCGGATTGGCCAGGATGTTGGCCACGACGATGCGCGCCGGCGTGATGGTCGCCACTTCAGCGTTGAAGAAACTCACCTTCACGCCATTGCGCCGCGCATTGTCATGAGCTGCAGTGAGCGCCTGCGGGTCTATGTCGACGCCGCAGGCTTTCACCGCCCCCAGCCGCATCGCAGCTATCGCCAGTATCCCCGACCCACAACCGTAATCGAGCACGTCGCTATCCACCCTGACCACACGATCAAGCCAGCGCAGGCACAGCCGCGTTGTCGGATGGGCGCCCGTGCCGAAGGCAACCCCCGGGTCAAGCATCACATTGATGGCACCGGCATCCGGTGGCGTGTGCCAGCTGGGAACCACCCACAGGCGACGGGTGATCTGCAAGGGCTGAAACTGACTTTGCGTCAGACTGACCCAGTCGGCATCCTCGACCCGTTCGATGCTGAACGCGGTAGTGGATTCCAGGCCGGCGGCCAGCAGCGAACGCGGAATCGCGGTGTAGAGATCGGCATCAATGGCAAACAGGGCACTGACCTTGTTGCGTCGCCAACCCGATGCAGCCGCCTCACCGGGTTCAGCATAAATCGGCCGCTCGTGATCGGTTCCCGCCGCAGCATCCTGCACATCAACGGCAATCGCTCCCTGTTCGAGCAGCGCATCAGCCAGATCTTCGACGGAAGATTCGCCGGTCTGCAGGGTCACGCACAACAGGGGCATGATTTGAAGCCGGTCGACCCGTGCTACTCGGCGCGGGTCAGCTTGGCCAGGCGCTCTTCGAGGTAATGGATGCTGGTGCCGCCACGCTGAAAGGCGGTGTCCTGCACCAGTTCCTGATGCAGGGGCACGTTGGTACGGATACCCTCGATCACGGTTTCAGAAAGGGCAATCTGCAGTCGCGCCATCGCCTGTTCCCGGGTATCGCCATAGGCGATGATTTTCCCGAGCAGGGAGTCGTAGTTGGGCGGCACGAAGTATCCGGCATAGGCATGTGAATCGACGCGTATGCCGGGTCCTCCGGGCATGTGCAATGAAGTAATGCGTCCGGGCGACGGGGTGAATTTGTAGGGATCCTCGGCATTGACCCGGCATTCGATGGCATGCCCCTTCAGCACGATGTCTTTCTGGCGCAAGGTCAGTTTTTCCCCCGCGGCGATGCGTATCTGCATCTGGACGACATCCAGTCCGGTAACCATTTCCGTTACCGGGTGCTCGACCTGCAGTCGCGTATTCATTTCAATGAAATAGAATTCGCCATCCTCGTAGAGGAATTCAAAGGTTCCGGCGCCTTCGTACCCGATCTTGCGGCAGGCTTCGGCACAGCGCTCGCCGATCCGTGCGCGCGCCTTGGCATTCAGCAGCGGCGCCGGTGCCTCTTCGATGATTTTCTGGTGACGGCGCTGCATTGAGCAGTCACGATCCCCCAGGTAAAGCGCGTTGCGGTGCTTGTCGGCAATGACCTGGATTTCAATATGGCGCGGTTTTTCGAGGTACTTTTCCATGTACACCGAAGGATTGCCGAATGCGGCCTGTGCTTCGGCACGGGTGGTATGCACCGCATTGATCAATGCCGCCTCGGTATGTACGACCCGCATGCCCCGGCCCCCGCCGCCGCCCGCGGCCTTGACGATGACCGGGTAGCCGATCTGGCGGGCGAGCTTGACGATTTCCTTGGGTTCTTCCGGCATGGCGCCGTCCATGCCCGGGACCACCGGAACACCGGCTTTTTTCATGGCCAGCTTGGCGCTGACCTTGTCGCCCATCATGCGTATGGTTTCAGCCTTGGGCCCGATGAAGGTAAACCCGCTCTGTTCGACGCGTTCGGCGAAATCGGCGTTTTCCGAGAGAAAACCATAGCCGGGGTGTATCGCCTCGGCATCGGTCACTTCCGCTGCCGCAATGATCGCCGGCACGTTGAGATAACTTGCCGCTGAAGGCGCCGGACCGATGCAGACTGACTCGTCCGCCAGGCGCACGTATTTGGCCTCGGCATCAACCTCGGAATGCACGACCACGGTCTTGATGCCCATTTCACGGCACGCCCGCTGTATGCGCAGCGCGATTTCCCCGCGATTGGCGATGAGAATTTTTTCAAACATGTTTTAGGGCTGCCGTATCCGTTTGCCGCAGCCGGCGCTCAGGGTATGACTTCACTCAATGACAAAAAGCGGTTGCCCGTATTCCACGGGCTGGCCGTTTTCGACCAGTATGGCTTTGATCACCCCGTCGCGATCGGCTTCGATTTCGTTGAGCAGCTTCATCGCCTCGATGATGCATACCGTATCGCCGGTCTTCACGGACTGGCCCACCTCGACAAAAGCCTTGGCGCCGGGCGCGGATGAGCGGTAAAAGGTCCCCACCATCGGCGATTTCACCGCATGGCCTTCGGGCTCTGCAGGCGCGGCAGCCGATTCTGCCGGATCGGTCGCCTCGGCAACCGGCGCAAGGGTCGCGGGCATCACTGCGGGCTGTATTCCCGTTACGACACCGCCGGCCGCTGCCGAGGTTCCGAACCGGCTGATGCGTACCTTTTCCTCACCTTCGGTGATCTCCAGTTCGGCGATCCCGGACTGTTGCACCAGATCGATCAGCGTTTTCAGTTTCCGCAAATCCATGATTCAACCCTTTTTGACATGACCCAGCGCGTAATCGAAGGCCAGCTCATAACCGGTGGCGCCGAGACCGCTGATGACACCCACCGCAATATCCGAGAAATAGGACTCCCGGCGGAAAGCCTCCCTGGCAAACACGTTGGAGAGGTGTATTTCCACGAACGGGATGGCCACAGCGGCCAATGCATCACGCAGGGCCACGCTGGTATGCGTAAAGGCCGCGGGATTGATCAGGATGAAGGTCGTCCCGTCCTTGGCGGCACGCTGGACCCGTTCCACCAACTCGCTTTCGGCGTTGCTCTGAAAGGTGTTCAGTGTCACCCCGGCGGCGGCGGCCCTTTGCTGCAGGTTTTTTTCGATTTCAGCCAGCGTGGTGGCCCCATAGATGCCGGGCTCGCGGGTACCCAGCAAGTTGAGATTGGGACCGTTGAGCAACAGGAATTGGGCGGGGCGCGACATTTGTTTGATCTGCCAGGTTAGCGATTGCCGCAATAAGTCGATCTGAGCAAGATAACAGAATTTATCTTGTTTTAATAACCATTAAATGCGAGTTTGCTGATTTTAAAGGCTTTTATTTTTTGTTTTGCCACCCGGATCCCCGCGGCCGGGATATCCGTGTAACCACTGCGTTGCGGCCATCTAACGGGGAATTCGCGAAAATGATATTAACTGGATATATGCTTATTTTAACAGAAGATCGTGTTTTTTAACCGCAAAATAAGGCCTTCTGGATATCCGGGCGGGGTTGAAAATACGCTTGTTTGCCCACCCCGAAAGCGTCACTTTAGCAGTAATTCCAGCCGCCGGCGCATATCCTGCTCGGTAATACTCCCGACCAGGCTGATCGCAGTCCGTCCGTCGCGGCCGACCAACAGGGTAAACGGCAGCACCCCGGCTTTGTTACCCACTTTCCGCGACATTTCCACCGCGTCCAGCCCGCCGATCAACAAGGGATAATTAATACCAAACTCTTTTGCGAAATCACGGATTTTATCGACCTGATCAATGGAAATGCCGACAAATTGAACGTTTTTGATCGCATATTCTTTTTGCAACCGGACGAAAAGCGGGATTTCTTCCCGGCACGGCGCGCACCAGGTAGCCCAGAAATTAATGACCAGAGTTTTACCCTGGAAATCAGTCAGGGCGCGCGGTCGTCCTTCAAGGTCGGTCAGATTGCGGTTGCCGACCAGGGCGGTAACCGCGGTTGGCGACGGGACGCCCTCTTCGTTGCGTCGGAACCAGGACAGCATCCCCCCTGCTGCCAGCGCCATCACGCCGACCCCGGAATAGAGCAGTGCCCGCCGCGAGGTTTTCACCTCGCGCTCAGCGCCTGGTCAAGGACGGCGGAAAATTTTTCTGCGGGCTGGAAGCCGATAACCCGCAATCCTTGGATTTCACGTCCGCCGGAATCAAAAAAGACAATGCCCGGGGGACCGAACAGCCGGAAACGTTTCAGCAACGCCTGGTGTTCGGCGCTGTTTGCAGTCACATCAGCCTGCAACTTGACCATGGCCGTCATTCGCCTCTGCACTCCGGGGTCGGTAAAGGTATAGCGCTCCATTTCCTTGCAGCTGACGCACCAGTCTGCGTAGAAATCGAGCATGACCGTCTTACCCTTCGCCGCAGCTATGGCGGAATCGAGTTCGGCGCTGCTGCTAACGCGCTGGAAAACGATCCCAGATTCGGGCTGGCTGGCGGATGTTCCGCGCAATCCGGACAACGGCTGCAACACGTCTCGCCCTCCCGACAGTGCGCCAATCACATAGGCAATGCCGGCAATCAGCGCGATCACGCCGATTCCCTTGCCCAAGCGCTCGAACCCGCGCGCAGCATGGGGTAATGGATCCAGCACGCGCAGATAGATTGCGGTCAGGATCAGCAAAGCCGCCCATGCCAGCATCTGGGCCGCGACCGGGATCACCGGTGACACCAGGTAAATGGCCACCGCCAGCAGCATCACGCCAAAAAAGCGCTTGACGGTTTCCATCCATGCCCCCGCCTTCGGCAGCAGTGCGCCTGCGGAAGCCCCAACCGCCAGCAGCGGAGCGCCCATGCCCAGCCCCATCGCGAACAAGGCGGCGCCACCCAGCGTGCCGTCGCCGCTTTGGGAAATATAGAGCAACGCCCCGGCCAGGGGCGCTGCAACGCACGGGCCCACGATCAGCGCCGACAGCACGCCCATGGCAAACACCCCGGTGAAATGCCCGCCGTGCAGGCGGCTGCTGGCACCCGCCAGCCTTGACTGCAGCACCGCCGGCAGCTGCAACTCATAGAACCCGAACATCGACAGCGCGAGGACCACGAACACCGCCGCGAACGCACCCAGCACCCAGGGGTTTTGCAGCGTTGCCGAAAGCATGGCACCGGACATCCCGGCCGCCACGCCGGCCAGCGCGTAGGTAATGGCCATACCCAGCACATACGCCAGGGACAGCAACGTGCCGTGCATGCGGGTCATTTTCTGCCCATGACCGACAATGATTCCGGAGAGTATGGGCACCATCGGCAACACGCAGGGCGTAAAGGAAAGCAGCAGACCGAAACCAAAGAAGCTGACGATCAACAGCCAGAATTCACCATGAAACAATTCCGCGATCAGCCCGTCTTCCCCTTTGGTCGCGCCACCCGCGCGGGGCAAATCACCGGACAATGAAGATGGCAGGGACATGCCTCCCGTGCTACCGGCCGACGCCAGGCGCAGTTCCGCTTTCTGCTCCACTGGCACGTAACAGACACCGACATCAGCGCAACCTTGGGACACAGCCGTCAGCACCGCCCGCTCCGGCCATTCCGTGCTGCGAAGCGGAAGGATGATGCGCACCTCATTGCGGTATACCTGCGTTTCCCCGAAAAACTCGTCTTTCTTGACCTTTCCGGGGGGCAGCTGCGCATTTCCTGCGGCCAGGGCCTGGGGCTCCAGTGTGAAACTGAACTTGTCCCGGTACATGTAATAACCCTTGGCGATCCGGTAGTTCACTTCGATTGCGTCCGGCGCGGCGACCCGGGCACTGAATACGAAGGCCTTCTCCGGCTCCAGCAGGTCCTGCCCGGCGGCATGCTGCAATGCTCCGCCACACAGCAGCAACAGGAAAGCCAGCCAGCGCAGGATCATGATGAGGCTCGGAAGGTAGGGTTCAGGTGGTCTGGGCAACTACCCAATCCAGATAGTCGGGCAGTCCGTGTGAGACTCGGACCGCCAAGATTTCCGGAAGTTCGTAGGGATGGCGGGCGCGGAGCATGGATTCAAGTTCGGCATACTGTTTCGCTGTCGTCTTGATGATGACCGGGATTTCTGTCGCATTTTCTACGGCACCCTGCCAGCGATAAACGGATGCGCAGGGTGCCAGCACGTTGACGCAGGCCGCCAGCCGTGACTCGACCAGGGCAGACGCCAGTTCTTTGGCCGAGTCCTCATCCGGCAGGGTAGACACGACCAGGAGAACCTGATCAGTGTCAGCGGACATGCCCGGCATCCTGAACAGAAGCCGCAGCCAGACCCTCATTCACCGTCGGGTAGCGCAACCGCACTCGCAACTCCTGTTTGATCCGCGAATTGACCAGACGCCTCGATTCATTCATGAACGACAACAGATTTTCCGGCAGCACCGAGCGCGCCTCCGCGCGGGCCACGCGCGGCGGCCTCGGCAGACGAAACCGGTCGGCAACCAGATCAAAGTAATCACCCATTTTCTGCGGCGCATCGTCGCTGGCGTTGTAACTGCGGTTGGCCTGGCCGCGGTGCAGGGCGGCAACCACCATGCGCGCCAGGTCATCGGCATGAACGTGATTGACATAGGCATCATCCTGCGGCGCCAGGGCCGGGGTTCCGCGTTCAATGCGCGCTACCGGCAGCCGGTTTTCCGCATAAATTCCGGGCACGCGCAAAATGCTCACCCGAACTCCGCTGCGCGCCCCCCATTCGCGCAAACGGCGTTCTGCATCGGCACGGCGCAAGGCACGTTCGGTGCCCGGCCGCAGCGGACTGGTTTCGTCAATCAACGCGCCGCCGCAGTCTCCATAGACGCCACTGGTGCTGATGTAGATGAAATGCTGTGGTAGACTCCCGCCCCGTCCCAGCGCCGCGATCAGGTGCGCAGTGCGGGTGTCCACGATACCCGCCTGGGGTGGTGGCGCCAGATGTACAACATCATGCGCAAGACCGTGCAGTACGGACAGCGTATCGGGCAGGTCCAGGTCGCCGGTAAGCGGGACGACCCCGTGACTGCGCAACCCGGCAATGCGCTCCGAGTTGTGTGTCAGCGCGTAAATGCGGTAACGCGACTGCAACAGCTTCACGACACGCAGCCCCACATCACCGCAACCTATGATCAACAGGCGTTTCATATTTTGATGTATTTTAACGCAGCCCCGGCATCCTGATTTCCCGAACAATCTCCATGTCACGCCAAGTCACCATCCAGCCCAGTGGTCACGTTTTCCAGGTCCATGACCGGGAAACCGTGCTGGAAGCCGCGTTGCGCGAAGGATTCCTGCTTCCCTACGGTTGTCGCAACGGAGCCTGCGGCTCGTGCAAAGGCAAAGTCATTTCCGGGACGGTCGAACACGGTAAATCCCAGGAAAACGTGCTTACCCCAACGGAACGGGAAACCGGGATGGCCCTGTTCTGTCAGGCTGCGCCGCTTTCCGACCTGGTAATCGAATGCCGGGAAATCGGAGCCGCGAAGGACATCCCCGTCAAAACGCTGCCCTGCCGGGTGCAGACTCTGGAACGGGTGGCACCGGACGTGATGCGCATCCGTCTGCGACTGCCTGCCGCTGAACGGCTGCAGTTTCTCGCCGGACAGTACATCGACATCCTGCTCAAGGACGGCACGCGGCGCAGTCTGTCGATGGCCAACCCGCCCCACGACGACGCCCTGCTCGAACTCCATCTGCGCAATTATGGCGGCCCGTTCAGCACCCATGTATTCACGGGCATGAAGGAAAAAGACATCCTGCGGTTTGAAGGTCCCTTGGGCACTTTTTTCCTGCGCGAGGACAGCGACAAGCCGGTAATCCTGGTCGCCGGAGGTACTGGCTTTGCGCCGATCAAGGCCATCATCGAGCATGCAATCCACAACGGCATCAAGCGACCGATGAAGTTGTATCGCGGTGCCCGCCAGCATGCCGATCTCTACCTGAACGAACTCCCGGAGAGCTGGGAGAGGGAACATGGCGTCAACTATGTTCCGGTGCTCTCGGATGAACCCGCCGGCAGCAGCTGGTCCGGGCGACGTGGCCTGGTACACCAGGCCGTGATGGAAGAAGTTCCGGATCTTTCGGGGTACGAGGTCTACGTCTGCGGCGCCCCGGCAATGGTCGAGGCGGCGCGCCGCGATTTCCGCGAACGCTGCGGATTGCCGGAATCGTCGTTTTATGCCGATGCGTTCACGCCGGCCCCGGCGCAGGGCGGCTGAACCCGCCTACGACCGCTTCCTGTCCGCGCGTTCTGCGCCGGCCTGACCAAGCCGGGCTATTGCCAGCTCCAGGCTCGCGCGGTAATGCCTGCGCGCTTCGTCGGCTCGTCCGAGCTGGTCATGCAGTTTCGCCAGTTCGTACTCTGCTGAATAGGAAGGCTCCACCGACAGGCTGGCCTCCAGATAGCTCTGTGCCTTGCCCCACAATTTCTGGCTGGCGCAAAGCTTCCCCAGAGCCAGCAATAATGTCGCGTCAGCACGATGGGACTGCAGCCAGCGCTCGGCGTTTTCGATTTGCCTGCGGGCATCAGCCGCGCAGCATTCACCGTACAGCGCAACCAGCGAATCGTCCCACTCGGTTTCGAGGCTGCGCTCAATGATGGTTTGCGCTTCATCGCAGCGACCCAGCGCATGAAATGCATCAGCAGCGGCACCGGCCACGCTACCCGTCCGGCGATAACGTTCGGGGATGCGCTTCCAGAGCGCGGTCAAGCCGGCATCATCTCCGGCCTTTCGTTCGATCAGCCGCCGCCAGGCGTGGCTGCGCTCGGTGTCCGCCTGCTCTGACCCGAAAACCCCGCGTTTCTCCAGTTGATCAATCAGCGTCGGCACTGCATCCCATTGTCCGCTGCGTTGCCGGGCCCTGAGCTCGAGGCGCAGGGCGGCAGTGTGCTTTTTCGGCAACTGGTCGAGTACTGCCAAAGCCTCATCTTCCCGGCGGTCATCCAGCAGCAATTGCGCCTTGGTGATCACCCGCGCGGGATCGGGCGCGTCCGTTTCCGCGGCCGGCTGTTCCAGATAACCATCCCGGCGTTCAGGTGCACGCAGCTCATGCGCGGCCCTGGCTGCAATCACCGCACCAAGCTCCGCAGATTCGCCAAGGACAACAGCGCGGTTGACCGTCTTCTCGGCCCTGGCGTAGCGACCTGCGAAAAAATCCTGCAACCCTTCCACCAGCAGGGTACGGGCGGATTCGCGCCTTCGTCTCGCCCGAAACTGCGCGACACGTCCCGGCAACTCGATGGTAGTGACCAGCAGCCTCACCAGCAGATAAACCAGCAGGAATCCCAGCACCAGCAGCACCAGCGTGAAATTGAGTGAAAGTTCGACGCGATGCCCGGGCAGTACGATCAGGACGTATCCGTCGTTGAGCCGCGCCAGCAGCGTCAGCCCAGTCGCCAGCGCCGCCAGCACAAGAATGCGAATCAGCCACCGCATCAGGTCAGAACCCTCTCGGACGCTTGAAAAATCAGATTAGGGCTACGCAAACCCATCAGGCCCGCGGTTTTGCACGCGGCAGCCGCAAGGTCCGCAGCGCCTCCAGTGTTTCAGCGATATCCGGAACCTCCAGTCTGATCCGCGCCGACTTCAGTTTCCGCAAAGTCTCCGCGGCAGCGCCCACTGAACTGTCACGCATGTCGTAGTGGCGCTCCAAGGCATCGATTGCCGCCTGGATATCCGTCTGGTAACCCTTTTCGTCGCGAACCAGCAATGCAACGCGCGCCGACAATAAACGCAGTTTCTGGTTTTCGCGCAGGAAAAAAGCCTGTTCAGGTGCAAGCAGCATGGCGTCAACCGGTCCGCTTCGCTGCACCCGGACCAATTGCCGCATCTCATTCCACGCTTCGCGCAGCATGCGCTCCCACGCCGGGATTTCGGCTGCAGATGCCGACGGGGATTTGTCGGCCTCGGGGCGAACGCGGGCATCCATTGCCAATTGCAGCTTGTCGATCTTCGAGATGAGATCGTCAATTCTGACGCTGATGCCCTGCACGTCGACCAACGGCAACGCTTTCAGCTTTTCGATATCGCGCGCCAGCACCTTGCGCAGAGTGGCGTAGCGCGGCTGATCCATGCGCTGCAACCGGGATTCCGCGCCCTCGAGCCCGATCAGGGCGGCACGCACGTTCCCGGCCACCTGCAGCTGCTGGCTGGCCAGCAGGACTGATTGTTCGATGTCGGCCAGTGACCACTCATCGCGACTGCGCGCAAATTCCTGCTGCAGGGTTTCCAGTACCGCCTGCTGGTTTTGCGATTCTGCAAGCCGGTTCTCCAGCATGCCCAGCTTGACCTCTGCGTCACGCAACGCAGCAGCTGTTTGTGCGGCACGGGTTCCCGCCTCGCGGTTGCGCGCTTCCATATCGGCAAGGCGTCGCGCCAGTTCACCACGCAGCGATGCGTCGGCGCCGCGGTCCTGATACCACTGGTAGACACTGAACCCTGCGGAGGCCAAGGCCAGAATCAAGGCCAGCGCCGGCACGGCCATGCTGCTTCCAGAGGCGGGCCGTGCGGTGCCGGTCGCCGATTCCGCAGCCGCACTTGCACCCGGGGGATTGATTTCGTTCTGTTGGCCGCTGTCACTCATGGTCTGGAGAATATCACGCGATCCGCATCCCTAATCCGGTGATGCCAGTTGCTGCCGCAGCCCCGCCATCAGGCCTTCGTCGCCGGGCGCGGTCTCTGCCACACGCGTACAACCCAGCTCGCGAGCCGCTTCCGCGATTCGCGAATGCGGCACCAGCAGCAGGGTTCGCCGCAACCACGACTGCCCAAGCTTGCCCAGCATCTCGAACAGGTTGCGCAGTCCTTCGCTGCTGGTCACTGTGACGGCATGAACCTCCCCGCGCGCCCATGCGCGCAGCAGTGGCGCCGCGTCCGCGCGGGGGCGCGCGCGACGGTAACACTCCACATACTCCACTTTCGCACCACGGGCTGCCAGCGTGTCAGCCAGCAGTTCACGCCCGCCATCGCCCCGGAAAATGACGATGCGCTTGCCCGCCACCGTCTGCAGTTGCGGCAGCTCGAGCAGGCCTTCGCTGTCGTAATTGCGCTGGGGCGAGATGATCTCGCTGATGCCGAAACGCCTGAGTTCCTTGACACTGCCCTTGCCGACAGCGGCGGCGAGCAATCCTGCAGGCCACGGGCGACGCGCCGTAATCTGGTTCAGCGCCTTCGCCACGGCATTGGGGCTGATGAACACCGCAAGGTCGAAAGTGTCGAGCCGCTCTATGACCTCAATCAATGGCTTCAGGTCTGCGACTTCCAGTATTTCAAGAACCGGGAAAAGAATGGGGTTGCCGCCGTCGCCGCGTATCATGTCTGCGAGCGCGTCTGCTTGGTGCGCTGGCCGCGTGACCACGATGCCGCGCCCGGCCAGCGGGCCGGCAGCTCCGGTCATGGCTGCGCA
>Ga0222714_10001044_pt1 | contig 31423 bp, 20 predicted proteins | sample C33_3DmetaG_FD_165048 | JGI IMG/M metagenome (GOLD analysis project Ga0222714, IMG submission 165048) | Estuarine water microbial communities from San Francisco Bay, California, United States - C33_3D | ecosystem: Environmental > Aquatic > Marine > Unclassified | place: USA: California... | reverse complement strand
GTCCTGCTCGCCTGGGGTGTCGACGGCAACAACACCCACACCAATATCTGCTCCGGTGGCGCGCGCTTCGGCTACTCGCTGTGGGGTGGCTACGACCGGCCCTCCCCCGACCACGCCAACGCCAACGTCATCCTGCTGGTCTCAGCGCATCTGGAGTCCGGGCACTACTTCAACCCGCACGCTCAGCGCATCATCGAGGCCCAGGTCAAGGAGGGCGCCAAGCTCATCTCGGTCGACCCCCGACTGTCGAACACCGCGGCGAAGGCCGACGAGTGGGTCTCGCCGTGGCCGGGCACCGAGGCGGCACTGCTGCTCGCGATCGCGTCGTACATCCTGCGCACCGACCAGGTGGCCTGGGACTACATCAAGCGCTGGGTCAACTGGCAGACCTACCTCGAGCGGGTGCATCCCGACGTCGACTCCACTGACTTCGAGGCCTTCAAGACACGTCTGACCGAGGACTACGAGTCCTACACCTTCGAGTTCGCCTCCGAGGAGTGCCGCATCCCGCTAGCTCAGGTGGAGCGAGTGGCCACGATCGTCGCGAACTGCAACGGCAAACTCGCCGCGCACACCTGGCGTGCGGCGACCGCGGGCAACCGTGGTGGCTGGGCGGTGGCGCGCGCGCTGTTCTTCCTCACCGTGCTCACCGGCAGCATCGGCCAGAAGGGTGGCACCAGCCCCAACGGCTGGAACAAGCTCATCCCGCACGGCCCGGACATGCCCGGCGGTCACAACTCGTGGAACGAACTGCTGTGGCCGCAGGAATTCCCGATGTCGACCAATGAGCTGTCGATCCTGCTCCCCCACTTCCTGCTGGAGGGCCGGGGCAAGCTCGACACCTACTTCACCCGCGTCTACAACCCGGTGTGGACCAACCCCGACGGCTTCAGTTGGATCGAGGCGCTGTCCGATGAGGACCTCGTCGGCTGCCACGTGGCGATGACGCCGACCTGGAATGAGACGGCGATCTGGGCGGACTACATCCTGCCCTTCGGTCACAGCACCGAACGTCACGACACCCAGTCCTACGAGCAGTACGCCGGCAAGTGGCTCGGCTTCCGCCAGCCGGTGCGCCGCGTTGCCCTGGAGAAGATGGGCGAGAAGATCGGCGACACCCGCGACGCCAATCCGGGTGAGGTCTGGGAAGAGGTCGAGTTCTGGTTCGAGCTTTCCTGGCGCATCGACCCGGACGGCTCGCTCGGCATCCGCAAGTACTTCGAGGCGCCGGGACGGCCCGGCGACAAGGTCACGGTCGACGACTACTACGGATACGTGTTCGACAACAACGTGCCGGGTCTGCCGGAGAAGGCCGCGAAGGAAGGCCTGACGCCCCTGGAGTACATGCGCAAGTACGGCGTCGTCGAGGTCGTTAACGGCCTGTACCGCCAGGACGAGCGTCCGCTCACCGAGGCCGAACTCGACGGTGCCGTCGCCGACGCCCGAGGTGTGCTGCGCAAGCCGGTCACCCCGGAGTCGCAAAAGCCGCTGGTCGGCGAGACAGGCGCGGTCGGCATCGAGATGGAGGACGGCTCCAAGGTTGCCGGGTGGCTCACGCCCTCGCGCAAACTCGAGCTGTACTCCACCGCGATGGAGGACTTCGGCTGGTCGGAATACGCCGCGCCGACGTACATCAAGTCGCACGTGCACCACGGTGAGATGACCGAGCAGGGCGACATGCTCCTGGTGCCGACGTTCCGCCTGCCGACGCTCATTCACACCCGCTCGGGCAACGCGAAGTACCTCAACGAGTTGAGCAACAAGCACCCCATGTGGATGAACCCGATCGACGCCAAGCGACTCGGCGGACTGCAGACCGGCGACATGGTCCGCGTCAACACCGAGATCGGCTACTTCGTCGTTCGCGTGTGGGTCACCGAGGGTGTGCGCCCCGGCGTCACGGCGCTCTCACACCACATGGGCCGCTGGCGCACAACCGATGATGCCGGCAGCCGCTGGGTCACCGGCAAGGTCGACGTCGGCAAGATGCCTGACGGCCGCTGGCGCCTGCGCTACAAGGAAGGTGTCAAGCCCTTCGCGAGCGGTGACGCCGACTCGATGCGCATCAACTGGGAGGATCCCGGCGTTCACCAGAACCTCGCCTTCCCGGTGCATCCGGACACCTGGTCCGGCATGCATTGCTGGCACCAGAAGGTCAACATCGAGCGCGCGCACGACGAGGACAAGTACGGCGACGTCGTGGTCGACACGGCCAAGTCGCGCGAGGTCTACCGCGAGTGGCTGTCGTGGACTCGTCCCGGCCCGGGCCCGGAGGGTCTGCGCCGGCCGGAGTTCATGATGCGTCCGGTGATGCCGCAGTTGCAGGCCTACTGGACCGGTGACATGCCGGAGGCCCGCCTCCAGCAGTAGCCAGTCCCCTTACGCCGAGTGTGCGCTCGCGGACCCGAATTCGCCTGATTTTCGGTCCGGGAGCGCACACTCAGCGTTTGTGGGTGTCCTCTTCTCGCCCCTAGGCTCGAGCCGTGACCGACCCTGTCGCTGCCGACCCCTCCCCCGGCATCCAATCCCGCGTCCTCGTCGTCGGTGCCGGATTTGGGGGCCTGTACGCCGCACGGTCGCTGGCTCGCCATCGGGCGTCGGTGACGCTCGTTGACAAGCGGGGCTATCAGACGTTTCAGCCGCTGCTCTACCAGGTCGCTACCGGCCTGCTCCCCCGCGACGTCGTCGAATACCCGATCCATGAGGTCCACGGGGTCGAATCCATCACGGCGACGGTGGATCACATCGACCTCGTCGCGAGCCAGGCGCGGTTCGCGGACGGGGTTTCCCGCAGCTTCGACTACCTCGTCTTGGCGACCGGGGCGTCGGTGAACTTCTTCGGTACGCCGGGAGCGGCCGAGCACGCACTGCCGCTCTACACCGCGGACGATGCGTTGGCGATCAAGGCGGCACTCCAGCGAGCCGGCCAGGCTGATCAGGACCTCCACATCGTCGTCATCGGCGCCGGACCCACCGGCGTTGAGGTCACCGGGGCCATCCGCGATGTCGTCGACTACGTGCTGCCGCACACATTCCCGGCGATGGCCCGGCACCAGGTCCATCTGCACCTCGTCGATCACGCCAAGGCCCCTCTCTCGCACTTCAGTGCGGAGAGCCAGGCGGACGCGACTCGGGTGCTGACGGAGGCGGGCGTGATCTTGCACATGGGCACCACGGTGACCGAGGTGCGCGGTGACGGTGTCGTTCTCGAGGACGGCTCCCACCTCGCAGCCGAGGTGGTCATCTGGGCGGGCGGCCTGACGGTCAACGCCCCGACGACGTCGCCTGCTCCGGCCACCGACTCGGCCGGTCGAATCACGATCGATGCGACCTTGCGGATGAGCGGACACGACCACGTCTACGCCATCGGCGATGCCGCGGCGACCGCGGTCGATCCGCTGCCGCAACTCGGTTCGGTGGCCAAGCAGCAGGGGCTGCACGTCGCGCACAGCATCCGACGGCAGATCCGGGGCAAGGAACCGAAGGCGTTCACCTACCGGGACCTCGGCGAGATGGCGATGATTCGGCACGACCACGCGGTGGTCGAGGCAGGGCCCCGCCACCACGAGGTCACCGGGTTAGCCGCCTTCACCATGTGGCTGGGCCTGCACGCGGCACTGCTCCCGGACAACGGCGATCGACTCGCCGCCGTCGAGGCCTGGGCCCACGAGAACCTCACCGGCCGCTCGCAGTTCCTCGCGGACTAAGCGCGAGTTGTGCGCTCAGAAAGCCGATTTCCCGCACTCTCAGCGCACAATCCCTCCGTCAGCCGATGGCGTCGACGATTAACGTCCGCTCAGCCTCGGTCCACGGCCGAGAACTCCGGGTCTGCTCATCCCGTACGACGCCTACCGAGATGGCGGTTGCGGCGACTCCCCCACCCGGGAGCAGGATCTGTTCCTCCGTGCGCAAGCTCGACGTGCCGACGCTCACCGGGCGGCAGGTGACGGTGACCTCCGACGTATCGAGGGGGATCTCATCACGGTAATCAATCTCGATCCTGGCGATGACCATCGACAGGTAAACATCGCCCAGCAAGTCGCGCATGAGTCGATCACGGGCGACCTCGAGATAACTGAGGTAGACGGAGTTGTTGACATGCCCCAGGGCATCGAAATCACGCCACCGCAACGTCACCGGGGTGACCACGCTCATCGCCATACCGGCAGGCTACCGGGGGTGGCCACCGCATCCGGATTGTTCTGCGGGTCGGTCGCGATCCACTGTGTGGAGAGCTGCACCTGGACCGTCAACTGACGATGAGCGTTGCCATCGGCTCGCAATGCCTCAATGCGCGCGGCCGAGGCCTTGCAGAAGGAGATCGACATCTCCCCGCCCCACTTGCTGGCCAGGAAGCCGCTCCACGCTGTCGCGATGGTCGACACCCGGAGCAGGACGACCGCGATGAGTTCGCGCCATACTGACGAGAATTCAGGCATCCGCAACGCCGACCTGCTCGCGCCTTCGTTCGCGGTCTCGGGGGCATCGCTCTCGGCCACAGGGCGAAAGAACACCGGGCCCCACTCCACCACGCCGCGCTCACCGAACCCGATTGGCTCTGGGCTCCGGGCAGCGCGTATAGTGGCGGAAGCCGCAAGGCCAGCGCGGGGTGGAGCAGCTCGGTAGCTCGCTGGGCTCATAACCCAGAGGTCGCAGGTTCAAATCCTGCCCCCGCTACCACGTGAGAAGGACCCAGGAATTCCTGGGTCCTTCTCTTTTGCGGAGCGGTTCTTTCGTCAGATGTTGGGGCTAAGCCCGGCGATCTGACGAAAGAACCGACCAGCGACTCGAGCAGCTCAGTTCCGCAGGATCTTCTCCATGGGTCGCCCCTTGGCCAACTCATCCACCAACTTGTCGAGGTAGCGGATTTGGCGCATCAGGGGATCCTCAACCTCCTGGACCTTCACCCCGCACACTGACCCGGTGATCAGTGAGACATTCGGGTTCAGGTCTGCCGCCTCGAAGAATTCCTCGAACGTGGCGCCGGAATCCAACTGGCCCTTGAGCTCAGCCTGGTCAAAGCCGGTGAGCCAGCAGATGACCTCATCGAGTTCGGCGACCGTGCGGCCCTTGCGCTCCACCTTGTTGACGTACGCCGGATAGACATCCGCCACCGCCATCGTGAAGATCCGACTCACAGCGCCGAATGTTACGCCGAGACGCTACGACGCCAGGCTCAACGCCGTGACGCCCACCACGAGCACGACCACCCCCGCAATCTGCAGGCGCCCCAATTTCTCCTTGAAGAGCACGTAGGCCATGACCGCCGCAATCGGCGCGAACTGAGACGCGAGCACCGACGTCACGGCAATTTGGTACTGAGCGCCAATAGCAAAACTGACAAAGCCCAGTACCTCGGTGAATCCCATGGCGATAACGAGTGGGGCCGTGAACCGAGTGATGCGCAGTCGGCGTAGGACTATCAACGGGATCAGGATGATGACCACGCCAGCGAGTCGAGGCGGCAACAGCACCCAGGCAATCGGCAACTCATCACTGAGGTTGCCAATGGCAAAGAGCGAGACGCCGAAGCAGGCCGCACCCAGCGTCGCCAACGTCGCGGCCAGCACCGGTCGCTCATGTTGGAGCGGCTCGGGATCCGGGGCGATCGCCGAGATGACGATGCCACCGACGATGACGAGGAGCAGGAATGCGATGACGGGTGCGATGCTCTCGCCGAGGATCGACGCGATGACCGCCGAGATGGCGCCCTCGGTTGCCAGGATGGGTGCAACGACGCCGACCTTGCCGATGCGGAAGGCGAATCCCGCCACGAGGATGCCGACGACATTGCCCACTCCTGCGATGACCATCCACGGCGTACTGGCCCCGAGGTTCGCGGGGATGCCCGAGATGCCGAGGAAGGGCAGGGTGATGATGAGACCCACCAGCATGGTCCAGGCGACAGACGAGCCGGGTCCGATGATCTTGACGGTGCGCGAGGAGATCAGGCTGCTGCTCGCGAAGAAGGCCGCCGTGAGTAGGCCGGCGACAACGCTCACCACGCAGCGGACACTATCCCCAGGGTTCCCCGGGAGAGGGGCTGGGATGTAACCGTGTTCACATCCCGGCAACATGCCCCCGGTACGGTCGTTCCCGTGACTGTCACGCCCCCCGACGCCGTCGCCGACCTCGACGCCGCCCTCCGCGAGGACATCCGGCGGCTCGGCGCTCTGCTCGGTCAGGCGCTGGCTAGCCACGAGGGGCCCTGGCTGCTCGACCTGGTCGAGGAGGTCCGCGGCGCCGTCCGCGAGGACCCTGGGGGTGCGACCACCCTCATCGACGATCTTGATCTGCGCCAGGCGACGCTGCTGGCCCGTGCCTTCTCCATCTACTTCGACCTCGCGAACGTCGCCGAGCAGGTGCAGCGCGCGCGCGATGTCACGGCCCGACGACGTACCGAGGGCAGCCTCGTCACGAGCACGGCACGTCGCGCCAGCGAACAGGGCGTCACACCCGAGCAAGCCGAACACCTCGCCCGGGATATGTCGGTGCGCCCCGTCTTCACTGCTCATCCCACCGAGGCTGCACGCCGTTCGGTCCTCACCAAGCAACGACGCATCGCGGACCTGCTCCTCGACGACTACCTCGACGACGACACACGTTGGGCACGCATTGCCGAACTCGTCGAACTGCTGTGGCAGACCGATGAGTTGCGCCTGGAGCAACCGCAGGTCGTCGACGAGGCACGCAATGCCCTGTATTACCTCGACGACCTTGCGCGCGGACCGCTCGCCGAAGTGCTCGACGATCTCGCCACGGCCTTCCGACTGCTCGGCGCTGACCTGCCGCCGGACAGCACCCCGCTGACCTTCGGTTCGTGGATCGGTGGTGACCGCGACGGCAATCCCTTCGTGACGCCGTCGGTCACCCGCTCGGTCATCGACTTCCAGCGCGATCACGCCATCGGCGACATCCTCCCCATCGTCGACCGCCTCCTCGAAGATCTCTCCGTGAGCGAGCGCCTCGCCGGCTCCGACCCGGATCTCCGCGCGGCGGTCGAGGCCGATCTCGCTCACCTCCCGGAGTTCGACGAGCGCTACCTGCGGTTGAACGCCGAGGAACCCATCCGGCTCAAGCTCTCCCTCATCCGGATGCGGCTTCGGCTGACCCGTGAACGCATTGCGAACCGCAGCCGTCACGTGCCGCACCGCGACTACCGCTCGACACGTGACCTGCTCAACGACCTCTCCCAGGTGCGCGCATCGCTGATGGCCACGGATGGCACCCTCGCCGCACTCGGGATCATCGACCGCGCGATGCGGGTCATCGCGTCCATCGGCCTCCCGCTCGCCACCCTCGACATCCGCGAGCACTCCGGCAAGTACGTCGACGCGCTCGATCAGTTGCTCGCGCGCGTGGGTGTCACGGCGACGTACCCGTCCATGACGTCCGCCGAGCGTTTCGCACTCCTTAGCGACGAACTCGCCTCCCGCCGCCCCCTCGCCCCCACCCCTCCCCCGCTCGACAAAGCCGGCATGGCCACCTACGGCGCCTTTGTCGCGGCTCGCGAGGCCATCGAGCGTTACGGCCCCCGCACCATCGAGACGTGCATCATCTCGATGACCAAGGGGCCCGACGACGTACTCGCGGCCGTCGTCCTCGCCAGGGAAGCTGGCCTGGTCGACACCGATCGCGGCACATCGATGGTCGGTTTCGTCCCCCTCCTCGAGACCGTCGATGAGTTGCGCGCGGCCCACGAGATCGTCGGCACTCTGCTGTCCGATCCCACCTATCGCCGGCTTCTCGCCTCGCGCGGCAATGTGCAGGAGGTCATGCTCGGCTACTCGGACTCCAACAAGGACGCGGGCATCACGACCTCCCAGTGGGAGATTCACCTCGCTCAGCGTCGCCTGCGGGATGTCGCCGCCGAAGCCGGCATCGGGCTCCGCCTCTTCCACGGTCGCGGAGGCACGGTGGGCCGCGGTGGTGGACCGACATACGACGCCATCCTCGCTCAGCCCTGGGGTGTCCTCGAGGGCCAGATCAAGGTGACCGAGCAGGGCGAGGTCATCTCGGACAAGTACCTCCTGCCCACCCTCGCCCGCTTCAACCTCGAACAGATGCTGTCCGCCGTCATGGACGCCACGCTGCTGCACAACAAGCCGCGCAACCCCATCGACGAGATGGCCCGGTGGGACGAGGTCATGGTCACGGCGTCGGCAGCGGCACAATCGCGCTACCGGTCACTCGTCGACGATCCGGAACTGCCGGCGTACTTTGCGGCCTCGACTCCGGTCGAGGAATTCGGCAGCATGCACCTCGGTTCGCGCCCATCGCGTCGGCCGGACACCGAGTCCGGCATCAGCGGGCTGCGGGCAATTCCGTGGGTCTTTGGCTGGACACAGTCGCGGCAGATCGTTCCCGGCTGGTACGGCGTCGGCAGCGGGCTTGTCGCGGCACGCGAATCCGGCTTCGGCAATGTCCTCGCGACGATGTACGACGAGTGGCACTTCTTCCGCAACTTCCTGTCCAACGTCGAGATGACCTTGGCGAAGACCGACCTCTCGATAGCACGCCGCTACGTCGAGGAGTTGGTCCCCGACCACCTGCGGCGCTTCTTCGCCGACATCGAGCAGGAGCATCGGCGTACGGTCGAGGAGATCCTGCGGATCACCGGCGAGTCGTCCCTGCTGGCGGCCAACCCCACCCTCGCCCGCACCTTTGCCGTTCGTGACACCTACCTGCTCCCCCTGCATGCGATGCAGGTGCGGCTCTTGCAGCGGATCCGCAGCATGGATGACCCCGGGCCCGAGTTGCAGCGAGCCCTCTCGGTGACGATCAACGGCATCGCCACGGGCCTGCGCAACACTGGCTGAGGTGGCCGCCCAGCGGATGAGTCGTTGGCCCGCTAGGTGGAGCGCACCTCGATCGCGATCTTGCCGACAAATTCCTTGCGGCCGAAGTGTTCCTGCGCCGTCGCCAACTCCGCGAGCGGGTACGTCGCCGCCACGAGGGGGTGCACCTCACCGGCCTCGATACGTCGAATGAGCGATGCGAAGACCTCGCGCGGGTAGAAGGTGCCACCCAGCACTGTGAGGTCTTTGAGGTAGAGGTCCCGCAGATCCAGATCGACGTGCGCCCCACCGACAGCGCCGGAGACGGCGTAGCGCCCGCGCGGCCGGAGGATCTGCAGCAGTCGCCCGAATCCGGGGCCCCCGACGAGGTCGATGACCACGTCGATGTCGTCGTCGAGTCCAGCGAGGTCCCGACCGACGACTTCATCCGAGCCTAGGGCGAGCAACTCCTCGGGCTTGCTCGTCAGGGCAACCACGTGAGCCCCGCGCGCCCGGGCCAGTTGGACGACGGCCGATCCCACACCCCCGGAGGCCCCGGTGACCAACACACGCTCCCCCGCGAGGACACCGGCCCGCTCGAGGAGTCCCTCGGCGGTCGAATACGCGCACGGGAAGGTTGCGAGTTCGACGTCTGACAGTGCGCTGTCGATGTCGAAGGCCTCGCCCGCCCGCACAGCGACGTACTCCGCGAAGGCCCCATCGATCTCCGAACCCAAGGTGGTGGCAACCTGCACGCCATCGACCACGCGCGGGGCCTGCATCGTGCGCACGAGCACGCGCTCACCGATGCGTCTCGGATCAACCGCCGCACCTACAGCGACAATGCGTCCACAGCAGTCCGCGCCCTGGATGAGGGGGAAATCGAGGCTCTCCCCGGACCATCCGGTGTCGGACTCGTCACGGGAGTACCAGCCGATGCGCGTATTGATGTCGGTGTTGTTGACCGCGCTCGCTCCAACCTCGATGAGCACCTCATCAGCTGCAGGATGCGGGAGGGGGATGTCGTCGCGCCACACCAACTGCTCGGGTCCACCGTGACCGACGAGAACCATCGCGCTCATCGTGTCGGGCAGTTCCATGCGTGCTCCTAGTCGGTGCCGAACTCCATGGCGGCGCGGTCCAGCATCTCCTCGTCGGTCACCGGCTCCGAGGGCGCCGCGATGGCCGCTGCGCCACCGGCATCGAGATGTCCGACGAGATCGACGTGGCCGGAGCCCAACTGTCCCTGGCCGGCGTACATCTCGAGCTTGGTCCGGGTATCGGCGATGTCGAGGTTGCGCATGGTGAGTTGGCCGATGCGATCGGTAGGCCCAAACGCTGCGTCCTCGGTGCGCTCCATCGACAACTTGTCGGGGTGATAGCTCAACGCCGGACCGCGCGTATCGAGGATTGAGTAGTCGTCACCACGGCGCAGACGCAAGGTCACCTCACCGGTCACAGCGGAGGCCACCCACTTCTGCAGGGACTCGCGCAGCATCAGCGATTGTGGGTCGAGCCAGCGCCCCTCGTAGAGCAGCCGACCGAGCCGGCGACCCTCCGCGTGGTAGTTCGCAATGGTGTCCTCGTTGTGGATGGCACTGAGCAGCCGCTCGTAGGCGATGAAGAGCAGCGCCATGCCGGGAGCCTCGTAGATGCCGCGGCTCTTGGCCTCGATGATGCGGTTCTCGATCTGATCGGCCATGCCCAGGCCGTGTCGGCCGCCGATGGCGTTAGCTTCGCGCACCAGGTCGACCGCGGTGGCGAACTCGCGGCCGTTGATGCGCACCGGACGACCCTGGTGGAACTCGATGGAGATGTCCTCGGTGGCAATCTCCACGGCCGGATCCCAAAAACGCACACCCATGATTGGTTCGACGATCTCGACGGAGACATCGAGATGCTCGAGTTGCTTGGCCTCGTGGGTTGCCCCCCAGATGTTGGCGTCGGTTGAGTACGCCTTCTCCACAGAGTCGCGGTAGGGCAGATTGTGCTCGCTCAGCCACTGCGACATCTCGGTACGACCACCGAGTTCGCCGACGAAGTCCGCATCCAGCCACGGCTTGTAGATGCGTAGCTGCGGGTTGGCCAGCAGTCCATAGCGATAGAAGCGCTCGATGTCATTGCCCTTGTACGTCGATCCATCACCCCAGATGGAGACGTCGTCCTCCTGCATCGCGCGGACGAGGAGGGTGCCGGTCACCGCACGCCCCAACGGAGTGGTGTTGAAGTAGGTGCGCCCACCTGAGCGGATATGGAAGGCGCCACATGACATGGCGGCCAACCCCTCCTCCACCAGCGCCGGGGTGCAGTCCACCAGTCGCGAGATCTCGGCGCCGTACTGCAGCGCCCGGTCGGGCACGCTGGCGATATCAGGCTCGTCGTACTGGCCGAGATCGGCGGTGTAGGTGCAGGGAATGGCGCCCTTGTCGCGCATCCACGCGACGGCGACAGAGGTGTCGAGGCCGCCGGAGAAGGCGATCCCGACACGCTCACCTACGGGGAGGGATGCGAGGACCTTGGACACGAGGCGACCCTATCGGCACACTAGGGCGGCAACCGAACGCAGGAGGAGTAGTCATGGCCGAAGGCAAGGACGTCGAGAAGGGCGGAGTGCCCTGGGGAGCCGTCATCGCGGGCATCATCGCGGTGCTCGCCCTGGTGGTCATCGTCCAGAACAGTGAGAGCACGAACGTTCAACTGTTCGGGCTCACGATCGCCCTGCCCCTGTGGCTCATGCTGGTGATCTTCTTCCTGCTGGGCGTCCTGTGCAGCGGCCTCGTGCGTCGCGGCGTGCGCAAGGCCACCGGGCGCGACACCAAGAAGGACTAGCCCCGCCACTTCCCCTGTCACCGAGTGTGCACTCGCGTGCAGGGATTTCGCCGATTTCGTGCGCGGGAGTGCACGCTCGGCGAGGGAGGGCGGGGATGGCCTAGGCCGGTTGTCCGCCGTCCTCGCCGGTGAGCCTGGCCTCCGCCTCAGCGGCACGACGTAGCGCCGCCTCCAACTCGACCTGCGCCTGCCCGTACGCCGTCCAGTCCCCGGCCGCGAGCGCCGCCTGACCCTTGTCGTAGGCCGCCTGGGCATCGGACAGGGCCGCCTGCAGGTCGGTCAGCGGATCACCGGACGGACTCGGCGTCGGGTTTGGATCAGGGTCAGGGGTGGGTTGCGGATCCGGGTTGGGTCCGGGGGTCGGGTCCGGCGTGGGGAACGGGTCGGACTCGAAGACCTTGGCGAGCGCCTCGTCCAAGGTGTCCTCCAGTGCCACGTTGGCCCCGTATGCGGCGAGCACCTTGCGGAGCAACGGGTAACCGTCCTGTGTGGCGCGGAGGTAGACGGGCTCGACGTAGAGCAGGCCGTCGTTGAACGGCAGGGAGAGCAGGTTGCCCAGATCCACCTCGGAGCCGCCCCGCCGCAGCAGCGAGAGCTCGGCGCTGATGTCGGGGTCGGACTCGAAGTTGTTCTGCACCTGCGTTGGGCCAGGGATCGTCGTGTTGCTGGGCAGTTGCAGCACCCTGATGGTGCCGTAGCCCTCGCCCGGGGCACTATCGACCGCCATGAAGGCGGCCAGCGTCGGTCTGCGCTGCGGCGCGAAGGTCGTGGTCAGCGAGAAGGCCGGCTGCTCTTGACCCGGCATCTGCAAGGTGAGGTAGTAGGGCGGCTGGAACTGCTGGATCGCCTGCGTCGGATCGAAGGGCACGATCCAAAAGTCGGTGCCGTTGTAGAACGTCGCAGGATCCGTCACGTGGTAGCGAGACATGACCACGCGCTGAACCTTGAATAGGTCCTGCGGATAGCGCACATGCGCCTCGACCTGCTCGGGCATCTCCGACAACGGCTTCACCACCGTGGGGAATACCTTCATCCAGGTCTGCAAGACCGGATCTGCCGCATCCCAGGCGTACAGCGACACGGTTCCCTCGTACGCATCCACGACGGCCTTCACCGAGTTGCGGGCGTAGTTGAGTTGATCGTTCGGGGCGATGGCCGACGATCCGGTGCGCACCGTGATCGAGTCGCTCGTCACGTCGCTCAATGACACCCGCGAGGAGTAGGGGTAGTCATTCGATGTCGTGTAGCCGTCGACAATCCACATGATTCTTCCATCGATCACGACCGGGTAGGGGTCTTGATCCAGGGTGAGCCAGGGCGCAATCTTCTGCACGCGGGTCAGGGGATCGCGGTCCCACATGATGCGGGACTCAGGATTGATGAGATCAGTGAGCAGGATATTGCTGTCCTGGAACTTCGTGGCGAACAGGAGCCTGTTGAAGAGCGAGCCGACGGGAACCCCACCATTGCCCTGGTAGGTGTTGTTCACCTGGCCGGTCGGACTGGCGTCGTCCGGATAGTCAAGTTCAACCGGCGGCGTTCCTTCCGGAGCACCGACGATCGAGAACGACGGACTCAGCTCACCGAAGTAGATGCGTGGTTGCTCGATATCGAGCAAACCCGACGGAGGGATGTCGCTTTCGAAGAAGTCCGGCTGCCCGCTCGACTGCGCGGTGTTGTCGTACGCCGCGACGAAGCCATAGCCGTGGGTGTAGACCGCTCGATCGTTTGCCCAGTTGCGCTGATTATCCGGGATGCCGTCGAGATTGATCTCACGAGCCGCGACCACGGCACCACGAAGTTGGTCGGACAGCGGGTAGCGGTCGACGTCCAGGCTGTCATTGAAGGAGTAGTAGGCGCGGATCTGCTGCAACTGGTTGTACGTGGGCGATGCCAGCGCCGGGTCAAGCAGGCGGATGTTGCCCAGGGTGCCGATGTTGTTGCTAATGACCTGCTGCGTGGGTGGCTCCACACTGCCCGTGTAATCCTGCACATCCGCGTCGGCGATGTCGTAGGCCTCACGCGTCGCGTTGATATTGCGCTCGATATAGGGCTGCTCTCGCACCAACTCGCTCGGTCGGACCTGGAACTGCTGCACGACCGCGGGATAGACACCGCCGATGAGGATCGAGGCGAGGACCATGAGACCCAAGCCGATGGCCGGAATGATCCAGTTCCGCACGAAGATATTGAGGACGAACAGCACCGCGACGATGAGAGCGACGAAGGTGAGGATGTTCAGCGACGGCAGCACCGCATTCGCATCGGTGTACTTCATGCCGGTGAAGCCCTGCACGAGGCTCTCGCTCTTCACCATGAGGCCGTAGCGATCCAGCCAGTAGGCCCCCGCCTTGAGCAGCAGCAGGATCGCCAACAGTGCCGACAGGTGCACCTGCGCGGCGACGCTGGCGCGATCGCCCTTGGGCTGCAGGCGAAGTCCGCCGTACACGTAGTGCACGACCACGGCCAGGATGAGCGCGAGGATCACGGCGGTGAACGCAAAGCCGAGGACGAATCGAATGAAGGGGTAGGTGAAGGTGTAGAAGCTGAGATCGAGTCCGAACTGCGGGTCGGTCACACCGAAGGGGGTGGCGTAGCGCCACCGCAGGAAGGTCGACCATTCCGCCGACGCCGACACACCCGCGAGTAGCCCGATGAGACCCACGAGCACCACCGAGATCAACACGCGGAATGGCGCTAGCGATTGCCGGTACCGCTCCAGCCCCGCCTGCTCCTGAGTGAGTGGCGGCAGATCCGGCCGCGAGCGGTAGGCGACCCACAACGTCCCGCCGAGGATGAAGGCCATCGTGAGACCGAACGACGCGAAGAGGATCGCGCGGGTCAGCAGCGTGGTCGAGAAGACCTCGGTCTCGCCGACGGAGTCGTACCAGAGCCAGTCGGTGTAGAAGCCCGTGAAGAGGACGAATCCGATGACGATGACGGCGAGGACGATGATCGTCGGCAGGAGCACACGACCCCGACGGGGGCTGGCACCAGCGGGGGCGGGGGGGACATCAGTGGCCACCACAGCAACCTACGTCACTTCGGCGCCGGTCACATCGCGGGGCAGGCCCGACAGCCGATTGTGATCGAGGTGTGGCCTTGGCCGAGAGCGCCTACGGCGCCGGACAGGTCGGCAGCGGTTCGCCGGTCCGCCAGGCGGTGAGTGCGTCCAGGGAGTCTTGGAGAGTCTGGACCGGCACGACCGCGAGGCCGTCGGGAATGTGGCCGGCCGCCTCCTCGCAGTGCACCTCGGGCATCAGGAAAAGGGTGGCGCCCGACCCCCGCGCTCCGGCGAGTTTTTGGCGGATGCCACCGATGGGGCCGACCTCTCCGGCCGGGTCGATGGTGCCCGTGCCGGCGACGTGCCCGCCGCCGGTGAGGTCGTCGGGGGTGAGCTTGTCGATGATGGCGAGGGCAAACATCATGCCGGCGCTCGGACCGCCGACGTCCTGCAGCGTGAACACGATGGGGAATTCGGCGCGGTAGTTCACCCCGACCGTGATGCCGATGTAGGGCACCTCGGGCTCGTCGGGCTTCGGCGCCGACAGCACCTCGACATCGACCTCCTCGCCGTCGCGCAGGACGGTGAAGACCAGCGTGGATCCGACCGGCTTAGCGCGGACGGCGTCGACGACATCGGAGGGGCTGGTCACCTCGGTCCCGTCGATCGCCAGGATCTGCTCCCCCGCATTGAGTACGCCGAAGGCGGGTGTGCCCTCGATTACGACGGTGACGACCACATCCTCGAGGACGGGTTCGCCGATCGCGTTGAGAGCGGCGGCCACCGCATTGGACTGTGACGTCGAGAACATGACGGCGTTGCGCTGCTGGACCTCTTCGGTCGTCTCGTCATCGCCGTACAAGAGTTCACGTGGCAAGACAGCACGGTTGGGATCCACCCACGCAGCCAAAGCACCGAAGACGGTCAGCGGAGAGCGCGGCTCCCCCTCCTCGCGAATCGTCGTCATGTCGAGCGCACCGCTGGTGGGGTAGGTCGTGGTGTCGCTGATCTCAACCAGCGGCCGACCGTCAACCTCACCGATGGTGTTGAACGTCGGACCGGGCGACAAGATGACGAAGGGCACCGGCAGAACCGCGGCGAGCGCGATGAGAATCACCAGGACAAGTCCGCTGATGAGGGCGGCGACTGCCCGACCGCTCCAGCGACGGCGGGGTGCCGCGGAGGTTTCGCTCACGCGTGGTTGCGACGACGCTCACTGGCCGAGCGGCTCGCGCTCGCAGGACGCCGGGGGCGAGAGGAAGCAGCGGGACGTCGCGCCGGAGGGCGGGGGCGCGCAGGCGGGGGCTGCTCAGCCGGCATTGGCTTGCGCATCGCGGCCCGGAACCGTGCCATGTCACCGAGGGACTCGTGCGTGCCCACCGACCGGCGCGGTCGATTGCGGCTGGCGGCCCATGCGAGGGCCAGCAAAGTAGCCCCAATGGGGATGAGCCACCACAGCAGCGCGGACACGACCAGACCTCCTGTCGAAGGACAACAAGCCTCCAGAGTACGCCCCATTTGCGGATGCGCCGTACCTTGGAGGGGTGAGCGACAACCTCCCCTTTGGATTTGGGGCCCCGGATGACCGTCCTGGCGGCTTCGACATGAGTCAACTCGGCGCCATGCTGCAGCACCTCGGCCGTCTCCTGGAGTCCGGGGGCAGCACTGGCCCGGTCAACTGGGAACTGGCCCAGGACACCGCCCGCCAGGCCATCGTCCAGGCCGGAGACCCCTCGGTGAACGACGCCGAGCGAGCGGGAGTCGCCCAATCCGTGGCACTTGCCCAACTCTGGCTTGATGACGTCTGCACCTTCCCCACCTCATCGGCGGACTCCGCCGCTTGGAGTCGCTCGGAGTGGCTGGTCGGGACGATGCCGGCGTGGCAGCGCATCGTCGCCCCCATCGCCGAGCAGGTGGCCACGGCGATGAAGTCACAGCAGCCTGGTGAATTGCCGCCGGAGTTGGCGCAGATGCTGCCGGAGGGCACTCCGCCGGAGGCACTGTCGATGCTCGCCCCGCTCATGGGCATGGCCCAGCAAATGGGGTCGGCGATGTTCGGCATGCAGCTCGGGCAGGGCTTGGCAGCCCTGGCTCAGGAGGTCCTCAGCGTCGGTGATGTCGGCGTCCCCCTCACGGCGGATGGCCGACCCACCCTGGTGCCGCGCAACATCGCGGAGTTCAGCGATGGCCTGGGGATTCCGGCCGACGAGGTGCGTCTCTATCTTGCCCTCCGCGAATGCGCGCACCAGCGTCTCTTCGCGCACGTGCCCTGGCTCGCCGCTCGCGTCGAGGGTGCTGTGGACGCGTACGCGCGCGGGCTCCACCTGGACACCGATCGGATGGGCGAAGCGATGCAGGGCATCGACCCGACCGCCCTGTCGGACCCCAGCAAACTCCAGGAGTTACTCGGCAGCGACATGTTCCAACTCGAGGAGTCGCCCGAGCAGCAGGCCGCCCTGGCGCGCCTGGAGACCCTGCTCGCCCTCATCGAGGGCTGGGTGGCTGACGTCGTGAGTGAGGCGAGTTCGGCTCGGCTGCCGGCCGGCTCGCGACTCGAAGAAGCGATCCGTCGGCGTCGCGCCTCCGGTGGACCTGCGGAGCACACCTTCGCCTCGCTGGTCGGCCTGGAATTGCGCCCGCGGGCGCTGCGCGAGGCGGCCATCCTGTGGCAGACCCTGCGGGTAAGCGGTGGTGTCGAAGGTCGCGACGCCCTGTGGGCCCACCCCGACCTGCTGCCCACCGCCGAGGACCTCCAGGACCCCGAAGGCTTCGCTGCCGGCAGCGGCCCAGCAACCTTCGGTGACGGCCCGAACGACGCGCCACCGACCGACTAGCGAGTTGCCGGTGGTCCCTTCGAATACCTCGGGTGCGGGGAACGTGTCTGACGATGCCCGCGCGCTGCTCAGCGCCTGGGCGGCTCCCGACCCTGGGCAGGCGTCACTTCGACGGGAGTACGTCGACTTCATCGATCGCCACCCCGATGTGCACCTGCGCTCGTCCCGCGTCGGCCATCTCACAGCGAGCGCCCTCGTCGTGGACCCGGGCGAGCGCACCGCCCTGTTGACTTTGCACCCGACGGTTGGTCGCTGGCTGCAGACCGGCGGTCACATTGAACCTCTCGACACGTCGATGCTCGCGGCGGCGGCGCGTGAAGCGCGCGAAGAGAGTGGAATTAATGACCTGACCATGCACGCGCAACCTCTGCGCCTCGATCGCCACGAGGTCTCGTGCCGCGCCGATGACGGGTCGCGCACCTCGCTCCATCACTGGGATGTGCAATTCCTCGCCGTGGCCGCTCCTGGGTCGGTCGCGGTGATCAGTGCGGAGTCCGACGATCTGCGCTGGTGGCCTCTCGATGGGCTCCCCACCGTGGATGACTCGGTGACGCGGCTGGCCCGTGCGGCGGCATCCCGACTGGGTCTGTAGGAATTTTCGATCCACAGCCCGTGGAGATCATTTGCCCACGTCAGAGCCTTTGGCGCGCCTGGCATCCCCATCGAATCCACAGCGCTATCCACGCACTATCCACGGGCTGCTCGGCAACTGTCCCCAACCTGTCCCCAGTTCTGCCCACAGGGCCCGTTGACGAGTTCCCGGTCAATCTCTAACGTCTGCGCGACGCCCCTGGGATAACGGACCGCATCGCTTCGGCGCTGCGGGTTGCGAGCCCCAGGGGCATTCTTCTTTTCGGCCGTGCGCGTCCACCCTTGGGGGGCCCAACGGAAAGTGCCGTGGATGCCCGGAAGAACGCTCCGCCCTCATGAAAACCCCTCCATCCGTCCGATTTAGGCGATATTTGGCACAAATTCCCCCAGAATTCGGCGTGCCGCTGTGCGGCCATGCGGCTTTGGGGGCTCGATCTGTCCTAGGGTGGCGACGCCGCCCCACATTGGAGCGGCACCGCCCCTAGGGCGGCGCCCCCGCCCGGGGGCCCCGATCGAGGCGCCGCCTCGCGGGCACGAGACGAGGAGGACGGCCCATGGCCGAGTCGTACACGGGTGAGGCGTACTGCGTGAAGTGCAAGGAGAAGCGCGAGTTCACCGGCAATGTTGAGGAGACCAACGGTCGTCGTTTCGCCAAGGGCATCTGCCCGGTGTGCGGCACCAAGGTGACCCGCATTCTGGGCAAGGCCTGATCCACCCAACATCCGCACGATTGACCGCACATGGTTGAGCGCAGCGGATTCGCAGACGTCATCGACGGCGTCGACGGCCCTGGTGTCGTCGGCGCCGTCGAACGTTTGGTGACCATCCCCTCCATCGGCGGCACCACGGCCGAAGTCGAGGTGCAGGACTACTGCGCAGACGCGTGGAGAGCTGACGGTTTCGAGGTCGACGCCTGGGACATTGACGTCCCACGGCTGAGTGCTGAGCCGGGCTTCCCCGGCATGGAGGTCGACCGCACCGAAGCGCGCGCGGTGACCGCCCGCCTGCCCGGTATCGGTGACGGCCCCACCCTGCTGCTGCTTGGCCACACCGACGTCGTTCCCCCGGGTGATCGTGCCGCGTGGTCCGGTGACCCCTTCACCCCGCGGCTCGTCGGCGATCACCTGATCGGGCGCGGCAGTTGCGACATGAAGGCCGGGGTCGCTGCCATGTGGTTCGCCGTACGCGCGATCCGCGATGCCGGGGTTCGCCTGCGCGGCGACATCGTGCTCGCGGCCGTCAGCGGCGAGGAGGATGGTGGTCTTGGCACCTACGCACTCCTTGATCGGGGCATCTCCGCGGACGCCTGCATCGTTCCCGAGCCCACCGATCTCGACCTCATCCCCGCCAACGGTGGCGCGCTCACCTTCCGGCTGCGCGTGCGCGGCAGGGCCACGCACGCCTCACGACGTACCGAGGGCGTCAGCGCGATCGACAAGTTCCTCCCCGTCGTCACGGCATTGCAGCATCTCGAGGAGCGGCGCAATCTCGAGGTCGATCCGCTGATGCAGCGTTGGCCGGTCGCCTATCCCCTGTCGATCGGGACGGTGCAGTCCGGAGACTGGGCATCGACCGTTCCGGACCTCCTCATCGCCGAGGGTCGACTCGGGGTGGCACTCGGCGAGACACCAGAGCAAGCACGCGCCGACCTTGAGGTGGCCATCGCAGACCTGTGCGCGGCGGACCCGTGGCTCGCCGATCATCCGGTCGAGGTCGAGTGGTGGGGCGGCCAGTTCGCCTCGGGGCGCACCGATCCGGGTACGCCGTTTATCGAGCGACTCGGCCAGGTGCACGAGGCGCTCGGCCACGGCACCCCCGAGGTCTACGGCGGCCCGTACGGCTCGGACCTCCGACTGCTCGTCGGCGCGGGCATTCCGACGGTGCAGTTCGGGCCAGGTGAGAGTGCCGCCGCGCACGCACCCGATGAGTGGGTGGATATCCGCGATGTCATCGCCTGTGCCCAGACGCTGGCGGCCTTCGCCGTCGACTTCTGCGGTCGCGCCTAGTCTTGCGCCGCTGAGTGTGGATCCGCTCCGCCGTGAATGATGTGGGGGGCGGAACAACGAGGCTTGGCGCTGCGACGCCGAACCCCACGCAATACGCCTGTGGATGACGCACGCGAGTGCGGGCGATCCCGTGGCACAGTCCCCGGGTGAGCACTCCTCTCCCCCACCGTCCGTGGTGGCGCGATGACGTCACCCTCGTGTGGCGTACCGACTCGTCGGTCTGCGTGGGCGATGGTGAGCGCCGCATCGTCGTCGCCGACGTGGACCACGAACTCATCAGCTGGCTGCTCTCCCTGCGGGGCCAATGGACTTTGATCGAAGCCCTGGAACAGGCGGAGGCGCGCGGTGTGGGCCGACGTCACCCCCGTCGGCTCCTTCGTGCAGTAGCCACCACCGGAGGTCTCGACGACGCCAGCGTGGCGTCGGACGCCTGGCGCGACGCTGACACCGCGCTGCGCGATCGACTCGACGTCGAGCGGGCAGCGGCGCGGCACACGCACGGGTCGGCCCAGGACGCGGCCGCCGCTCTCGACCGGCGTCTGCGCGCTCGCATCACGATCTCCGGGGACGGTCCCGTCGCCGACGCAGTGGCTGCGACGTTGACCGCGTCGGGCATTGGCCGCCTCATGCCCACCGACGCCGTGCGCTCCACGTCGATCAAGGGTCGACGGCGGGCAGGTGCGGTCGCGTGTCAGGTGCTCTGCGACAGCGCCCACATGGAGGCGGCCGTCGACGCCGAGTCACTCGCCCTCGACGTTCCACACCTCCCGGTCAGCGTGCATGGCGCCCGAGCCACCGTGGGCCCACTGGTCCTACCCGGTCGCACGAGTTGCTTGCGCTGCCGCGACCTGCACCGCGCAGACGCTGACTCCCAGTGGTCACGTATCGCCGTGCAACTCCAGAAGGGTCCGCGCCCTGTGCAACCGACCGCCCTGGTGCAGTGGGCCGCCGCCTGGGCATCGGTGCAGGTGCTCGAACTTGTCGATCTGGGCGCGGCGTCCGTCAGCGCTGCCGGGACCGAGTGGACCTTGACCCTGCCGCGCGGCGACATCGCCTCGGCCCCACGGCCGTGGCATCCCCTGTGTGGCTGTCGCTGGTGGGCGGCCTAGCAGGGCTAGAAGACGGACTCGAGATCTGACAGGTGCACGCGCGCACATGTCGGGCAGGCATACGTCACCGCGTCTCCGCGGCGACTGAACGCCCAGTCGACATGGGCGCCGTCATCGACGGCTTGGCACCAGCAGCACGTTACGGCGGCCATCGGCCTATGGTGCGCCTGTCGCAGAAACTTCGCAATCACCTCGTCGGCGCGTCGCAGGACATCCCTGCGCCTAATCGTCGGGAGGGGCCTCGTCGGGAGGGGCCTCGTCGGGCGGGACTGCGTCGACATGGCTCGCCATGAGCTCCAGCAGGGCCGACCCGTAGCGCTCGAGCTTGTCCGGTCCGATCCCGCTGATCGCGAGCAGGTCCTCCTCGGTCACCGGCCTGGTCTCGGCCAGCGCGAGCATCGTCGCGTCGGTGAAGATGACGTACGCCGGCACCGCCCGCTCGCGGGCCTGCTCGAGCCGCCACGCCTTGAGTGCCTCCACCAGCCGCTCATCGGCGCTCGCTGGGCAACTCAGGCAGCGCCCCACGGCCCGCTCCTTGGGTGTCACGAGGGCTTTGCCGCAAACGCGACAGGCCGCCGGGCCCCGGCGCTGACGGGACCCCTTGCCTCCGCCCGAGCCCGCACGCGACCTCGACCGTCCCGGATTCGCGGGACTCGCGCCTGCATCGTCGAGGAAGCGACTGCGCGAGCGATTGCCGCGACCACCGGGTTGCCGGGCACGCGACCAGGTGAGCAGCAGTTCGCGCTTCGCGCGGGTCACCGCGACATAGAACAGTCGCCGTTCCTCATCGAGTGATGGTCCGACGATCGATTGGGAGTGCGGGAAGCTGCCCTCGGCAAGACCCGCGACGACGACCGCCTCCCACTCCAAACCCTTGGCCGCGTGGACGGTCGCGAGCGTGATGCCCTCCGGTGCAGGCGCGTGCTGGATGGACGCACGCGCATCCAACTCGGCGATGAAGTCCGGCAGGGACGTCGACGGCATCTGACGAGCGAGTCCGACCAACGACGAGAGCGACTCCCAGCGCTCGCGCACAGCGCCGGTGGTGCGCGGTGGTTCGTCGGTGAAGCCCATGGTGCTGAGGACGGCGAGCACCGTGTCGATGAGGGTCTCGCCGCCGGCCTCGCCCGCGCGCGCCGCGCCGCGCAGTCGCGTGATTGCTTCACGCACCTCGCCGCGGTCGAAGAATCGTTCGCCACCACGCAGGACCACCGGAAGACCGCGTTCAGCCAACGCCTCCTCGAACGCCGGCATGATCGCGTTGACACGCACGAGGATCGCGATATCTCGCGGTTCGGTGCCACCCGCGACCCACTGGGCGATGGCATCGGCCACCGCATGGGCCTCGGCCACCTCGTCGTCGTACTCGCGGATCACCGGTGCGGGCCCGGGCCCGACCTGGGAGACGAGACCACCCTCGCCCGGAGCCGACACCGACAGGACGGAGTTCGCCAGCGCCACGATCGGCTCGGTGCTGCGGTAGTTGCGATAGAGCCGGACCTGCGTGGCCTCCGGGAAGCGCGTGGCGAACTCCCGCAGGAAGCGGTCGGTGGCTCCCGCGAAGGAGTAGATGGTCTGCGCGGGATCGCCGACAACGCACACCTCGCCGCTGTCACCGAGCCACAGGTCGAGCAAGCGGTTCTGGACCGGGCTGACGTCCTGGAACTCGTCGACCGTGAACCAGCGATAGGTGCGGCGTACCTCATCGGCGACATGCGGCTTCTCCGCGAGCATGCCGATCGTCACGAGAATGACGTCGTCGAAGTCGATAAGGCCTCGGTCGTGCTTCAGGTCGTCGTACGCCGAGTAGACGCGGGCGACGTCGGCAGCCTCCACCGGAGGTGTGCGCTGCTGGGACTCCGCGACGTAAGCGTCGGGACTGATTTGCATCTGCTTGGCCCAGGCAATCTCGGCAGCGAGATCCCGCACGACGGCCCGGTCGGTGGAGACCCGGCATCGCCCCGCGGCCTCGGCGACGAGTGGGGCGGGGCGCCCGACGACCTCGGGTGCGTTGCCGCCGACGACCTGCGGCCAGAAGTGGCGCAACTGACGCAGGGCTGCGGAGTGGAAGGTGCGCACGGCGGGGCCCTCGACGCCGAGACGGCGCAGTCGCTCGCGCATCTCACCGGCGGCGCGGGTGGTGAAGGTGACCGCCAAGATCCGCCGAGGCTCCTGGACGCCGAGGTGGACAGCGTGGGCGATGCGGTGGGTGACGGCGCGCGTCTTGCCGGTGCCGGCCCCGGCCCAGACGACGACCGGCCCCTCGACGGCCTCAGCCACCGCCCGCTGCTCGGGATCGAGGGCGTCGAGGTGGTCGCTGGTCACCGGGGCATCGTTGCATCCGGGGCTGACGGCGCCTGCCCGGGTGGGTCTCGCGTTGCCGACTGGAGCGACAGCCTGCACACTTGGCCCGTGCCACTGACGATGTATACGACCGCCTGGTGTGGCTTCTGCCATCGCCTGAAGAACCAGCTCTCCCGTGAGGGGATCGAGGTCACCGAGATCGACATCGAGCATGACCACGACTCGGCAGTCTTCGTCGAGACCGTCAACGGCGGCAACCAGACCGTGCCCACGTTGGTCTTCGACGACGGCACGACGATGACGAACCCGTCCCTCGCCCAGGTCAAGGCCAAACTCGGCGTCTAGCCGCGACTTCGTCTCACTCCATCCCGTTTCGGGGCCGCCAAACGGTACGCAGCGAGACGACGTGCGGACTAGGGGCGGATCCAGTCGCCGGAGAGCGGTGCGCCGTACCAACGCTCGATGAGTCGGCGCGCGATAGACACCGCCGGTGGCAGGGCGACTTCACCGGACTCGCAGGCCGCCCGCAGCTCCTCGCGACTGAACCACCGAGCCTCGACGATCTCCTCGCCGTCCACCGCGATCTCCGTCGACTCCGCGAGTGCGTGGTATCCCAGCATGAGCGAGCTTGGGAACGGCCACGGCTGGCTGCCGAGGTAGACCATGTCTGCCACGACGACGCCGGACTCCTCGAAGATCTCCCGGCGTACGGCGGCCTCCGCAGACTCCCCAGACTCGACAAAGCCGGCGAGGGTCGAAAACCAGGTCGGTTGCCAGCGCCCCTGGCGACCGAGCAGCGCGCGGTCGTCGACGTCGATGACCAGCACGATCACCGCGGGATCGGTGCGCGGATAGTGATCGGAGCCGTCGGCCGGACACCGCCGGACCCAGCCCCCCTCGGCGATCTGCGTCGGCTCACCGCACTGCGGGCAGCGTGGGTGCGAGGTGTGCCAGTTGTCCAGCGCCACCGCCATGGCGGCGATGGACACCTCATCCGCGGACAACTCCGCCCCGACCTCGCGCAGGCCGCTGGCGGGCTCGGTCGGCGGGCAGCGCACGGCGAAGACCGGCGCTCCGACCGCGTCACGGCCGAGGTAGAGGCGCTCGGCGTCGCTCGGGACACCTGACGGCGTCGCCATCCGCAGGGAAGGAGCCGACCCCCCGAGATCGACCGGAAAACGCCCGTGCGCCACCGGGAGCACCTGACAGCGCGGATCGGCCCAGACGGCGGCCATCACTTCGGCATCGGAACGACGCTCAGCATCGCGGTCCCAATCACCGCGGGCGAGGGAGAGATCGGCCAGCAGCGAGCGATCCGACATCTCCCAGGGCATGGCCTGAGCCTAGTCAGGCGCCTCACATGGCACGATGAACGCGTCTGGAGTTCACCGGACCATCACCGACGAGCAAGGAGCGGCGTGGGCGTCTTCATCCGCCAGCTGACCGGCATCCGCTTCGTCGCGGCCTTCTGGGTGCTGCTCTATCACCTTCAGGATCCACTGAGCCGCATCGGCGTGATGTCGATCCCGGTGCTCAACGACACCATTCGCGTGGGCCGCCTCGGCGTCGATCTCTTCTTCGCCCTGTCGGGCTTCATCATCACCCACACGTATCTGACCCGGATGGGCAAGAAGATCTCTGGCCGGGGCAGTCTGGAGTTCTGGTGGCTGCGCCTGGCCCGCATCTATCCGGTGCACTTCGTCATGCTCAACGTCGCCGGTCTCGCGGTCGTCGCGCAGGTGTGGCTCACCGGAGTGTCCAAGGACCGGCCGTGGCTCAACCCCATCGACTACCTGCGCAACCTCTTCCTCGTGCAGGAGTGGGGCCCCCACCCGGATCGCGGCTGGAACGTCGTCGCGTGGTCGCTGTCGATGGAGTGGTTGGCCTACCTCATCTTCCCCGCCCTCGTGCTCGTGCTCTACGCCCTGCACAAGCGCGTCTCCACACCACTGCTCGTCGTCGCATGGCTCGTCGTCATCACGCCACTGCTGTGGCGCGGCAGCCTCACGATCGACCCCTACTACACCGATCTGTGGGGCTCCATCATTCGCGTGATGAGCGAGTTCACCGCGGGCGCCATCACCTATCTCATCGTGCTGCGACTTATCCCCGACGGCGCCACCGAACCGAAGCCGCGCGTCGAGCGCCTGGCCACCACGGTGTCGGTCGCAATGCCACTCCTCGTCATCGCGGGAGCGGTCTTCCTCGGCAGCTGGGAGACGGCCCAGTCGCCGCTGACGCTCAACGATCCCGATGCCGAACCGCTCCCGCCGTACTTCCACCTGTGGCTCGTGCCGCCGCTCATCGTGTGGATCGGTGCGCTCGCGCTCTCCCGCCATGGCCAGGCCAAGTGGCTCGGGACCGACAAGATCGTGCTCGGCGGGGTCATCTCCTACTCGCTCTACATGACCCACCTGGTGTGGTTCAGCACCTGGCGCGCGGCGATGAATCAGATCGGCCTCGAGTCCGGACCGCTGTACGCCGTCGCCGTGATCGTGGCCATCGTCGGCGCCTTCGTCATCGCCTACTTCATGTGGCGCATCGTGGAGGAGCCCTGCCGCAAGTTCATGCGCAAGATGGTCGGCGTCAAGGCGATCGCTCCGGAGGAGTCGACGGCAGACCCGAGCGCCAAGCGTGAGGGCACCTCACCTACCGACCGCTGAGTCGTCGGGCTTGGCTCGCCTTGTGGGCTCAGAGCACCGTCTTTGGGCATTCCCAGCGCACCATCACGTTGTCACGCCTCCCGATGCCCTCGACGTCGATTTCCCGACCGTTGTTGGGGTTTCGGGCCCCCCAAGACCCCAAGAGCGGGCGGGAAAGGATCTAGCCCGGCTGAGGACCGACCTCAGCCACCGCTGAGGATCCGCACCAACTCATCCCGATCGGCCAACCGCTGCGGCCTGACGACCTCACCGGTCGCGACCAGGAAGAAGGCCGCATCAACCTGCTCCAGCGGAGTGCCGGTCTGCTCCGCCCACGCCAGGCGGTAGATCGCCAACTGCAAGTCATCAAGGCCTCGACGGCTGGATCCGGACTTCCAGTCCACAACCTCGATACGCCCGTCGACGTCACGGAAGACCGCATCGATACGGCCACGCAGGACGTGCCCGCCGATCGACACGGCGAAGGGCCACTCCAGGGCCACCGGGACACGCGCGGCGTAGGGACTGCGCGCGAACGCCGCCTTCAACTCCTCTAGCTTCGGATCGGACTCGAGGTCATCCGCCGCGTCGAGGTCCTCGAGGTCGAACAGGGTTTGTACGGCGTACTGGCCCTCAATCCACTCGTGCAGGGCGGTGCCGCGTCGGGCCGCGGGGTGCGGCTGCCTCGGCATCGGCCGCGCGAGGTCGAGCGCGAACGCGTCGGGATCTCGCCGCAGCCGGATCATCGCGCTGGCGGACAGGTCAACCGGGGTGGTGACAGCGAGCGGCGCCCGCTGACGGGCTGCCTCCGCGAGCAGGACCTCCATGTCGGCATCCCAGCCGGCGACGCGCGCCGCGAGCGTCGGGTCGTCCATCGGCGGTTCGTCGTCGAGGTCCACCATGCGGGTCTGCACGGCGTGGGCCGCCCAACGTCGCGCCTGCTGGCGACGCGGATCGGGTTCGACCGGCCACGCGACCGAGCGTTCGTCAAGCAGCGGGTTGGTCTGGTCATCCGCCGGGGCGTCAGCCCACAGGTCGACCTGCTGCCCGGATGAAAGACACCAGTCATGGATCTGCTGCAGGTAGTCCCCCGGGCCGCGCGCATTCTTCTGATCCGGCCCCCACCAATGTGCGCTGGTGATGAGCGTCTGCTCGGCGCGGGTGAGCGCGACGTAGGCAAGTCGGCGCTCCTCCAATTCCTCGAGCACTCGGCTGGCCTGGACATAGGCCTTGTGGTCCTTGTCCCGTGGGGTCGCCGAGAGGTCGGGAAACCCGCGCAGTGCCGGCGGGGCATCGTCACGCAACGGCCAGGGGACGGCCTTGGGATTGGTCGGCCAGCGCGGCCGCGTCTGCGAAGACGGGAACCCGCCGTCGTACATCCCGGGGACGATGACGTGTGGGAATTCCAAACCCTTGGCCTTGTGCACCGTCATGAGTTGCACCGCCGGACCCGACGCCACCTCGTCGAAGGTGACATCGACGTCGAAGCGCTCGGCGTCCCGCACGCGCGCGAGGAACGCCGTCAGACCCGCCGCCTCTGGACCCTCGACGGCGAAGCGGGCGGCCCACTCGCGGAAGGCGGCGAGTGCCCGAGCGTTGTCAGCGGCCCGTGAACCGATGGCCGCCTCGACGCCAAGGCCGGTCACCCGCAGGATTCGTCCGATCAACTCCGACGGTGGATCGCTGACATGGCGACGCAGGAAGGCGATCTCGCGCAGCAGAGCGCGCAGGCGTTCGGTCGCCTCCTGCGACAGCGGTGACTCGTCGGCCTCGGCGGCGTGAACGACCTCGGCGGCCACCTCGGCAAGGCCGCGACGCTCCTGCGGATCCGAGCCGAGGACGGCCCGGTAGAGGGCTTCATCGATATCGGCCGATGGACCGGGACGATCGAGCCCGGCGGCGGCACCGAGCGCGGCGAGGTCACGGGGACCGATGCGCCACCGTGGGCCGTTGAGCAGGCGCAGGAAGGCGGCGTCGGCAGTGGGATCGTCGAGGACCTCGCAGATCGCCCGCACCTCGGCGACGACGGGCACATCAAGCAGGCCAGCGATGCCGAGCAGGCGCGTGGGGATGCCGCGGTCACGCAACTCCCGATCGATATTGGCAAGCATCGACTTCTTGCGGCCGAGAATCGCGATGCCCTCCCAGTCACCATGCTCGGCGTACAACTGCACGACCTGGTCGGCGACCCAGTCGATCTCATCGCGGTAGGTGGGCAGCAGCGCACAGCGCACGGTGCCCGTGCCGTACTGGTCGACCGCGGCATGCAGCGGCTCGACCCCGGCATGCACGGCCCGCAGCGGAGCCGCCACATCATTGGCGAGGTCCAAGATGGCTGGCGCGGACCGGCGGTTTTCGGCGAGCGGGTAGCGGACGGCGTTCTGGCGCTGCTCGCCACGGATCACCGGGAAGTGCTCGGGGAAGCGGTCGATGTTGTCCACGCTCGCGCCGCGCCACTCGTAGATCGCCTGACACGGGTCGCCCACCGAGGTCACTGGATGTCCGTCGCCGAAGAGTCGCTGCATGAGGATGCGTTGGGCGACCGAGGTGTCCTGATATTCGTCGAGCAAGACGAAGGGGAACTGCCTGCGTACCTGGGCTACGACGTCGGGCATCGTGCGGACGAGTTCGAGGGCGCGCCGAATCTGATCGGCGAAGTCCACCACCTGTCGGTCGGACTTGGCGGCACGGAACTCCTCCACCAATCCGCACAGGGCCGCGCGGATGCGTGCCGCCTCGAGCATCTGGTCGCCGATCTTCTGACGCGAACCCAGCGCGTCCAAAGCCGCGATGAGACCGGTCGAGTGCTCGAGCAGATCCCGCGGTTCGATGTCGAGTTCGGCGAGTTCGTCGTCGAGGCTGAGCATGGATTCCAGCAACGTGGCCGGACTCGAGCCGAGGCCCGCCAGCGGCAGCGATGTCGAACGCAGCACGCGCAGGGCGAGCGTCTCCCGCGCTCCCTCGGTGAGAACCGATGAATGCGGCTCCAAGCCGAGACGAACGCCGTGGTCGGTCAGCAGATTGGCGGCGAAGGAGTGGTACGTCGACACCGATGGCTCGTAGGCCGCGGAGGCGACGGCATCACCGGGCAGCAAGCCCAGCGCAGCGGCAGCGGCGAGACCGCTGCGCGTGCGGCCGAGCAGCTCACCCGCGGCCTTGGTGGTGAAGGTCAGCCCGAGGACCTGATCGGGCTCGGCGTATCCCTCGAGCACCAACCAGAGCACCCGCGCCGACATGACGGTGGTCTTGCCCGAACCTGCGCCGGCCACGATCGCGGCCGGTTCGGCGGGTGCGGACACCGCATCCCACTGGGGGTCGCTCAGGGGGTGGCCGAGGATCGCCTGCAGGTGCGCGCGGGAGTCACCGGTCATGTCGTCACCTCCTGTCCGTCAATCTGAGCGGGGCAGACCGCACGGAAGGAGCAGTGCTCGCACATTGAGTTCGGCGTCGCAGGGAAATCCTCGGCGCGAATGTGACTGACCGCCGTACGCACGGGATCAAGGAGCCAGTCGTCGTCCTCGGGATCGAGGGGTGGCTGCGGCTGGATCTTGGGCTGGTCGGGGGTCGCCTTGCCTGCCTCCTTGCGCAATTGCACGAGGGCGGCACCCGCGAGATCACTGGCGTCGTGCACCTCGTCGACGGCACCGGCGAGGGCCGCCGCCTGGTACATGCCCAACTGCGCATCGGTCCGGACCGAGACATCGCTCGGCGGGTACTTGCCGGTCTTGAAGTCGACGAGATAGACGCCGCCGTCGGGGTCGATCTCCACGCGATCGATGGATCCGCGAATGGCGATGGCGGCATCGGCGTCGGCAGGCAGCCCCTCGATCGGGATGGTGACGTCGAATCCGTGCTCGGTGTCCACCACCGTGCGACTACAGGTGCGGTGGTAGTGGCATAGGCGCTCGAGCGCCTCGCGCAATTGGGTGAGCTCGGCCGCGCCCTGCCACGGCATATCGAAGGCCACCTCCGGCCAGATGCGCTCGGCGTACTGCAGGAGGACCTCGGGGTCTGGCGGGAGTTCACCCGCACCGAGACGCTCGGCGAGCACGTGCACGATGTTGCCGAACGCCATCGCCGACGAACTCGGGCCTTCCGCCCGGGCGGCACGGGAGAGGAACCAGCGCAGCGGGCACTCGTTGAGTGATTGCAGCCCCGAACCCGACAGTGCCACGGGTTGGTCGGGCGGCCGAACCGGTGCCAGGCCGGTCGTGAGGTCAGCGAGCCCCCACCACCGCCGCGGGTCCGCCTGCGGCACCAACGCATCACCTTGATCGTCGCGCGCTGCGGCGAGCGCGGCCAGGCGTCGCGTTGCAGCATCGCGAAGGTCCGGGTCGGCATCGGAATCCTCAGCGACCGAGCGGAGTTCGGCGACCAGGCCATCCAGGGTGACCGAACGCGCGGGCCGGCCGGGCTGCGACTGCAGCGGGACCTGGAGGTCCTCGACAAAACGACTCGGGCGATCGCCGTGCTCACCTTCGCGCTCGATGACCGCCACATGGCAGTGGTCTGTTGCGCGCGACACGGCCAGGCTGAAGAGGCGACGCTCGCCCGCGAGTTGAGCAGTGTGGCGCTCGCGCGTGATGGTGTCGACGTCGGCAGCACCATCGACGAGCAGGTCGAGTTCATCGGCGTGGACGCTGGAGGACGCGACCGTGAGACGTGGCCACTCGCCTTCCTGCGCGCCCACGATGACCACATGGGGCCACGATCGACCGACGGCAAGCCGTGCGGTGAGGATCTCGACCGCCGGGGATGCCCCTGAGCGCGCGGCGATGGATTCGCCCGGGAGTCGCTGACCGGTCAACCCAGCGAGCAGCCCTTGCACGCCGAACGCACCGGAGTAGCGATCCGAGAGCCGCTCCACGGCATCGAAGAGCGCCATCACGGCATCGAGGTCGTGGCCACTGGGTCGATGCCCCGCGAGGGCTGCGGTCCGCAACCGCTCCGGCCAGGGCTCGACTCCGTCGAGGTGGGCGTCCCACAGCATCCAGAGCACCTCGGCCGGCTGGGCATCGGCTCGGATCGCGTCGTGGGCCTCACTGAGGCGTCGCCCGAGCGCGATCACGCGGTCGTGCACCTCGCCGCTGGGGTCGCTGGGCCCCTCACCAGCACTTGCTGCCGGTTGACCGGTCGCCGCGCCCACGAGCAGATCGCGGATGAGCGCCGTGCCCGATGGCGCGACCAAGGTCCCCTCCACCGCGCGGTACTCCCGGCGCAGGTCGCGCGCCAACGCTCGCAGAGCCACGGCATCGACACCGCCGAGTGGCCCCATCACGAGGTCGACGGCTGCACCCACACCCAAGGCGGTCGGATCCACCGCCGCC
>Ga0222714_10001043_pt1 | contig 31439 bp, 26 predicted proteins | sample C33_3DmetaG_FD_165048 | JGI IMG/M metagenome (GOLD analysis project Ga0222714, IMG submission 165048) | Estuarine water microbial communities from San Francisco Bay, California, United States - C33_3D | ecosystem: Environmental > Aquatic > Marine > Unclassified | place: USA: California... | reverse complement strand
TGCCGCACTCACCGCATCCTCCGGCACTGCCGCCGCTTCCGCACCGCCTATCATTTTCTCTCGGCGTTGTTTCCGCCGCAACCGTTTCATATTTTGATACCGTTCTTTCAGATACGATAAAACCGGCAGCGGGATATAACGCTTCAGCGTCTTATTGAATACATTCTTCAGTTTCAACGGATAAGATGTATTATTATTATCGGTATCCGTCGCAATTTCCGCACGACTTCGTCTAAATGTCGCAGCCCTCCGCCTCATCGATTTTCGCACCTTTTTCCATTTTCGCACACTTTGTTGTTGTTGTTTCCGAATCTTTCGTATCTTATTTCGTGTTAGTTTCATACGATTCCATATACATAAAATATATATAATATTATATATACAAAGACAACACGAGGCAATCGATGTCGTCCAAAGGAAAATCAAACCGTGATGCGCCAGTAAATCTAACATCGGATGTTATGCGAAAAGAAGACCGCGCATGTTCGTCCACCTGTAATTTTTCATACCAATATAACACAAGCACGTGTAATGTGTTTCATAAGGGGACACATTTGCGTATCCCATACGACAGTGGCAGCGGCGGAGTATACCCCGCGAGATACAACGGGGTGGATTATAAAGTAGAGCACATCCATATTCACCAACCGTCGCTTCATCGTTATGACGGTGCTCTCGCCGACGCGGAACTGCTCGCGTATCACTCCAGTGCTGACGGTCGCAACCTCATTGTATCCATCCCCATCAATCTCGGCAATGGCGCAGGAAAGCAGAGTTCGGATATTATGAATACCATCCTCCAGAATCTCCCGAGTCGTTCAGCAAGCGGCGGAAAGTATATCGCGGATGTCAATAACTTCAGTTTAGGAAACCTTATTCCGAAAGAGGGTTTTTTCACATATGTCGGCAAGCATTTATTACCGCAACACACGGGTGTATACAATTATATCGTCTATCATAAAAAGGACGCGATTCTCGTATTCCGCGATTCTCTCGCAAGTCTCAATGACACGTCTCGCGATACCGCTATCAGCAAAACGGGGCCAATCAGTGAGAATACGATGCCAAAGAATATGTATTACTACAACAAGCGCGGTGCGAATAATGCGAAAGGCGCTGGCGACATCTATATCAAGTGTAATCCAACCGGCGAGGACGGCACGGTATTATACCAGCAATCGGCCAATAATGGCGAATTAGGTAGTTTGGCGGAACTTGATTTGAATAAATTTGGTCTGAACTGGGAGACGATATTACAAAACGATATATTTCGCACACTTATCGGGACGATGTTCGGGTTGCTTATCGCAGCTACCCTATTTTATATGTTCCGCTTCATATTCAATCGGATTGGGAATCGCGTGAGTTCGTCGGGTGTTGTGGTAGGACAGCGGGGCGGCGGCGGCGGCGGCGGTCGCGCGTCTTCTGGGTAGAATATACATAAATCATACAATGTGTATCACTAACGATACACATTGTTCGGACAGACATGGACGCACGGACGCGTTTAGATGACACCCTCATATTCGGGTTCTACCGCACCATAAAGCGGACCAAGCACGGGCTGGAATGAAAATCCGTCGCTTGACCCAATATCATTATTGGGGGTGATTGGAACTAAACTGTCAACAAGTTCCTCTTCCAGTGTCTTCATCGGTTCGGGGTTCATTGCGGTCATAACCGCCTGCTTCTTCTGCTCGGTGGGAGAGAACGTCTCAATGCCGTATACACCCGTTGCGCGACTAGACCTGCGAATGAATTCGTATGCGGCCAGGAATCCTAAAATACCGACAACGGGGTTGGTGCTTAAGAACAGTGTGATGGCGAGAATGACGACGATGATTTGGCCGTATGTGCTTTCAGCGTATGCTGCCAATGCGGGAGGGACGGACGGGGTAAATACAATATATAATATCAGGAGGACGAAAATCACCATTTCGTGTTGTTTCTCCTGACGCATTAATGTTCGAAATGTGTCCATTGTGAATTGAACTTGAATAAAGTGTTATTACTATTATATGATATATTATTCTAAAACTAAACCCGGTAGAATTGAAATCTCTCGGAGTCTTTATTGTTAATCTATACCGACCGACCGATGACCACCGCCTCCGCCGCGTCGTCGTATTACGGCCCTCGCGGATATACGCTTCTCAAAGAATGTTTGGACACAGCGGACCTTACACTATTGAGAGATGAACTCACAGTTGGAGCATATGTCCCTAAAGCTCCTGTCCAAGCCCCTAAATTCCCTATTTACCGTGAATGTTCTAAAAAGATATATATCCCGCGGTTTTATGGAACCAAAATATATGGCATCCCTGAAGAATCACGCATCCCACCAGGCGCCCCCGTATCCGAATCTCTCGTATTCGCCGGCGAGATGCGCGAATACCAGAACATAATCGTGGACAAGTATATTCATCAAGTCACCCGACCAGAAAACGCGGGGATGGGCGGCGGCGGACTTCTAGATGTAGACCCAGGCAAAGGGAAGACTGTTATGGCGCTCAATATTATCGCGCGACTCCGTATGAAAACACTCGTCGTTGTCCATAAAAGTTTCCTTTTGAATCAGTGGATTGAGAGAATCCAGCAGTTCCTGCCAGCTGCGCGTGTCGGAATGATTCAGGGGCAAATCGTGGATATCGATGACAAAGACATCGTCATCGGAATGCTCCAATCTCTTTCAATGAAGGAGTATCCGAGAGATATGTTTGACACATTCGGTCTCACCGTCTACGACGAATGCCATCATATGTCGGCGGAAGTCTTCTGTCGTTGTATGATGAAAATAGTGACAAAATATACGCTCGGATTATCGGGCACAATGGTGCGCAAAGACGGACTGACAAAAGTATTCAAACATTTCCTGGGGGATGTGGTCCATAAAGAGAAGAACGACACGACGACCCACTCGGTGATTGTGAAGGGGATTCAGTATAAAGTCAACGACCCCGAATTCAATGAAACCGAATACGACTACCGCGGCAACCCCAAATTCAGCACGATGATTTCTAAAGTGTGTAATTATAATAGGCGAAGTGAGTTCGTGCTGGACGTGCTACAAAATGAGCTGGCGACGAATCCAGACCAACAGGTGATGATACTGGCGCATAACCGGTCCCTCCTGGAGTATTTCCACGACGCGATAGAACATAGGAAAATCGCGTCGGTAGGGTATTATGTGGGCGGAATGAAAGAGGCCGCGCTGAAATTGAGTGAGAGCAAGAAGGTGATTATAGCGACGTATGCGATGGCGTCGGAGGGGTTGGATATCAAGACATTGACGACGCTGATTATGGCGTCGCCGAAAACGGATGTGTGTCAGTCCGTGGGGCGCATCCTGCGCGTGAAACACGCATCCCCCCTCGTGATTGATATCATTGACCCGCAGGATGTATTCCGCAGCCAGTGGTTGAAACGCCAGACCTACTATATCAAACAGAAATACCGTATTATTATGACGGACACGGAGGGGTATTATAAAAACAACTGGACTGTGAAATACGAGCCGAAGACTGTGGCGAAGTCGTCGGCGAAGTCGGCGTCCGCTGCGAGTCTGGCCGACGCAGATATTATTGAAATCGATGAAGAGACGGGTGATCTCTCGGTGACGACGGAATCAAGCGCCAAATCCAAAATAAAGTCGACTATTCCGAAGATGAATGGGAAGTGTATGTTTCAATTAACGGAGTAAACGGAGTAAACGGAGTCACGACGACGAAGTCGGAGTCCCGGAGTCACGACGACGAAGTCGGAGTCCCGGAGTCACGACGACGGAGTCCCGGAATCTTATGACACAGGATGGCAACTATTATATGCCGTATAAGGCGCAGGATTTGCTAGTGCGGTCGTATTCCGTCCCACCTCGGTTCCTGGACCTGCGATAGAAAACGCAGCATTACTGCCACCGCTTTGACTCATCTGTTTACGACTGCTGCGATGCGCCTTACATTTACAACGGCAGGCACTCGAGCGACGACTACGACGACGCCTACCGAATCCAGTCACGATATCACACCCACACTTTTTATTACGTCGGCATGTTTTACGAACCTTTCGCTTACTGCTGCTGCGTTTACGACGACGCCCACCACCACCACGCGTCACCGAGTTATATCCAACCGACACTGGCGCATACGACCCACGCGCATACGTGCTATCCTGATTCTCGCCATCAAACGAATGAAACTGACTCATCCCGCCTCCACCCTGAACGAACGCGCGACCCGCCTGACCCTGATACATATTTCCGGTTCCGCCTCCGACATTGGGGATTTGTTTGCTTGATAATGCGATTCCCGCGTTATGCTCGGCTAAGGGGTTTGAAGTCATATATTGCGACATTATAATGTATTATATACAATATAATGATATTATATCGGTGCCGATGTCGATTACGACCGATATTTCTTATTGGAGCGTCTGCGACAGAATGTCCGCTTCGTTCCGCGAGCATACTTACAGCTTTTGCGACTATTACATTTCTTCTGGGTTTTTGAACGGCAAGGAGACGAACGCAAACGCGCTAAATATTTCGTCTGGTTCTTGAAAACAAACGGTTTGATTCTGCGGATTTTCTGACCGCTGATAGGTGCGGATGGTTGAAGATTCATATGTTCTCCTTTGCCTAGACGGATTTTTCTGGCACCGCCAGACAGTGGTTCATGTGAAATTGCGTCTTGTTGTGATGACATTGCGATTGTATTATATATAATAGAATAGAATAGAATAGAATAGAATAGAATAGAATAGAATAGAATAGAATAGAATAGAATAGAATAGAATAGAATAGAATATTATATTATAGAATTATTTATTACATTCATTGTCAATCAATGCGCCGAGAATCAAACGCAATTCTGGCCTATCATGACGAATATGCGATTGAAGTTCATCTAAATGCGATATTTGCGTAATATGGTCCCGAGCATCCATCATAATTGCGGGAGTTGGAATACCGTATTCTTTCTCAAACGGGTGTATGATATTTCTAAATAGATAGTCGAGTGCGATTTTATAGCTATACATCGATGGCGGAATATAACTCAACGGGTTGCTGAAATTATTGACATTAAACACGATACCATTTACGATATACTTATGCGCCCATATATATTCAAACATTTCTCTTGTGTTATCGATACCGTCGGGTGAAATGGGGGTATGGACCCACAATAGCGGAGCCGGAGCACGAGGCGGAGCCGGAGCCGCCGTGATTTCCCCCACACTCCGTACAATATATTCATTCGAACCGACGAAACGTCTTCCCGCAATCACCAACGAATCATCGCCTACAAGTGATGCCTCACGCGCATTATGACAAATCATCGGAATCCGGTGTTCACGAAGAAAAGATAGGACTGCGGGCGAAGAAGCTGCGGAAACCGCATAACATGGTCGGACACGTTTCAATTCGCGAAACAACTTCAACAATCGCTGAAAAGATACAGATGTAGAATACATAACGACACGACACGACACGACACGACACGACACGACACGACAGTACAGTATACGATAGTATACGAGTTATTTTTATACCTATTTCTTAATGCGCCGGGTGGTCAAATAACGAAACTCGTGCTGTTTGACTTGTTGGTCGGTCACAACGCCAGCCGCGCCCGCCGCAGTGACGACATGGAAAGGCACCCAACGACAAAACCGTTTATGAAACCGACACATCATTATATACTCCCTATGAAGTGAAACATACTTGTCAGGTTCAGTATTCTCGAATTCGGTTTCATCTTCGCTTTCTTCTAGTGCGTCCAGACTCTGATTTTCCGCAATATTGCGGAATAGACGATTCATCATAACACTCGTTTTATAACTAGGTATGTGTGCGAAATTATGAAACACCGGTTCGCACCCACGAGACGGCATAACAAACAATTCGTAAATATCATTTTGAATATTAGGACGCACAATGAATGTGGCCTGAATATTGGTGAGCATTTCGTCCATTGGCTGAATATAGGGGATTCGAGTCGGGGGAGCGGTCGCGGCGGGGAGCGCACGGACAGGGGCTGTGGGTGTGTTCGCAGATACACGACCATTTCTAGCGTCGTTCGTATCACTCATACGCTGAATCACCTTTGTGTGTGTATTATAACGATACTGGAACGCGAACACCTGATACGATAATCCGTGTGATACATTTTCAGCATCTTGTTCGCTATCACATAATACCGGAAGACCAAATATTACGCTGTTTTGTTTCGTATACGCAACCTGCCGGACGTCTCTTTGGGCGAATATAGTTTCACATAAACGAATGTGACCTGATAATGTGAGCGACGGAATCGGATTCCCCTTATACCAGTAAATCGTATGGATTGAGAAATACATCTTGTCCGTCAACCTGAATATGACACCGCCAAACACAGTTCCGTGAGCGAGTGAATTATCAAGACACGCGTCATAGATACGGACTGAACCCGGATACCAACCATTCTCTTGGTGGAATCTGCGAATCATCGGTGATACGACCCCACCGCTCTGATTCGCCCCCGCTATATCAATCACTGCTACTATTTTACGACGTTTCCATTCCGTAACCCACGCCACCGACCGCTTTCCCTTTGGAAGAATAAAACACTTATAACCTGGCGCAAGTGGTTCGTTCTTATGAATAATTGCTTCATAAGAAAGTCGAGTATTCGGAAAACAAGCCAATAAACTGTCGGTTTCTTGCGAATTCATGGCGCCGGCGCCGGCGCGATTGCCGTCTCCGTGATGCGTGTAAAAACGTGGATTTGCCATATATATATATTATACGCGTTTTCACTTTAACTCATTTCATAACTCGGGAGGAAATTATCACTTGAAGATTTGGATTTCAGCCCGATTCCGCGTAAGAATGATTTCAGATCCGTCTTCATATCATTCGGGGCGACGGAAGAGGGGATAATCTCACTTGTATCATAGGGTTCTCCTTGTATTCCTAAATGCGCCGATTGCGCAGACGCCGACGCCGACGCCGACGCCGACTTTGCGTTGTCTAAATTTTTATTGATTGTATCAAACAACGATTTATATTTCTGTTTCGGACAATGTATCAAATCTTTCACTTTTGGTGCTGTCAACGTAGTTTCAAAATAAATATACAAATAATGGATAATAACAATTAAACTGATAGAAAAGAGAATATTTTGAATGAACCACAACATTACGATTATGATGTAACTATATTGTATTCAAGTGTATATTACGAACATAATTTGAAGTGGTCTAAAAACGAATGAATATCGTCTATACATGCGCGTGTTAATATATCCGAATGATGAGGTATAACGCCATTTTCGGTGGTGATATAAAAATCAATGACATCGGTCTCCGTATCGTTTAATATAAACACGAATGCGTTCATTGATTTCGGGTGGGTTCGGACAACCTTTTTAATATGTCGCACAACGGTGTGATTTGCGGAAATAATGTGGCGCGTGTCGCTGGTGGCGGGTATGTTCAATTCATAGTAACTTTCATCTACCAGGACCGGGACTGAGACCGAGACCGACCCTCCTCCCGTCGTTTTGACGATTTCCATTGTCCGAACCGGTCCGTCCACCGGAATGCGTTCGTGTAGATTCTGTTGACGCTCATTTGCGCGGATTTCGTATATCGCGTCCTGTGATATAATCAAATGAACCATTTTTTTATCTACGAAAAATAGTTCTGTGCCTTTCGGGCGAAGGCGCCCCCGTTCAATGATTTGATGTATTTTCGAATATCGCGCACCCATTTCTTCCAATGTTATATCCAATAAATAAATACGTGGTTCGGTCTGTTGCTTTGTTTGAATAAAATGTGTGCTCGTATTATTTCTGTAAATGGTACTGAGACCGGAAATCATCATGGCTTGTCGCGCATTTTGCCCTTTTTTTTGTGCGCGGAAATTGTTCATTGCTATAATATCATCACGGGTTATGTTTATGTCATTTCGTATCGTATCGTAACGTAACGTAACGTATCGTATCGGGTCGCCGGCGAAACAATATAGAAACAATTCGCGTATTTTATACACAATAGATGACATCTTTTACCACGATTGTTATTATTTCAAAAACCGGTTCTCTTTCAGAATGCGTCGTTGATACAAAAATAGAGACTACCATCGGAGAGCTTACCGTTCTGTTATCTAAAAAATGTGGATACAGAAATCATGAGGGGTTTTCGTGTTGCCATACATGGAGATACCGGAATAAACACGCCGCTTCCGCCGGCGCGCATAGACACATTTATGTAGATATTTGGGCGAAATCCAGCGGACGCGCAGGACAAGAGAATAAATACGAGTTGCCTCCACCTTTAGATGAACATTTATTCTTTGGAAATATAGCACTTGTCGCCAGAATAGATAAGGAGAACGCAATCGATATGACGATTGAATTATGGAATAAGATATATGAAGCCCTATTCGGCGGATTTGAAGACCTGTCTGCTACTGCGGCGGAAGACGACAATGAAGTGGATGAATTAGATTCAATCCCTGCGTATAAAAAGACGAGTAGCGGATATTTGAAGGACGGGTTTGTGGTGGACGATGATACTCCGCGCTGTAAACGAAATACTCGCAAATCCAAGTCCGAATCGACCGAGGGCGAGTTTATAACCGAAACCGAAACGGAGTCGGATACACCGCCGACATTAGATTCAGATACGGACGGTAGTGAACCGGTAGCCAAGATTATTGCGAAACCGAAACGACAAGCAGCGGTTAAGAAGCCCGCAGTGGGCGGAAAAGCTAAAAAGACTGTAGAAGAACCGGTCATAGCACAGGAAAGTGAATCGGAATTAAGCGAAGACTCGTATGATTAGGGGGCGACCGACCGGCCGGCCAGTAAAATTGATTAAAGAAATCAAGAGTTATATATATAACATATCTGATGTCAACGATTGAATCTATCGCGTATCCCGAACATTTTCGCACCGAAGTGCGCAAACGAATTGCCGGGCGTTTACAATGCGGCGCCACCGACACCGACACCGGCACCGGCACCGGCATCGACACCGGCATCGACACCATCGCATCCAATATCGAAAAGGGTATCTTCAATTGGGCGATTCAGCACGCAACCAAGAATAATATTGTGAAAAAATGGTCCAACCCGTTCTTTATTACATTATACATTGACCATCTGCGTTCCGTATATATCAACCTGAAAAAACCGGATGTAGCGAGCGCGGTTATGTCCGGCAATATCAATTCACAGGAACTCGCATTTATGACGCATCAGGAAATTTGCCCCGACAAGTGGAAACAACTTATTGAAGACAAAAAGGTGCGAGACAAACAGAAATACGAGCCGAACATCGAGGCGTCCACCGACAATTTCACGTGTAATAAGTGTAAATCCAAGAAATGCACGTATTACCAACTTCAGACTCGTTCAGCGGATGAGCCTATGACAACATTTGTGACGTGTTTGGAATGCGGAAAGCGCTGGAAATGCTAACATACATAAACACATAAATAAATACATAAATAAATAATATCTATATAGTAAAATATGACCTGTTCATTTTTTACTATAGTAAAAACATATTTTAGGTGTTGTATAACCCGGGATGAGTCTGACATTACAAAAAAAAGCGTATATAGTGACGCCGACCCCGTCGCCGACCCAAACCTGTTTACATTTGACGACTTATCCAGACCAATGAGTTCATCCACGTCTAGTTCATCGTCGTCATTGAATGATGGTTATGAAGCTCAACCAACGACGACGACGACGACGACGACGACGACGACGCAATTTCAACGCGTTCAAGCATATAAACGCAGCCATTTTCAGCCGTTTATTGGTATAGCGCCATACTACGCCAGCGATTAGAGTATCTCTAAATCCTGAATTCGCCAATATTCGGAACCACCGTTTGGTAATGGGCGCCTAATGATAAAGGGGGTCTTCTTTTGTTCTAATTCCTTCACCGCGATGAGGTATCCATCGATTACGGTAGAATCTATCTTAATAAACGCAGGTGCGCCTTCATTCAGTTGTTTCGCGCGTTGCCCCAATATCCGCGTTTTCTCGTATTTCGTCATAATCGGAATGGTTCGATGTAAATCATCCACGATGACACCGGCGCTATTTCGCACCACGCGCGAGAGTGTCTGTATTTCATCATAATTGTGAGATAATGACTCGGGGTGATATGTCGCAATATAACTTTCGCGAACATTTGATTTCAGTTTCTGAAAATATTCCGATGAATCACGGTCGGCATCTTCGTCTTCTTCGTCGTCTTCGTCTTCATCATCGTCAAAATGGATACCATGTGGAACACCTAGTAATGTGAGGTCATCTTCGGTATTTTTCTTGGAAGCTGCGCGCCTTTTCTTTATATTCTTTTTTGATTTGCCGACATCGCCCTCCCCGTCGCTATCTCCGCCGCCCTCGCCTTCGCCTTCGCCTTCACCCTCGCTATCCCCCCCGCCAGCGCCGCCAGGACCACCCGCGTCAGCGCCTTCGTCGTCTTCGTCGTCGGTTTGTTCTGCGGCATCGTCGTCTACCGACGATGCGTCATTAGTCGTATTTGTGTCATCGTCTTCGTCTTCGTCGTCGGCTGGTAATACCGGAACAGTTCCTTCATTTTCGGAATCATCATCTTCCGCAGCAGCAGCAGCAGCAGCCAGTGGCACCAGTTTTTTGGGAGGAACAGGTATCGACATTCGTGGCGTTATGTATATATAATTATCACACTTTATTATGTTTCAATTTATTGTTTTGCGTGGAAGAATAGTAAAACAATAAAAATACGTCGACATTCGCCGCCACGAATTTAATGCTGCTCGGTATTCCACACCTTGTCGCATTTCGCGCACAAATATACATATTTCAGGTTAGTGTCATCATACCGAACATAAATAATTTCGGACTTGGGTGCGCCGCCGCCGCCGGTATTGCCCTGGTTGCTAGAACATTCGTCATTTGGGCAACGCATTGTGTGAATCCGCGGCAGTGTTGGGTCCAGCTTCGTATATTTATTCACTACTTGCGAAAAGGTCTGCGGCGTCGTTTTATGCTTGACATTGACCTTTGAAACACATATATTATCGGAAGCAATCGTATTGTCTATATTTCCACAATTTCGACAGTAATACTGTAACTCGTTTTCAGGAGTGATGCTGATATAATTCATATTGGAACATACCGAACAGAAATGCATCGCACGGAATCTACTATATTGTATATAGATACAATTAATTTCAATTTAAGTCGGTATCCGCCGTTTATGTGTAAAAATAAGTATTACAAACCCGCCGCCGCCGCGGCCGCGACCGTAGCGTCATAATGTTCTAGTATTGTGTCATATGAAATAACGGTAGTTATACATCCATATAATCCAATCGACACCATTTTCTTTTCGGGAAACGTCTTCCATCGTTCCGCCAAAATCTCTCGGATACGCGTTTTGTTTTCTTTAAAATGGCGCAACATGAACGCCTGAAACTCCGGAACGAGCGCCGGTTCAATACATACGTGTGTTGTAAGTTCCGTCAATAACGTCAAACACGCAAACTTATAATTGTTATATTCAACCATCGTGTGATACGGGACAAAATCGCTGTGTTCTCTTCGAATACCAGGTTCGTTAAGTAGCGGCTCTTTATCCAACAACGACTGAAACGTCATCAGCACAGACCGAATATTCTGACACCCAGACCATTGTTCTCCGCGCCACGTATTCACAATAGATACACACACCTTCTTATTCGTGTAAAAGTTGGGATGAAACCGAATATTCTTTGTATTCGTCAAATAAGATACAATGGGCGGAGAATGCGGATAGTTTGTAGGGAACTTAAAGACGAAAAAGTAATACCCGCCGAAGTAAAGTGTGTCGGCCGGGCCAACAATACACGCATACCCAGTCAATATATCTGTTTCACTGTGACGATATATAATGCCACAATCGTCTAATGATGAGTCGGTCATCACATCACGGATGTCTTTGAGAAGACGCATAACGGTGTCTTTGGGGAGGACGACCTTGGCGGGGGGCGTGTCCGTGGGAGGATGATCCATCGAAATGAGGTTTTACAATTGATTCTATTATTGTGTTTATGTATTTTTTGTCATAAAATTGAACCTAGAAATGTGATAAAATAGATATATCATACATTCCAATGGAACTCGTAAAACCATTCTTGAAGTGGGTTGGTGGAAAAACACAAATTATCGGGGACATCATTGAGCATTTCCCGAATGAAATGAATAACTATCACGAACCGTTCCTAGGAGGTGGCAGTGTTCTTCTTGCGCTTCTTTCACATAAAAACAATGGAACCATCAATATCACCGGCAAGGTATACGCAAGCGACTTGAATTCGAACCTGATTCATCTCTATACAAACATACAATCCAATCCAGACGCACTCATTACAGAAGTAGGTCGCATCAATACAGAATTCGCGAATTGTCAGGGAGGAAAACTCGTAAATCGTAAAGCAACGACATATGAAGAGGCACAAACATCGCCCGAATCATATTATTTCTGGATTCGCGCAAGATTCAATGCGCTCACCAAAGAAGAACGTGCCTCGGTCAACGCATCCGCGATGCTACTCTTTATGAATAAAACATGTTTTCGTGGTGTGTATCGCGAAGGACCCAATGGATTCAATGTCCCGTTCGGGAATTATAAGAATCCGTCCATTATAGATGAAGCGCATATCCGCCGGGTTTCAGTATTGGTGAAGGATGTAATCTTCACATGCGAGTCATTTGATAATTCGCTCACCAAGGTTGTCTCGGGCGATTTCGTATATCTTGACCCGCCTTATGCGCCTGAAACCAATACATCCTTTGTCGCATACACATCAGATGGATTTAACCTGGATAGTCATACTCGGTTATTCGCACTTTGTGCTGGGTTGAAAGAAAAATCCGCCAATATGCTAATGAGCAATGCGGATGTGAATCTCGTGAAAAATGCGTTTCCGCCGCCGACGTATACCACTAAAATCATAAGTTGCCGAAGAGCAATTCATTCCAAAGAACCAGATGCTCGCACAAATGAGGTTCTGATTACGAATTAGCCCCCGTCGCTACCGCCTGAAGAATATCGGTTGCTCCAATATACTCAATCCCGTTTTCCCGGAAGAATTCAATGAACTTCTTTTTTTGTAGGCTATGCTTTTCGCCCGGCAGATTCCCATAACCTTCTCGACATACCTTCTCCGCGCCGCCCATACAAACAATCCGAAGTGGCTTACCATAGAGTTGAGGGATTTCCGCATATTTGAAAGGACAACCTAAAATCTTCTCGCCAGCAGTTCCCGACGTATAATACGTTTGCGCCTTTGCTTCAATAATAGCATCATCAACCTCGGAAGTCTGGCTGATAATGCTGTTTTTTTATAGGTTTGGAGACCTGTTTTCCAAGCATCATATACAACTCTTCGCAAATATGTTCGCCAAACTTATTCGTCCATTGTTTATCCAACTTTAAGTCTGGGCGACGAACCTTCAACATTTCCTGACCCCACTTGTCTCGAGAACTTTATATTTAACTTCATCCGCGGTCTTATTCTTCGTTTCAATCGGTGGTAGAAATGACAGGTCTCCGAACAACCATTGAATCACCTGCTTCTGGCGAAGAAGCACTATACGAGTATCCATTGTCGACGCAATCACTTCACAGACATTTTCAATAATAGATTTCGTCGTCGTCGTCATCGATATTATTTACTATAATCTGATAATCGAATAATCCGATAAAAACCCTTCAATTTTGCGATGGTTTGTGACGATACCTCGAGCAGAATGTTGCGCGTGTGAAATAAAATAGGTGACCATTATGCTCTCATAAAAAAGAGTGTGACGAGTTATCGTCACAAAACAGAAAACTGAAACCCTAAAAAAAAATCTACGGGCTAAAACACTTTTTTTACAAAAGTCCTGTGCACAGAAAAACGAAAATGAAAGTATCCCCCTTTTTTGGGGGTTTCACCCGAATGAAAAGTCAAGGTGCCACTTTTGGGGGATCAGATTTAGAGATAAAACCTCTGGAATATATAAACCGGAGGTTTTAGAAATTTCAATTCATAATTCGGACAAAATTGAACTTTAAACCTACCTAATTTGAATTTACAAGACAGAGATACACAGGACAATGACATCGACATTATACGGAGCGACAACCGCGACGGGAACGGGCCCGGGCACGGGCACGGCGACGCCTACCGACCCTACAACCGCATCATACCAGTCTCTTTGTTCTGGCATGACATACGAACAATTTATGAAACATCACACTTCCAAACCAGGCGAAGCGTATACACATACGCGCATCGGTGATAAGTCACTCAACGTCCACGGCGGTGTCTATACGATACCTCCGGCAATATTGCCAGTGTTTTGGAAGAAGTATTATACACATGTATTTGAAAATGGAAAACAGGAGTTTCTAACCGAAAAACAGAATCCGGAGAAGGGCGTCATTGTCGTGGACTTTGACTTCAGATATGAAACGAGTATCACCAAACGCCAACATTCCAAAGAACACGTATTAGATATGATACAGTCGTATATCCAGACACTGGAGGCACTTGTCACAATCCCGAATGATGTGAAGATTCCGATTTATGTCTTTGAAAAGAGCGAGGTGAACCAACTGGACGATGTCACCAAGGACGGAATTCATATGGTGATTGGCGCGACAGTTGACCGCCCGATTCAGCGAATGTTGCGCGCGCGAATGCTGAAAGAACTCCCGGAGATTTGGACGGACCTCCCGATTACGAATTCATGGAACGACGTGCTTGATGAAGGAATATCGCGCGGCCATACCAACTGGCAGTTATACGGTTCGCGTAAACCCGGCCACAAAGCGTATATGTTGAAGTATCATTTCATTATGATGCACGACCCCGACGACGATGACGGCGCGTGGATGTGCCAGGAAGAGAAGACGAGCAAATTCAACGTCAAGGATAATTTTGCGAAACTATCCGTCCAGACGGCGACCGGCACTTCGGCCGTAGATACTGAATATCCCGCGTTTACATTATTACCGAACAATTCCGTATTAAAGGTGGAATATGACGCGCTTCTGAATCAACAACGCGGAATGAATGGGGGGAGAAATGGCGCAGGTGGTGGCGCAGGTGGTGGCGCAGGGGGCGCGGATGGAGGCAGGCGTATTCGCCTTGTGGTGACGGGAGGTGCGGGTGGCGGTGGCGGTGCGGGTGGCGGCGCAACCGACGCATTGATGTCGCACAATGGAGTGATTCTGATGGATAAAATAACGAGCCACTCTGAACTCGTGATGGCGGTCGAAGTTATGTTGAATATGCTTGAACCCAAAGAATACGAAATCCGCGAGACGCATTATTATACAATGGCTCTTCCGTCGCAATACTACGACCCATATGACAAATGGCTTCGCGTCGGCCTCGCGCTTCACAACACCAATGATAAACTGTTCCTGACATGGATGCTTTTCAGCGCAAAGTCCGCGAAGTTCTCGTATACGAATATTATGAACCATTATGAAACGTGGTGTAATTTCCCCTATAGTCCCGACGGTCTCACCCGGCGGTCCATCATGTATTGGGCCAAAAATGACTGCGCAGAAGACTATAACCGAATCCGTAATGAAACCATCGACAACTTCATCCATCAGACGATTTGTAATGAGACGACGAACGACGCATCAACGGATGTAGATTTGGCGACGGTATTGTATACGATTTTCAAAGACCGATTCGTTTGTGTCAGTGTCAAAGATAATCAGTGGTATGAGTTTGAGAAGAATCGGTGGGTAGAATGCGACCAAGGCAACTCGCTTCGCGCGCTTATTTCCAAAGATATGCACGACATTTATACGAAGAAGCACCGCGAGATTATGGATTTAACATCCGGGCTGGACCCCACATCCGACCAGTATACATCCGCGCGGAAGCGGTCGCGGCGTATCGTCGACATCTGTACCAAGCTGAAGACCACCAGTTTCAAGAATAATATTATGCGCGAGGTGCGTGAACAGTTCTACGACAAGGATTTCATTGATAAAATAGACACCCGACCTGAACTCCTGTGTTTCAAGAATGGCGTCATTGATTTCAATTCGAAAACGTTTCGCCGTGGACAACCCGACGACAATTTGTCGAAAACCACGAAAATCGATTACATCCCACTGGACGATGAAAAACACCGGACTCTCATCGGCGAAATCAATGATTTTATGGCGCAACTCTTCCCCGAAGAGGAACTTCGGGCGTATATGTGGGAACATCTGGCGTCCGTCCTTATCGGAACCAACCGCGAACAAACCTTCAATATTTATATCGGTGGTGGCAGTAATGGCAAGTCCAAACTCATTGAATTGATGTCCGCGGTTATGGGTGAATATAAGGCAGTTCTTCCGATTACGGCGGTTACACAGAAACGCGCGATGATTGGCGGTGCTTCACCGGAACTCGCCGTTCTCAAGGGTGTGCGATATGCGGTGATGCAGGAACCGACGAAGGGCGACCGCATCAATGAAGGTATCCTGAAGGAAATCACCGGCGGAGATGATATGACCGCGCGTGCCCTGTTCAAAAACACGATTTCGTTTGTTCCGCAGTTCAAGTTGGTTGTGTGTACGAACGTCCTTTTCGATATCAAGAGCAATGATGATGGAACGTGGCGTCGTATTCGTCTGTGTCCGTATAAATCGAAATTCTGCGAAGATCCGAAAACCGACGACCCGGAAGAGCCTTATCAGTTCCTTATCGACAAGAACCTGGATGTGAAAATCAAATTGTGGGTAAATGTCTTTATGGCGATGCTCGTCAAGAAGGCATTTGAAACAGATGGACGGGTGAAGACGTGTGCGGCCGTGACTGCGAGCAGCAACAAGTATCGCAATACGCAGGATTATTTGTCGGAGTTCTTGCGCGACAAGATTCGCCCCGCAGATGAAGAAACGTATATCAAGAAGACCGAGGTATATGAAGAGTTCAAGAAATGGTATGTCATTCAACACGGTAAGAATATCCCGAAGGGCAATGAGCTATACGATTATATGACGAAGAAGTTCGGGAAACTCACGAGCAAGGGGTGGCGGAAGTGTCGCATCCTGTATGATGATGACGAGGGAGGTCATGGGGAAGAAGACGAGGGAAGTAGTGACGCGTAATCTAGCGCCAGAAGCGCACGCTCGCTCGTTCGCACTCGCTTACTCGCGCCAGAAGCGCACGCTCGCTCGTTCGCACTCGCTTACTCGCGCCAGAAGCGCACATGTTCATTCGCGCCAGAAGCGCACATGTTCATTCGCGCCAGAAGCGCACGTTCTTCAACCCCAGCATTTCAGTTATTTTCGTAAGCCCAGTTAACATCCACAATACAACCGGTAAGATGTATTTCGGATATATTCCAAGTAGTATCAATATAATAATATTGCGTTTATCGTAAACGCCGCTTGCGGACGAAAAGAAATCCCGCAACGACATAACAAGAAAAATGACAAACACCGCGTAATAAAGGAATCCGACGAGGTCTTCATAAAAGGCCAGACTGTTATATTCTTCATAATCATATAACGCATTTTGCTTGTATAGTGCGATATTTTTCTTTTGATTATTCATTATCGATGTAATATCCGAATTATTCAGCAATAATTTTTCCAACTCAGCGGAAGCAGTTGTACCTCCTACGGTATGTAATTTATGATAGGTATTCAATAACCGGTCCGCTTTATCAAATAAATTATTGATTGAATCAATGTAGTTGTCCTTTGCTTTGTTGGCAATTTCGCATTTGGGTTTGTCTGCCTCTGTTGTGACCCCACTACACTCCGTATAATATTCTGCCCAAGGAAGTATCGTCTGTCCGTCCGCGGTTGAACGCGCTCCGTCTTTATATCTGGGCAAGCGTGCGTTGAATGTTTTTACGGCGGGGGTCGTGCCAGGGACATCGCCATTCGCCTTCACCACAGAACCATCATTATAAAAATCAAACCCCTCCTTCAGTTCATCGAACCCCAGTCCCGCAAACCCTTCTACGCCGCCGCTACCGCTGCGGCCTCCGCTACCGCTGCGGACCTGAAACCCCTGCGGCCCTACCGACGGATAAATATCCTCTTCCGCTTTCTTATTCGCACGCGCGCGCCGGTCGGTTTCGATATACTGGTTCGCCTTTTCAGATAAATCGGCGCTAGTCTTCTGACACTTCTCTCGCGTATCTTTCCATACTTTATGCGCCTTTGCGATTTCGTGACTCTGCGCCTTTCCATCTACTAAAGCCGTATATTTCACGCTGGTTTCCTTGATATTGTTGTCGCATTTCATATACAGATTTCGCGAATGGACCCATTCCGCGTGATGAAGGCTCATCGTATATTTATCTTTTTCAGGCCCAGTAAACCCACCTTGACTTATAATTTGCCGGACTTTCGTCAAGTCATTTTGCGATTTTTGAAGGACTTCTTCAATTGAGCGTTGCGCGTCGCTGCCTCCTCCACCGGATATTTTCAATGACTCGTTGTCTGTAGCAGCGGTAGCAGTCATCGCTGCCTCACTTTTACGGGCCTGTTGTTCTGTTTCATTCGGAATATCCTCTGCGGCAGCAAAATCTATACCCATTTCGTATGTTTTTAATATAATAACTACTATATTTGTTAGATTAAAAAAATGATTGTATTTATGCCGTCGGCAGACCGGATATACGTAAAGGAATCTTGGTTGGTTCTTTTGATGTAGCGACAGTGACATTTTGGTATGAACTACTGGGGGATGTAGTAATGCCAGTTATGGCTATTGTGACAGTGGCAGGCGCGGCGACACCACCACTCGCAACTGGCAATGATATTTCCGATGCGATTTCCGCCGCGGATTTGCTGACAGGAGAAGATGCGATCGCATCGCTCGCGATGCTTGCGCTTGTTGCTGTAGTAAACACGCCTGACGGTAATGTTATCTTGATAGAGTCAGCGCTCGCGCTCGCGCTCGCGCTCGCCAACGCCTGTGAAATCTTCATTGTAATCGTCAAAGTGCCGGTCGTCCATACCGCCGAACTTCCCTGGGAAGAAAGCGCCCCGCCCGAAGACGCACACAGACCTCTCCCCGCATCCCACGTGGTTCCGACATCACAACAACCAGGTCCATAACACGCGCCGCCACCCATTCCCAGCTCCATTGGTTTCGACGGGTCCGCATTTTGTTGAACAAATTTATTATTCATATCGTCTTCATTGAAATTCCAGTCATATTTGTCGAATTCATGGTCGTTACGGCGCATAATATCAAACACCTGCTGTCCGATGACAATACCGCCCATCGTAAGAATGAAAATAACGCCTAAAGTGGAAATCGACGCGGGTATCAGTTCTTTATTCCGCAATACAGCCAATACAATAAGCGCCACAGAAATATAAATGATATTCTTCATCACTTCGGTATTGGCTTCGTAATTGCGCGTGTAATACGTATTCACCTGGGCCATACGACGTTTGTTCGTATTATCCTGTGAAAGCGTCTGTGCGTTCGCCGCGGCACGTTTCCGCTCTTTCGCGATAAAATCAATCGCGGTTTTCTGGGCTTCATATAGAGCGTCGGAATCAAACACCTTACCGGCTTCTTTGATGGTTCCGTAGGTATACGCAAGAACGTTGACAAGTGCGGAACGGGCGTCGATTAAATTGCGTTGTTCGGTCGAGCCTGGTGGGTTGGACGTATCTCCGAGACGTGTGTTGATACTGGCGATTGCGTCGCGGATTTCTTGTGCGGACGTACTTTCAGTTAATGATTCCCCCGCCGACCCAAGAATTATAACCGGTGTAGATACTGGGGCTTCAGTCCCTGCGGTCGTTGTAAACGTAAAATCATTAATAGCGACGGCACCGCTAGTTATTGATACGCCTGCCATTGATATCTTTAGTTTTGAACCAGAATTGAGCGAACCAGATAATGTAAATGTAACAGTTGATACATTATTTGCGGTCACGGCATCACCGGCAGTAAATGAACCCCCGCTGCCAGTAACAGTATAATTACTAGCAGGCGTGCTCAAGTTTACACCTTTACCTGTAGGCCACGATACAGTAATCGTATTAGTATTTGCCAATGTTGCGCCCAGCGTTAAATTCAAAGATAAAGTTGCGGTGGTCGCACCACTCGCCGGGCGTCGCAACACCGTATCCGTGCCAGGCACAACCGTCAACCCCTCAACATAACCGCCGCGGTAAAGATAGTCTTTGAATAATTTCCCCGCGCATAATACGACAATTGCGAATAACGCCAACAATATTTGATTTTTTTCACTGATTTGATATGCCATTATTTATATAATGAGTAGTTACAATCCATAAATACTGATGATATTATTATTTCTTCCCGCTAGTGCGTGTGTGTCTGCCACGTCCACCAGTTCCCGCTCCTGTGGCCGGTGGTGCCCCCGCTGCGCTTCCGACAGCATCCCCCACTTTATTCACCACATCCGTCGCTGTTTCGCTAACTTTATCCGCTAGTCCCCTCGCGCCTTCCACCGCCCCCGCTGCGGCCTCATTTGCCGAAGAAACCAAATTATCGGCGCCTTCGGTGATACCCGTCGTCAAATTCTCGCCGGCTTCTTTCAATTGTTCGCCCGCCGAACTCAGCGCTTCCTTAACATCACCTGTCCTATCCGCGATATCATCCGTTTTCACGCTTCCAATACCGAATAACCCGAGAATATATGCGAACAACCCGCCGCCCCCCTCGCCGGCGCTCCCCTCGTCCGCATCCACGTCATCCTGTCCGAACATTTCCTTCAACTTCAAAAGCGCCATAACCGCTAATATTGCTAAAATACTCCAAAGAATAAATTTATACGATTCCGCAATCAGGAGTTTATTACTCTCTTCAGTCATCGCGTGTATGCGTTCGCGCTGATATTCTGCGTTTGCGATTTTCTTGAGGTCGCGTTGGACCGCCGTCATTGTGTCCGCGTAATTACCCCCGGAAATATCTCCGGCCATCCCCTCGCGAAAACCGGTAAAAGACTCCGTCGCCGTGGTCTGCGCACGGTATTCTGCCGTTTTCGCAGCGGTTTCTTTCGTTACCTTATTTACGGCAACAATCGCCTGTGTTATATCCGGCATTGGCGTATTCACATTACTGGGAATGATGTCGTTGATTTTACACTTTGTCCCTGCGGACATTGCGCCTGTATCCGGGTAATGAGCGTATTGCGCACTGTCTATCACAGCGTATTTTCCGTTTCCGACCTTACACTTATCATCCGCGATGGTTCCATTGATGGTGGGGACTTTCAACATCAGTTGCTTCGTCGGGTCCGCAACACGCAATCCATTAGGATACATTTTCGCGCGGTCTTTCAATTCGCATTTGCCATTCGCGCTACTGCCGCTTTTTGTATAGACGAACCCGCCGCATTTCTCATCAGCGTCGCACATTCCACGGCACTTCTCCATGGACGCCGTTATACTCTCGCCAACAGGCATCGTCCTCAAACGGCGCTCATAGTCAGGCGGGTTTGTTTTCGGGAACGTATTCGCATCGACTGAATAGACTTCAATGTCTCGTAATGTATACTGTTGATTCGTATATTTGTTTCGTCCAAATGGCGCCTTCCCGTCACTTGTAAGAAATGTATACGCGTTATTATACATATCGCGCCCCGATATATACATATCGTGTCCTCCGCCGAATGTTGGAAAATACGATGAATTCATATAGGTCGCATACTGTCCGGACCCCCAAGCGCCATTTGCTGCGGGAAATTTGGTCGTTCCGTCATATAAAAACGCGGTCGTGTCATTTTGATAATTTTGGACGGACGACGACCAACTCATCGAAGTATATGCTCCAAGAACGCGTCCATCATTTATTAACGCGCGCGTATAGGTCGCCCCCTTATTATCGCATCTCTGATGAAACGCTGCGGCCGTCCATCCATCACGGCTCGCCTTATAAAGCAGGTTGACCGCATCACTGAAACTACCCGGGGTTAATTCTTTTAGACCATATGAACTCTCAGCCGACCGCGTATCATAACCGCCCAAATTTACATAAGATGCTGGCAGTGTTTCGCCCGCCGCGTTTTTGGAAGGCGCCATAAAAGAAAGCGCCGACGCCGGGTATTCGTGTCTCTCGCCATTGTGGTCGATATACGCGATTTTACCGATGGAATCGCGACCGTTCATGTCAACGCCGGTAGGTCCGCCCGATTTCAATGAATAAAGCGCGACTGACTGGGAAGGCCTTGATGATGTGCTTTTTACAAAATACGAACCACCGTGTGGAGTTACATCGGGATTTTTTTTAGTTGCCTGATAATATTGATTACGCATATTCGTATAACCGATACAGTTCGGGTCTGAAGAACACCAATTTTCGGCATCTTGAACTTTATCAAAAATACAATATCGGTTAAAATCACCATAATTTCCGGTTGTATTACGACCTTTGGCTCCACTACACGCGTATTGATTCGGTCCTTCGCCTGGCCAGAAACCGTCGCCTTTAGAAGTATAATCTGTTGAACTTTTAACATTAGTCTTACCATACATCCGCTTAAGAGTTGTAGTTGTATATGCCTTCATAAACCCGTCCTCATCATCTTCCGCGTTTCTTACCGTGTGGCATTTCGTTTCATCGTTGTTTAATGTAAGAAATCCATTCATAGCCGTCTCCAGTTTATCATTGCCCGTATAAATCCAGCATCCGCCGCGGTTATTCGGTTTTCCGGGTTGAGGCGCAGATACTAGAAAATAAGAACTCCCCAAATCTTCCGCCCGACGCTTACACTGCGAAATAGACGCTTCGGTCAAATCATCCTGGAATGTGAAGCCGCGGTTCGTAATATCGATGTCTTTTACATTATCCGCAATGACATAGCACCCCATTTTAATGGGGTCTTCTACATTGAAATCCGCGGATGGGCGCTGGGCGACATAGACGTTGCCACGTTCATTGCCACACGAAAACAGACCCTTTCCATTCACGCTATTTTTTGGGTCACGCACGGCGTCATTTACCAACAAAAATAGGGGGTTTTTACGTCCACTATCGTCGGCTGCGTATACCATATCAAACGGTTTAATCGTCTCCCACGTTCCGGCGATTTTGTGTTTTTGTATAGAACCAGCCGCCGCGGGACATCCTAATACACCCGCATTTTGCTTTATTTTATCAGTTTGGAACCAGTCCGTGGTGGGCGGCGATGCTGGCGCGTTCCATATTTGAAAGATGCCGTCTTTGGTGATGTATCCGTATTTTGTTACGCCCGCCGAATCGGTCACTTCTACCCATTTTTGGCGGCTATTTTTATCTCCTTCATCAATCAACTTCATAATATTGCCGACGCGAACGATATGGTCCAACTGTTGTTGCGTGTGTTCTGCGGTTTGCTTTTGGACGCCCGCAATCGCCGCATCCCCCCCGCCGCCCGCAACTGCCGCACCGTCAATCCCCTCTTTCAGTGAAACACTGTCAATCAGCCCCTGAATCATATTTTGAAACTTCGCGCCGATACTCAATGAGGCATTCGCGTCGCTGCCGCTACCGCTACCGCTACCGCTACCTCCGCCACTATCGTCGCCATCCGATACCATTAGACCCGACGGAAAATCATGCCTCATCAACACCTCGCGGGTCCCACTTGAATTTTGTATGTGCCCCGACCGAACACTCGCATTTTTTACTAAATCATTAGAATTTTGATAAAACATTTATGTATATATAACAATCAATGTGACTACTATATATACCAACGAATAAAATTACCGGTAGGTAATTACTACTCCCCGTCCAACCCTTCTTGAATCCCCTTCATTCCCGCATCAAACTCCACGAAAAAGGATTTAAAGGACGCGTAAAAGAAAATGATGAGTAATAGAAGGAATGTCACACCCACCCACCATAACTGCCCGGTCCAGAATTCGGGGTCGGATATATAACGTATCACCATCATGATATTTCCCTTCATATCCCACCCAAATGAAGAGAGAATGAATACAAGAACCACTATCGTTATAATCCACCAGTTCGTCCACCAACCCAACGGAATATAATTTTTAAGCGCATCTATCTGGTCGATGAGTGGCAATTTAGATGTATATGACGCATACCCGATAATAATAGATATCGCGATAACAATGTAAAAAATGAACCGGTATTTTCTTGCGCGTAGTGTTGTCTGGCCGTTGATTTCTGAATACACATTATTCAACTCTTTGCGTTTATCCGACAATTCATAATTCTTTGCTATCTCGGCGACGTTGCCATTCATATAATAATTGATTTTTTCAATGAGTGTATTAGAATCGGTGGCGGATCCAACAAGTGTCTTCAATTCGGTATTTATGCCTGCGTCGGATAGTGCGGCTATTTCTTGGACGAGAGAATTGACGCGTAATTGTAGGTCGTATAATTTGGATGCGGCGGCGATATTTGTGGTTTGTCCGGCTCCGTCTGTTATTCCTAATTTCGTATAAATGCCGTTTGTACCACTGTTCTCGCCAGACCCAGGTCCCACCATCGTAGAATAACCGTTCGATTGCGTGTTATAGGAAACATCCGCGCCAGCGGCATCCCACGTCAACCCATAACAGCGGTTATTCCATTCGGATTGTCCCGGGTTTGAATTCAACCCATCATTATTTCCAGTATATACCACCGCCTTAAATAGTCTCGGATCGCGCGCGGCCATATTCCAGCACTCTTGGGATTTTTGATTCAATGCGTTGTTGGCTCCTTTCACTTCTCCAACATACTTCCAATACTCTTTGTAATCTTCGCCTGGACGAACGACGAGAGGCGTCGCTGTGGACGACATCGCATTTATATCCTTTTTAATATTATATCTGTCCGTATTTCCGGTAGCCGTGTCTAATGTGACGCTCGTAGCCGGTTTATATTTCCCCGTTAATGATTTATATTCACCCGTAAGCGACTTCAACTCGCTCATCTTTGTGAGTAATTGCGAATACTCCGAATTACTCATTTTGTATTCTAATGCTCTGACTACTCTGTATTATACTGATACATATAACATAGAATACATTCCGGCATATACACATACCTATGTCGCGACGCGATATTATGTCGCAATACCGCGATATTATGTTGCGGTATACACCGTATCGGTATCATTCCGCGTGATATCCACATCCAAATTATACGTGTATGAAAAATAGTAATACACCGCAAAAATAACAATGAGCGCCATAATGACGACACCCAGTAAAGATACTCCTCCGCCGTCGCTATTACCACCACCGTCGCCGCCGTCGCCGTTACCACCGCCGTCGCCGCCGCCCCCCGGCGATACAAACAAAAACGCGAACTTGAATATCAACAATATTGCCACGAGGATGATAAAGCACCAAAACACGTAAACGGCCGGATAATAATAGTCCCCCAATAGTTTCTTAATTTGAGCTAAAATATCGTCGTCAAGCGATGCCCACTTTTCCGCAAACGTCTTATCTCGTTGTATAATCGTTGTATGGGCCACATTATTCAGAATATTCTGGTTTTCCTTCTTAATTTCCGCGACAGTGTCGTCTATTTTTTTCTTAATCTCCGCCAATTTAGTATTGATGGAAGGCGCTACACTGGCGCGAAAGCACTCGCTGTTCTCTTTCATCGGCGTGTCGGCCGCAGTAGGTATCGCGTTATATTGATTCGTGGTGAGAGACAGGGGTTCGCCTACAACGGCGGTAAGGCACGACGAATGCCGTTTATCCGGCCATACCCCCTTTTCGTATACGTGTTTCTTGCCCTCGGCGTCTACCCACGCATAGACATCTTCGGATGAACTCGCGCCGGGCAGTTTCACATTTCGCGTAGTTATACACGGGCCATAATTCGCCATATCGTAACTCGCTAAATCCGAAAACTTGCTAAATCCGCCCCCCACGCTACCGCCGCTGATATCTACAAACGACGCGGGTGTTATTTTAAAGGGATTTGCCTTGTCATCGCTGGGAAGCGCATCACTGCGCGTAATCGCGGGACACGTCTTATCGTCATATAACATAACCGATGATATATCCTTATAGCGGTGGGTATGACCGAACGAATTGACGAAATAAAAGGCGGCGGTCGCATCGGTGCCAGAATACGAAATATCGCGGACGATTTTGTTTAAATACTGACTGTTCGTCTGAAGAAACCGAGACCGCGTAAGGAGGTCGTCTGTATATAGCCGATACTGGGTCGTATATTCCGTTGTGAGTTCGCTTAATTTCTTCTCCAGGTCGAGTAGTCGCTGGCCTTTACCCGCGCTGGTTGTTCCGGTGGTGGTCGTAGTCACAGTGGACGAGGACGACGAGGTCGAGGCCGGGTCATTTGTCAGCCCTTCCTTATACGAAACGACCCCCCCCGCCTGATACAACTCAGTAAATGGTTGAATCGGGTTCTTATCCATATCATACCGCGAATAATTCACGAGGTCACCCTGAAGTAAGTTGAGATTCATTGACGTCCCGGTAAGCATTCCTTCTTGTTTCGGCTTCGCGCCATTATTGCTGTCCTGGTCCTTCGCGAACTCCGTCACGAGCGATGCCATTGCTTTATCTAACCCATCGTCATTTTCCACGGTGAGACCTTCCTGTGAACCTTTCTTATTAAAATTGTCGAGTGAAAAAGGTGTCGCATTTGGAAATAAAACATCACGCGACGACATTCTGTATGTTATATATAACTAATATTATAACATACAACACCGCGTCGCGCGTCTCACGTCGCGCTACCTCCGCGATACCGAATATGGACTACTGGTAAATAGATTACCGATACGCGAGCGCCCACTGCTTCCTAGTCCGATTCCGCCAAACCGACTAAATAATCCACTGCCGCCACTACCGAATCGCGTAGACAACCATCCGCCAAGACCGCCAAATCCGAATCCGCCGCCACCGCCGCCACCGTCTCCAAACGAAAAGTATTTATTTACGAGTTGCGTGCTGACAATAAAAATACCGACAAGTATCAAAATAATATTCAGGAATTTCTCGCGGTAGATTTCATTCTCTCGGTGTGCGATTTCTTCTATCGTCGTCTTCACACCTTGACGTTTCTGGTATTTATTAAAATCACTAATATTGACATTTCCGGTCGTATCAGGCCGGATTGAATCAATCTTCTTCCGGATTTCGCCCTCCAATAATTCGTTTACTTTATGTAGACCATAAATACCTTTAAAGGCAGTAGGCGTTTCAAAATCATTTAAACTGGATATGGCCGTGGGATAATCTTTATACTGGGAACTCGTATCATATGTGCCCTTCAAAATTGCGCTTACGACACCATTGTATGACGGGTCGCCTTCGGTTTTTGTCGTGAAAATAGTATAGAATCGGTTTGTTGGCGCGGCGCCAGTCTCCCCCGTCATCAATAATGAAGTGGGCTGGTTTCGTAAATGAAATGACGGTGTGTGTTGTATATTGGCAACCGTAGCGCCAGCAACGTATTTTTCTGTAAAATCTTTATGTAGTCTATCAACGATTCCGGTCGCTTTGCATAGATTGACGAATGAATTCCCGACCGTTATCTCGGTTCCAGTAGGGTCAAGTCTAAATTTATCAGTAGCCCCACACGTTGCCATTTTTAATACTCAATCGTTCTCGGTGATATAACAGTTATATAACCGTGATAAAAAATAACCCTGGCGCCGGCCCGGTCCGGCCCGCCCTCGCCGCCTCCGCTGCCCCGTTAATTCGTCACACAATACCTATAATATATGCTCGTGACCGATGTCTTGCTTGACCTGGTAATTTTACAAATTTGCCCGGGACGCAGCCCAATCGCAAGAGCAACCGGGTCGTAACGCGAAATGCTCGGCATCTGTTTCGTGTCGGTTATATTGTATTTCTTAAGGACCTGCTCCTGCTCGGCCTCATTTAATACAACGTGTTCGGGTACATACTGATGCTCTAGCAGATTGAACTGGAGTCGGTCGAGAGAATGAATCACGATGAAAATCCGGTCCTTTTCCCAAATCTCGTTGAGAATATTGACGATGGTGTCATTGACCTCCTGTTTCATAACGATAATAAGGGTATCCGTGGGTTGAAGCGCCTGCTCTAAATAGAAGAGGTCGTCAATCATATGGTTGATATTCTCTCGACGCAGTGTTTTGGCTAAATAATACTTGACATATACCTTGCGTGTAGGATGGACGTCTTTTTCGGTGGTAAGGAGCATATCCAATTGGTTATTCGCATACATGGTCTGGACTTCCGCAACACCATAATCGGTGTAGTTGGATACATCCATTCCTTGTCTCGCAAGCAACTGAAGTAGAATATTGCGGGACTTGAATAATGTTGAAATAGTTCCACTGCTGACAACTGCGGATGCCATAATACGTAATGAATGTAATGAATGGAATGAAACGAATGAAACGAATGGAATGAATGTACTATATAATAATAACAAATCTTTATTATTCAATTTTGTCCGGCAATCTTGTCAGTCATCGACCGGCAATCTTATAGCTTAATTGATAATGTTTTCACGCCATCTGCGCCAGGAGCGGCTCCGGCTCCGGCTCCGACTCCAAGACCGCCGCCGGTCTGCGCCTGTCCATTCCCTTGTGCGGCGGTAGCTACGCCAACCTGCGGTTGTTGCTGTATCGGCATCATTCCGGCCATCGGCATTGTTGCGACAACTGGTATATTCATAGTAGGTATGCTCATCTGGCCGACCTGGCCGCCGACCTGGCCGCCGCCGCCGGTCATTACACTGCTACCGCTGCTACTGCTACTAGACGCTGCGACTCCATACCGTGAACTCAAATAACTCTCAAGAACACCCGTCGGGATTTGCGGAATGAACTTATTATTCGCACCGGTGCGACCGCGTTCGCGTGGTCTACCACCTCCTTCTTGAAATATCGACGAATATGCCGGTGATGACGGCGCACGCGGCGAATAATCCCCCCCGCTTTCTGGGATATTCTCATCATTATCACCATATTTATCAAGCATCTTCGCGTTAAATGACGCAACCGCACCGCGCACACGGCTCGCCCCTTCCTCGGCCCCCTCCTCCTCGGCCGTTGGCCAAGAACTGGTATATCCGGGACTTTGTGGAACATAATCCGGGTCACCCTCCATCTCTCGGCGTATCGCATCTAATTTCACGCGCTCGTCCATGAGTCGCGACATTTGGACCTTAAGGCGTTCTTCTTCCGCCACATTTCCTTCTCGCTTTGCGCGCCCAATTTCACCAGAAACGCGCTCGGTTTCCATCGTATTCGTTTCAATATTCCGGACATTTTCAGCCATCGCCACATTTTCCGCTTCAATACGGCTCTTCATCTTTCGTCGCCCGTATCGTTCCATCAGCGAAATAATCGCCAACACCCAGTTCAATGGTTTGCGCATCTTACGCAATTCTTCCACCATATCACTCGGTGAAATAGGGGTGTCGTCGGGATAGACGAGCATTTCCGACAACCATCCATCGGGAAATCGTGTCGGGAAATCACCCATCCATTCGCGCCCACTAATCGCCCATATCTCGGTAGGTTCGCCATTTTTATCCAAAATAACGGATTCAAGAAGAAGGTCATCGCTAGTAACAGACAACGGTTCTGTGGCCGCCGCACCTCGTATCCGGCGCGCGATATCCGCCTTCAGTGCGAATCGCCAACCTAAATTTCGAATATTTTGCCTAGTATCAATATCCAGTTCCATCATAATTTCCTCGGGATGGATGTCCGGGTCGAATGTGCCATCGGAAGAAGTATCCGGAAGACCTGAATAACGTGGCGGGTTTTCGTTTTCTTGTTGTTCGCTGAGACTTGGCAAATATACGCGACTGCCAGTCGATGTCTCCGGTTCGACCTCCACTGTTTGTTGTCCCCGCATTCCCGTCATATCGCGCGGTTTCAGTCCAGCGGCCACCCGATTTCTCTCAATAATATCATCAACACCCATTGCGCCGCGACCATCCTTGATGACCTTGTAAACATTATTGGAATACGACATACTCGGGAGCTGGTCGATATTGTCCTCGGTAATAATACGCATCTGAACGTTCATTACAATCAACTCCTGCATAAGGAGCTTCAAACAATACGGAATACGCACAATACTAAACGACCGACCGAACTTCGTCATATGAACGACACTGGCACCAGTCGCGCCTGCGCCGTCCGCACCTCCCGCGTCCGTCAAACTCCCTGAAAACTGAATTGGTCCATCTACCATCGGGCTCATAAAAAGGTTCTGATTCGGGTTATATATCGCAATCATACCCGACTTGTTACAAACAGCCATATGATATTCGTCGCCGCGCACCATAAGCGACTCATTCAAGAAATGCGCGGCGCCGTGCCCCAATATACCGTCGCGCTCCATTTCACCTACACGAAGACCTCCGTCATTTGCGCGGCCTTGGACGGTCTGACGCGTGAGTTGTGTTCGCGGGCCCTGTGAACGGTAATTGATTTTATCCTTCACCATCTGTTTCAGACGCATATAATAGGTGGGTCCGATATAAATATCGCTCTTCAATTGCTCTCCCGTCATTCCATTGTATAACACCTCTGTCCCCGATGAATGATATCCATATCCGGTCAAAACAGACCCGAACGATTCGTGTTTGGTCCCGTTGTTCGTATACGCGGTACAATTGCCGAATCCGCCGTGAAGAACACACGCCTTCCCCATAAGCGATTCGATGAGTTGGCCGATTGTCATACGTGTCGGAATCGCGTGAGGGTTAATAATAATGTCGGGTCGAATCCCGTCCTTCGTAAATGGCATATCCTTCTCCGGAATAATCAATCCAACCGTCCCTTTCTGACCGCAACGAGAGCAGAACTTATCGCCAATGGAAGGAAGTCGTTCTTCGCGAATCCGGACTTTCCCGATGCGGAACCCGGTCTCGCCCTCCGTCATAAACGCCTTATCCACGAACCCGAGCTGTCCTTTCTTCGGCATGGTTGACATATCGCGCATTTGCCCGCCTTCATTTTGGATGCTCACCGACCCCATCCCGATGACGACTTTCTTATCGTCCATTTCGGTGTTTTCGCGAATAAGCCCATTGTCATCGAGGTAGCTGTAATCATAACCAGGTTTGATTCCGATTGCGCCTTCTTTCTGGATATTCGCGAACCTGGTATCGCGTTGTGCGCCGCGGACGCTGCTGCTTTCTTCGCGTGCTTCATACATGTTGTAGTATGTGATTCGAAACATTCCGCGCTTTATCGACGCTTCGTTGAAAAGAATCGAATCCTCGACATTATATCCGTTGAACGACATAATCGCGACGATGGCGTTGAAACCGCAGGGGTGTTCTTCATGGTTAATGAGGTCCAAATACCGACTCTTCACGATGGGGACTTCGCCGTTATTGAGGATAACCCCCATTTTATCAATACGCACCTGGTAGTTGCTGTGATAGATTGACGCGGCTTGTTTGGCTTGTCCGCACCCAAACACATTACGTGCGACTGGGTTATTTTCTGGGAAGCAGATTTGAT
>Ga0222714_10001042_pt1 | contig 31476 bp, 32 predicted proteins | sample C33_3DmetaG_FD_165048 | JGI IMG/M metagenome (GOLD analysis project Ga0222714, IMG submission 165048) | Estuarine water microbial communities from San Francisco Bay, California, United States - C33_3D | ecosystem: Environmental > Aquatic > Marine > Unclassified | place: USA: California... | reverse complement strand
CCCCGTGGCGTATTGGCAGGACCGAGAAAAACAAGTTGTGCCCCCTAACGCAGGGCTTTCGGGGGAAGTAGATACCGCTCCAGTAGCGCCCCCTGCCCCACCCGAACCCGCAAACTACGACGGTTATTCCGCCGACAAACTTGCCGTAGATTCTTTTCTAGCGTCCAAAGGCATAAATAAAGAGTCGGAATATATAGTTACTATGTATAACGTCTCTACCGATCAGCTTCTCGCTAACCTCTTCGGCTGCGACGAGCAGTTGGTCAAGGTTCTTAACGGCGCTGTCACGGAATGGTACGAGGAGGGAGTTACGGTAGGGGCGAATAAGTACGCCTATGTCTCCAAAGATCTTACAAATGGGCGGGTGCTTGACCGGTATACCTTCGACCAAAGAGGTCTTGTAAAAGTAGGTCCGGAGGCACTGGAGCCTACGATCACTCGTTTTGGAGGATTCGAAAGTGTTCCCCCTTCAATGAAGGTCGCGCTTAGAAACTTTGAATACCGGCACAAGGTAACAGCGTGGTCCCTCAAGGCCGACGGTCTTGTTGTCGAGTTTAGTTATTTATAGGGCATTAAGAAATGAACGACGGATTACAGCGAGATATTGGTCGTCATGACGCGCAGATAGACCATCTACAACAACAAATGGAGCGCGTGCTTGAAGAACTCCATGACATCAAAGAAACTCTTTCCGAGGCCAAGGGCGGCTGGAGAATGTTGATGTTGGTAGGGGGCGCGAGCGCCACTATGGGGGCTGGGCTCGTTAAGGCTATTGCGTTTTTTGGGGGGAAGTAATGCGGTTCATGGACGCCATGCCGATACTTCTGGAGTTTGAAGGGGGGTACGTCAATAACCCCCAAGATCCGGGTGGTGAGACTAAGTATGGAATAAGTAAGCGGGCTTACCCTAAAGAGGACATTAAGGATATGACCCTGAAACGCGCTTATGAAATCTATAAACGAGACTACTGGGATCCACTTTTGATAGACCAGCTACCTCCAAGATTACGATTTACAATGTTTGATACCGCCGTAAATTCAGGGGTGAAACAAGCGGTAAAAATGTTGCAAAAGACGGTAGGAACCGTTCAGGATGGTGTTTTAGGCCCCAAGACTCTACAGGCCGCATGGGATATGGAGCAGAGTAAGTTAGCGGCTAATTTTCTAGGGAATAGGTTACAATTTTTGGCGTCTTTGAACGCATTCAACGTGTTTGGGCGGGGGTGGGCAAGGCGGATAGCCGATTGCCTACTGATAATTTAGGAGCAATGTAGATGGTTTCTAACTTTGAGAAAGGCCCCATTTACGCCTCTCCTCCGACTCCGGTCCAGAAAAGCGGGCAATACGGTTCTGGGCAGTATGGGAACCGATACACTGCACCTACTACCGCATACCCTACGCCTACTACGGCGGCGATGCCCCCGCCCCCTGCGCCAACGTATGTTACTGACCCTGCATCCCAGCTTCGGTATTACAGCGGTTGGACGCAGAAGGCAATTCCTGTTTACGCGCCACGCCAGACGCCGACAACCCCGCAGACACCACAGCAGGCCCTAGCAGCTAAGGCGGCATCTCTTCCCGCCGCGCAACCTGTTTCGTATAACTATGAAGTCTATAACCCCTATGGGCAGAAAGTTACTGGGACGGCAGCGGATAACTTTTTGAATTTCGCTAAAAGCGATTTGTACAACCAGTACAAAGACTACGGGCTATCCAGCGCGTTTAACCCTAATTACGCGGATGCGTACTACGGCGGGTATACGTCAAAGGACATTCCCATCTACGGGGAGAGACCTAGTAACGCGCTGAAGTCTGCTGCACTGCCCATTATAGATAATGAGACCAAGTACTACGACAAAGCGGGCAAAGAGCTTACTGGCGCTGCGCTTCAGGACTATCTGACCTATGTGGAACGGGATAAGGCGGGTACAGATATGTACCTCCCTTCCGAAGTTCCTGTAGCGACTAACAACAATAAGTACTTCCTCCCGCATACCAACGCCTCTGGGAATTACACCGTCCTTCCTGATGTAATGTATCAGGGCAAGAAGCTAGAGGATACGGAGAAGCAGTATCAGTATTTGCTCGCGATGGGGCATCCCGCCGCGCTTCAAGAACAGGCGCGTAGGAAATTGTTTAGGCAAGAGCGGCGTCTTCAAAGACAAAGGGACGTGGATTTTCTAAGCGCGGTAAAGGCGCAAACAGCTCGCGCCGCCTATGTAAATCAGAATTTCACTGAGATCCCCGTTGCTGATCCTAACCACGGTAAAGAGTGGCAAGCCGCTGTTCAGTCGTATTTGGACAACACCAAGATTGGGTATACCGGTGGGTATGACTACTATGGACGTGCAGCGGATCAGGTACCACCCGGATCAGTTCAAGACCCACTGGCGGCTAAAGCGGCGCTAATGCCCGATAACCCGTATTTCGCGGATAAACTTAACCAGAGCACGCTCCTCGCTGGGCAGAAGTCTCAGTTCGGCATTCCAGATCGTATCTGGAACAACCTGTCTCCCGCAGAACGGCAGGCGGTTGAGGCTACCGACGCTAAGAGAAAGCAGCTTACTGCAATTTTGCAAGATCCGTTCTCCACGTTTACCTATAACGTAACGGACCAAGACGTATACGGCGATCCTTCCAAGAAACCTATCAAGGGTGAGACAAAAGGTCCGGGCGGGATTCTCTTTGGCGGCAACCCCGGTGCTACGTCTATTGGGTGGCGGAACGATAACCCGGTTCCCCCCGATGCCCCCGGCGCTGGCCTCTGGGTGATGGGCTTAGACCCCAACGACCCTCGTACTTTAAGTCGAGCATTTCAGCTCGCGATGCGGAACATCAACGACCGTCCCAAAAAAGGTGGGGAAGGTGGACGCCGTTTCGATAAGTACAAGGATCTCATGCGGAAGAACCCGGATGGAACGTGGAATAAAATCACGGACCCCAAGATTGCGCAGAGTCTCCTGAACGACGTAGACGCTTACTACAGAGAACTCGCTTTCCGCATGGACTTACCCAAGCGGACCTTTAGCATCGGCGACCTCTTCAGCGCGTTTATCCCCGCCCTCGTTGGTATTGCTACGGGCAATCCGTACCTCGCTGGTTTGGCTGGATTCGGTCAGGCGGCGTCCAAGGGAGACATCCTTGGTATGGTCACTAATGTGATCGGTATGGGCATCAATGCGTACGGTGGATTCGGTAAAGTGTTGGGTAACGTGGGCATCAAGCCCTCCGAAGTTATATCTAAGGCTTCCAATCTAACGTCTATCCCTAAGTTGAATACTTGGATTTCTGGGGCCGTCAAAGACTTTCTAGACCCCACCAAGGTTGGTCAGTACAGTATGAGCATGGGGGATTTCGCTACCAGCCTCAGTCAGAATGTCATTAGTCAAATGAATAGAATGGAGAAAGCAAAACTCGTCAAAGAGCCGTTTTACGGACAGTTGTACGGGAAGTTGACCCCGCAGGAACGCGCAAAACTTAAGCTGCCTCCTCCGGATTATTCTGGACAACTTGATGAGTACAATACCAAGATGGCTAAGTTGACCGAATTCTCCAAGGGTGCGGGTAGTAAATACTCTGACGACTGGGCCACACAGGCGCAGAATTACATCACTGGGACCCAGCCTACTGCCGCTGCCCGAGGGGGGTTGATGGGGCTTAAACCGCGTTACGTGCCGATGCGGCACAGGGTGTTTGCCTGATGTTAGGAGAAGCCATCGCCGAAGTTTTTGGGAAGATCTTAGATAAGGCGTGGCCTGACCCCGCTCAAAAAGCCCAAGCGGCCCTAGAGCTGGAGAAGTTGCGTCAGGCTGGAGAATTCAAAGAGCTTGATGCAGCGATTTCCGCAATTATGGCGGAAGCCAATAGCGCCGACCCTTGGACAAGTAGAGCACGTCCTAGCTTTATGTATGTGTTCTACTTTATCCTGCTTTCTCTTGTAGTCCTCGCTCCAATCGTGGGGATTTTTCGTCCCGCAGAAATGAAGGCGTTTTTTGAGAACGTCAGATTCGGCTTCGACGCTGTTCCGGAAGCATTATGGTGGACGTTCTCTGCGGGGTATTTGGGCTACACCACCGCTCGTACTTACGAAAAGAAGACGGGCGTAGGAAAATAGAATGGCACTTAAAAAACTTAAATTTGTAGCTGGAATTGTCCGCGATCAAACTAACTATTCTACCGAAGGCGGATGGTTTTCTGGTAATAAGGTCCGGTTTCTATCTGGATTTCCCCAAAAAATTGGCGGGTGGTTCCGTTATACCGCCGCGACCGTAGTTGGAGTGTGTCGGTCTCTGTTTAATTGGGTTGTCCCCCAAGGGTACAATCTTGTCGGAATGGGGACCAGCTCTAAGATTTACGTCGAAAGCGGCGCGTATCCGTACGACATTACTCCAGTAGACCGCACTTCCGTCACTCCCGCTACGGATAATTGTTTTACCACGACGTCTACTTCAAAGACTCTTACGGTCACTATTACTTCTCATGGAGCGAATCCGGGCGATTACATCACGTTTAGTGGCGCGGGCACCTACACTACTGCTATTAATTGGCTTGATACTACCAACGCTTCTACGACTGTTACTGTAAATATAACTTCTCATGGGTTGATTACGGGCAACTCCGTAACCATAAGTGGGGTGGTGGGGACACTCAACAATATCCCAGACACTGATCTAAACAAGACTCACACCGTAGCTTCTACGCCGACTGCGGATACGTTTACGATTGTTGTAGATACTGCGGCTAACGCAACGGGGTCTGTAGGGTCTGCGGGGGTTACAGTTACTGCTTCTCACATTGGTGGGATCCCCTATACCGAGATAAATACAGAATTTATAATACTCACAGTTCCCGCGTCGAATATTTTCACTATTGAGGTATCTACGACCGCCGCCACGGCGTCTGTTACAGCGGGGGGTACTGGAATTTCTGCGGCATTTCAACTTCCTATCGGAGATGGTTATGCGGTGGCAGGGTATGGGTGGGGCGCTCCTCCTTGGGGCGGGAGTACTAGCCCTGCTACTGGTTGGGGTGTGGGTGCTCTTACGCCTATATATTCTGAAATCCGGCTGATCTACTTCGACAAGTACTACGAGAGCCTGCTGTTCAACGTACGGTACGGAGACATTTATATCTGGCCGTTCAACTCCCTGTTTAATACCCGTGCGACGCTATTGAGCGCCGAACCGGGGGCAACCGCTGCACCCGATTTTCCTCGTGAAGTAACGCAGATTCTGTTTGATAGCGCGCACAGCGTACTATTTGCGTTTGGTTGCACTCCGTATGGGGGCGGGGACAGAGATCCTCTCCAAGTTCGCTGGGCAAGTCAGCTTAACTACGTCATCTGGGACATCTCACTTAACGCAACTACAGAAAACACAAGTGGGGGGTTCAATATTCAGAGTGGGTTTAACATCTTGAAAGCGGTTAATACTACAAATGAAATCGTAGTATTTACTGAAACTTCGCTTACTTCTATAAAGTATACCGGAGACATAGACGAGCTGTACTCACAGTCGCTTATCAGCGCGAACATATCTTTGATAGGACCCAACACCGTAATAGCCATCAACAATACGGTTTTTTGGATGGGGCTAGACAGGTTCTACCAGTATGATGGGACTATAAGGAATGTATCCTGCACCCTGCGGCAGCATGTTTTTGATAATTTAAACAAGCAGCAGGCTGACCAATTTTTTGTCGGAGCTAACGATAAATATGGCGAGATTTGGTGGTTTTATTGCTCGGCTGGCAGCGAACTTATTGATAGTTATGTAGTATATAACTATTTTGAAAATATATGGTACTACGGGAATTGTGATGACGGCATGATTCGTACTGCTTGGTCAGATTCTCCGCTTAGGGACTATCCTCAGGCAGCTAACCCGGTCGATGGGCTTCTATATAACCACGAGTATGGGGTAGACGCGGGCACCTCTGACCCTAACGCATCCCTTCCGATTAACTCTTACATTGAGTCGGCGGACATAGGGATGGACAACGGGGATTCTTTTATTCTTGTTAGGAGGTTACTTCCTGATATTAGTTTTTCTGGGTCTACTAGCGTTTCTCCTACTGTAGATCTTACGTTGACCCCCCGTAATTTCCCCGGCGCGGCGTACATGACCACGAACCAAGAAAACCAAAATCTAGATCGAGCGGTAATTCGGTCTACTACAGTTCCAGTGGAGCAGTACACAGAACAAGTATTTCTACGCGCCCGCGCCCGTCAAATGGGGTTTAAGATTTCGTCTGATTCCTTAGGAGTGTCTTGGCAACTAGGTACTCCCCGTATGGACGTACGTACTGACGGTACTAGGGGGTAGTTGTGGCGTTTGACAAATTCGTATCCCCCGTCCTTCCTGTTCCTCCTAAAGAATACAGTTACTCTTACTTTAGTCAGTTTGTAAGAGCAGTTACTACGTTTATGAAAATAAACGACGCTAGGACGGGGATAAACGCCACAAGTTTAACAGGAAATATATTAAAGACCCCTGTAGGGGAATACACCGCTGTTAACGGTAGTAATGACGATATAGGCCCTCCCCTCGCTACTTTTGTTCGTATCTCCGGGCCGACCAGCGCGTTCACTATCACAGGAGTCGCCTCTGCGGCTAGAGGAATTCCGGACGGTAGATTGCTGTATTTGTTCAACTCAACAGCGCAGAATATGACGGTAGCAAACGAGAGCGCCAGCAGTACCGCTGAGAACAGAATTATTACGGGTTCAGGGGCGGACGTAGTGACGACGGGTACAGGTACCATCCAGATGATCTACTCCTCACCTGACTCCCGGTGGGTTGTGATAGCTACCCAACCTTGACCCATGTTAAAAATAGAGGTTGGCCCTCACGTTGTCGATTTCGTCATAGACCGCGTTTGTGGCGGGATCTCTCTTGGGCACGGAACGGGAATTGGTACTTCCCGGGACGGGGTACTTGTTGGTGGGTGCGTCTACTACACTTGGAACCATAGAAATGTGTTCATGCACTCCGCAGCAGATGACTCAAGATGGTTGAACAGAACATATCTACATTACTTATTTGATTACGCTTTTAACGTTTGTAATGTGGAAAGAATAACGGGGTTAGTAGACGAAGACAATATTCACGCACAACAATTCAATAATCGAATTGGATTTGAGCTAGAAACACGTATGAAGAACGCCTGCCCGAGTGGCGACATTCTAGTTTATGTAATGTATAAAGATGATTGTAAATGGATCAGTGAGGCCCGACATGCAACACAGTAATTTGGCTAAAGGTATCGCGGCGTTGGGGCGTGGGGAGGACTCTATGCTTGTGCATATGACTCCCAAAGAAGTGCAGAGTTTGCAGACTATCGCGATGGCCCACGGAGGCTCTCTGACAGTTAACCCGCAGACAGGTCTCCCAGAAGCCGGATTTCTGAGTAACATTCTTCCAATGTTGGCTGGGGGACTGGGTACGCTTCTCACTGGCGGCGCAATTAACCCGCTTACCATGGGGCTGCTTACTGGCGCGGGCACTGGACTTGCTACCGGCGACCTCAAGAAAGGACTTCTTGCTGGACTGGGAGGGTTCGGCGGCGCGTCTCTCGCTTCAGGTCTGGCGGGAATGGGCGCTGGTGCTGGCGCTAACGCCGCTGCACCTATTACATCGGGCACGGCTGCACCTCTTACATCTGTTACACCGGGGACTGTTGCTGGAACTGCCGCGCCCATTTCATCTCCTACCGCCGCTTCTCTTGGTTCTACTGGCTCTCTTGGCTCTATTGGTACTTCCGCGACGAATCCTGCCGCCGCTTCCCTGCTATCTCCATCATCAACTGGATTGACGGCTGGAACCTCTAATTTTGGATCCAATTTCGCCAACGTCGGGCAAGGTACCAAGAATTTGTTCACCGAAGGTATGTCAGGCTTTGACCCTTCCGGATATGGCACGGATTTCATGGGCACGGGTGCTCCGGCTTTAGGTATTTCCGCCGCTGCATCGGCTGCGCCTTTCTTGGATTTCGGAATGCAGGGAGGTATGCCTCCTGAAGGCATGGGCGACGATGACATGGAACCCCGAGAATATGAGTTAAGAGACGAAGGGTATGATAAATACGACCCGCGTAACTTTGATGTTGGAGGGTCTAGGAATTGGTACAAGAATCAACGTATGGTCCGTGTCGCAGCAGAGGGTGGGGTCATGACTTCCACGCCGACTCCGACTCCGACTGCTCCGGTAAAACCGAAGTTTTTGGGAGCCCCGGCGAAGAACATGCCTGCTGGGTTCTATAACATTCGCCCTAAATACTTCAATTTTTACGCTAACCGTAAACAGCAGGATTACCCCGGTTACGGCATTTACACTCCGGGTAGCCCCGCACTGCGGTCATGGCAGAACAAGCAGGGTCAGTCGATGATTGGAATCAGGAACCAAGGAAACGTCATTTTTGGTAGAAACCAGACATCTTCTCCGTTTGGGCAAGAGATGCTGCGACGCGGGTCTTCCGGGCTGAATTATCAGTTCCCCTATGAGGGTGGCATGCAGCCCTATGGCTACATCCCCCCGGATGTAACGCGCCAGCAGTACAACCAGAAGATGCGGGAAATTGCGCGGAGCTTCATGGGTACCCCCAACGCTTTTATGGCGTACTACAACCCTGAACTTACACCTTCGTTCGCCTCGGGTGGGCTGGCTTCCTTCGCCGCTGGTGGACGCCCGGGTGTAACACAGCAGGGTGGGTATCTCGACGGCCCCGGTGACGGTATGAGTGACTCAATTCCTGCAAGTATCGCTAATAAGCAGCCTGCCCGGTTGGCTGACGGAGAGTTCGTGGTCCCTGCGGATGTGGTCTCCCATCTTGGGAACGGCTCAAGTAAGGCTGGTGCTAAGCATCTTTATTCGATGATGGACCGTGTGCGTGGGGCAAGAACTGGTAATACGCAGCAGGGCAAACAGATCAATCCGAGTAAGTTCCTTGCATGAGTTTGTACGTAGTTCCAGAAGAGCAGGTAGATGAACTATGGCCCTTGCTCGCTTCGTTTCTAAAGCCATCACTAGATGTAGCAGGGGAAATATATCTAGAAAACTTATACGACGAAGTTAAGCAAGGATACGTATTATTGTGGGTAGGGTATTCCGAAGAACTTGGGATTTATGGATCGGCGATAACTCAAGTAATTCAACACCCAAAAAGAAAAGTTTTTTTGATAAAGTATTTAGGGACTAAAACAGGCGCAATGAATCCGGTACTAGACACAGCTATGTCTATATTTCGTAGATTTGCTACTGAATTAGAATGCGATGTTATTCAGTTATACGGGCGTAAAGGATGGGTCGATGTGCTCAAGCCTTATGGGTATACGCCGGTACGATATATCTGCGAATTAGATTTGAAAGGATAACCTATGAGTAGCGGCGGCGGTTCATCACAACCTACTAGCACTACGGTTCAGAACACCAATATCCCCGAATATCTTCAGGGGCCGATACTTGATATAGCGGGGAAGGCAAAAGCTATATATGACGCGCCAGTCAAAGGGTATGAAGAAGGCGTACCTATTAACCAGCGCATAGGGCGTGTTGCTGGATTCGACCCCGCACAAGAAGCCGCTTTCCGTGGGATAGCTTCCATGGGTATGCCGCAAGGGTTTCAGGATGCGAACCGCGCACTAGATGTGTCGCAGAGGCGAATTACTGGGATGCAGGACCCCGCTGCGTATAACGAGGCCCAGCAAGCGTACAACCAAGCACAGGCGGGTGTCGCTGGATTGCAAACCCCGCAAGATTTTGACGTTGCTCGGAACATGATGGCCCGAGACGCCGATTTTGACACTCAACGATTTGGTGCTGAACAGGCTGCGTATTACATGAACCCGTATGTTAATCAGGTTCTCAACGTTTCCGCACGTCAGGCGACTGAGGCTTCCGCGCGCGAGGCCGCTAGATTGGCGGCTAGATCTGCGTCTCTGGGGACTTATGGGGGGTATGGGCAGAACGTCGCTGAAGCTATTCGGCAAAGAACTTTGTCGCAAGATATTGGGGATCTCTACACCAAAGGACTTGGTGAAGCCTATGATAAAGCCGCTGCCCTGTATGGTGAGGATGAGGCGCGTAGGCTTTCCGCTGCGGAATTCCGCCGTAAAGGAGCCACAACCCTAGCTGATCTTGGGAAGCTACAGCAAGATACGGATTTGGCGAGGTATGCCGCACTGCAAGAAGCCGGAGCTAAGCAGCAGGGGTTGGGTACAGCCCGTCAAGAGATGGCGCTTAGGCGCGCAGACGCTCTCCGCACTATGGGGCTTAGTCAGGCTGAAGTGGCAGGGGCAAGGCAGGAAGCTAATCTCAAACGGCTTACGGCGAAGTCTGAAGTCGGTAAGCAGCGGCAAGCCTTGGAGCAGTATAAGAAGGATGTCGCGTACCAAGACTATCTGCGCCAGCGTGACCTCCCAATGGAAAAACTCGCGTTTTATTCCAATATCATCAGAGGGTTAACGCCGACTATACCTACTAGCACCGCGGTGTACGGAGCACAGCCGTCCCCTGCTAGTGTCGCGCTAAGTGCGGGGCTTAGTGGGTTAGGGTTGTATAACCAGCTAAACAGCAAATCCTAAGAGGATTTAATTCATGGCTATCGCTAAGCGATATGAAGAGTATGTGAAAACGGCGAAACAAGCCGCGTACGGTTTACCTCCTGAGGAAGCCGTTCAAAAAGTCATGAGTCTCTCTAAATCCGGGATACCAGAAATAGTTTTGCTGGGAGTGGTGGGAGAAATCATGAACTCCAACAAACCCCCTGCGCAAGCTCCTCAAGGCACCGTAAAAGATAAGATTCTTGCCGCAGCCGCGCCCCAGCAGCAGGGGGGGCCTCAAGGTATGCCCCAAGGTATGCCGCAACCGGGGGTTCCTCCGCAGGAGATGCCCCAGCAGGCTATGCCGCCGATGCCAGAAGGTCTCCCGCCGATGCCGCCTCAGGGCATGGCTGAAGGTGGGTCCGTGAATGACTACGGTGTTGCCAGCCTCCCCGGTGAACGAGGAGATGAGTACGCTATAGACCAAGGTCTTGGGAGTTTGTCGGCGAATATCGACTACGCGGGTGGCGGCATTGTGTCGTTTGCCGAAGGTGGGCGGAGTAATGCTCAAGAGATTTTGAGGAAAGGACTGCGGGATCCGTATCAAGATGAAGGGTACAGTCGGCAGGTTCAAGAAGCTCTGTATGGGGCCACCGGAGGAGATAGAGGGCGTCTAGCTCGGGAAGACGGCTCACTTCGGGCGGACCTCCGCCGCGCTGGGGATGATGAAGAAGCTCTAAAAGACGCCATGAATATGCTTACTCGGGATGAAATTTTTGCTGCTAGGGGCTTATCGTCTCCCGGACATATTTCCCGAGATATGATGCAAGATCCTACTTCCTTTAACTTGTTTACCGAGCCTCTGACAGGTGATATGGGCGCGGAAGAATTCAGATCGGTCGCTGGCGGGCCGAGCCGCTGGTACAGAAACCCCTCTTTGCCCAAGGGACCTGTAAAACCCGCTGCGCTTGAAGAGCCCAATCCTGACGATACCTATATGTCAGAAATTGACGCCATGTTTAAGCAAGGACCGGCGGGGCTAGGCCGCGTCAGTATTCCTAAGGTAACGGAGGAAGAATACCCAGACGCTATGCAAATTGAGCGGACTCCAGAATTCAACTTGGAGCAACGTCTCGCTCAAGAAGCGGAAGCGAACAAAGCCTATGGAGTGAATCCAAATCTACTGGCAGAGCAGCAGACTGCATTAAACGAAGATCTCACAGCACTCCAAGGACGGGCTAAGCAGGCTACATGGGCTTCTCTTGGTAAACGCGCTGCGGGTGCTTGGGATGTACAGCCCGGACAGGGCGCACCTACACTAATGGGGGGCCTTGCAAATCTGTTTGGTGGGATGTCAGAAGACCTCGAAGCCTCCAATGCTACCGTACGCGCCGAGAAGCGAGAGATACAGCGGTACCAGAGGGAGCTTGCTAGAGCCGACAATCTGGAACGTAAAGGTCAGGCGGCTAAGGCACAGGAAGCCCGTCTCCAGAACGAAATCACTCACCGTAACGAGGAGAACAGGCAAAGGGAGTTGAACCAAGCTGAAAAGATGGGCCTGTTCACGCTCAATCAGAGTAGAGAAGATAACGAGCGCGCAGCCAATCTGGAGATAGACATCGCCAATATGAAAGAGCAGGGTGCGTTTAATCGTGCGGCTCTTACAGCGCGTAGCGGCGCTATGGGGAACATCTACGAGCTTCAGAAGATGATGCTTGATCTTGAAAAACAAGGTCTAGTTAAACCCGGAGAGGGTAGGCAGATATTTGAACAAGTCTATAGCGATCCTCAACTACGGCCTGCGGCGGAAGCGGCGCTAGAAGCGCAAGGTAAATTAGATGACGCCACTGAATCGCAAATTTCAGAAGCTATGGACACTATAGCAAAGCAAAGAGTGGCGGGGATAATAGATTCACTGATGTCAAATCAGGAGACCCAAATTGGCGGTATTCGCGAACGAATATTTGGTAACAGCGGGTTCCAGTACAGACCGGATTCTGGTGGGTTGTAAATGCCGAAGTACATAGTCACGACTCCCTTTGGGAAGCAGTATTCCGTCGTCGGACCAGAAAACTTTACTGGGAATGACGCGGTTGCCTATGTACAGAAACAGCTCGGTATGTACCAACCTCCTGCCGAAGAGGGGGCCGAGGAAGACGATATTTATACCCGAACAGGTATACCGCAGGGGCGTTCGATAGAAGACATCGCTGCGGGGATTGAACTTGACCGGTCTCCGATGGAAGCATTGAGTGCGGGGCTTGGTCGTAGTTTCTCGCGTATGGGATCTACGATCACCGACATCATCCCCAGTCTGGCTGGGTCTGCTATTGGCGCAGATGACTACGCTAGGCAACAGTTGGAAGAAGCTGCCGCTAAAGAAGCGGCGTTGCAGCAAAGAAACCCCACACAGTTCCAGAGCTTCAGAGATGTAGAAAATCTCGGTGATGTACTGCCATTCCTTTTCGAAACACTTGGCGAACAAGGCGCAAACATAGCGTCTACGATTGGTACCGGTGGCGTCGGCGCAATAGCTGGAAGAACGCTGGCAAAGCGAGCGGCGCAGAAACAACTGGATGAACTCGTTGCCGCACAGGTAGCCCGAAAGACCGCTGAAGCCAGAGCCAAGGCACTCCCTACTAGCGTACCGATCAGACAGGAAGCCGCCGAGGCTGCTGTTGCGCGACGTGCTCCAAGTTTCTTAGGTGCTGCTGCGTCTCAAGGCGCTGAAACCGGGGCTATTGCCGGTACCTACGCTGGAGGTCTTGGGCTTAGTGCGCCTGAAATTTTCCAGAACATCTATGAGAACACCGGGGAACTTGCCCCTGCCGCTGCTGTTTTGGGTGGTGGGTTCGCCGCTGCGCTGGATTCTATTCTGCCGTTGCAGGTACTGAAGGCGTTCAAGTCCAAGCCCGTATCGTTTCAAGCGGAAGTCATCAAGAAGATTGGTGAACGTAAGCAGCTTAATTCTTTAGTCGCCGACCTTGCTGGTAGAACAGCGTTAGGTATTGGTAAAGGCGTAGCAACTGAAGCCGCGACTGAAGCCGCGCAGGAAGCGGTCAGCATCGCCGCCGAGAACTTTGTGCGTGAAGGCGATGACATCTGGGGGTCCAAAGAGTTCGACCGTATTCTAGAGTCGGCGGTGCGTGGTGGTATTGCGGGTGGCGCATTCGGTGCAGTCCCCGGGTTTAGTGATGCCTTGCGTACTCGCGCGATTGAGAAAGAAGAGTTCGCACGCCGGGAACCTCCTCCGGAATCTGCGCCGGGAGCCCCCGTTACTGGAGAAGATATAGATGAAACCCTTCCTCCTGCTATTGACGCCGGTCCTATTGCTGAGCGGAGTGCTCTTACTCCTGTCCCTGTTCCTCCTCCTGTTGGGGGTGGACTGGGTAGCACAGATGTTCCCCCGATTCTTCCCGGGCTTAACGAAGAAGTTGCACCGGAAGTCCGCGATGTAGAGCTAACTGCGGAAGATTTTGTGGAATTAGGGCGTCAAGGAGAAGAACAAAGTAATTTGCAGGAGACGGAGCTTGAAGGAGCTGAAGACGCCGCTACCGTAGCTGACCAAGATATTCAAGAAGAGGTGGCTAAAGCCGTTGCTAAAGGTAAGCCTGCGCCGGGAGAGCCCGTAGTCGTTGCGCCTCCTGAAACACCTATCGCACCAGAAATCCCAGTCGAAACGGAGGCTCCGAAACTTCTGACTCGCGATATGTTGGTGTCGGATTTCAAGTTCAGTCCAAAAAGCAAAGTAGTAGAGGTACTAGCCGATAAGCCGTACGAGACGCCGGAGCAGGTAGCTAAACTGCGTTCTTTGACTGAAGAAAACATAAAGAACCCAAATCAGAAGAAGAGAGTTCTGTCTGCTTTGAGTTCTTTGGCCCCGGAAAGAGAACTTCGTCCTATACCTGAAGGCATAAGCGCACCTGAGCTTATTCCGGTTATCGAGCAGGACAAAAACGCTTACACCGCAATAGAACGTGTTGCCGGAAGGAACGCGGCTATAGCTCAACTTCTTGGGGATAAGCACGTAGGAAAATTACCAGAGAAAGAAGCGCTCCCTTACTCTGGTCCTACCGAACAAGCTCAATTTGAGGCAACGTTGACCGATGTTGAGAAGGCTTCCGTACGAGAACGGCTCAAGGGGCTGCGTGCCGCAGACCGACGTAGAGAGCGCGTTGTAGCAGAGAAAGAGGCGCGAGTTGAAGCGGCCACCCCAGAAGCACAGGAAGAACTTACTGAAGTCACGGGAGAGGGTGGGGCGTTTGAGACTCTTACGGTTCCTGATATAGAAAAAGTTACCGGTAGACGCGCGGAATATGAACGGCTTCGAGAGGATGCTGAAAGCCTAGTGGGTAATATCCCCAAGGGCGAAGATCCGATGCAGTATCTTACTGTAGCGGAAAAGGCCATCCCCGACCTTAAAGAACGCGCGCCTGTATCCCGGTTCAAGAATTTTTTGAAAAAACCGGAAAACGAAGAGTTTCTTGACGAATTGCAGCGGGGTTTTGCCGAAGCCCCCGCAGAGGAAAAGATTAAGGCGACTACGCCCGCCAAGGCACGTGAAGTCATAAAAGGTTTCTTGGGTAGAGAGCCAGAGAACGAAGACATCCGTATAACGACTACGCCTAGAGCGGCGGGGATGAAAGGCGTTCCTCAGAGGGCGATGGCTGTTGCAGAAGTCGGTGGTAAGAAAGCGGCGCTCTTTACCAAGCGTATTCCCAAGGGGAAAGAGATCAGTGTCTTCATGCACGAAGTCGGCGCACATGTCGGCATGGAGCGGCTTGTAGGGAAGACAAACTACAAGTATCTGATAGATAAAGTCCGTGAGTGGGGCAGTGGCAAGGGCCGCGAGCTGGAAGTTTCTATTGCTAAAGCGGCTCTAGCGCGCATCCCCGCAAACACACGCTCGGAAATTCAGGGCGATGAAGCGATTGCATACTTCGTGTCTGAAGCGGTAGAACGCGGGATCAGCCCGAAAGCCATTGCCAAGGTCAACACCCCGCTGGGTACGTTCTTCCGATACATCATGGATGGAGTTAAAGCCATCCTCAACCGGTTGGGTATTCCAAACTATGAACCCACCACACAAGACATCGTGGACATCGCTTACGGTGCGGCGCAGCTTACCTACAAGCGTGCGGATGACGCAAAGGCTCAAACAGCGGCCCCCACAAAAGATAAAAAAGTAGAGGAAGCTAAACCCACAGGGTACATGACGGCGACGGATGAGGAGCTGAGTGACGCTCGGTACACCCCGCCGACTATGCCGATGGCCCGGAGGATGCTGGAGTGGGTTGATAAGAAGATTGAATCGCTGCCTGTAGCCAAACCGCAGCTTGAGTTTGCACGAGACGTGCTTGAGGGGCTGTCTCGGTTTGCCAAGCAAGCATACCTGAGCTTGCTCAGTGTCACGCAGATCGCCGAGATTGTAGAGAAGTACAGCCCCGTGCTTTCTTCCGCGCTTAAATCTATCAACAACATTGCCGCTGCGCGTGACGTAAACGTCGCTAATCGTAAGCAGAAGATAGAGAAGTTTATTCTCACGGCGAGAAAAGTCACGGCTAAGTACGACCCTAGAGTCGTAAGAAAACTCTTCGACTTCATGCACGAGTCGTCAATCGAGCAGGTCAAGTTCGACATCGACAAGCGGTACGCTGCGGCTAAGGCCGCAAACGACAAAGCGTTGATGAAAGAGCTGGAAGAAGATTACGACCGCGTGCAGAACGACCCCGAACTGAAGAAGTTGTTCGACGAATTCCAAGAATTTGAAAAGAAGTATCCTGAACTCGCCAAGCTCTACTACGATCTGAGGAACGAGTACAGGCAGCTATCCGAAGAATTTATGGACGCGCTGAATAAGCCGGAGCTGCTTGGCAGTGCCGGTAAGACTCTGAACGAGTTGATGAAGAAGCGGATTGATCCGTACTTCCCGCTGTATCGCCGAGGAGATTTCTGGGTACGGTACGTAGCTCCGGACGGTAAGGAAGGAGTCTCCGCGTTTGAGACTGCCGCCGAAGCACGTAAGTTTGTGCGGTTCTTGAAGCAGGATGGAGTGCAAGACAAAGACATCAAAGAGTACATCAAGCCGACCGAAGCCCAACTTGAGTCGATGATGCCGCTCAAGGAGATGCAAGCCGTCATCAAGGTACTTAAGGAAAAGTTGAAATCTAGTAGTGCTCCGTCTGACCCGATGACTAAATCTCGCGATGAGGTCATGGAGGGAATCTATTCCATATATCTGGATATGTTCTCCAACCAGTCGGTGATGCAATCATTCAAGCGCCGAGAAGGTTACGCCGGGTACCGTAATGACGCGCTGGCGAACTTCGCCGACGTGGGCACCCGTATGGCTATCAACATCGAGCAGTTTAATTCTGTCAGAAAGTTGGACGAAACTATAACCAAGGCAAAGGCTGCGGCGAAAGATTTGCCTCAGGAATGGTCCGAGGCAGTAGAGGCTACGATCAACAGGAGCGAGGGATTCTGGAAGAACCCTATACAGAAGACCAAGATGGGCAGATTCGCTTCCGCTGCGGGCCATAATGCTTATCGTTGGTTCATTCTTGGAAATGTGTCGTCGGCGATCATCAACATCACGCAGCTTCCGATTGTGGTAGCGCCGTTGCTCGGCGGGAAGTTCGGGTGGGGTGCGACTATCTCTGCGATGAACGAAGCCAGCAAGATGTACTTTGCTGGGGGGCAGGATACGAACTCCTCCTTCGATGTATTTGGTCTGAATTTGTCTGATAAGTCGTTTGCGGGCAAGAAGGCTAAGCTGGATCCTGAGTACGAGAAGCTCTATTACAACGCGGTACAGCGGGGCGCTGTCCGTCGTTCGACTGGGCAGGACTTGATGGAGATGCGTAACCTTGGTGTCTCAGATCCTGAAAACAAACTGAAATATAAGATGGCAAAAGCGGAACAGGCTCTGGGATGGGCGTTCCAGAACGCCGAGCGGTACAACCGTGAAGTCACTCTACTTGCTGCATACAAATTGGCTAGAAAGAGTGGGATGTCGGAATCTAAAGCCACCGACTATGCCTTGGATCTGATTGAATTTGCGCATGGTAACGCCATGTCCGAGTTGGGGCCTCAGTTATTCCAGACTGGACCCGGAAAAGTCTTTGGGGTGTTCAAGCGGTTTGCGCTCAATCAGATCTACTTGCAGTGCAAGTTGTTCAAGACGGTGTTTGCAGGGGCGGACAAAGAAACCAAAAAGTTGGCAGCAAAGCAGTTCATGGGAATCAACGCCATGGCCTATGCTTTCGCGGGGGCTAAAGGTATGCCGATCTTCGGCGGTATCAACTTGATGGCGTCTCTCTTGACTGGGATGTTCGGAGACGAGGATGAGCCGTTCGACTTCGATAAATGGGCAGAGGCTACCTTCGGTGCCGCAGGCTACCGTGGCCCTATAGGCGCGTTACTTAATTTGAATCTTGGTACTCGCACGGGTTTCGGAGATTTGCTCTGGCGTCCCGACGAAAAGCGGCTGGCGGAAATTGGACTCTCTACGTACATCTTAGAGCAGGGAGGTGGCCCGGCACTCAGCATCGTGAACAATATCGTCAAAGGTTCACAGCAGGTAATCGAAGGCGACACCATGAAGGGGCTAGAAACCATGACCCCTTCTATGGCAAAAAGCGTACTCAGGTCTGTCCGGTTTGCTACCGAAGGAGTTGTTAACTCTAAGGGGTATAAGATCGTGGACGACCCCAGTGCTTACGGTGTCTTCATGTCTCTTGTCGGTTTCTCTCCGAATGACGTGAACGATGCCTACTCTAAGATCGCCATAATGAAAGACTTCGAGCGTAAGTCGCAGGAGCGCCGCAACGGGCTGCTGGATGATTTGTGGGGTGCGAGACAAGCGGGCGATACGGACGGAATTCGGGAGATCAACAAAGAAATCTACGACTTCAATCGTTCCAAGCTGGGTCGCAGCAACCCTATTACTCCCGAGACCAAAGAAAAGTCGTATGACATGCGCAAGCAGCGTGAACGGGAAGCAATCTTCGGAGCGTCCTTCAATCCGAAACTTCTGAAGGCGGCGATGATGGAGGCTGGTCTTGGGGCTCCTTGACGCGCCAGACTCTTATCCCACGGATGTTGTCTTCAACTGAGAATCGGATGACAACGGGTATTCCGCGCTCTTCGCACTCGTGGAATACCACTTCACGCGCAGCTTCCCAGTCCAAGCAGGGTATAAAGAAAGAGGAGTAAGGCTTGAACTCACTCCATTTAACCTCGAACTCAATCCCGTGAATTATCATTTGTAGCCGCCACTGTCTCTATAAGGTCGTCTAATCCCAAGATAGTCTCATCCATCGTGAACAGATAAGCGTTGACTGGCGGACCCGCCAGCTTGGTGCCTTTGTTCATCCGCTTCTTCACCTCACCAAGAAATACCCCCTCAGTCTTCAGTACACGGAGCATGTCCCGGAGGATGAGCTGGCCGCTGGCGCAATACTCTCGGAGCGGCTTCGTTGCTATGAACATACGCGAAGTATCCGGCTCAATGCGGATGATCAGCTTGTCCCTCGGATAAATGTCGGGCATCGGCTGTCCTGAATTCACCGGCCCGTTGATGACGAGGATGCTGCTCAAGTTCTGGTTGATGAAGTCGCCAAGGTTCTCTTTGTATGTCGCTCGGCTCTGCGTGAGCATGTTCTTGTTCTCGGGCACCAGATTGTCGATAGCCCACTGCATGACTCGTTTGTAGTCTATGTCGTGCAGCCCCAGCTTGTGAGCGATGATTGCCGCCGTGAACGCGCAGGCATAGCCTGCCGAGTAGTACCGCTCGCGATTGGTGAACTGGGCCATGGCATCGAACTCTGCCCGAGTTTTCTCGTACAGCTTTATAACTTCAGCTTTGTGCTTGACGCAGTACTGTAGGAACACCACCCCTGCAATACCGTAGTTGCGCATGAGCTGGCCTTCAAACAACTGATAGGCTTCGTCTTTGGTCAGGTTGTCTGTCGTATCAATCTGATACTCGATGATTCGCGCCGTCTCACCTGTGGATGAAACTTTTACTGCACCAATCTTCTCTATCAGAGAGGAGTTGCTGGAAGAGATGCTGATGGTAGACCACGTAGTGTCGTTCTTACGCTCCATGTTGGCCTGAGCCTGCATACGCCCCGGACCCCTGCCGTTCGACACGCCGTAGCTGTAGATGGAAACGTCCTCCCCCCGCATGTTGGTCAGCTCATCGTTCGTAACTGGTAAGTTGTTGCTCACCCCCAGACGGAACATCTTGTGCGCGAGCGTATCCCGCTCCTGACCCATGAGGTCAGTGGGGTGCCCGTAGATGCTGTTGATAACCTTGAGGATCGTACTCTTCCCGGTGCCTGACTCTCTGTTGAGCAAGTTCACCATAAGGCCGTTGTAACCTGTGAACTTCATCAAGGGTGCCCCGAGTCCGAAAAAGATAGCCATCGCATGTGGCTCGAACCCCGGCAGGTTGTAGGTATTAACGACCTGCTTCCACTCGACCAGCTCACCTTTCTCGTGCATCAACTTGGCATACGGCGCTGTCACTTCTGAAGGCGGGCTGTAACGAACTTCGTCGGCGTGGATCTCCTTGGTACCTAAAACGAACTTGGAGTCGTCGTCCACCCATCCGAACTGAGTACGCAGAATCTCCGCTTCCTGCGCATGTTGTTGCTGCTTCGCACAATAGATAAGGTAGTTTTGAATCGCGACGAACGACTTACCACCACTGATTACTCCATAGGATGCGAGCAGCTTCCGAAGCTCCTCCGTAGAAGTCAGGGTAGAGAGCGGGATGATGATTTCCTTCGGCGTATCTTTTGGTAGATGCAGTTTGGCCAGCACGAGGTCTCCCCGTACCGGGTCGTGCATACGCTTTATGAGATACAAGTCGTTCTCGTAAATCAGGATAGAGTCGTCGTCGGTCTTGCAGTAGATGCCCCGGTTCTTCGCACGGAAGTAGGGTGCCGGTATCTCCGGTACCGTGTACTCCATGGTCTTGCCCGTAGGGTCTGTCAACAGAACCGTCTCACCTTCCTCCGCTTCAAGCACTTCTATGCCCAGCCTGATGGGAGAATTGAGAACCTTACGGTGTGCACAATTTCTACAGCCTTGAGGGTTGAGTCCTTCAAAAGATTTGCAGGTGTAGGGGCCGACAATCCCCTCTGCTTTCCGCACAGCAACGTCGTAATCGTAGTCGCTGCGTCCTTCCGACACGATCCCAATCGCTACGTCCGAGTCCACACAGAACTTGGCGATGGACAGACCAGCACGCCACAAAGGTTCAACCCGCTCGTGCGGGCGCTCTATGATGTACTGAATCTGCGCACAACCAAGCCCGTCGGCGGTCTTCTGCAAGATGGTGCTGAACCGGAAAATCTGGTTCTGTTGCAGGCTCTTCTGAAGTTCCGACGGCTCGTCCGAGATGTAATCAGGCTTCTCTGGAAGAGCGGGCACCACTCCCATACAAGATTTATGTTTCTCGTAGGTAGTAGTCTCGCCTTCCAGCAGCACCACAACATCTAACGGCGGGTCTACTTTGTAGTTCTTGGAACCCGGCAGTCGGAGAATCCGCGCCGCATCCGCCGTCACGCTGGGGTCAGCGTAGAGTCCATCCTGCCGACACAGCGCCTTCAACTGCTCCGCGACTAGGGTCCATTCCTCCCTTCCAACGTCTTCCTCCCACACAAAGTAGACGTGCAGCCCCCTGCCGGAATCGACAATCGTGGGAACAGACAGGTAGTTGTCATTGCAGAACTTGACCAGCGCATTGACCGCAGTCTCTTGGTCGGGGTAGTCCTTCCCCTCACCGCAGTCTATGTCGAGCCACGCCGACTTGAAGTAAGCCGCGTTTTCCTTGACTCGCCCGTTGTTGGTTTCGTATTTGGCACAGGCAAAGTAAGCGTTGTAATCGTCCTGCATGAGACGGTCAGCTACCGCCTCAACTTCATCCAATGACTCTACAAAAATCTGTTTCGTCGGCTTGCCAGACCGTAGCCCGACTATGCAGTACCACCCTTTATCAGACAGTACTTTGGAAAGAAACTCCCGCATACACTTGTCCTGTTGTTATTATTTTGATTTACGGCTGTTAATAAATGACAGGATTTTTCCTTCAAACTTTTGATTTGGGGTGAACTGTCCGATAAACCATGCGTATACCGTTTGTCTGCTTACACCGAAGATCTCCGCCACTTCCGCGACGGAAATCTCCTTGTTGATACACAGCCTACCTAGACGAACCCCAAGACTATTGATCGACGCATTTTTATTTGCGTCGGCGATTCGCTTGCTATAGCCCCGGTTGTCCATGACTTACTCGTCGTCAGTCTGGCGGAACTTACTGATAGCATCAGCCACGCTGGGCTTGGCAGTGGGGGCCTTTTCGGGCTTGGCTGCTCGCACAGTAGGCTCTGCGGGTGCGGCAATCTGAGGGGCTCCTTCCGCCTTCTTCCCCATGGATATGGTGATTGCCATCTTCGCTTCCTGACTCTTGCCATAATCGACAAGCAACGACAGAGCTTCCTTGGGCGGGTAAGCCACAGCAGAGAAGTACAGCTTCGGAGCGTCACTGTCATCGTCGAATCGGATGCGGGTCACGATACGGTCGATGCTCTGGTTCTGCGACGAGATGAACTTGAAGTATTGGTCATAGGGCATGTGGGCAGCATCACCCTTGCCGAACACCGACGTGGCTGGCAACTGGAGCATATACACACCAGAATTCATATCGTCGGCCAACACCACAGCGACACGCTTGCTGAGACGGCACGCCTTGGAGGACCCCTGACCGGAACCCGCGATGTTCTGAGGACACTCGGCGCAGCTCTTGGCCTGCGGATCTTCCACAGAAGGATGCGGCACGCGGCTGTCTGCCGACCAGCACGCTGGCGGAGTAGCTTCGGCCTTCGGGTCATAGGCACCGGGGTAGTACTGACGTGCAGGGTCTTTGGCTACCTGCACGATCACAACATCCATGTAGTCCTTGTCGATGCGTGCGACTTCTTCCTTGCCGACTACGCAGCGGAACTTCCGTCCACGGATAGAGATACGCTTGAGGCTTGACCCCATGTTTTCCATGAGGCTCTTGGTGAGTTCCGACTGCTCCTCGCGGAGATAATCGGGCACGCTAGTCAGGCTGAATTGTACGAGTTCGTTGCTCATTTGTTGGCTCCTTATTTACGCCTTACAGTCACTACAAATTCCCGCTCGATGTTGAGCCCCGGAGGGTGTGCCTCTGGGTTTTCTTCTAGGAATGTCTTCATATTGGATTGATGCAGCCGCTTCTCCAGCAGCTCGAACGCCGCGTTATCCCGGATAAAGTCATACATAGACGGCCAGTCGTTCGTCCAGAACTTGGACTTGACTGTACGAATCACAGTGCCTTTGGACGTGCTGATGCTGCTCGCACCTTGCGCCTTACAGATACTTTGTAGTTCGTCCGAGATAGCGTCTAAGTGCTGAGTGAGTTCGGCTACCTGTTCGTCGGCTTGCCTTTTTACGTCAGCGATCTGGTCCCGTATCTTGATATATGCAGACACGAGATCTTCTGTTGTGAAGTTCTCTTCCATCGTGTGTTCCCGCTTGTAGGGAGGACAACGATACCGCCTTCAGTTCACACTGTCAAGGGGTATTGAGTTCCTGTTTGTAGAGATCGATCAGCTTAGTGTGGTTGAGCAAACGCCCCTGCAATGCGGCGTACACTCTACGCTCAATCTGGCTTCCATGTACATGGACAATCGTCATCGGGTTGGTCTGACCTTTGCGGTCAATACGAGCGTTCGCTTGTAGATATATCTCAGTAGACGTTACCGGAGAGTACCAGATGATAGTGTCAGCAGCGGTCAACGTGATGCCGTGCGCCGCAGCAAGTGGCTGGATGATTAGTACCTTCGGGTCGGTCTTCGTTTGGAAGTCGTGGATGATTGTTCCACGCCGAGCCATAGGGACTTCACCTGAGATGATGTCTAATGAGACGCTCTCACGTGTCAAGAAATCCTTGAGAAGTTGAATCGTATGCCGGTATGGCACGAACACCAGCACCTTGTTGCTGGATTCGTCGATGACTTCCTTGACCACCCGGAGTCGATTGCTTACGTCGAACTCCAGCACGTTCTTGTCGTTGGTGTAGATAGCTCCGCCTGAGATCTGCATGAGCTGGTTGAAGTTTACAGCAGCATTAGCCGACGTAATCTCCTCGTCCCCGGACTGTAGGAGAAACTCCTTCTTCATTATGTCGTAGTACTTTTTCTGCTGCGGGGTCATCGGAGCTTCACGGTCCACGTACGTCACAGCCGGTAGGTCCAAGCACTCTTTCTTCGTGAACCTGATAGCGGGCTGTAACGCGGCATGTACCCGGTCGGCGGCTTCCGGTCTTGGAATCCACTTGAACCGAGTAAGCTGGTACATCACCGACTCTCTAAACGTCGTAGCGAACTTAGGCACGTTGTCTGGCACGCAAATCTTAGCCAACCCGTAAGCATCAAACGGCGACTGCGCAGCGGGGGTGCCGGTCATCATCCATAGCCACGTTCTTGAAGTGACTAAGTTCTTCATAGACTTCCACCGTTTGGTGGACGCGCTCTTGTAGCTGTTGGCCTCGTCAATAATGATGAGGTCGAAGCCCCCTGCCGCAATCTCTTTCTCTACGATGTCTACACCGTCGTAGTTAATCACAACGTAGTCGTAGTCTCCGGCGATGATAGCTTTGCGTTTGTCCCGGTTGCCATGGGCGATACCCACAGTGCGATGCACAGCAAACTTGAACAGGTCCGCTTCCCACGCTGCCTGCATGATGGAGAGCGGGCATACGATCAACACGCGGTTGATGTACCCTTCTTTCATCAGGTAGTCCGACGCCCAGATAGCCGAAGCCGTCTTGCCTGTACCCTGCTCGTTGAAACAAAACCCACGGGAATGCAGCGTCAGAAACTCTGCCGTCGTCTTCTGGTGGGTCATGGGAGGGAACACCCCCGGCCAGTCGTAGTCCCGCATGATCGGCGAAGGCACGTTCTTGATACGCAGTCGGCGTAGCATCTGCGCCTCGGCCAACTCCCACTCAACCGCGACTTCGTGGATGTCTTCTTCTACGTTTACCACTTTGCTATTCGGGATAGCTTCGGTAATACGGTGCGGATTCTTGGTCCGCACAATCAGTTGTTTGTTGTCTACAATTTGCATCGGTCAGTGCGTGATAGTTTTAGGGTCGCCTGAAATTTTCTTAGCCTCAGTAATCGCCAGCCCCATCAACTCAGCGAACTCCGCGCGGCTTTCACATTGGTCAGCGACTATATCTTTGAGGAGCTTTACAGCTTCTACGACATGAGGACTCGGGTTTGCAGGATCGAGCTGTGTTAGATGTCCTAGTGCCAGAGCAACCCGTTCGGTAATTACTAGAAGTTCTGTTTCCAGTACGTCCAGTAGTGATACGACTTCTTTATCTTGTTTAGGCACGTGGTTTCCTCGCTGCTTCAACCTCTTCTTTGAAACGGGGGGAATCTCCATAAGCCACGCCATACGCAAATGCGGTTGTGGCTAGAAATTCTCCCTCAGTGTCACAGCTACTTTGAACCGCGTCGGTAAGTAGCTCTGTAGCCTTGACCAAATGGGCAATTATTTCCTCGTATCGTTCTCCCAATTCATTTTTCTGTTGGAATAAAGTAAGGTGCGCTAACGCCGTAACAGCTTTAATGCCATCAACTACAAATGTATCTGTTGTTTTGATCATCATCGTTTCCTCGTTGGTTTGTTTATCTTTACGGTATGGTCAGAGTTTCGGGAAAAACTCCTGTTCTTGCTTGGCGTAGTGAGTTTCAAGTTCCCTGCACCGTTGCTTCCGCCTTTCGAGAGCGGGGTCACGTGGTCGATGTCCTTGCCCTTTCTATCTACTCCCTTCTTGTCCATCTGATACCTAGCCTGCGCCCGTTTCTTCCTTGTCGGCGCTTCTCCACGTTCCTTCTGTTGCTGATACTCTTTCTTGTATGGCCTCGGCTTGTTGACGTATGGCATTTCAGAACCTCCCGTTATGCTCGCAGTCGGTGACGGGGCACCACTTGCGACAGGTAAAATTAGGGCTCGCGTTCCAGACTCCGGACTCGAATGCCTTATCCAGTCTGGTCGTAGGCACATCCCACTTGTCCCACAATGCGGGGATGTCGTCTCTCTTAAGCTCTACGGAGAGGAACTCCTCAGAGACTACGAACATCAACCCACCCTTTATCTTCTTGATATGGGGAAAGTGAGCGAACGCCGCGAGCGATAGAATTTCCAACTGACTGGGGTCGGCGTAACGTGCGCTCTTCCCAGTCTTGTAGTCCACAATGAACCCTTGGGTTCCATCCTTGGGCATCACCATCAAGTCAGCGATACCTCTCCACCATGCGGCCTTGTCATGGAACCCGCAGGGCTGCTTGTCTTTGGTCAGCCCCATCTCGTACTCGAAGTACTTCTCTCCCTCTATCTCCAGCAGGGCGTCGATGTGTGGCTTTATGAATCCGTACTTCGCGGGAATCGGCGTGCCGTCACGCCCGTAGTCTTCCGCTGCCTTGTGTACTTCTTTACCGTAAATCAGGTGCTCGGCATCTGGCTCGATGATGTCTCGAACTACCTTCAGCCGGTGGTATTTCCTCGGACACTGCTTGAACAGGGAGATAGAAGAGTAGGACCACGTAGTCATCTGGATTTACACGTCGCTTTCTTCTCCGCAGCCCAGCTCTGGAGTAACTGAAGTCTGGTGATCAAGTACCGTACTTCTTCCTCGATGTGCGCGTAGGTCAATTTGCTGTCATCCACCACGCCGTGAAGGCACATGTCCTCCAACTCTTTCAGTGACGCTCGGGCTTCCGTGACGTACTCCGCATAATCATCTATTTCAACACTCACCGTAGCTTCTCCCGATTCCGTATTCGCAGTTTAGTGGAAGCCCCTCGGCCCACGCGGGGGGTCTTCTCATGCAGGATTCTATGTAGTCGGCGGCGGTCTGAGCCTCGTCTTCCGGAACCACGCAGGCTATGGCGTCGTGGACTGTCAGTACTACCTTGTACCGCTTGGCTATCCATGTCATCTGCTCCGCGATGATGCACCGTGCGACGGCCTGACATACGTTCTCTATAACTTTTCCGCCGTAAATCTTCTTCCGGCCAGCCCTCGTAAGGTAAGAAAACTCACCGTTAGAGTCCTTCTCCAAGCCGGAGTAATCCAAATGAAAACCACTGGGAAGTAGGAACCCATGCGGCGTCAATGTCAAGGCCCTCGGGCGAACTCCGATGTCGGTTACTTGATTGTCCATCATGGCTTCCAGACACCCCTGCCCCTGCTTCCACAATGCGGGAATCTGACTGTACGTCGTGCGATACGTATTGATGATGGCGCTCGCCTCCAACTCACTCAGCCATACCCCCGACTGTGCAATCTGCATCTTGAATTTTGCAGCGCCCATGCCGTAACCGCAGCCCAGCACTACCGTCTTACCCATGAACCGTTCTGACGAACTAATGTTGTCCACCGGAGTGTTGTATATCTTTGACGCCATGATTTTGTAGGGGTCGTTCACCATTTCTTCCTTGGAAACCCCCGCCAATATCTCGGCGTTGTTCTTCTCAAACACCTCTACCAAGTCGTCCTGCCCAGCCAGCCATGCCAGCACGCGGGCTTCGATCTGCGAAGAGTCCGAGTCGATTACGACATACCCCTCTGGTGCAACGATGGCTTTCTTCAGAGTGTTAGCGTTGTCTCCACGGCTCGGTAAGTTCTGTAGGTTCACTTTGTCGGAACCACCCCAGCGGCCAGTGTGGGCGGCGTAGTACTTGAGAGGCACCGGCAACGGACCACGCTTGGCTATCTCGATGAACCGCTCCGTGCGCGTCTCCTCCAGCGTAGATTTAACTCCCACTCTCGCTGCCGCCACAGCTTGCACCCTCGGGTCGTCGTGTTCCAGCAGCAACTTGAATTCTGCATCACTTTTTGCGAACGCATAGGTTGACTTTCCCGTAGTAAGGGACACCTTGGTCGGCGGCGTAACACCCAGCGACCTCAGTACATCGGCGAACTGCGGGTTAGACGCCAGCAGCCCCGGATGGAACCCCAGCCCATCCAGCAACTGTTCCTTACGGTCTTTAACTTCCTCCAAGTGCTGCTCCAGCAGAGGGAGATCTAACTCCAGCGCCGGTTCACTAAACATCTTCGTGGTAATGCTGATAACTTCCAGCTCGGTAGAACTCACATGCGGCTCGTATACCCAATACAACTTCCACGTAAGGTCCACGTCGTTGATGCAGTAAGTCCCATATCGTTGCAGGTCGTCTCGGCTGAAGTCCCGTCGGCGTTTCCCGAGTGCGTTGATTACCTCGTCACCCTTGACGCCCAGCCCATGCCGCTCCGCAGCAGTCTTCAAACTGCCACTCACCTCCAGCCCATCTATGGCACGGGCCAGCGCCAACGTATCCACCCAGAAGTACGGCTTTATCCCCAACTTCCACGTCAGAATGGCCGCGTCGAACTGCGCGTTGTGGGCGATACAAATTGAATTAGCCCAGTCGTACTTTTCTGTAAGGACTTCCTTCAGCACGTCCAGCGGCGCAGAGTAGAACTGCGTCACCTCGTCGTTCACCTTGATGCCGACGCCGATGATCTCGAACCGGTCGTCGCGCACATACTCTTCAGTCGTCAGCTTCGTAAGACTGAATTCCCTGTCGTAATAAGTCTCGAAGTCTAATGTTATAAACTGCATTACTTAAACAAAACCTCGTAGATCTTTTGGTGGGTAGCCTTGATGTCGAGCTGTCGCAGTCGGCGACGCAGTACGTAGGATTCAAATCTGGAAAAGATGCCCGACTCGATCAGCATCCGCCAGCGGCGGTCTGGTTCGGCCAGTGATACGGCAGGAGCCCATGGGGGCGGTGAAGTCAGCTTGAACTTGGTAGGGTCTTGGCTCACGTTGGTGGCCAGCACAGGTTGAAAGTGCGTGAAGTCGCTCGGACGGTCTTCCATCCGCTTCAGCACGAGCTTGACCTCCTCGGAACACAAGGAGTAGAGAATTTTATTTAGCATGTTGGTTTCCTTTTTATTATAGGGTAGGGGGGCTCATCACCCCCCATCCCGTCAGGCTTCGTGGATCTCCGCACCGCCCGAAAGCGCGTGCGCCAGACTCTCAGCGTTCTTGGCGTTCACCTCCGCCACGGTGTAGAGAGAGCCTACGGCAAACCGCAGTGCGGCCAGCTTGGACTTGGCCTTCACGTACATCGTCTTGCCTGTCATCTCTTCAGTCACTGAATACAACTTCTTTGCTTGCTCTTTATTAGACACGTATATATCTCCTTTAGCGGATATCCGCTTTGAAATACTAACTCTATTCCGATTTAGAGTCAAGGTTTAATCTCACCCGCCAAGCTCTATTTTTGAGCCCCTTACTTTCTAATGCGTCAGCTTTCTCCATAGCAGCTTCGTATTTTTCCTCGGTATCAAAATACCGACGGTACTCTGGGTGAGAAAATTTATACACCGCGACGCGGTTGGGGCTGGTCGTTCGCTTAGGCGTAGTCATGGCGGCTTGTAATAACTCTTACTTGGGGTCAGGGACCCGGATTAACTCAGAAGACTCAGCGCCACAGGCAGCGTAGCCGGCCAAGTCCACCCACGAATCCCCGTGAATCGGGTTCCCTTTTAGGCGCGCGATCTTCAGCAGCGCCATCATTAGCGCCACGTCATGGGGCTTCAGCGAACACCCCAAATAAATAGACCACAGGCCAGCAATCTCCGTGAACGTGTCCTCGGGTGCCCCGTACTGTGTGTTTCTATCTTGCAGTACGCACTCAGCCGCCCGGTCCAATACCTCTTTTCTATTCATTGGTATTCCTTTCTCTAATTTCAAATACCACAATCATGCTCGGGAACGGAGCAGCATTGGCACTCCCTCCGAACTTCAGCCTTCCTCGCAAAAACTCTACCCTCCCATGGGGCAAACAGTAGTCGTGGAACCACTTGGTGTCCGTCCTCGCAGGCAGCAGGCAGACCACAGTCGCGCCCTTGACGGAGGATCGATACGCCTTCTCCACCCATGCTCCCACCCCTCGCCCGTAGGGCGGATTCATCCAACACCGCCCTGACCATTCCTGCGTCAGTCCGTCCATGTCCTTAGTAAAGTACCGATCACACTTGGCATTCTCGGGCGTGGCGCAAACATCCAGCTCAAAGTCATGCTGGGCGTTCAGTCTGTCAAACAAGTCCTGAGGTGTGGCCCAAAGGTCGGTCTTGCTGGAAAAAATAACTTCACTGACCATCCACGCCCCGCTCCCGAATCTCAAACCCACACCGCCATGCGCCGCCGGCCGCCGAGACTTGGTCGTCGTCCTGTAGCTCGTCTTCCACCTCATCGCAAATCTTGGCGCATGCCTCGCGGACGAGGGCGGCGAAGCGTTCCAATTCATCAAGGGTCATGACCACATCCACCGATGCTAACCCCGCTTCCTTCGCCAATCGCATGATGTCTTCCTTAGTCATAACTATTCCCCCCGAATTGTCTTTGCCCACACCTTCATTGCCACTGCATGTGGATGTGTGTCGTTGCCTCGCGGGTCTGGGTAGGTCTTGTTGAACCACCCCATCAAATTATCCAACGTTTCGCGAAGCAATCGGTTCTCGTTCATCAGGTCGATGTGGTCTTGCAGAAGGTGGTCTGCAATAACGTCTACCATGTCTTTATTAGTCACGGGCATGCCTCCGAGCTTATTTCTCTAATCGACACTTGGGCCATGTCTACTCTTGCAATAACAGGTCGCGAGCGCATTGCTGATTTCAAATAGGTCGTTGTTGATACAGGCGCGCCGTCAGAGTCAAACCCGATACAATGCGCCCCAGTATTGCTCACCGCAACAACCAACCAAAAATCTGTTCCCGGCGTTTTCTTTCCGCCCATTGCCGGGTATACGTTCCCCGGTAGCACTTCTGATTCTGTTGTAATTTTATTGAGTAACGTAGTATCAAGCCTCATAAGATTTCTTTCTCAGTCACGGCGTGCTTCCGATTCTTTGTATGTCTTCATATGTCTTCATGTGTCTTCATACCAAGTGCTTAAAATATTGATTCACAAGTGCGTTGTGGATCAGTCTAAGGGCGTTGTCGATCATCTCGTCATAAATGCCCGGTTCGGTGTCCTTAATGGCTTGCAGCACAATCTGAGCCTCCCCCATGGCGCGGACATCTTCGTCGCCTGTCTCGTAGTACCACTGAAGTTCTCTATTACACGCCTCTCTTATCTGCTCTTCAATCAAGTACACAAAGTGCTCGATGTCTCCATGTAACTGCAAGCCGTTCTCTTCTATGATTTTTACTATCTCACGCATTTCCATTTGTTCTTTCTCCCCTGCTGGTCGGTCCACCGGCGGTCTTGTACGAGTAGCCATGGACGGCGAGCCAGAAGCTGCCGCCCACTCTCTTGATGCCAAGCCGTCTTGCTGCTTCACGGTGGGACAGTCCGTCGATCCAAACAAGGTGACGGAGAGTCTTCACCTGTTCATCGGTCAATGTTCGGTTCACCGGATTCATGTCACACCCAGATAAGCGTTGGGTCGGCTTCCAACAGGCGGAGCACCGCCCACCACAGGAACTCGGCAAGCTCAGCCATGTTCCACCTCCATCAGACGGCGGAATTCATTCTGGAATTCCCCGCACGCACGATAGACCTCGCGCAGGTGGCTCTCAGGCAGGCGGGTGTAGTAATCTCCTGATGAGATTTTCTCCATTTCCCAAGCAGTCTCGCGGAGGAGGAGTGCAATGGCAGTGAGTCTGTCAATCATCTTTCTTCCTTTCTTTCTGTGTGTCGTCCGGTCACAGTGACCGGAAGCGCAGTGTCTCTCCGCGCCCCGGACTGTGTCAAGTACTTTTTCAGCGTCCTCTCATCGCCTTGCCCATGCCACGGCGAGCGGCAGGCTTGGCGACGGGCGTCTTCCTCGGCGCCCT
>Ga0222714_10001039_pt1:20000-31563 | contig 31563 bp, 32 predicted proteins | sample C33_3DmetaG_FD_165048 | JGI IMG/M metagenome (GOLD analysis project Ga0222714, IMG submission 165048) | Estuarine water microbial communities from San Francisco Bay, California, United States - C33_3D | ecosystem: Environmental > Aquatic > Marine > Unclassified | place: USA... | reverse complement strand
ATCAGCCATACATTTTGTTAAAGCCGCAGTTAAGGTAGTTTTACCATGGTCGACGTGACCGATAGTACCCACATTTACGTGAGGCTTATTACGTTCAAATTTTGCTTTTGCCATTTTATTGACTCCTAATTTAATTACCAGGTTTCCCTGGAGCCCACAACCGGATTTGAACCGGTGACCTCTTCCTTACCAAGGAAGTGCTCTACCCCTGAGCTATGTGGGCTTAACTTAGCTCAGAGAGCTCATTTTGGAGCGGGTGAGCGGATTCGAACCGCCGTCATCAGCTTGGAAGGCTGAGGTTCTACCATTGAACTACACCCGCCTAACTGCCATCTATTACCCCCACCACGCTTCATATGGTGGAGGGGGTAGGATTCGAACCTACGAAGGCAAAGCCAGCAGATTTACAGTCTGCCCCCGTTGACCGCTTGGGTACCCCTCCTACAAATAAAGAGTGCTATTTTCTGTCTTAAGTTAGGAACTGTCAATATAATTGCAGAAAAAACCTTAATTAATTCAGTTTGATAGCCAAGAAATGGAATAATTAGATCTAATTATCTAATTTTTCGCTTAAAAACGATCCTTTTCAGCCCTGACTCGCGCAAAAATTGCTTCTGGGCTAGCCCCTTCAATCCCCAAGTTTTGGGCAATATTTTTGAAATTTCTTCCTAAAAATGGATTTAACTCCAACTCAACTTTTATAGTTGAAGGCAATGTTGGCATATTTTGCTTTCGTAAATTAATTATTTTTTGTTGCATTTTTTTTAACTTCTCATTATCAGGATCAATGTAACAGGCAAATTTTGCATTTGATTCTGTGTACTCGTGAGCACAGAAAATGATCGTCTCTGGATCAAGCTTTTTGAATAAATTTAATGAGTCCCACATTTGATTCATCGTTCCTTCAAAAACCCTTCCGCAGCCTAGACTAAAAAGAGTATCACCAACAAATATAACTTTAGCCTCTGGAAAATGGTAAATAATGTGGCCAAGGGTATGCCCTGGGGTATGAAATATCTTAATTTTAGATCCCAAGAGATTTAACTCCTCTAGGTCCTCCAGCAGCACATCAATTTCTGGAATGCGTTCTTTATCATGAATAAATCCATAGACTGTTGCATTAAAAAAATTTTTAACCCTTTCATTGCCCCCGGCATGATCAAAATGGTGGTGAGTATTTAGTATATGAGTAACTTGCCAATTCATTTTGTTGCATTGCGCAATGATTTCATCTGCATCGGGAGTGTCAATACAAGCGGTATGACCGCTAGATTCATGATGCACGAGATAGCCATAGTTGTCATTTAGGCAAGGGAACATTAAAACTTTTATTCCTGCGTTTAATTCAAATAAATAATTTTCTTTTGCAAGCATGTCTTTTATATATCCGTTAGAATAACTCATAAAATATAACGACATGCGTCATGATACAAATTACTCTTAAAGATGGTGCCATTAAGGAGTTTGAAAAGCCAATCACAGGAAATGACTTAGCGGCAAAAATTGGTAAAAAATTATCTCAGGATGCCGTAGCCATAAAAATTGATGGCCAACTGAGAGATCTCTCAGAAATGCTCTCCCATAATTGTCAGGTAGAGATTATTACAAGACAGAGCGATGAGGGGCTAGAAATTTTAAGGCACGACGCAGCTCATGTAATGGCAGAAGCAGTTAAGGAGCTCTTTCCTGATACACAAGTAACGATTGGTCCGGCGATTGAGAACGGATTCTATTACGACTTTAGCCCAAAATTTCCTTTTTCAGAGGAAGATCTAAATAAAATCGAATCTCGAATGAGAGAAATCGTTGACCGCGATGAATTGATTGAAAGAGAAGAATGGAATCGCGAAGATGCAATCAAATTTTTTAAGGAATCCGGTGAGGCCTATAAGGCAGAAATTATCGAGTCCATCGACGAAAATGAAATTTTATCTGTATACCGACAAGGAGGCTTTATCGATTTATGTCGAGGCCCCCACCTTCCCTCCACAGGCAAGCTCGGAAAGTCATTTAAGTTGATGAAGATCGCAGGAGCTTATTGGCGCGGAAGCTCTGAAAATGAAATGCTCCAGAGAATATACGGAACTGTTTGGGATGATGACAAAAAACTCAAAGCCTATCTTGATAGGCTTGTAGAAGCAGAAAAAAGGGATCACAGAAAGCTTGGAAAAATATTAGACTTATTCCACTTTCAAGAGGAAGCCATTGGATCTGTTTTTTGGCATGAAAAAGGCTGGAGATTATTTACTAAACTTCAAAATTATATGAGAAAAAAACAGATTGAGGCCGGCTATCAAGAGGTCAATACACCTGAGCTTATGGATAGAAAGCTTTGGGAGCAGTCTGGGCATTGGGAGGCATTTTCAGAAAACATGTTTACCTCTGAGACCGAAGATGGCCGTGTCCACGCTATAAAACCTATGAATTGTCCTGGCCACACTCAAATTTTTAAGCGGGAATTAAGGAGTTACAGAGATCTTCCCTACCGCATATCTGAGTTTGGTAAGGTTCATCGCTACGAACCCTCCGGTGCGCTCCATGGACTCATGCGAGTTAGAGCTTTTACTCAAGATGATGCCCATATTTTTTGTACACTCGATCAGGTATCACAAGAAACTAAAACAATTTGTGATTTATTGCTCAATATATACTCCGCTCTTGGCTTTAATAATGTCTCCATAAAGTTTGCTGATCGTCCTGAAAAGCGAGTAGGCTCAGATGAAATCTGGGATCAAGCAGAACAAGCCCTAAAGCTTGCATCAGAAAAATGTAATTTAGAAGTCATTCATAATCCAGGAGAGGGAGCCTTTTATGGGCCTAAGCTTGAGTTTGTACTAACTGATGCGATTGGAAGAGATTGGCAATGTGGAACTATTCAAGTGGACTTAAACTTACCCAATCGTCTCGGCGCGAATTATATTGATGAAAAGGGCGAAAAAAATGTTCCTGTATTAATCCATAGAGCAATATTTGGATCTCTCGAGAGATTTATTGGTATTTTAATAGAGCACTACGAAGGCAAATTTCCACTCTGGCTTTCGCCAGAGCATATCGTCGTAGCTCCGATAACTTCCTCTCAAAATGATTACGCGAAAGAAATAAATCAAGCTTTTATAGACAATAATGTGCACTCATCCGTGGATGATAGAAATGAAAAAATTAACTATAAAATAAGAGAACACAGCCTCTTAAAGGTTCCAATCATTGGCATCGTTGGAGAGAAGGAACAAATAAATAACACAATTACTCTAAGGCGACTTGGAAGTCAGGAGCAATTAACAATATCTGTTAAGGACGCCGTTCAGCAAATAAAAAAAGAAATTATACCCCCAAATTAATTCCTAAATTTTTCCAATCCATCAAAGTCAAAAAGAGTATTATCTGAAAGTTGCGAGAGATCAATGTTCATCATCGATCTAAATATCTTTTGCTCAACATCAGGGTTATTTTTCTTCCACTCAGCAATCATTTTCTTAATTTCAACTCTTTTGAGCTGCTCCTGTGAGCCGCAAAGATTACAAGGAATAATAGGGAAATTTCTATAATTTGCATATCTTGAAATATCTTCTTCTGAACAATAATAAAGGGGTCGTATCAGAATATTTTCTTTATTATCACTTAATAACTTAGGGGGCATAGACTTTAGCCTGCCACCATAGAACAAATTTAAAAAAAGTGTTTCTATGGCATCATCTCTATGATGCCCGAGGGCTATTTTAGTAGCTTTTAAATCCTTTGCTAATTTATAAATAATCCCTCTTCTCAGTCTTGAGCATAATCCGCACATTGTCTTACCCTCAGGTATCACTCGCTTAACTACGCTGTAAGTATCCTGTCTTTCAATATGATATCTAATGTCAAGGTGCTCAAAAAAGTCTTGCATAATCTCGCAAGGATATCCTGGATGACCCTGATCAAGGTGCATACCGATGAGTTCAAATTTCACTGGGGCATAGGTTTGTAAATGCAGTAAAAGATCAAGCATAGTAAAGGAATCTTTTCCTCCTGAAAGACAAACTAATATAGTGTCGCCATCCTTGATCATCCCAAAATCTGAAATTGCCTTACCTAATGATGTCATGAGCTTTGAGCGAAGCTTTTCACTTGTATTAGATGGAAGTGGATTAATCATATCTTTTATGCATTATGTGCAGTTCTGATAGTATATAGATAATAATTTTGAAAATAATGTTACAAGAAATAAATAACTTTTATATCTTTTTAGATTCCTCGCTACCTCCCATGATTATGGTGTTACTATTCTTCTTCGTGGTATTTATAGTCTCCTTGATAGTCTATGTGATTATCAAGCGATGGCTGATTGCACTTATCCATAAAATGCTAAAGCATAGCGATCAAACTTGGGATGATGCGATTATAGAAACTGGCCTTCTTAAATCGTTTGCAAAATTAGCTCCTCCCTTAGTGCTTTTTTATTCTATTTCCTATATTCCATATTTAAGTGATGAAGCTGGTCAACTTATAGGAAATATTTTTTTATCTATCTTTGTTATATATCTCGGTCTTGCCATTTCAAATTTTTTAAATACCTTTCATGTTGCTTATAACCAATATCCAATCGCCAAAGATAGGCCCATCAAAAGTTTTATCCAGATCATAAAGCTTGCCCTCTTTTTGATAGTCATAATTATCTTAATCAGTCTAATCATCAATAAAAGTCCTGTTCTGTTATTAAGCGGCCTAGGTGCATTAACTGCGGTTATTCTGCTTATATTTAGAGATACACTTTTATCTCTTGTTGCAAGTATTCAAATCACAAGTCTTGGTCTAGTAAAGGTTGGAGATTGGATTGAAATGCCAAGCTGCAATGCAGACGGTGATGTAATTGATGTTCAGCTTCATACGGTTAAGGTACAAAATTGGGATAAAACCATCTCTACAATTCCTACCCATAAACTCATTTCTGATTCTTTCAAAAACTGGCGCGGCATGAGTGATTCGGGTACGCGACGTATCAAAAGAAGCATCCTTATAGATCTAAACTCCATTAAATTTTTAGAGAATCAAGAATTAGAAAAATATCGTACCTTTGCGCTGTTAACCGAATACATAAACTCTAAAGAGCGAGAGCTTAAAGCTTTTAATGAAAAGGTTGGTTCTACTTCAAATGTTAACTTAAGAAGACTTACCAATATTGGAACTTTCCGCGCTTATGTTTTTAATTATTTAAAAAATCATAATGATATTAGTCAAGATTCAACGCTGCTGGTAAGACAATTAAAGCCAGAGGGTAAAGGATTGCCCATTGAGATTTACGTCTTTACTAGTACGACAAACTGGACTGAATATGAGAATATTCAATCAGATATATTTGATCATTTATTGGCAACCGCTAGGTATTTTGATCTTGTTTTATTTCAAGAGCCTACTGGCAAAGATTTTCAAAAACTACAAGGCAACTAGAGCTCTTAAGTCCTCGATCACTTCTTGGGTATGAGTGGATGGATTGACAGACTCATAATGCTTCGCAACATTACCCTCGGGATCAATTATAAAGCTTTGTCTTGAAGCAAAAACCAGCCCCATAACATCATAGGCTCGAGCAACAATTTTTTCAGCGTCTGATAGCAACGGAAAAGGCAGATGATATTTTTCAGCAAATTCGCTCTGCGAGGCTACGTTGTCTGTACTGACTCCTAAAATCTGCGCATCAAACTCATCAAAAGCAAAGATATTATCTCTAAACTCACAAGCTTCTGTCGTGCATCCAGGAGTATCCGCCTTAGGATAGAAATATAAAACTACCCAGCGTCCCTTATAATCCTCAAGTGTATGCCATTGAAAATTTTGATCCTGAAGCCTAAAGTAAGGGGCTTCATCACCAATCTGAGGGGCGGCCTTAGCATTTGGCATTAAAACAAAAACTACTACAGCAGCTAACATGCTAAAGAAAAATATTTTAAAACTCATAGTTACTCCTATATTAAGCTGTCAATATAGCTCGCCATCTGGGCTCTTTGTTGATCGTCTGGCATATCACCAATCGCAGCCCCTGCATTTTCCAGCATATGATCAGGATTACTGGTTTCGGTAAGTACCGATGTAATCATGGGGTTTGCTAGTATGTATTTCAAGGAAAATTCTGCCCATGTATGACAGCCAAAAGCTTGAGCCCAATCTGGAAGGTCAGTATCTGCTAGTGCACTAAAATAATAACCATTCATAAAGGGCCTATTTACTATAATAGATATTCCTTTGTCATAAGCCAAAGGAATAATCTCGTTTTCAGCCATTCTCTCAGAAATTGAGTAGTTAACCTGAATAAAATCTGGTTGATGGCTATCTAAGAATCGAATCAGATCCTCATATAGCTCATATTGTGAAACTGTAACACCAATGTATCTTGCCCTTCCCTGTTCCTTAAGATCTATTAGAGTAGGCCAATGAGTATATAGGTCAGTTAAGGAGAAAATTTGTGCAAGGTCAATTTGATCTCGCTGATAAAGTCTCATGGTCTCGTCAAATTGAACAATGCCATTTTCTCTGCCCATACGATCAATTTTGGTAGTAATAAAAAGATTGGTATTAAAATCGGGTCTCGCAATCACCTCACCAAATACACCGTCGTTATGAGGATTTCTTGGCCACGTGTCAATTAACTTACCACCTAATGACTGAAGCGCAGACAATACCTCAACCATTCTCTCGGCTCCAAGCTCATTAATTAGTGAGACAAGCTTGCTTGACCCAAAACCAACTATAGGCAGTAGTTCTCCAGAGCTGTGAATGGGTCTAGCGGGCATCATGGACACTTGGGCTTCAAGTGAGGTTAAAAAAGGGATAGAAGCCAGTGTAGCTAAACTTTTATTATTAAATTCTCTTCTATTCATAATTTTTTAAAATCCTTTATGGTGCCGGCAGAGAGGATCGAACTCCCGACCTGATGATTACAAATCAACTGCTCTACCAGCTGAGCTATGCCGGCACAACCCTATTATATCTAGTTTAATCCGCTATCTGCAATTAATGACAGGCCATCAAAAATAAGATTTGGAACATAGTTGTATTGTTTTCCAAAGGCTACTAGTAATGAGGGATCTACTTTGCCTGATAAATAAATTTCTACCTCAGGATGGCTCTCTCTAATGGCATTGGTTGCATAGTTAATGCTAGGCAAGATCATTTGCGAGGGTAAGTAGTTAAGAGCATCCTTAGTACTTTTTGATAAATTTAATCCTGAATAAAATTTATATTCCAGGTTTTCTATTTTGTTGATTTGAGTATTACGAAAAATGGCATCTCTCAATAAAAATTCCCCAGGAAAAATCATTCCTCCAGCATGCTTACCATCACCATCAACAAAATCAAGCGTAATGGTCGTTCCAAAATCTATAACAATAAAAGAACTCTTTCGTCTTTGCCAGCAGGCTAGCATAAGGACCCACCTATCAGTGCCAATGCTTTTTTGATAATCAGAGTCAATTGTTAGGCCAAGGTAAGATGATTGTGCTTTAATAATCTTATAGCTTATTCCTTGATTGCTTAAAAACTCAATAATCTGATCTTGTATGTATCTGGGTCCAACAGAACAGATAAAGACACATACAATGTCTCTTGAAATAATTTGATCTAAATTATTTAAAAAATCTTTGTAGAGGCAACTCTTCACCTTGTCACCAGTTCCTGTCTGATACTTGATTGATGAGTTACCAATATCTATAAGTAAGTTCATAGAGGTATTATATCAACGGACCCTGAGCTAAACTTTTTTTCTACGCCCTCTGAAAATAATATAAGTTCTCCCTCTTCGTTAACGCCAACAGCCTTGCCATACATTTTTTTTGATCCGTTAGTAATCTGTATAGTTTTGTTTCTTAAAAAATCATATCTATTAAAGTATTCGCATAGGCTAGCAAATCTCGCGCATTCATTCTTGCTATTTACCGCAATGATCTCTTTGGTTAAATCAGATATTATTTTTTCAGACGAGAAACCTCCGACAAAAAGCTCATTAATACCTGCGACCTTTGCTTGGCCTAATTTGAATGGATGCTTATTGATACCGATACCTATTACACAATTATTTGCATCTTCGTAAAAAGTATTCTCTACAAGGATTCCACAAAGCTTTCTTTCGCCAAAATAAATATCATTTGGCCATTTTAGATAAATATTGCTTGCCCCCATGGAAGTTAAATATTTATGAACGATCACTCCAATGTTTAAACTTAAGTTTCTTTGAAAGTATTCTTTATCAATTGCTTTAAGACCAACTGAAAAAAGTAAACTTGAGCCTGGATTAGCAATCCAATATTTCCCTCTTTGGCCTTTTCCTTTTGTTTGGAAGTCGGAAGACACAAGTACATTTGATTCAGAATAAGTGAGTAATCTGGCTGCAACCGCATTGGTTGACTCGGAGACGATGTAATGGGCATATACTAAATTTTTATTTTGTTGATTGAATGAATTAATTTCTTCATTTATTTTGCTTGCGTTGAGCAACTTAAGTGGAGATACGCAAGATATAGCTCTTTCATTTTCTTTTAAAAAATTATCAAGCTTTAAAAAGTTTTCGATAATTTGGCTAACTTCAATTGGTGTAACACCAAGCTCTTTCGTTAATGAGGCTGGTGAAATTTTATTTGATAAAGATAGTAAGTGTAGAAAACCTGCCAGCTGATGATGAGGAATTTGGTCTAGAGACACTATAGAAATTTACCTTCTGTGCCATCTCTAATTCTTTGAAAATTACTTCTATGCATATAAGCAATCAGAATGCTTACAACTAAATACCAAGCTATTTCAAAATAAGTTTGTACAAAATAGGGCGAGATAAGTGTGCATATGAATGGAGCAGATGCTGACGCGATACTCACATATTTTGAGACCAAAAGTACAAGAATCCAAAAAATTAATACCAGTACTGCCAGTTTCCAGTTTAAAGCCATTACCAATCCAAGAGCAGTAGCGACGCCTTTGCCCCCTTTGTAATTATGCCAAATTGGAAAGAGGTGACCTAAGAATGCAGCCATACCGCACAATAACATCGCAAAATAATATTCTTTATAAGGAAAGATTGAAAGATCAAGAGCGGCAATATATTTAATTGCTATGAAACCCTTGGCTACATCGATCAAAAGAACCGCTACTCCATAAATTTTTCCATAAACTCGGTATGCATTTGTTGCACCAGCATTGCCACTGCCTAATGTACGTATGTCTTGCTTTTTAAAAATCCTTCCTAAAATTAGACTCCCAACACATGAGCCAATAAGATAGCTGAGTGCAACTTTGAAGCCCAGATCAAGCATTAGGAATCATAAAGCTTTTTAATTGAAGGCTCATTAGATAAACGAGACTCCCAGTTCATTATACTTTTTAAGTGACTAAAGTCTCTCTTTAGAACTCTTTTTGCAAATTGAAGATATATATATAAAGTTATGTCAGCATAAGAAAACTTGTCCTTAGCTAGGTATAAAGAATTTTTCATATCGTTTTCTATTAGCTCAAGATTATTATCGATTCGGTGATTGCCTCTTTCTATTAGTGCAGGAATTTGTTCATAGGCTTTTGAGCCTGGCAGACCTCTGTTTTTATACCTTTCAAGACTATTTCGAAAAACTTCTTGCACACCGATATAAAAATCCTCGAGAGCAATGCATTTTTGAAGAATAAATGCTTTTTCTTGTTGATCGCTTCCAAATAAGCTTTTTTCTCCATATCCTGAATCAAGAAATATGCTTATTGCCAAGCTTTCCAAGAGTATTTGACCATCATCTAACAACAAAGCAGGAACAGTACCCCTTGGATTGATAGCTAAATATTTGGGTGTCAGATTCTCTTGTTCTAAGAGATTGATATCAATGATTTCTATATCTATTTTGTGATGGATAATCACTGCCCTAACTTTCATTGGATTAGGGGCAGTTTTAAAATTATAAAATTTCATTATTCGCCCTTTGTATAGTTAATATTTAGAAGATCAAGCTTGTGATAAAGTTCCTTTGAGTCAAATAGGATTTTTAATTCCTGATAACCACCGATATGTTCTTTACCAATAAATATTTGTGGAAAGGTCCTAAAATTATATGCAATGATCAATTCGTTTCTAATCACTTCAAAATTTTCAATATGATCTGGCTCATCAATTTTTATCTCTTTAAAAGGAATTGATAATTTAGTGAGAAGATTTTTTGCTGCCATGCAGTACGGGCAAAAATTTATTGAAATAAAGCTCACCTCTCCACCATGTTGCAGAAGAAAATTTTCAATAAATTGTTGCGATTTTTCTTGGGATTTCATAATTAGAATGCCTGGCGGTGACCTACTCTCACATGGGGAAGCCCCACACTACCATCGGCGATGAACGTTTTCACTTCCGAGTTCGGAATGGGATCGGGTGGTACCCGTTCTCTATGGCCGCCAGGCAAATTAGTTTTGGAACGATCCATCCGATTAGTCAAACTTCTTTGAATTATATAGTCAAGCCTCACGGACAATTAGTACTGGTTAGCTTCACTCATTGCTGAGCTTCTACATCCAGCCTATCAACCTTGTAGTCTTCAAGGGTCCTTTAGGGGGATAAACTCCCCAGGGAAACCTAATCTTGGGAGGGGCTTCCCGCTTAGATGCTTTCAGCGGTTATCCCTTCCATACATAGCTACCCGGCAATGCCACTGGCGTGACAACCGGAACACCAGAGGTATGTCCACTCCGGTCCTCTCGTACTAGGAGCAGCTTCCCTCAAGTTTCCAACGCCCACGGCAGATAGGGACCGAACTGTCTCACGACGTTCTAAACCCAGCTCGCGTACCACTTTAAATGGCGAACAGCCATACCCTTGGGACCTGCTACAGCCCCAGGATGTGATGAGCCGACATCGAGGTGCCAAACTCCTCCGTCGATGTGGACTCTTGGGAGGAATCAGCCTGTTATCCCCGGCGTACCTTTTATCCGTTGAGCGATGGCCCTTCCATACAGAACCACCGGATCACTAAGACCGACTTTCGTCCCTGCTCGACTTGTCTGTCTCGCAGTCAAGCACTCTTATGCCTTTGCACGCAATGCGCGATGACCGACCGCGCTGAGAGTACCTTTGCACTCCTCCGTTACTCTTTGGGAGGAGACCGCCCCAGTCAAACTACCCACCATACACTGTCCCTGATCCGGATTACGGACCTAGGTTAGAACTTCAAACATACCAGGGTGGTATTTCAAGGTTGGCTCCATGCAAACTAGCGTTCACACTTCAAAGCCTCCCACCTATCCTACACAAATATGGTCAAAATTCAGTGTAAAGTTATAGTAAAGGTGCACGGGGTCTTTCCGTCTAGCCGCGGGTACACTGCATCTTCACAGCAATTTCAATTTCACTGAGTCTCGGGTGGAGACAGTGTGGCCATCGTTACGCCATTCGTGCAGGTCGGAACTTACCCGACAAGGAATTTCGCTACCTTAGGACCGTTATAGTTACGGCCGCCGTTTACCGGGGCTTCGATCAAGAGCTTCGCCCAAGGGCTAACCCCATCAATTAACCTTCCGGCACCGGGCAGGCGTCACACCCTATACGTCCTCTTAAGAGTTTGCAGAGTGCTGTGTTTTT
>Ga0222714_10001039_pt1:0-15000 | contig 31563 bp, 32 predicted proteins | sample C33_3DmetaG_FD_165048 | JGI IMG/M metagenome (GOLD analysis project Ga0222714, IMG submission 165048) | Estuarine water microbial communities from San Francisco Bay, California, United States - C33_3D | ecosystem: Environmental > Aquatic > Marine > Unclassified | place: USA: California... | reverse complement strand
TCATGACCAAGGTCCTGAAATTGTCTTAACTTCTGAATGAGCACGGTATGGCCTAAATGAAGGTCTGGAGCAGTGGGATCAAAACCCGCTTTTACTCTGAGTGGTCTACCCAACTTTAATTTCTGGGCAAGACCGTCCTCAGGTAATATCTCCTCAACGCCTCTTTTTAGTTCTTCTAACTGGTTCATAATTAAATATCTAAGAATACAGAATATTATAAGTCTTCAGTATGCATAAGCCTATAATGAAAGATATGGAAAATAAACTCTTCATTGGAATCATGTCAGGCACGAGTCTTGATGGTATCGACTGTGCACTGGTTCGCTTTGAAAAAAGTGAGATTAAGATTATTGATAAAAAATTTTTTCCTTATGAGAAAAATTTACGTCATGAACTCACTGAACTAACTCAAAATAATCGTTTTTTCCTTTCACATTTGGTTAGGCTAAGCAATGAAGTGGGAACTGCTTACGGGAATGCAATCAATAAAATTATTATTGAAAATGAAATAAGCAAGAAACAAATTGGGGCTGCTGGCATCTCAGGTCAAACCTTACTCCACCAACCCACTATCGATAGGCCATATACATTTCAAATTGGAAATATATCAAAAGTACATTCATTGACCTCAATAAACCTGGCCTATGATTTTAGAGTCACTGATATTAATAATGGCGGTCAAGGAGCGCCATTATTACCTGCTTTTTTTGATCAGTTAAAAAACAAAAATTTTATTTATCTAAATATTGGGGGAATTGCCAATATTTCTTTTAAACTGAATAAAAATTATATTGGCTACGACTGTGGGCCGGGCAATACATTAATTGATCTTTGTGCTCAAAAATTTTTAAATCTTCCTTATGATCCAGATGGAGCACATTCAAAACAAGGAGAAGTTGACAAAGTTATATTAGATAAAATGCTAGATGATGCATACTTTAAGTTACCTTTTCCTAAGTCGACAGGAACAGACTATTTTAATCAGAACTGGATTTTGAAATTTTTTCAAAAAGAACTGTCTAAATTAGATGTTTTGGCGACCGTTACTGAGCTGACTGCTCAAAGTATTGCCCGCGAGATCAATGCTATTAATTCGAATAATGAAAAGGTTATTGTTTATGGTGGGGGCTCGCATAATACATTTTTGATCAACCGTATTATGGAAAATTTAAGAAATTATGATGTTGTCAGTTCAGAGCTCATAGGCATAGACCCAGACTATGTAGAGGCTATTGCATTTGCATGGCTTGCTAAAGAGCGCTTTCAAAATAAGACTATCGATCTTACTCAGATTACAGGGTCAAGAAACATAAAAATGCTTGGAGAATGCTACTTATAATTTAAGCTGCAAACGAGGACCCACAACCGCACGTCGTCGAGGCATTAGGATTTCTGATAACAAATTGTGCACCAGAAAGGTCTTCTTTAAAGTCAATTTCAGCTCCCTTCAAATATTGAACGCTCATAGGATCGACCAATAAAGAAACTCCATCAGTAATAATTTCTGAATCTCCATCTTGGGCTGATTCGTCAAATGTAAAGCCATACTGGAAACCTGAACATCCTCCGCCTTGAATGTATACTCTTAATTTAAGGTCGGTATTACCTTCTTTATCGATAAGTTCTCTGACCTTGCCAGCTGCAGAGCTTGTAAAATTTATCACGGGTTGCATGTTGATAATTAATAGTCTCCAGCTGATTCAAGATTTTCATAGGTATCGGTACTATCGTCTTCATCAGAATCATAAGATTCTCCATGATGATCGCCGGCAGAACGAATTAAGTTTCCAGTTACTTCTGCACCTAATGCAAGTTGAATGTTGTTATATTCAATATTACCTAATACTCTTGCAGATGAACCACATTCAATAATATTTTTTGCAACTATGTTTCCTTTTACAACACCATTGATAATAACTTTCGAACCAATGATATTACCCTCTACATACCCCTGCTCAGAGATTCTTATGCTGTTGTCACCCTTCATATTTTTTAAGTCCCCGACCAAGGAGCCTTCAATTGTGATTTCTGAATCAGTCTCAATATCTCCAAAAATCTTAGTCGTCTGGCTTATAACTGTGCCTGTTCCTGGTTTCATCGGCTTAACCTGTATTTCAACTGTCTCTTTTTTTCCGAACATAATTAATTAAATAATGCTAAATATATCAATAATCTATAACTTATCCTAGATATTAGTGAGAAGAAATACGATTTAGATGCTTCAATGCATGCTTATATACATTCTGCTTAAAGCTAATGACACGATTTGCTGGTTCCCAATAATCTATCCATTCATATCGATCAAATTCAGGTAAATCTGCAGTCGCTAAATCTGGGGTTGCTTTTTGATTTGAAAGTTCCAATAAATACCATTTCTGCTTTTGACCCAGACAAAGAGGCTTTTTTCTGTAGTTAATAAAATCTTTTGGTAATTTGTAAAAAAATAATCGTGAAGATGAAGCTATTATTTTTACGTCATCTTTTGTCAGGCCAATCTCTTCATAGAGCTCCCTATACATGGCTTCCTTGTAGGTCTCACCCGAATAGACCCCGCCCTGAGGGAATTGCCAACCCTGATCATTAATACGACGACCTACCAGCACCTTAAGCTCATTATTTCTCAAAACAATGCAGACATTCTTTCTAAACCCTTGTCTATCGATACAGTCTTTCATTTTCTTTTCAGTTCCTCGGCTTCTTTCCTGGCGTTAAGCATTAGATTGATAAATTGAGACTCCATCCCCTTTGAAATAATCTCTCTGATATCCTCTAAGGTTTTTATAAAATTATTTAAGGGTTCTGAACCATAATTATTTAATTTTTGAATTTCATAATAAAGCTTGGGGCTCTCCGATATAACTTTTGTTGCGACTTCTAGTTGAGCATCAAATGTAGTTGAAGAAATATTATTGAGTCTTGGGAGATTTTCATTGCTTCTAACTAAGGTTTCTAAAAAGGCAATATTGATAATGTGTGAAAGACCTAAAATATATCCCATTAATTTGTCATGCTCATCTAGACTAAGGTGAACTGTATTGACCATCGTTGAGGCAAACAATTCCTTGGCACAATTTGCAGCATCAGAATTGCCAACATCAATTATCACGATATGTTTCTGGGACAACAACTTTGTGTCTGGTCCAAACATTGGGTGGACTGAGGCAACTTTATAACCCTTTTTAGCCAGAAAAGTTAGTGATTCTTTAATTGGGCTTTTTAAAGAGGCAATGTCAATAATAAGAGCATCAGTTGTTGCATAACTAATTTTTTCAATAACAGTTTTTGTTGAAGACATTGGAGTGCAAATACATATGAGATGAAAATTTAAATCACTTTGATCAAGTTCTACAAACTTATCGCCCTCAGTCTGATTGCTATCCGAAATAAAAACTTTGTATCCCTGAGAAGACAGAAAATCATCCATCCATTGGCCCATCTTACCAAGCCCCCCAATAACCAATGCAGTCTTCCCTCTTCCAGCATCAACACTGTTAAGCTTAATTTTTTCTTGCTTGCTAAGAGAGCTTTCTATGAGCAAATACATTACTTTTTCAATCATATCAGGATTGATTTTCGTGCTCTTTGCAGATTCTCTCGCCCTTTCTATTACGCTTTTCTCACGACTAAAGTCACGAATAGGTAAGCCCTTGGAAAGCTTATAATTTACAACCTCCTCAACTATTTTTTCTCTTTCAGCAATCAGCGAAATTAATTCATCATCCAGTTCAGAGATTCTTATTCTTATTTTTTCTAGGTCCATAAATGACATTTAAAGGGAATAAAGATAGGAATTCAATAACTTAATAGTTATGTGTAATAATTATCTCAAACATCATGTTAATTAATGCTCAATCTAACCCTTTAATTATTATTAAAGCTTGGCTTTTAGACGCTGCTAAAACTAGCGATATGCGTTATCCAAATGCATTTTGTTTATCCACATCAGCGGATTCTCTTCCCGACTCAAGAATTGTACTTTATAAATTATTCAATGATGAGCATGGATATCTATCCTTTTTCACAAATTATGAATCTAAGAAGGGTTTAGATTTAGAGACGAATAATGCAGCTGCAGCTGTTTTTTACTGGGATAAATTAGGTCGTCAACTAAGATTAAAAGGAAAATGTGTTAAATCGCCGGTATCTGAAAGTGACGATTACTTTGCCTCTAGACCCATCTTAAACCAATTGAATGCAAAATTAAGCCAGCAGAGCCAGCCCATTGAATCACTCAATATCTTAAATGATAAATTAATTGCCGAACAAGATACAATCCAAAAAAACAACGTGTCTTGTATTGATAGGCCTAACCACTGGGGCGGATTTAGGTTATACTTTTCATCAGTTGAATTTTGGGAAGCGGGCGAAGGACGCTTCCATCAAAGATACTTATTCCAAAGAACCCTAAGTTTTGATTCTAAAGATAATTTAGAGGCAACAAATTGGAAATTTTGTATACTGCAACCTTAAAAAAATGGCTAGATTAACTAAAATATATACAAGAACTGGCGATGCGGGGTTCACCTCACTTGGTAATGGAGAACGGGTCTCCAAAATTGATCCTAGAATCAATCTCTGTGGGGATCTTGACGAGTGTAATTCTTCCATTGGAATGCTAATTGAGAATGTTCAAGCAAAGGATGTTTTGACTTTTCTTTCTCAGGTACAAAATGACCTATTTGATATTGGCGCGCAAGTTACCTTTCCAGACTATCAAGCAATCAGTCAAGATAAAATTAATTATTTAGAGTCCTACTTGGATAGCTTAAATGCTGAACTCAAGCCTTTGGAGGAGTTTGTAAAGCCTCGCGGTCCAAATGGAGCCGCCTACTGTCATTTAAGCCGAAGTATCGCAAGGAGATGCGAGAGAACTGCTTGGGAATTAAAATCTACCCAAGAACTTGATAAAAATATTTTAATTTATTTAAATCGTCTTTCAGATTGTTTATTCGTTCTAGCTAGATCACTTTGTGAAAGAGATAGTGCCCCTGAAATGTGGACCAAGAATTAGATTGTCCATCCAAAAAGCGTCATTAAGCTGATTATCACTAACCACAAAAAGACACCTCTATTACATACTTGCTGTAATCGTATATGCCGTTGTATGTCTCCAGTACTCTCTTCATTATAAATAATCTCCTCAAGTAAACTGGGATCGAATTTATCAAGGAAAGAAATCTCAGATTGACTTATATTTTTTTGTATAAGGCTAAGTCCCTTATCAAAATTAGCAACTAATGATAACGAAAGTATAACCACAACTTTGACAGGAAAATTTAGATAACGAAAAAGATCAATCTGTAAATGATCAGTTTCATTTTTTATCAAAAATTGATTGGCAAGAAAATAAAAGATCGCTAAAAGTGGCCCAAATAATACAAACCAAAAAATGGGGCCAAAAAAACCAGAAATAATTTTTTTAAAATCATAACAGCCGTCACTCAGATCATCACTATCTTCTAAATTTTTTAAAAAGAAAGTAACGATATCTGGGCTAATTATTGCTAAACAGATCAGTAATGAAGATAAGAAAAAGAGTAAAGACCAATTAGCCGAAAAAAGAACTAAGAGTGCATTAGTTGTCTCTGTGCTGGATATAATTATTAGAAATAAAAAAATTGCGACAAAAGGAAAAATCAATTGAAACCAAATTTTAGATGTTGAAGAGCTATGTTTGGGTAAAATTTTTCCAAGTTTTCTTAGATACCAATCATAGACTAATGCACCTATGTATTTATTAGGTATGATCCTGCTTATATAAATTAAAATCAGCAAAGTGATAAGAATTAGTTTCATTTATATTTCTGAATAAGTTTCTTTAAATAATCCCATCTAAAGTAATTTCCTGGGTCCTTTTTTCTTTTTGGAGCAATATCTGAATGACCAATTATATCAGCCCCAGTAAGAGAGGAATAATATGTTGATAGGCAAATTATAACTTTAGCCAATGTCTCATATTGTTGATCCTCAAAAACATCAGTATCAATTCCCTCAAGCTCAATGCCAATAGAAAAATCATTACAATTTTCACGCCCAAGATAATTTGACTCTCCGGCATGCCAGGCACGCTTATCCAAGGGAACAAATTGATAAAGTGCTCCTTTTCTATCAATGAAAAGGTGACTTGAGACTCTCATATGGATGATCTCTGAAAAATAAGGATGATCTTTTTCATCGAGATTATTTTGAAAAAAATCAACCACCTCAGGACCGCCATAGATAGCAGGCGGAAGGCTTATGCAATGAATAACAATTAAATCTATTTCAGTATTTTTAGGCCTATCATCATAGTTAGGCGATGGCATAAACTGACTTGGAATAATTAATCCCTTTTCAATATCTACCTTATAATTAGTTATCATATTATGAGAATATCACGAATTTTTTTTGAGCATGAGCTATCAAATCAGTTGATTATTGCTGATAGTGACAGGGTTAACTATATTCGGAATGTACTTAGGCTTAGGGAAGACAACCAATGCATACTATTTAATGGCAAAGGTAACGAGAACCTCTATGTAATAAGCCAGATTGATAAAAAAAATTTGGCTTTAGAGAAAATAGATGAACTATTAATTAATGATTCATTAAAGTTAAAGATTAAACTGTATCCTAGCCTCATTAAAAATAAATCTATGGATTGGTTAATTCAAAAGGCCACTGAGGTTGGTGTCTACCAAATTCAACCTCTAATAACAGAGTATTCAAAATCCAATGCTGAAGGAAAAAAATATTCAAACGATAAATTATTCCATTGGGAAAAAATTATTATCAGTGCCTGCGAGCAGTCAGGAAGACATTACATTCCTAAGATATTTCCACCCATCCATGCAAAAGAAATAAACATTAATAAGGGATTGTTTCTTGATGTTTATGCAGAGAATCATCTTGATTCCGCAGAAATCCAGTGCGATGAGATCTTAAATTTAATCATTGGCCCAGAGGGAGGATTTGCCAAAGACGAGAGCGAATTATTCAAAAATTTAGGCCTTAAAGACTATCACCTATCTTTACCAATTCTTAGGTCAGAGACTGCCGCTGTGGTAGCATCATCACTATTACTCACTAGAAAACAATGACTCAAAAAATTGGCATAATTATTGATCCCCTTGATTCCCTTAATCCAGAGAAGGATTCAAGCTTAGCGATGACTTGGGAGGCAATGAACCGTGGATATGATGTCATAGCCTTTTATCCTGAAAATATTTTCCTTAAAAATGGTGTACCCTCTGCCACTGGGATGCTATTAAAGAAAGATGTAAGAAGCCTGATAAAAATTTCTGAAAGCTCCCTATGGGAGGGCTCCCTGAAAGAACTTGACTTAGTTTTTATGCGAAAAGATCCCCCATTTGATATGGAGTATATCTATTTAACCTACTTTATGGACGCTCTAGAAAATTTAGGCGTCAGATGTATTAATCCAGGAAGTTCTCTAAGAAATGTCAATGAAAAATATTACATCTCAAACTTTCCCAATTGCACACCACCTACGCTGATATCAAGCTCTGTTAAACAAATAAATAAATTTATCGCGCAATACAAAAAAGTCGTTCTTAAACCCTTAGATGGAATGGGAGGTAAATCGATTTTTATTATTAATAAAGATGACCTTAATAAGAATGTAATTCTTGAGACTCTTTTAGGTAACAAAAGAACGATCATGGCACAAAAGTATTTACCTGAGATAAAAGATGGAGATAAAAGAATCCTCATAATCAATGGAAACCCGATTGATTTTATGCTCAAGAGAATTCCTTCTAAAGATGACTTTCGTGGCAACCTTGTGCGAGGCGCTAAGGCAAAAATTGTTAAAATCGGCATTCAGGAGAGGAGACTTTGCGAAAAAATAAAGCCTCATATCTTAAAGCATCGGCTAATGTTTGTTGGCCTAGATGTGATAGGAAATTTTATTACGGAAATTAACGTCACCAGCCCAACAGGAATTCGAGAAATCGAAAAAGCAAAAAATATTAATATTACAAAAATACTTTTTGATGAAATTGAAAGCTCTTAATATTCTTAAAGTTCTGCTGCTTCCATGTATCGCTGTAATTTCCATAAGTTGTAGTAACGCTAACCCCTTTGAGCTTTATCGATTTTATGCAATGGGTACTTGGATTGAAATTACTCTTCAACCCAATGAAGAAAGCCAACTAGCCTTGAGGGAAATAGAAGATTTTTTATACCAATACGAAAAAGATTTTTACCCTTGGGCGGAAGGTGAGCTAAAAGAACTTAACACTTCAATCACTGACGCAGAGACAATTTTTATCAGTCCTCTTATGCTGGAACTAATAGAGAAATCTCAATTTATGTTCAATGCTTCAGAGGGAAGATTTGATCCCTCAATTGGACCTCTAGTTGAGTTATGGGGGTTTAATAATATGATGAATCAAATGACTATACCCGAGGATGATGATATACAGAACCTCTTAACTGAAAGATTAACCCTCAATGATATAGCAGTTAATAAAAATAATAATGCTCCCTCTGTTCGCCCTATAAAAAGTGGCACTTTATTGCTTGATTTTGGTGGTATTGCAAAGGGTCAATCTATTAATGAAATTAGAAAAATTTTATTAAATTTTAAACATGAAAATTTTGTCATTAATGCAGGGGGCGATTTACTTGTTGGAACAACTGATTCAAAGGATCTAGAGACTTACTCAATTGGTATTAGAAGTCCGAGAGAGGAATCAATTGCATTTAATCTCGAAATCTACTCCAATGAGTCAGTTTTTACTTCAGGAGACTACGAAAGGTTCTTTGAGGAAGATAATAACCGATTGCATCATTTAATTAATCCCATCAATGGATATCCATGGACAGAGACCGCAAGTGTGACAGTTATACATGATGATCCCATCATAGCTGATGCTGCAGCCACAGCCCTCTTTTTCACAACCCAAGAAAATTGGTTAGCAATTACAAAAATTCTTGATATAGCTATGGCAATGAGAATTGATACTGATGGTTCAATTGATATCACAGAAAATATGCGAGAAAGAATCTTCCCAAATATTGAATAAATCATGCCGCCTCCTTCAAATATAATAATTGCAATTGATTTTGGGCATAAAAAAATAGGTATCGCAGTTGGCAATATGATCAGCCAAACTGCAAGTCCTATTGGAAAATTCAATCATGATAGCTTTGTTAAGCAAGAATTGATAAAGCAGTTCGTAAATGATTGGAGCCCATCAAAAATAATAATTGGCTATCCAGAAAGTTCAAATGAAAATAAAATTCATCGATTAATATTAAAGTTTAAAAGCCATATTGAATCCCTGACTGCACTTCCCGTAATACTAACTGATGAGTCATTTAGCACTGAGGAAGCAAAAAGCATGTTAAATCCAAAAAAAGCGCCTATTGATGCACTTGCGGCGTGTATAATTGCAGAACAATGGATGCGCAATCAGTGAATTTTACAGCTGCTTCTTAAAATGAGTCACCTCATCAGGATCAGAGATCTAGATAAAGAATTTATAAGTACAATCATTTCTGAGGCGAGTCACTTTCTTAAAAATAATAAAATTAAAGTTGACTCCCATAAAGAACTTGAGGGCCTTACTGTAGCAAATCTTTTCTTTGAGCCAAGTACTCGAACTCGTGCTTCATTTGAATTGGCTGCAAAAAAAATGGGCGCCCATACCATCAATCTTGATATTAATACGTCCTCCAGAAAAAAAGGAGAATCGATTAAGGATACCATTCAAACGCTTGAGGCAATGAATGTAAATCTATTTGTCGTCAGAGATGCAAATCAGGGAATATGCGACGAAATAGCTACTTACTTACGAAGCGGCTTGCTAATTAATGCTGGTGAATCCACAGTCTCACACCCAACACAAGCTATTTTAGATCTCTTCACAATCCTTCAAGTTCACCAAAAATTAAATAATCTTAAAATTGCTCTCGTTGGAGATATTGCTCATTCTCGTGTTGCTGCTTCTGATATTGAGATCTTTACTATGTTTGGGGTAAAGGATATAAGACTTATTTGCCCTAAACATCTTCAACCAAAAGAAGTCTTACCTAATACAAAAGTTTTCCATAATTTAGCTGAGGGAATCAGCAAAGCTGACGTTATCATTGCTCTTAGAATTCAAAAGGAGCGGTTTATGAGCAATGAAGAAATCCCTGATGAAAAAAGTTATTTTGATCAATTTGGCATTACTGAATCAAGCCTTGCCTTGGCTAGCCCTCAGGTCATGATCATGCATCCTGGCCCTATGAATAGAGGGGTCGAAATAAGTGATTCAGTTGCAGATGGTTCACACTCACACATAGTAAGACAGGTAACATATGGTATGGCTATCAGAATGGCTATCCTAAAAAAATTATCATCATTTTTATGACAACAAAAAGAAATACTATTTATGTCGAGGAGGCTTTAGTTGAATATCAAGCGAGATTTGATAACGGTCTTTATGTGATAAGCCTTGCTGCGCCCAAAACGGCCAGTCATGCGAAGCCTGGGCAATTTATCCATCTTCAGTGCGATCAAAGCTTACCAATGAGACGACCCCTCTCCATAATGAATACAGACGGAGATTGCATATCTATTATGTATAAAGTGATCGGTTCAGGCCTTGAAAAACTTACTCAAAAAAGAAAGGGAGACACCTTAAACTTACTTGGTCCAATTGGAAATGGTTTCGAGAATATAGACGATAAATTGATTATTGGAATTGGTGGAGGGGTCGGAATACCTCCGGTTTACTTCAATTGTCTCAGTGCAAAAAATGCTGGTCTTGAAAGTGTGCTCTTTATGGGATCTGAGATAGGTTGGCCCTTTGATATCTCTATAGATCAACAAAAAATCTATCCAAGTGAACCAGAAAATATGCTCTGTGTGTCCTCACTAAAAAAACTTAACTTATCGACAAGACTTGCTAGCTTGAGCAATGAAGAGGGTATCTACCATGGGTATGTTACAGAGTTAGCTAAAGAATGGCTTAATCATGCTGATATTGATACGACACAGTGTCATATTGTTGCTTGCGGTCCAGAACCCATGCTCAAATCAGTTGCAGCATTAGCAAAAGAAATGAATCTTTCTTGTGATATTGCAATTGAAGAATTTATGGCTTGCGGCATTGGAGGATGTGCCGGATGTGCTGTGAAAGTGTACAGTGAAGATGGAAGTCATACCATGCAAAGAGTATGTGTTGATGGTCCTGTTTTTAAGGCAGAATCTATTTATCCCTAAAGAAGTGGAAGATTCTCTCCATAATATTTCTGAAAACCTTAATAGAATTCATCTTATCATCAAAGAAAATCGGCCTAACGATAGCATAAAAATAATAGCAGTTAGTAAAGGGCAATCCTTAGAGAAAATTCAACAAGCGCTTGACCTAGATATATCAAACTTCGGCGAAAACTATCTGCAAGAGGCGAAAGAAAAAATAATTAAATTTCAGGCAAAGAAAAATATTCAATGGCACTTTATAGGAAAAATACAATCAAATAAATTAAAGGAAATAGCTCAATACTTCGATTGGATTCAAAGCGTTAGTAAAATAGAGCATATTGAGAAATTAGATTATTATGCAAATAAAAATTCACGTAAATTAAACTTACTCTTACAGCTCAGTCAGTCAAAAGATAGATTAGGATTTAGCTCTGAAGAAATTTTTAATATTCTGAGATCAAATACCTATCAACATTTAGTTATTCGAGGCATGATGTTTTTACCTTCTGCAGAACTAAATCATAATCAATTAAATAATGAATTTGAAAATGCCTCGAACGTTTTTTATCAACTAAAATCAATGAATCATTTTTTTGATACACTCTCAATGGGTATGTCGGCAGATTTTGAGCTTGCAATTCGGCATGGATCAAATATGTTACGACTTGGAACAATAATCTTTGGGAATAGAAATTATGACAAATAGCCTTGTGTTTCTAATTAGAACTTTATTTGATCTTTATCTCTTTGTGCTTTTACTAAGATTTTTATTCCAGTTTTTTAGGGTTGATTTTTATAATCCATTCTCTCAATTTGTCTATAAAGCAACGGCACCGGTAACAATGTCGGTTCAGAAAATACTGCGTTTTTTGCCAATTGAAATGATTTGTTTATTAGTTCTAGTAGTCTTTCAAATGATCTACGTAACTATGATGCATAATCTTGTTCAATCGATGGGTATTAGTTTACAAGACTTAAGTATATTTGAAACCCTTAGACTTTCACTTACAAGAATATTTAGCGAGGTTATTTGGTTATACACTTTAAGTATCTTTATCCATGCGCTGCTATCTTGGTTTGGAGCGGCTTACTATTCGCCTATTGGACGATTACTCTCTGATCTAAACGAACCTATATTAAAGCCAATTAGAAAAATCTTGCCCCTCTCATCTGGATTAGATTTTTCTGCTCTTATTGCATTGATAATTCTAAATGCCATAAGAGTGGGTATAAGTTTACCCAGCTACCTGCTCTGAAGATCTCTAAACTCACTTCTGATTTTCATCAGTCTTGATCTCTCTATATACAAAAGATCTGCCAGTTTAGAAATTAGATGATCTTCAAATTTATCGACTATCCCATCTGCGATGGCAACTTCCCACATGCATCTTAAAATAGATTCTTTTTCTTCCTGATCACAATTCTCATGCAAAGTTCTTGTAAATCCTTGCAGCGAAACTGCATCCTCTATCATTCTATGAGAATCATCGATAATTTGATTAGTAGCTGAATCATCGAGGTCATAAAGACTTTTTGTAATCTCAAATATTTTTTTTTGTTCGTCCTCAGAAGCGTCATAGTCAGATTGCATGATCTCAATAAGCAAGGAAACAGCAGCACATTTGATTTGATGATCATTGTTATCAAGATCTTCAGCTTTTCTAAATTTTGAGAATACATTCTTTAACATCGAACTTGATACTACCACATGAGACTAATGCTTTTTTGTTATATATGCATAAAATAACAGAATCAAGTTATAGAAAAACCCACACTGGAAACTTGATTGCAGTTGCTTAAGATTAAATACTACTGCAGGGAGCCCTGCCTCTGCAGTTAATTCTTTTTCTTAAACTCTAAAGAGGCTGAATTGATACAGTACCTCAGTCCCGTAGGGTTGGGACCATCCTCAAATACATGTCCCAAGTGAGCGTGACAATTAGAGCATGTGACTTCAGTCCTAACTCTTCCATGGCTAGTATCCTCCTTTTCTATAACGCTTTCATGCACTAATGGCTGATAAAAACTTGGCCATCCTGAACCAGAATTATATTTAGTCTCTGATGAGAATAATGTGCTCTCACATACCACACAAAGGTAAGTCCCCTCCTCAAAATGCTTATCGTATTCACCTGAAAATGGTGCCTCAGTACCACTGTTTTGTGTAACTTCAAATTGTAGTGGGGTTAATTTATCTTTAGGCATAAGCTAGAGCCTTTCCAGTGCCTCAATTCGCTCTTCGATGGGAGGGTGTGACATAAATAGCCTCATCCAGCCTCCTTTTTTCTTTGCCGAAATACCAAAGGCATTTAAAGGCTCAGGAAGTCCTTCAGGTTCATGGGCACGTTGAAGGGCTCGAAGAGCATTTATCATCTTTGATTTACCCGCAAGTTTTGCTCCGCCCTCATCGGCTCTAAACTCTCTCTGCCTTGAAAACCACATCACTATTGTGCTAGCCAAAATTCCGAAAACGATTTGTGCCACGATACTGCTGAGATAATACCCTAAGCCGAGTCCACGCTCATTTTTAAGGATTACCCTATCTACAAAAAATCCTACTACCCTCGATAAAAAGATCACGAAGGTGTTCACGATGCCTTGGATCAGAGTAAGCGTGATCATATCTCCATTCGCAACATGGCTTACTTCATGTGCCAAAACTGCCTCTATCTCATCCTTTCCTAATCGATTTAAGAGACCTGTACTGACTGCTACAAGCGAAGCATCCCTCCTAGCGCCTGTAGCAAATGCGTTTATATCATTTGAAGGGTATATTGCTACTTCAGGCATACCAATCCCAGCCTGCTTGGATTGAGCCGCAACAGTTTCTATTAACCAATTCTCAACCTGATTGGAGGGAGAAGAAATTACTTTAGCCCCCGTCCATTGCTTCGCAGACCATTTTGACATTGCTAATGACATAAAAGATCCAATAAAGCCAATCACTGCAGAAAAGATGAGCAGCGCTCTTAAATCTAAGTCTGTGCCTTGGTTCATTAAAATTGAATCAACGCCTAGAATAGAAAGAGTAATTGAGATAACAACGAGAATTGCAATATTTGTTAGCAGGAATAAGAAGATTCTCTTCACTTTATGCTCCGAAATTTACGATATTACTATTGTATTATTTCTATTAAATGAAATTCAATTCGAAAAGACTTATTATAAACTAGTTCTATGATGATCTTCAGATATCTGATAGTCGGGACTTCAAGAATATTTTTCAAACTCATAAATACCCTACCCCTGCGTATTCAAATGACCATAGGGCACTTTATAGGATTGCTCTGCTATGTTTTTATACCTAAAAGAAGACAAATCGCACTCAGTAATATCAATCAATGCCTGTCTAAATATACAATCTCAGAAAAAAAACAAATTACCAAAAATCACTTCATATCGTTAGGCAAAAGTCTCGTAGAGATGCAACTAGTATGGTTCGGTGATCAGAAAAAAATTTATGATAAGCAAAAAATTATTGGACTTGAGCACCTTACTAATTCCATTGCTGAAGGAAGAGGTGTCATTTTACTATCCGCTCACTTTGCAACCCTTGAGGGAATTTTTTGCTCATTAAGGCAACATTGCCCAAAATTAGCAGCCATGTATAGAGTCCAAAAGAATGCGGCATGGAACAAAACAATGACTAAAGGGAGAAGCCGAAATATAGATTTTCTTTTTGCTCATACGGATATTAAGAGCATGATTAAATCACTTAAAGATAACTATGTCGTCTGGTATGCCCCAGATCAGCATTACGCTAAAAAAAGATCCCGGGAGGTTGATTTTTTTGGTCATAAAGT
>Ga0222714_10001038_pt1 | contig 31573 bp, 21 predicted proteins | sample C33_3DmetaG_FD_165048 | JGI IMG/M metagenome (GOLD analysis project Ga0222714, IMG submission 165048) | Estuarine water microbial communities from San Francisco Bay, California, United States - C33_3D | ecosystem: Environmental > Aquatic > Marine > Unclassified | place: USA: California... | reverse complement strand
TTTACTCTCAAAGATCAGAGTAACGTTAACAAGGGAACATTCGTGAAATTAACAAGCGGTCAGGGATGGGAAAGCACCGATGAAATTTTCGGTGACACCCAGAACGCAGTTGGTTCTACCAGCTATGCAACCCGCGCCGTTTCTAACCGCTACATCGTTCAAGCCGCATTGAATATCGCTGGCTCTGGAGATGCGCCAATTGGAATGACTCTTTACGATTTGAAAGAGACTGACGAAAATGGAGAGAAGCTCGTTTTTAATCCTCGCAAAGCTGCTGAAATGCAAGCTGCGATTTCTGGTCAGGCTGTTCCAGTTGCCACAAGAGGAGTATTCCTTTACAGTGGAGCCACTCTCGCAGCCGAATCAGTTGATGCGGCAAGCGTTCTTTACGGTGCTGCTAACGGCGAACTAACAACTGCTAGCACTGGCAAGAAGAAAGTCGGCGTTGCCCTTGGTGCCAAGGACAGCAATAACTACGTGTTGATCAGAATCGATTGCGATCCTACACAATAGTCTTAATCGTAAACAATCAATAAAATAGGAAAAATAGAAATGAAAATTACTTTAAAAAATACTCCCGAACAAGAAGCTCTTGTAAAAGCTATGGGCAGCAGCAATGCTGTTGAAGCCAGAGAAGCTCAAGAGGCTTTTGCAGCGTTCCTCGGACCAGTTGTTGCGCAGGTTATCAATCAGGCTGCAACCGCCGGTGCTGTTTATACAGATGCGCCATATGACGCAGATGATAATCCCAGCTTTCCGTTGGACCTTTACTACAATGAGAGCGACAACTACTTCTCTGTTATCAGTCAGAATGTTGCTGGAGGTCTACCAACCTCTCAGGACGTTTTTGCTGGTCAAGAGTTGAAGATTGCTCCTTATCGTCTCGACTCCGCTGTTAGCTTCCTCAAGAAGTATGCTCGCAGAGGTCGTCTTGATGTTCTCGCCAAGGCGGTTGAGAGAATGGCTCAAGAGGTTCTTGTCAAACAAGAGCGCAACGCTTGGGCGGTTATCCTCAAGGCTGTTGCCAATGGTAGCACTGGCGGATCGTCTCACACTATTCAAAAGACATCGACAACCGACTTCCAGCTTGATCACTTGAACCAGATGATGACTCGCATGAGACGCGTTAACGAGTCATTCGCCAATGGTACTCCTGCTGATTCATTCAGCAAGGGAATCACTGACTTGTTCATCTCTCCAGAGGTTATGGAAGACATCCGCGCATTTTCTTACAATGCAGTTGGAGGAGTAACAGGTGGAGCCAGTGCAAAGACAAACACTGATCTTCCAAACACAGTTCGCGACGAAATTTATCGCGCTGCTGGTGCTGGAAGCCTCTTTGGTGTCAACATCACTGAGATTATGGAGCTTGGCGTCAACAAGAAATACAGCAACTTGTTCTCTACCCTTGCTACACAAGCAGGTTTGAGCGGATACAGTGGCACAACAGACGACGTTCTTGTTGGTATTGATGCGAGCAAGGGAGCTTTCATCCGCGCTATCGCAACTCAGGACAACAGCACGTTCACTGCTCTTGCTGACGACCAGTTCAGCGCAAGAAGCGAGAAGCTCGGCTTCTACGGCCATCTTGAAGAGGGTCGCGTGTGCGTTGATACCCGCGCTGCGGTTGCTTTGACTTTGGAAGCAAACTAATCCATCAGTCAAACTATTCTCAGGAGGAGGACTTCGGTCCTCCTCTTTTTTTTTATATATTTACAATTTTTTATATAATTTAATATATGGCTAGTAAAAAATCTAAACAAATCCTAGAAGACTTCATGCAGACTCATGGCATGGAGGAAAAGCAGAAGTTTGAGCCAACCACGCTAGAGCAAATTTGGGGCAACGATGGTTATATGAAGTATAATACTTTTGATGAAGATGTATATGCGGAAAGACTATCGGAAATGAACAAGACAGATCTTCAAAGAGAAGCAAAGAAAAGAGGTCTTGTGCCAATTGATGATACAAAAAGATTGAGAGAGCGTCTTATGAAAGACTTTCGTCTTTACGTTGCTGGACTCAATGCTCCGATGAAGAAAAAAGGAGAGAACAAAGAGTTTCCTCCAGATGTTCTAAAAACTTTAGCAGAAGGTCGATAAATATAGTGTAATTTTAGTTGAGGTTTGCATTTTTGCATAAGGCTCAACTAAGGTTAAGGTAATGCTATTTTTCGATCAAACAGATGTAACTGTAAATGGTACTGGTATACTAGCTCAAAGCGCGAGTTTAAGTATTACTAGTAATATACAGCCTTTTAGATCTGTCGGACGAAGAGGAATCATAAGCCAAGGTCCAGCAGGACCAGTTCAAAATGCCGCCAACGCTTCTTACTATATAGAAGTAGACAACGAGCCAAATTACGGAATTGTAGATTACTTAAAAAACTTTTCTTCTACTAGTCAAGAAATCGAACCACTTACGCTAAATTTTGGCGGTGTAAGTGGTTTGTTTTATTTACAAAGCTACTCTTTACAAGCCGCTCCAAATAGTCCAATACAAGCTTCTGTTTCTTATGTAGGATTCAATCAAACAAGCGGACAACCTACAGAAAAAGCTGGAAGCATAAACTACAATCAATCAAATGGATCTGGTATAGCTCAAGGTTTTGTAGCTTATTTGACCACAGATCAAAATTATAGTTCGCCGGGAGATTTTAGTTTTTCTTATAATTTTGCTGCGACTTATACTCCAGTTTATAGAATGGGATCAACCGAGCCATTAGTTGTAAAACTGATGGGTGGCTCAGAAACTATGTCTGTAACGAGAACTGGCTTGTATGACCCAACATTTTCTGGAACTGATGTTTCAAATGTTTTGTTTGATATAAACGGATCGACTGGCATACAAATTTTTGGATTGAAATTTTATTGCGATGGAGATACTTCGAATAGCGTAAATATAAATGTATCTGGAGCAAAAATAAACACAACTCAAGTAAGTTATGGGGTGGGACAAATAGCTACTACTGAAACTACATTCAACAAGTACTTTTAAAAAATGATTCACACTTATAAAAATGCGCCATTAAGTTTGGCAAAATATAAAACCACTGGTGTTAGTGGAGAGAGTTTTATTTTGTCTACTCAATCGTTTCTGTGTGAATCAATAGAAGCGTCTTTACAATCAAACGTTCAGCCTTCTTATTTGAATGGTTTTCAGTTTGCAACGGATTATTCTGCTACCGATTTGGTTCAAGGATCTCTTAGAATAACTTACTATTTAACTGGTCAGGATTTGCTGAGAGATTATTTTGATGATAATGATTCTAGAATATCTGGTAATTTTGGAGGACTGTTTTTCAAAGAAGGCAAGATGTCTTCTTACTCAATTGCTGGTCAGCCAAATCAACCAATCAAAGTAAGTGCTGATATAACATTTTTTGATCAACTAAGCGGAACCTTCACTCCAACTGATACTACAGCAGAAGAAGTTCAAGTTCCTAACTTTTATAATTTTCAATTTACAAACAATTCTCAAGATGAAATAGGAAATGTTAATATTTTAAATTTTAACTACTCCTTGAATAATGAGATCATTGCTGTCAAAAATTTAAATTCAACTTTGGCAGATTCCTTGTTGGTTGGGCAAAGAAGCTCTCAACTTCAGGCAGAAATAGATATTGTTAGTGGTACGCTTCCTACTTCTGGATTAAAAGTAAACCTTAGTTTAGATTTAAAAGATTTTGCTGGCAACACTATTTATTCATTGCCAATAACTGGCGTATTGAATTCTAAAAATATATCAACTGCAATAGATGATATAGTTAGATCAAATATTAGCATTTTTTCTACGCAGGTTTCTGATCAGCCTACGATAACAGATTTAACTACAAATGGCTCTGATGAATTTACTTATTTTGAAATTTATGGAGCTAACTTGGATAGTTCTCAAGTTATTATTTTAGATGACACAGTTGTTCAAAGAGTACAAGATAATTTGACGACTGGTCAACTCAAAAAAATAAGAGACAATATATTTGGTGAAGACATTGTTCGTAGCGCATTTTCTTATATAGATAGTGATGGTTCGCCTAGATTGAGATTTTATCCGCCAAACGGAGCTATAGCCTCATATCCAGAAGTCGTAACTTCTGTTGGAAAAGTAAAAAGCGCAATACTGGCAAGTCCATATGACCCCGGTATAGCAATAGAAAATTTAGATCCAAATCCAGCGGCAATAGGAAGCTTGATAACTATCAGTGGGTCAGGCTTTTATTCAATAGATGAAATATCTTTTGGCGGTGGAGCTTTATCTAAAAATTTTACCACTTCTAATTTTGCTCTAACAAAATTATCTGTCGAAGTTCCAAATTTAGCTGAAAGCGGATTTATAACAGTTAAATCTAATAGACGCAATACTTCTGGTACTTCAACTATAAATTTTGTTCCAATTCCACAAATAGACTCTGCTTCTTTGACAACTGGCGTAACAGGAACGCTAGTTACATTGAGTGGATTGGGAATGAACCATGTTACTGGAGCTTTGTTTAGTGGTTCTGCTGCTTGTACGGCAGCTTCGAATGCTTCTGCTCAATCAGTGGATATTATTGTTGCAGAAGATGCGGTATTTGGTCCAATAACTATTTCTGGAGCTTTAGGCACATCGACTATAAGCGATTTTAATTTTACTCCAATCCCCTTATTGACAGGAACTTTTCCTTTGACTGTCGATCCGGGTGATTTCATTTCTTTGACTGGCGTTGGTATAACCAGCAGCTTGCTTTATTCACCAACTTCAGATGATAGATATTTGGTTACTTTTAACGGGTTAAATGCCACTGGATTATTTAAAAGAACAAGCGATCAAGGTTTGACTGGACTGGTTCCATCTACAGCGATAAATGGAACTATTTCTTTAAATAGGACTGCTTCAGATTATTATTATTCAGAGGCTAATTTGAGTCTGCTAACTCAAGCTCCTATTATAACTGGCATTTCTCTCAAAAGCGGAGTAAACAATTTAGTAAATTTACTAGGAACAAACTTAGAAAATACAACTGGAATGTCGTTCGTTTCTGTAAGAACGAACAAAAGAGTAGAAATTACAGGCACTTATTTTTCTGTTGGCGAAACGCTAACATTTAGAGATTTAAGCTATTTCTCGCCAGACGAAGGCTTACAAAACATCATTTTAAAATACGATGATCCTGTAAAAGAAACTACTGGTAGTGGAATTGGAACTGGTTTTTATTACAAGACTCAGCCAACAATAACAAGCTTTACTCCATCTAGTGGGATTCTAGGAACAGAAATAACTATTCAAGGAACAGGATTTTATCCTAAAGATTCGTTATTTTATTTTAAAAATACTAGTCAAGGCAATCTTCTAAATTCAAAACCAAATTATACATTTTTAGGAGACAATACTGGCGTAAAAATTTCCTTGGCAAATAGTTTAAATTATTTATTTACAGATAATATCGATAATTTAGTTACTGGCGCTATTTTAGCTACAAATACAATTGGCTCTCCGTCAACTGGGGCTAGTTTTGACTTGATTCCGCCTCCGTTTATTTCGGGGTTTGCTCCAGATTCTGCCGAGGTTGGAGACACTGTAAATGTAACTGGTAGATCGTTTTTTGGGGCGACTGGGGTACATATAATTGGCGTATCAACTACTACGGCAGTTCCTACTGTAACCAATCCAAACAACTTGTCTTTTGTTGTTCCAAATGGCGCGACTTCAGGTCCAATAACAATTTTTACAACTGGTGGGAGTTTTAGTACCTCTATAAAATCTCCTTCTTTGATATTGACAATTAAAGCTGGAGACATTGTCGTAAGTGGCTTTGAGCCGCAGCCAGCTTTTATCGGGTTAGACACGGTTACTATAACCGGAACAAATTTATCCACCGCTTTCGGTTTGAGGTTTAGTGGATATGAAGGCGCTGAAGTCAGCTATACAAGAACAGAGGGCTCTCCTTCTTTAACTCAATTTAAAGTAGATTCAAATGCTACAAGTGGCGACTATATTCAATTCATTGCTTCTACGACCATATCAGGAGGAAATCCTCTTCAGGTTGTTAATGTGGATGGGCGCTTTTCTTCTAGTCAAAATTTTGAAATTGCAAATGCGCAAGATTTTCTGATAATAGATGGATTCTCTGGCTTTGATAATGGCACTGGAGATGCGACTGGTTACTACAATAAAGAAATGTTGGTTACTGGCTCTGGTTTCAATTCCACCCAACCTGTAGTTTATTTTGCCTCCGGTTCAGTAAACACTATCGATCCAGTCGAATATTTTTCTGGAGGAAATCAGACAATAATTTCTGATAACTTAATAAGATTAAATTTACCTTCTGGAATAAATGATGCGGAGCCAATAAAAATTAGTGGTAAGATAAGAGATGCTAGTTTAGTTTCAGCTTTTCCTGTTAATTTACAAGTTCTACCGACTATCAAAGGAGTATCTGGATCATATAGTTATGAGCAAGGATCTGCTGTAGAAATTTCCGGCTTAAATGATGCTTCTTACGCTCAAGCAATTAGTGGTGGGCTTTTATCTCCTACTTTTACTTTAAAAGATCCAAATGGCACAGATACGACTTTAGGATTCAATCCAACTGATTTAAAAATTGGTATTACGGGCTTATCTTTTGATGGGCAAAAAACAGTAGAATATATTGCTGATGAAATATACATTGATAATGGAGGCGGTGGAGCTTATTCTGCTGGTCAAAATTTCATCAACTATGACGGCAAAGGTAATTTAAGTTTTCAATTTTCTGTAAGTGATAGATTTTTTGGTACTGGTCGGCTATTTTTAGTTCACCCAGATGACACTGATGCTATATTTAGTGGTGATGAAAATGGCGTTTTGAGGTCTACTGAATTTTTTGCAAATGCTACTGGCTTTAATCAGTCTGCTACTGCAAAGAATTTTGAAAATTTATTGTTTTCTGAAACAATAACAATAACAGAACTTGAGCCAACGATAATAAATTTTTCTCCTGTGGTTGGGGTGGCTGGAACGACTGTTACTTTAAATGGAACAAATTTAAAGGGCGTTACTGGATTGAGCATTTTCAGCGGTTCCACTGAATCTTCTCCTGTTGCCAATAGCTCTTTCTCTACGCAAACTTCTACTCAGTTAGTTTTTGCAGCGCCAGTATTCGGTGAGCAATCTGGACAAATAAAAATTAGAACAAACAGTTACGAAGTAAATTCTACCGATTACTTTAAATACGCAACTTCTCCTGATGGCGGATCTATTGTTCCCGGTACTGGACAAGCTGGAGACACAATAACTGTAAATGCTAGTGCTGGGTTAAATGACACTCAGCAATTAAGGCTTGTAACATTAGACAACGTTACAGTAACTGGTTCATTTACAATTGTAGATGATACTCAATTGACTTTCGTTATACCAAGCGAAGGTAGACTTCCTGCTCCGCAAGATGTTGACGTTCAAACTTATAATGGAGTAAATTCTACATCTGTTGGTACTCTTGTTGTTAGAGAAGACAGCAAAGATATATTTGGTGACGTAGTTGTTTCTGGCAACTTGACAGTATCTGGATTTATTTCTGGTACTACTGGTACTTTTTCTCAACGTCCATCTGTCAATGGAACTGGAGTACTTCTGATTGGTGAAGCTGCTGGTGGGGGGTCCAATTTAAACTTTTTTGATGGCACAACAAAGCTTTCTTCAGCATTAACTGGACTTAGGTTCACTGGTTCAGCTTTTACAGTATCTGAAATTGATACAGACTATGTTGAAGTCTTTGCCAATTCAACATCTTTTGATACTATAACTGGATTGTTTCATTCTCAAGTATTTACTGGAGATGACTCTACCACTTTATTCCAATTAAGTCAAGCTTCATCTGGACATTTGTATACAATAGTTTCAGTTGGAGGTCTTGTTCAAACTCCTTCTGGACAAACAAGTGGGAATTATTATATTTACGATGGAACAGGTTTAGTGTTCAATACCGCCCCAAGAAACAATTCTGAAATTGAAGTAAGACAGATTGGTGGAATAAGCGGACCAAAAGGAGAGCAGGGAATACAAGGAGAAACTGGACCAACTGGTGCGACTGGCGCAACTGGACCCGCTGGAGCAGATGGGACAATAATAAAAATTACAGGCTCTAGTCAAATTTCAACTGGAGACATCACTGGAGTTGGCAACGTTACTGTAACTTTGGAAGGGAACACGGTCAAAATAAGTGGTGCCGCTGGCGGTTCTGATTTGAATCTTTTTGATGGTTCATCCAAGCTTTCATCTGCTTTGACTGGATTGAGATTTACTGGTTCAGCTTTTACTGTTTCTCAAATTGACACTGATTTTGTAGAAATATTTGCGGATTCAACTTCTTTTGATACTATAACAGGACTTTTTCATTCTGATGTTTATACAGGAAACGGTTCAGAAACATTGTATGAATTAACAAAAGCTTGTTCTGGTTCTTTGTTTGCCATCGTTTCAATTGATGGAGTTGTACAAACTCCTTCTGGTTCTGCAACAAATGGAAATTATTACATATATGATGGCACTGGACTAAAATTCATTACAGCCCCAGAAAATCAATCTGAAATTGAAGTAAGGCAGATTGGTGGAATAGCTGGGCCAAGGGGACAACAAGGCTTGCCGGGGGCAGATGGCTCTGGAATAATAAAAGTCACTGGTTCTAGCGAGTTATCTACAGCAGATTTTACTGGCGTTGGAAACGTGACAGTTACGTTGGACGGAAACACGGTCAAGATTAGCGGTGCGGCTGGTGGTGGTAGCAATACAGACGTTTCTGTTACTGGTTCGTCGGTGTTGTCTACCGCAGACCTAACTGGCGTTGGAAACGTGACAGTTACGTTGGACGGAAACACGGTCAAGATTAGCGGCGCGGCTGGCGGCGGTAGTGGTTCACCAGCAGGTTCAAATAAAGAAATTCAATTCAATGATAATGGATCTTTCGGCTCGACAAATAAATTTGTAATTCAAACTGGCGTTCAAAATAGAGTTGGAATTGGCACTAATACTCCTATTTATGATTTAGATGTAACTGGAACAATAGGAGCAACCAATGCTATCCTCGCAAGTTCTACGATAACAAATTTAACTGCTCCAAACGCGACTATAACAAGTGGCACGGTCACTAATTTAATATATACTCATCAAACAGTAACAAATGTCACTGGACAAGTTATAGACTTCGATTTGGCTAATTTAATTTCTATACAATTGACTGGAGACACTACATTCAGCACCACAAATCGTGGAGCAGGAAAAAATGTGACGATAAGATTACTTGGAGATACTTTGAATAGAAATTTATACTTTAACAACAGTATAACAATGATAGGCGATGTTCCAACTGGATTAGTAGCTAATAAAGTAGCTTTGCTAAACTTTACTAGTTTTGGAACAGCAGAAACAGATACGATTGGAGCGTATGAGAAGGAGATATAAAATAAGTTATGCTGATAAATAAATTCAATCCGGCTTTTCCAGATTCTACAGGAACTGAAAGAATTCCATTTGTTGGAGAATGCCCCGGAATAAGTCAGCAAATCACTCCAACTGGAGTATCTTTGATAAGAAATTCTGTTTCTAATCAATATATTCCTGCTACTTTTAGCTTAAGTGCAGAAGCTACAGGGCAATTGCCAATACTTTATACTTGGCAAAGCGGAAGCAGCGAAGCTGGGCCGTATGCTGATTATCCATCTGAGAGTGGATATGGAAAATACTTTTTAAATTTAACAGCCACTTCTTCAAATGTCAACAAGTGGTATCGATTAAAAGCTACTAATAACGAAGCGTGTACTGGTTATTCAAGTGGAGTTTTTGTTTCGTCTACTGACTATATTGATAGTGGTACTTGTATTATAACATTTCATTCTTTGTACGAGGGTGGAACCTTTTGTCGTAACCCTTATTATCTTGATCAATATAGAGGATCGATTTATTTAAATCCATACAAAGAAAAAGTAGATGGAACGCCAGATCCTTGGAATACTTCTCCATCATGCGAGTGGTACGGTAACTATTATTCTGATAGAAAACTTTTTAAATCTGATGGTTCAGAAATAACCATTTCAGATATAGATAATTATAATCAATATTTATACGATAAATATAGACCTTACTGGGGGACATGGTGGAATTATCCTTATTACAACTATTATGATTGGTGGGATTGGTATGGATATGTAGATAAATTAGATTGGAGTAGTTACTTTGGAACAACATACGCAAAAGATAGTTTTTATTTTTTACTAGACAATCAATCTGGACCACATATTCCAACAGGAACAACATGGGGAACTGGACAATATTTTATCGCCTATTATCCGCCAGAAGAAAAAACAGAATATTATTGTAGGAGTTGGGACGATTATACTAAAAAATTGAGGCAATGCACTAATACTCAATCAGATTTTTCTGAAGATTGGACTTTTCCAAGATATGGCTCGCTCAGTAGTGGAGATATAACTGGTTCTACTTCTTCGCTTCCAACTTCTGGAGGATATCCTCCCGGTGGAGGATTTTATGTACCTATAGTTGAGTTATCTAGTGGACAACAAATAAATATTTATGATACAAATTATAATCCTTTTCATTGCGTTAATGATTGTAAAAATCTGACTATCACATTAAGATATGCGTTTAAAGGTCATACTTTAAGTTCGGCAGCTATCACTGGATCTTACGATTTACTTGGCGGATTTTCAACTTTGCAAGATGTTGTAAATAGCGGAGTATATAACGTTAATAAATTTTCTACAACAAAAACAGGAAATGGAGGACTATATGATCCAATAGTACTTAATAATTGGTGCGATTGCGAAATTGATCCATCTTCAGATCCTTGTAATGGAATTGGAGGAGCAAAATATCCAGATAGATGCCAAAAGCCAATTTATTATACAATAGGCGAAGCTACTTTAGATGGAACTCAACCAGATTTTTATTGTTCTAGCTATTCTCTTGCTCCTTCTATCATTGTTTCTGAAAATATGGATTATTATGATGGACTGCAAAGTGGGGCAACAATTCAACAAATTGATTTTAGTATTTATGGCCCCGGCGAGCTAATTTATTTGGGCGCAGTAAAATCCGAAGATCGCATAAGTATAGATGGTAATATTGTAGTCAAAACTAGTTTTGTAAAAACAAACGATTTTCAAGGTTATTATCAAAATATATGCGAAATAACAGACACGCCGGGAAGTTGGGTTAACGCAATCCATTACTATTGCAATGGCACAGAATACGGAGTAACGTTAGACTCTAACGGCAACTTGATACCAGATGCTAGCCCATGTGTTTATAGCGTTGGATCTAGTTGGAGTAATCCTAGGTTTTTTTCTTATCCCGGAGAAACCGCCTTAACTGCTCTAGAAGTTAAAGTTGATTGTGGAAGCCCATATCCTACTGACGCAGATGAATGCGGATTCATTGGAGATGATTATGTTTACCTTTTTAAATGTAGACAATTTGGAGGTGATGTAAACACTAGTCCGAAACTTTGCGGTTCAAAGTCTTTTTGTATAAATACATCTTCAGATGGAGCAATAACAGTTCTGGTAGAATTTTACAGCACAAGCAGTTTTGATTTGCCGCCTAGCATACCATAAACTTAATCTGTGTAATTAGAATAGGAAACAATAAAAATGGCAGACCCAAAAAAAATAAATCCAAAGTATATAAAATCTGGTGAACTAACAATAGGAACTGGATATTTTAATACTGGATCATTTGTGAATCGCCCATCTGTAAATGGTAGTGGAGTTTTATTGGTTGGGGAAGCAGCAGGAGGAAGCAACACGGATGTAACAGTAACTGGTTCGTCGGTGCTATCTACCGCAGACCTAACTGGCGTTGGAAACGTGACGGTTACGTTGGACGGAAACACGGTCAAAATCAGTGGGGCATCAGCGGGTGGAGGAACTCCCGCTGGGTCTGACAAGCAAATCCAGTTTAACGATGGCGGTTCGTTCGGAGCATCAGCAAATTTCACTTGGGACGATAACGGTCTATACTCTAATGGCTATATAAGTGGTGTAGATATAACTGGAGCATCTTTTCATGGGCCTCATTTCGCTTCCACTCCATATAATATAGGAAATACTGGAGATGCAGTGATCATTAACTTTAATAACGGTTCAATTCAGTATGCAACTCTGACTGGAAATGTATCTAGCTTTGCCGCTTCAAATGCAGTAGCTGGAGAAGGTGTGGTAGTTAAATTTTATACAGCAACAACAAGGACAATAGCTCCCGGTAGCAGTTTGTCATTTTTGGGAGAACTTCCTACAGAATTGAGCGCAGGAATGACTGGAGCATTATCTTTATTAGCTTTCAGTAGTTCAGATATTATGGCTGGCTTTGTATCGCAAACAGGAATAGGTTGATTATAGAAGTGTAATTTTAAAAGAATATGTCGGACCCTAAATTATTAGATGCTTATTATGTAGATGGACTTGTAGCTGCCACGGGCAGCTTGAGTTCAGATATCTCTACGCTACAGACTGCAACGGGAGTGCTTCGTGCCGACATCGATAGCAACGACGCTGATATCTCTACGCTACAGAATGCAACGGGAGTGCTTCGTGCCGACATCGATAGCAACGACGCTGATATCTCTACGCTACAGACTGCAACGGGAACCCTTCAACAAGCCACTGGAAAAGCTTTAGGGTCAAATACTCAAATCCAATTCAATGACAATGGAAATTTAAATGGCTCTTCTGATTTAACTTGGGACGATAACGGCCTTTACGCTAATGGATATATTAGTGGCGACTCTATAAGTGGAAAAAACATTTATTCTACGAGCGGAATTTATTTAGATATTGGAGTTTTAGGAGTAGAAAGTGCGGCAGTTGGACAATTAAACTGGAATAGCGTCGAAGAAACAGTAAATATTGGATTAAATTCAGAAGTAAATTTGCAAGTTGGCTTGGAGCAACTAATGCGAATAAAAGCTGGCGGTCAAGATATAAGAAACGGAATGGCTGTTTATGCTCAAGGAGCAGTCGGTGGCTCTGATAATATAATTGTAGATAGATATATTACTGATCGTCAAACTGGTCCAGAAGAATTTTATTTTCTTGGGATTGCTACTCAATCATTATTGGCTAATCAAGAAGGGTTCATAACTACTTTCGGAAAAGTAAGAGCGGTTAACGGTAATTATTACACAAATGGCGGAGTAAAAGATGATAATGACTCTGATGCTTGGACGGTTGGTACTATTTTATATTGCTCACCATTTCAATCTGGAACACTAACAAGCACGAAGCCAGTTTCTCCTAATAGAATAATACCAATAGCGGACGTATTAAAAATACCTAATTCTGGAAATGTAACATTATTCATTAGAGCAGAACACGGATACGATTTAGAAGATTTGCACGACGTATGGAGCGGAGATAGAACCAACAATAGCGTATTAACTTGGCACTCCGGAACGGCTAGATGGGAAGCAGATCACAATATAAATGTTACTGGAAATATTTATTCAGCTCAAACTATTAGCGGCGGTAATATACTTGGACAGGAAATAACTGACCTTCAAGCCGCAACTGGAATTCTCCGTTCTGATATAAACAGCAACGATACCGATATCTCCGCGCTACAAACAGCAACAGGAATATTATCGAAATTATCCGTAACGGGGTCTTTATCAATTCACGCTCCAGACTTGACTGGCGTTGGGCAAGTAACAGTGACCCTTGATGGTAGCACTATCAAAATCAGCGGTGCATCAGCGGGTGGAGGAACCCCCGCTGGATCTGACAACCAAATCCAATTTAACGATGGAGGTTCGTTTGGCGCATCTTCCAATTTAACTTGGGACGATAATGGTCTTTATGTTAACGGATATATTAGTGGCGGTTCTATAAGTGCAACAAGCATTTCAGCGCCAGAAATAACGAATCTTCAGGCGGCTACCGGAACTCTTCGTGCTGATATCGACAGCAACGATACCGAGATCTCTGCATTGCAAACGGCGACCGGAGTTTTATCTCAAGTGTCCGTGACAGGATCTTCGTCAATTCACGCTCCAGACTTGACTGGCGTTGGGCAAGTAACAGTGACCCTTGATGGTAGCACTATCAAAATCAGCGGTGCATCAGCGGGTGGAGGAACCCCCGCTGGATCTGACAACCAAATCCAATTTAACGATGGAGGTTCGTTTGGCGCATCTTCCAATTTAACTTGGGACGATAATGGTCTTTATGTTAACGGATATATCACTGGACAAGCGATAAGCGGAGCATCTTTTCACGGACCTCATTTCGTTTCCGCTCCATACAGTATAGGAAACATAAATGGAGCAGTAACCATTGACTTCAACAATGGTTCCGCTCAGTATGCAACACTAAACGGAAACGTCACAAGCTTCGCTGCCTCAAATGTTGCAGCAGGAGAAAGCGTGACAGTTCAATTTACTACAACTTCTGCAAGAACAATCGCGGGTGGAAGTACTTTGGCTTTTATAGGGCAACATCCGACTAGTTTAAGCGCAAATATGACTGGAATTTTGTCTTTGATGAGTTTTGATGGGTCAACTGTTGTTGCTGGTTTTGCAGTTCAAACTGGAGTAGCATAATGAGAGCTTTTGATTTTAGAAATCCAATGTTTGTAGCAAGTTTGCAGCCAATTCCGGCAGCAGCAAACCAAAATATACAAGATGTGGCAAATGGCGCTGGTCTTGTGATTAGTCTTTACAAGATGATATCTTCTTATGGTGGAAGCGCGATAAGAGTAAGAAGAAGTTCTGATAACGCAGAACAGGATATTGGCTTTAGTGGAAATGGATTAGATACTTCGTCTCTACTATCTTTTGCCGATGGATCAGATGCTTACATAAAAACATGGTACGATCAAAAAGGTAATTCAAACAATAACATGACAATATCATCAGCTACATCTCAGGCAAAAATAGCAGATGCTGGAGCATATGGATCGACTATGGTGTTAGGGTCTGACAATTATCCAGCAGCAGAATTCGATGGAGGAGATTATTATGTTAGCGCAGGAAATCCAACGGTAAAAATGGCAAAAAATGGAACGGTAGTAGTTCATGGACAAAGGAATTCCACCTTAAAAGCGAATCACTATTATTTTTATCAGGAGTATATACCGTTGGGAGTTATTTATGGTGCCGGATTCGATTATCCAAGCGATGGATATCTTTTTTGCAGCCATTGGAATAATGGATCTTGGATATCTCCAAATGGGGCATTGAGTTCTAGTGACAATACAATGATTTCAACGGTGCATTCAGTTGACGCTGGGGGAAACGCAGCCGGAAGCTCCAGCGCGACAGTTTATGGATACGAAAATAATGTTCAAAGATATACTCAGGGTACAGATAGTACGCTTCTAGGAAATACCGTAAACTCTTCTAGGCTTGGCGGTCAATCTAGCACTTATTATTTCGCCGGAAAATTAAGAACAGTTATGGTATTTTCAAGTGTAATGCAAAGTTCCGATAGAGCGTTATGCAATAATTTAATTGTAACATGATAAACGGCTATTCATCTTATTTAACTGGTTTTGTTTCAGAACAATCTGCAAAAGATAGAAGTCATGAAATGGGCGTGGCTTTTGGGCTTCCTTGTACTGGCGAACATGATACTCACATGCTTTTCCCAGTTAGCTTATGTAATTGGGACGAATCATCATGGATGCTAACAGTAAAAAAAGGGTACACAGATTATCTATCAGAGCAAGAAAAAGCTAATTTATTTCCTTACTGTATTCCATATACGGGTTTATTTGTTCCATTTCCAATACAGCCTCCAACTTTTTGTAAAATTCCAATTTCTCATTCTGGAGACATCGACTTTGATCAAATTTTAGAAATACCAGAAAATTTAAAATATATTGATAGTGGAACTCAAATTCTTGTTTCTTACTATGGCGATCAACCGTACTTTATTTTCTCAAATATAACAAAAGACGCCATTGGCTTACCTGAATATTCATATCAAGAAATTATGGATTCAATGGTTTAGTTGTATAATAACATAAATGAATATAGAAAATTTGCCACAGTATTCGCTTGCATATAAAGAAAAGTTTTTGGGGTTAAGATTAGTTGAAGAAAATAAAAGCAGAAAAGTTTTAAAATTTTCTAATACATTGATTTGCGAAAAGATCATTCGTGGAGAAGGAATAGACTTACCAGATAGAAAACCTTTAATTTTTAACTTTACCCGTTCAGGGCAAAAAATTCAAAGTTTCTGCTACACTTGCACACATGAGTTAAAAACGGAACTCGCAGCATCAATTTATAGCCTTAGACAATTTCATAAAGAACCCATATTTGCTTTGGTAGACCAAGAAACAAAAGATTATCTACAGCAATTCAATTTTTCTAAACTTCGCATAAAAGTCGGCGCAAACAAAGAAGATTTACAAAAAGAGTTAGATGCCCTTGGTGAGACTCACGATAATTTAAAAACTTTTCACAGAAAAGATTGCATTGCCAAAAAAATGGATGCGATGGACTGGGCTTTAGAGAATCATGATAATACTTTCTTTTTAGATTCAGATATTATTATTATCGATAACCTTCAAGAAAATTTTACTTCTGATGTGTGTTTGAGCCCTCATTTTCACGGAGATGACGAAAAGGGCCACATGCTTGATAATAAAGTTGGCATTTATAATGCTGGATACGTTTTTTGCGCAAATAAACAATTTCCTAAATGGTGGAAAGATAATTATTTTAATGATTCTACATTCTATGAGCAAGAATGTATGAACCGTATTCCTGATCATTTTTCCACTCAATGTTTCCCAGAAGAACATAATTTAGGTTTTTGGAGAAAAGGATTTGGTTATGTGAATGATGATTTGATGATAAATTTCCAAGTGAAATCTTTTCATTTGCATTTAACGACTATCTTTGATGAAAAACTACACGAATCTTTAAAAGAAAAAATTGTCAACTTACGGATATTTTTTGAAAAATATCTAAGAAAAAATGGCATGGCGGATTTATATAATGAAGTTGTGTCTATATCAAAAGAAAATCCATTAGAAATAGTAAAAGCGAAATCAAGCAAAAAGAAATTCGCTTTTATTCATTATGGTAAATCAGGAGGAGTTTACTGTAACCATTATATCCATAATTTTTTAATGAAAGGAAGTAGGAGAATCGATTCTTGGGTAAATGATGGGAAAAATTTAAAAAGAGATTGGAATAGAAAAGAGCTTTTAGATTTTTGTGATAAAGAATATATGGGAGACGTTTGGGTTCATAATCATCATATTAATTGGCATAAAGATATAATAGAAAAATATTGTGAAAATGGATGGACTACTTTCTCATTTATTAGAAAACCAGAAGAAATTTTATGTTCATTATGGAATTACATAAGACAACAAAAAAATATAAAGAAAGAGATAGTTTTTGGAGATATAGAACGGGAAACAGAAAAATCTTTAAACGAATTTATTGAAAAAATGATTTCTCCTGAAAATTCTTACGGAAATTTATGGATTTTACCAGACTATATTGACGATTTACATTATGTTGCCGAAATGAATGATAAAAATTTTGCACATTTTTGTCAAAAATATTTTGCTCATGAATATGCGCCTCAGACTAGAAAGAATACTAGCGGAAACAAGGGCTATCAATTCTATAGAGAAAATGGAGATATTTCAGACGCTACTCATGAAAAACTGATAAATCACCCAGAGTATCTTCGTTATCAGAAATATTTAGATTAGTAAGTGACTTCTGGACTTATAGAAACAATACCCTGCTGTACCCTGACAACATAATCTCCGCTATATACTTCTACGTCATAAACTTGATCAGATACAATCAAACCGCTGGTTTGACTTGATGTAAGCGATAAATCTACCAACCCACTAACAAAACCTGCTCCAGCAACACCAGAATTTATAGTAGCCGTAAAATCGGTGGCTTGACCAGTGCTATAGGCATACCTCATTTTTGCTCTAGCATTGTATCCGCTTAAATTAATGGTGCTACCAGCGGCATCCTTTGCTGTTAGGCTAGCGGAAAAATCGGATCCCTGATCAATGCTTAAATTTACTTTTGTCGCCATTTTAATTAAATTACACCTTTTAATTGATGATTAGTGTAAATATTCTAAGATGAGCATTCAAGTTATAAAAGTAGTTGATATTGCTGACCAAATTCATAGAGAATTGGGATCTCCGACAGATTTGAGTATTTCCGCAATAGCTTTTTGGGTAAGAACCAATGTCGGCACCCTAAATAACATGGTCAATCAGAATTTTAGAATCAATGATTCTTATGAAATAGATCGGGTGGATCCAGATAACGACACTCTCACTATCGATATCGATATTAACGCTATTTCCGTGTTTAAGAAAATGTACATGGTACATTATTATGACAATAAGATACGCTCGACTCTTGCAGCCGCTTCTACTGATTCTGTAGTAGAACTTTCTAGCGATGGATCTAGCATTAGAAAGATTAATAAAAATGAACAAGGAAAAACTTATGCTACATTAAAGAAGATGGAATACGAGGAATTGAATTATTTAGCTAATGCTTATAAAGCTGGAGAAGCTATTCCTGTTCAGGTTGCTGGAAATGATACTATCGAAGGAGATTACAATCCATATAGAGGCTTTAATAGAATAAACAAAGTTTATAATACATAATGTCTAGCTTAGTAACTCAAAACGAGATTGATATTTTTACTGGTGATTTTGAAAATCTTTTTGATACTTTCAAAAGGCCAATAACTGTATTTAAAACTCCGAAAAAGGTTGTTTCAGTAGCGAGCGTCAACAACCAAAATATTTATTTTGGATACGATTCGCAAAATGTAGCTCCAAATGTAATTGAAAGTTACGAGCCAGTGTCTGGAGTTTTCGAAGTAATGATTCGATATAAAGACCAGCAGCAATCTAATCCTTTGGATGAATTGAATACAAATAGTTTTGAGGGAGACGTAAGAATAAAAGTCCAAGAAGATTGCAGAGAATTTATAAAAGACGGCAGAACAGAAAATATTCAATTTGACAATAAAGTATTTAATGTCGTGGGAGATGAAGCTGTAAAATACTTTTTTGGATACAAGCTTTACGTATTTCATTTGAAAGCCACAAAATGAATCTTGAATTAAAAATGGATACAAAAGCTTTCGGTCAAGAGCTTCAAAAAATAGCGGAACCGGAAATAGAAAGGCTAGCTTTTGAGGAAGCGGAAAAAATTGTAGAAGAAAATAAGCAGATAATGCTGAAAGAGTTTGATAATCATCCAGTGACCCAAGAAATAAAAGCTGGGGCTGATTCAGATAATTTATCTAAAACTCTTGATGGATATGGAAATCTTTTTTCTTTTATAGGATTTGCTAAGGGATCAGATCCAATAGGCGTGTTGAGAAGCATGTTGGATTTTCCTGTTAAAATAAGCAAAAAAGCATCTTCAAAGACTAAAGGAAGATACTCTTTTTCTATAGATGTTCCAAATACAAGAGAAATAGAAGCTGAAACGCCTTTGCCGTATGAGCCTAGCAGAAGTTGGGTAAAAGGTATAGAAAGAGGAATTTCTGGAATAGGCTACTATATTTATAAAAAGATAAATAGCTCAAGATCCGGTTCTGGAGTGCAAAGCCAAAAACAATTGCGTGGAGGAAGATTTGGCAATACAAGCTATTTAACTAAAATATTAGATAAATTTTACAAGAATTCAAATATTAAATAATGAAGCCGCAGTACGACAATCAAGTGATGAGCAGCTTTTTGTTGTGGTTTGATAACAAACTATTGGCAAAAGGAGAAGGGTTCACTAATTATTCGGGTCAGTTTTATGATATGACTGACAAATGGAACTTTGGAGAAGGGTATAATGTTTATAATGCCCCATTCAAACAGTTCGTTTACGATACCTCTATAACTGGGGCTACAGTGATGACAGGTGTAATTGTTACTGATTCAGTAGATGGAACTGCCACATATAACTTGGATTCTCCAGAAGTATTTGCGATAAATCCGACAGAAGGGCAAGTGATCTTAAAAACCAATGAATTTGCTGGCACTATAACTTCTGTTAGTGGAGTTTATGCTATCAAAGAAATTTCTGTAAAATTAACAAGTGAGCCAGAAGAAAAGCTTTTGTTTGAAACAGATTTCAAAGTAAAGCCAAAGGTGTCACAAACAATAAACACTGGACTTTTTGAAGATCAACAATCTTATCCTGTGATTTTCTTGAAGCACAATGGCTCTGTTAATATGCCAGCAGCTTTTGGTGGACAAGAATTCACGCAAATAGATATAAGAGCAATTGTTTTGACTGACAGCCAGTTTACCCTAGACGCAATTTGTTCGATATTCAGAGACAGGGGAAATGACAGTTTCTACCTGTTTGATGCAAATGAATTCCCATTCAATTATGTCGGCTCTTATAATAACGATCAAGTTTTTAATTACGTAAATAGTTTTTCTGGTGTAAACTTGGGTGGACCGAAGGGTGCATATATTAAAAATGTAGTTGTAGCGAAATACGGGGCTGGGTCTTTAAATGATTATCGCTCTATGAATGCAAATATATATGCTGGAATAATCGATTTTGAAATAGAAAATATCAGACTACCAGCTTAAAAATAATATTAAAAAAACAAAAAATTGTGTAATATAAACAAGAAGGATTAACAATGTCAACACGAAATAGAGTAATTTATCAATCAGAGGCGCTTTACGCTGGCCCATCTCCCGCGACTGGATTCCAGTTTATTGATGGAGATGGCACTAAAATAGCAAACGTCACTGGAACCCCTGCTGTAAACCAACTTGAAAGAATTCAAAACATCAATTACAGCTTCAACATCAATCGTCAAGATATCAACCAATTTGGTGAGCTTGCTGCAATCGATAGAGTTATCCTCGACTCGCCAACGGTTTCTCTTGATTTTAGTTATCTTTTAGCCAATTTTGGCAATGAAAAAGTTCTTGGATTTACCCCTCTTGATGCGAGTGCGTCTTGTTTGAGCGGTCTTTTGACAAAGCTTAGTGATTCAAGAAATTATTACGTCAAAACAGTTAGCGAAGGTAAAGATGCCATTGGTGAAGCAAGAAACGGTTCTGATGAAGTCATTGCAATCGGCAACGGCTATTTGACATCTTATTCTACTGAAGCAAGCGTTGGAGGTCTTCCTAGCGTCAGCATCAATGTCGAAGCTCTCAATATGGCTTTTGACAGTGGAACTGGTACTAATGGTGGATTTGATACTCCTGCTGTCGATCCTGAGAATGGTACTCGTTTGACAAGCAAATATCGTTTGCCTCAAGCTGTTAGCGATTTTGGAACTGGAGATCTCAATATCAGCACTCTTCGTCCCGGTGATATTACCTTTACTATCAAACAAAGAACAGCAGAAAATGAAGGTAGCGACACAGATGCTACTGGAGCTTACGATACAATCGGTGCGCAAATTGGTGTTGCAGACGCAAAGATTCAAAGCTACAGCTTCAACTTTGACTTGAGCCGCGAACCAATTCAAAAGCTCGGAAGTAGATATGCGTTCTCAAGAGAAATCAGCTTCCCGGTTACTGTTAGTTGCTCGGTTGATGCTCTTGTAAATGACCTCACAACTGGCTCACTCAGCGATATTATCAATAGCGACGACGCTTATGATATTACAGTTAAAATGACTGCTCCTAATAGCGCAAACGATGTTTGTTTGTATAAATTGAAGAACGCCAAGCTTGATGCTCAGTCTTACACTTCTTCAATCGGAGACAACAAGAGCGTTACCCTTGATTTCTCAAGTCAAATTGGTGGTCCAAACCAAACAACTCTTGGATTCTTTATGAGCGGATCGCAGGGCGCTGGTGGATTGGGTCAAATCACTACTTATGATACCAATGAGGGCGGTACTGCTGATTAAAAATTAATCATCCATAAAATAATCATAACGGAGGGCTTCCAATCGGAAGCCCTCTTTTTTTATTTTAGTTTTATCGTTTTTTAGGGTAATATATAGTAGGTAAAAGGTTTTTATGGATGGCGGAAAGGCTAAAGAATTTTTAAACTTCCACGTAAACAGAAAAGTTACTTCTTTGTATAAATCTTTTTTATTTATACTGGAAGATATGCAAGATTCTGGTTATAATATCTCTGATTCAGTATTCCAAAGATATAGAAAAAGAGTATTGGATCATGGCAACGACACCATCCGTGAAATAGAAGAAATTATAGAAAAACTAAAAGTAGACTTAGAATGAAAACATTATACGAGTTCGTATCAACAAAAAAAGAAAAGGTAAAGGAAGAGGTTCTCGGCAAAGACGCCGAAGGGAATGAAACAAAGACCAGTAAAGAGGTCGAAAAGAACGTTCCTTATACATTTGCTATAAGAAAGCCGACTCGCTCGTTGTACGATGAAGGAGAACTTTTTTATGGAATCAAACTCGCGGAAGGCGTTAAAGCTGGAATGCTCACTCGCCAAATGTTGAGCAAGCGTTATCTGAATGATGGCGGCTCAAAAAGCGAAGTTGAAGAAGATTACGAGAATTTGATCTATAAATTGATTTTGGACAATCAATTAAAATTTCAAGAATTAAACAGCAAAGAAGATAAAACTCCAGAGGAAAAAGAGGAGCTTGATCAAATCAAGAAAAATATTGCTTATGCACAACGTCAAGCTCAAAGATACGAAGCTGGACAAAGTACTTTGTACGATCAAACCGCAGAAAATCGTGCAAGAAACAAAACTATTACTTGGTGGGCATTGAATTTATGTTTTAGAAAAGTAGAAAAGCAAGAAAAAGATGGCGCAGAAACTAAGATTGAATATGTTCCATTTTTTGGAGAAGGCTCATACGAAGACAAACTTGAGTATTATGATCAATTGGAAGAAAAATCAGAAGAAAACTTTGATGTGCGAGTATTGAAGCGCCTTTTGTATCTTATCAGTTTCTGGTATGTCGGTAGAGCCACCAAGTTCGAAGACTTTAAGAAGCTTGAAGACTCTTTGAAGGAGGAGGCCAAGACTGATGAAGAAATGAAGAATTTCATCACAAACGAACTTTATCTTATTGATCCAGAGCCGAAGAAAGAAGACTCGCCAAAGGAGCAAGCTGAAGAGTGAATTGATTGTTAGTCCTTCCAGCCCCCGAAAGGGGGCTTTTTTGTATGGATAAAGAGCAAAGACAAAAGATTTATAGCCTTTTTACTGATATACTCAATGGGTTTTCCATTAGAGATACAGAAAAATTTGGTCGTTTTTATATAAAGCATTTCAATCCATTTGATGCGGCAGAAATGGATTTTGAAAGAAATAAATATTATAATCAAGCGATCAAGAAAGGACTTCCAACTGAAAAGCAAAACTTGGAATTGGCTATAAAAGATGGATTTTGGAAAAAAGAAAAAGACGCAAAAATATTAGAATTGGAAAAGTCTATTTCAAACATGCGTTCTACCAAGGTTAAATTGAATCTGCGCTCTCAAAAAATTTCGATGCAGAAAAAGATAGATAAAAGCGAAAAGGAGCTAGAAGAGCTTTTGGTGGAAAAAATGGATGTTGTTGGTTATACCGCTGAAATGTTTTCAAATAAAAAAGCCAACGAATATTACATATATAAAGCTCTAAAAAAAGACTTTGATTTGACAGAAAGCTTTTTTACTGACGTTGAATACGATGAATTGCATGACACTCAGATTCATGAATTGATAGCCATTTACAATGAATTTACTCAAGATTTTGATCATAAAAACTTAAGAAGAATAGCTGTAAGTCATAATTTTTTAAATTTGTATCATCTTTGTTCTGATAGCGTCAGGGAGTTGTTTGGAGTTCCAGTTATCAAATTAACGTTTTTTCAATCTGAAGTTTTTGGTACAGCTAAATATTTTAAAAATATTTTGAATGATGCAAAGCACAAACCGACAGATGATGTTTATAACGATCCAGACTTGCTGTTAGAGTGGATGGATGCAAATAGCGGAAGCAAGCCTGAAATTCAAGGTAAAATGGAGGAAGGTGGTGCTACATCATATGTTGGAGCAACAAAAGAAGACTTGAAAGATCTTGGAATTGATCAAAATGATACAATTTCATTTAGCAAAGAAGCGGCGAAAAAAGGCGGTAGTCTTGATATGAAAGATATTATGCGAATGCATGGCTATAAAGTGTAATATCTTTTAGGAAAAAGGCTATGGCAAACGGACAAGTAACGCTAAATACAAATCAAGCTCAACAAGCTTTACAAAACCTAGAAAGGACATTTGATAGACTTGGCAGAAGTGGCTCTAAGAATTTACGCCCTCTTGGAGAAGGGCTTAGTTCAGCCACAGCAAGAGCCAGCGAGTTTGAAAAGTCCCTCAATGCCGCCAATGCCCGTGTTATAGCCTTCGGAGCTTCTACTGGCGTTATCATAAAAATGCAACAAGCTTTCGGTGAGCTTGTTAGATCCACAATTGAAGTAGAAAAAAGCCTTAAAGATATCAATGTAATTTTAGGGGCAACAGACCAAGGATTGAGACAATTCAGTTCTGGAATGTTCAAGATCGCCAAAGAAACTGGGCAAGCGTTTGACACTGTTGCAATTGCAGCTACAGAATTATCAAGACAAGGTTTGAGCGCAGAGCAAACGCTCAAGAGAACAAAAGACGCAATGATTCTGGCTAGATTGGCTGGAATGGATGCGAATAGTGCAGTTGAAGCTTTAACTGCCACACTAAACACTTTCAATCAAGCTGGGCTTGATTCTTCAAAAGTAGTAAACAAGCTCGCAAAAGTTGATGCAGCATATGCTGTTAGCTCAAGAGATTTGGCTGAGGCTTTGCAGCGTGTGGGCTCTTCTGCTCAAGGCGCAGGAGTTGGATTCGATGAATTGCTGGCTATTGTAACTACTGCTCAACAGAAAACTGCGCGTGGTGGCGCTGTTATCGGTAACAGCTTTAAAACTATTTTCACAAGAGTTCAACGCCCTGAAGTTCTCAATCAATTGGAAGCTCTTGGAATTGCGGTAAGAGACGTACAAGGAAATGCTTTGCCAGCGATACAAGTTTTGACTGGTTTAGCAAAGACATACGATAGTTTGAGTTCTTCTCAGAAATCTGTTGTATCAGAACAAGTTGCTGGCGTTTTCCAGATCAACGTTTTAAAAGCCGCACTGAGCGACTTGAATAATGAGTATGGTATTTATCAAGGAGCTTTGAGGGCGTCCGCTTCAGCTACCGACGAAGCTGTTCAAAGAAATGCTGAACTTAATACTACAACAAGTGCATTGTTGAATCAAGTAAAAAATTCTTTCAAAGAATTTGCAAGTAGCGTTGGCGACGTTGCTCTTGCGCCAACAATGAAAAATTTGCTTGGTCAATTGAACAGTGTATTGGAAGGTGCGACTATAGACAAAGACGCAGAAAGTATGGGCGGAAAAGTTGGACAAGCTTTTGTTAGTGGAATTGGAAAATTTATCGGTGGTCCGGGTTTGATTATGGCTGGTGTTGTAGTTGGTAAGCTTTTTATAAATTTTGCTAAATTTGCAAAAGAAGCTTATTCAGCATTCATGGGTCAAAATACAGCAGCGCAGCAAAGAGCCGCGTTGCAACAAAATATATTGAATCTTTTGCAGCAAGAGCCGGGAATACTAAACCAAGTAAAGGCTGGGCAGTTGAGCGTGAATCAAGTTGCTGAAGCTTATCTCAACACTCTGAGGCAGCAAAACGTTCTTCAAGCTGAAAATGCAGCTTTAGCAAGGGCGGCTGCTGCGGTTTCTTATGGAAGAGGAGCAAGAGTAAGAGGTGGAAGAACAACTCCCGGTTTTGCTTTGGCGACAACTCCTGTTCGCGCTGGTGGCGATGGAATGATTCCAAATTTTGCATTAAAGCCACAAATATCAATAGGTAAAGCTGGCATTACTTCGGCTGAACAAGCAAGAGCGATGGGGTATTCAGAGTCTCAAATATCTCAAAGATTTGGCGCTCAAAAAATTAGAGAAAACGAAAGATTAGCTAACAAATCTACCGCTCAATCTCATACAAGTGATTCTACTTTATTAGCTTATGATGGAGCAGTACCAGCGAATGGGATGTCGTCTTATACATTTACAAAAACTAAATCAGGTGCGCCATATACAGTAAATTTTCCAGTTGCTTCATTCAACAAAGATATTGAGCCCAGTCCGAATTTACAACAAAGTATAGAAAAGTTTGCTGATGAGCAAATACTTGGTTTCGCATCAAAATTTCAACCAACTGTAAATCCATCTGGATTGAGTACCGCAAAAGCTAAATCCGAAGGGTATCAAGGAGCTTTATCCTCAACAGTTGGAGCGATGTTTGAATCTGGAATGAGATTGGCGTTTGGAAACTCAGTTAGAGGTACTACAGGTGGAACTTTTGATGTGGCTCAAATGCCAAGGGGATTGGCTCAATATTTTAAGGGTAAACTTATTGGCCCTAAAGCTGATTTTAAAAATTCTATAAGCGATGGCAACAGAAAAAGTTTTGCTAATAAAATCATAAGAGATGAAAAATTGCCAGTTTTCGCCAAAAATCTTATGCCCAACTTTTCTGCTTTGGGCGCAGCAATTGCAAGAGAAAAAGCGGCGGGTATTCCATCTGGCGCAATAAGAGTTGGCAGAAGTTCGCAACTCGTTAGCTCGTCAAATCCAAATGGATTGGCGGTTTACAACACAATTGATGAGCCGCGAGGATTGAGTCAAGGAATCAATCGCTACAAAAGCGCGGGATTGAATCCAAAAATGGCTGGCACACCGAACTTTGCTACTATGACTCAGTTAGGTTTTCCAAGTGGAAGGATAGGAAGACAGGGAGGAGGAACTTTGAGCAACGCACAGACAGAAGCTTTTCTAAAAGAGCAAAGAAATTTGACGCGCCAATATGCTAGGTCAAATATGACTCAAGCTCAACTGGAGAAGGAAGCAAGAATATTAGCTGGCAAGTACAGTCTTGCAAGCGGCGCAGAAAGTAGATACGTTTCTGCGGTGGACGCTCATGCTAGGAATCTAAGAACAAGAGATGCTAGAATGAACAGTTTTTCTGGTAGAGCAAGGCGAATGGCTGGTAAAATTGGGGGACTGTCTGGTGGCATGGGCTCACTTGGAGCAACAATGGGCCTTAGTATGTTGGCTGGCAGCGCAGAGCAATTTATTCCGGGTACTGCTGGAAAAGGTGTGGCTGGATTTGCTGGTGGGGCTGCAACTGGAGCTTCTTTAGGTATGATGTTTGGTCCATGGGGAGCGGCTATTGGCGGTGCTATTGGTGGCCTGTATGGGCTTGCAAACGCTATAGATCCGGCAAAAATAGCAGCAGAAAAAATGACTGCCGCTTTCAATAAAGCTACTGAACAATTTAATAAAGAAAAGGAAGCTAATCAAAGGGCGGTTCAAATAATCCAAGAATTGGCCTCGGGTCAAATTGACCAACAGGCAGCCGCAACTTTAAGTGCTGAATTGACTAGTTTGATGCCAAGTTTACCAAAAGAAAGTCAGAAAATTATACGAGAATCTAAAACTGGTGAAGACGCTATTGCTGGATTGACTGGCAAAATTATGAAAGATCAAATGGAGCAATCTTTCAGAGAATTAGTTGCGAAAAATAATGGAGTAACAGAGTTAGTGCAAGGAATCTCACGGTTTAATCCAGAAAAGTATGAAAAACTTGAAAAGTTTTTCACAGACACTGAAAAGTTTAAAGGGGGTACTTCGGAAAAGTATAAGATATCCGATTCATATGAGATAGAAATTTTAAAAAGTTCAATAGTTGAAGGCTTAAAAGAAGCTTTAGGGCCAGAAATTGTTTCACAATATAACCTCGGAAGTGAGAATAGTTTCTTAGAATTCGCAAGCGCTTTTCGTAAAAGCCTCCGGGATAAAGGAGGAGGAGGGTATGGAACTGGTGGTGTTAATCCTTTTGCAAGTTTTTATAAACTACAAGAAGAAAAATCTTTGGCTGCTGATACTAGAACATATCCTTTTTTAAGAAGGCAAATTAGTTTACTAGATGATAATATAAGATCATTATCTCTTGAATCTCAAAAAATTAGTTTAGGACAATCTTTAGTTGGCGCTAGGGCTCAGTCTAGGATGTCAGTCAACCAAGCTCAAGGGCTTAGTGAATCAGAAATGATAAACATAGCCGCTGCTGATAACATAGTCACACAAGCAAACTTAAGAAATGCAAACCGTAACCAAAATACTTTGATATCAAGTCAGTTACGAAAATCAATTTTATCTCAAAAAGGCGACGTTGGAGGATTGGGTATGCAAGCTGCACTTGGGGCAGACCCGAAAAGTTTATTAGCTAACATAAGTAGCATTAAAGACAAAGAAATAAGAGACAAGCTTGAAAATGAAATTAAAGATGCGATAGACAAGCAAGAGCAAAATAATTTAGCTTTGGACAATCAAATCAGTTTGATGAATTTAGATATAGAAACTAGAAAAAAAATATTGCCAATCGTTCAAAGCAGAATAGAAGCTGAAAGAAAATACAATGATGACATAAGAAAACTTGGACTCACGCAGCAAAAAGCCATATCCGCGCTTGAAGCAAGAATTTCAGCCGATAGAGAAATAGCTGACTTTACTAGAAATTTAGCAATCCAAAGAGCCAGTATTGGCAAAGGACCAGTCGAAAAAGCAAGAATGGAAGCTGCTGGAAAACTTTCAAATATAGAAAGTGAGATAAGTGGAGCAAAACAATCATACAATACAAAAATTAGTGGCGAAGGTGGCATTAATAAGCAATTTGGCAAAATAAATAGAAAGAGTATTTTTGGTCGAGACGTAGTAAGTACATCAGAAGCTAGAACGTTATTAGAAAGTTTTGATAGAAAAAATATTAAAAATGACGAAATAAGAAAAGAACTTGAAAAACTAGATCAGCTTTTAGCCAAAGAAGAAGAATTAGATTCTCAATATAAACAACAAGAAGACTCTTTAAATCAAAGAAAGAGAATTATAGAAGAAACTTCTGCCTTAGAGATAGAAAATATACAAAGACAAATCAGTTTGCGAGGAACATTGCAGGACATCATGTCAGAGTACGCAATGTCAAATGAAGCAATTCAAGCAGAGTTGTCTGATAATATGAAGGAAATTGCTCGCGGAATGAAGTCGGACTTCAAAGGCGCGTTCAAGAGTTTCATCGATGGCAGCAAAGATGCCAAAGAAGCTTTCAGGAGCTTTGCTTTGTCTGTGATGGATCGATTGATGGACATGGCGACAAGTTATGCAACAAACATGCTTTTTTCAAACATAGGAAAGGGGTTCAATGATTTAGGATTTTTCCAACCACGGGCTAGGGGAGGAATGATCACTGGCGGATCTGGTGTACGTGACGACGTTCCAGCGATGTTGATGGGCGGCGAATATGTCGTCAAGAAGTCTGCGGTTGATGCATTGGGCGTAGGCTTTATGAATCGAATCAACAATTATGCCGAAGGTGGCGTGGTTGCTGACAATAAATTCATAATGGGAACAGAAGGTGACCCAACAAACTATGGCAAGCGCGGCAAATTTGCTGTTAGTAGAAATTTATCGGCATTGGCTATAACAAGCGAAGACAATCCGCAAAATACAAGAAGAGACGCTATGGCTGCTGAAGACGAGCAGCGAGTGATAAGGTTTCAACAATACGAAGAAAATAAACGGGCAGCTATGGCCGCTTATAAAAGAGCAAACAGGCAGCAATTGACTGGGGCATTGATATCGGCTGGATTGTCGCTTGGTATGGCAAAAATTGGAGCTATGATGGATACTAGCGCAATGAACGCTGGTCAAGAATACAGAGAGGGTAGCAAGGCTTTTGAAGGCACAGTTGGAATACGAAGACTTCCGACAGCAAAAGAAGCAAGAGGAATGCAGATGCTTGATCAGCGAGCCGCGATGCAAGCGTACAGAACAAATCCATTTTCATATTCAACTTCAGGGGCAATGTATAGGCCACCATTTGCGCAAGGCGGCTTGACCTCATCATCTATAACTCCAATCAAGCCAATCAATAGAGCCTACGGTGGTGGCACAGGCACAAGCATGAGTCCAAGTATGCCAATGGCGAACACTTCCACTGGAGTTGGTGGAGGAAGCGGGGCATTTGCGATGCTTGCATCTTCGATTCAGCAGCTCAGTGCGTCGATACAGTCTAACGGAGGCTCAACTGGCGGCGGCGGCGAAACAACTGTAAATCTAACTTTCAATATCGACAAGTCTGGCAAGGCTGAAGCGAAAGATGGCGACAAGGAAAATGGATCAGCCACAAAAAACAAGTCTGCTCAAGATCAGAAGCAAGAAAGAGAGCTTGGAGAAATGATGAAGATTGTTGTACTACAGACTCTAAACGAGCAAAAGCGTCCCGGTGGAATTCTTTACGGATCTTAAACTATTTTACTTTTGATCCAATCTACTTGCTCTTTGAGGTCTTTTATATGACTGTCTAATTGCAATATAACACTATTGTACACTGAAATAGGATTCTGAATGTTCTCGTTCATCAATGGCAATTTTAAATTTGGAGAAAAATTATTCACCAATGAATAATGATAAACTCCATCTTCTTTTGTGAAATTTGCCGCCATTATGACTTGCCATTTAGAAAACTCAAAATTTGATTTGATTAAAAAGCGCGAAATTGGTTGATCTAAAATAAAGAATGTAAAGCTGGGCGTTCTTTCGATTTCTACAATTTGTCTTTCTTGCTGTTTTTTTTCACTACACTCTTCAAAGTCTAGCGTTATACAAGCATTTGATCCAGAGCCACCTTTTAAGAAGAGTTGTTCTTGATCTGGAACTTTAGAATACTCGCCTTTTGATTTTAATTTCAACTTTTTAATGCCGCCATTTTCATCAGTAGATGTGACTTCAAAACTTGTGCAGTTCGATAAATTAGTTACAGTATCAATGGTAGGCTCTCCATCTGACACTTGCAAAATATCGCCAACCAAATAATTTGAGCCTTTTTCTTCTATACTAGACAAACCCAATGCTTCATATTTGATGAGATTTATAGTGATGAAATCCCCAACTGATAATTTGTTTTCTATATCTTGTTTTATGAGAATTTTTTTATCTTCTATTTTTTCGAAATTGAATTTAAATTTTTTAAGCCCTACTTCAGAAACATTTATAAAAGATGACGAGCCATCTATCTGCATCATTGAGTCGCCCTTTATTCCATGAAAATTGTCCGAACCGATAGAATATGCTACGTTGGAATCTTTTTTTAAATTAATGACTCCTTTTGAGCTTTTTTTTGTTGTGGTTATCATTTTAGATTGACTAAATTCAATGGAAAGAATTCTACTTCTGGCTTTTTACCATTTGGTTCATCTGGCTCAGAAAATGTGATGGTTGGCGGTTCAATATAACCGCATCCCCAATCTTCAACGAAGATATTTGATAGTTTTCCATTTTTTTGACCACATGATATTTTAGCTTTTTCGCCTCTATTACCAAAAATAAAATCAGGATCTTCCCGTTTTGGTTTTGTGGGTTCTGATATTGTGGCTTGTATATTTTTGGTGTATCCAAAACCGGGATCTTTTATTTCGATAAAACCAATATTGAAAAACCGATTAACTTTTCCAGTTTCCGTATAAAAATCTTTGACTGAAAGATTTTGCAA
>Ga0222714_10001036_pt1 | contig 31580 bp, 29 predicted proteins | sample C33_3DmetaG_FD_165048 | JGI IMG/M metagenome (GOLD analysis project Ga0222714, IMG submission 165048) | Estuarine water microbial communities from San Francisco Bay, California, United States - C33_3D | ecosystem: Environmental > Aquatic > Marine > Unclassified | place: USA: California... | reverse complement strand
TAACTCTAATCGATAATAAGTATTGGCCTTCAGGGAGATCTTCTAGCTTTAAAACCTTTGGCTCAGTAAAAGGATCTAGATATGTTGGGCTCCAGCCCTCAACCTTTGATGGGCTTATTGCTTGGATTACTCCATCAATATCTGCTTCAAATCCCTCTATCGAGCTAAGTGAATTGTTATAAGAGGAATCAAGGATTAAGGCATCTGGGGATCGCCAAGTATTAGTTGAAGTTAATATCGGTTTTGATAAATTATTTGACTCACGCCGGGTGATATTAACAACGGCTGAAGTATCAGAGGCGCTAGCCAGAGTGATTCCAATATTTCCGCTATATAAAGTAGCGCTCTTTCCAGCTCCTAGGCTCATAGAGCCAGTTGAGCTAGATCGGGCATAGTTGTAGTTATCTAGATTAAGCATCCAGATATCTGTGCCAACTCGGTCTGTGAGATCTTGCTGAGAGTCATAGGCATTTGGGGAGATAACTGATGAATTTGGCGGGGGATCAGTTCTATAAATTACTAACCCTGCTTGATAGTTAGCACTGGCCTTACGGTACTCCACCCAATACGTTGCACCGCCATCACGGAGAAATATGGCTCTGGCCTTGCCATAGATATCAAGAGCATTAATCTCGATACTCTCACTAAGCCAAGATTGCTTAATATCACTGGCATTTAAAAGCCCCATCCGCCATTGATGATAGGTAGAGAGCGGGGTTGAGACATCAACATTACTCATTAGATCAACGCTGCCGCCATATTCAATTGCATTACAACTACTCCAAGGGCCATCTGAAATACCGCTGCCACAGCGGATCAGATTTGAATGGCCAAGGCTAAGGCCATGTCCAAGCTCATGAGCAACAACAAATCCACTTACTGAGTTATGAAGTACTAGCGCTCCCCCTGGCTCTTTAGCCTCACCCAGGAGCGCTCGACCGGACCAGATACATCCCGCATCAGGTGCAAGGATAAGTAAATAGCGGCTCTGCCAATTAATAATTCCTAGCCGTTTATAAGTCTCAACCCTGACAGCAGTAGTCCAAGTAGCAAAATTATTATCACAGGGCATTGCAAAAGATAATTGAATTGGCTCTGCTAGAGATCTACCAAAATTAAATTGAATCCTCTTATCTTCTGGATCTCCTGAAATCGTAGTTAGATTTCTCCAGAGCGGCCCAACCTTCTTCTCAATTTCTTCCTGGGCCTTATCAACACCTCCTGCAAGAGCAGGAGATCCTCTCCAAGAAATTGAGACGATATCAATGGTTCTATTATCAACAGCCCTTGCAGGTGGGCCAGTAATTAGCCCGAGAAGTAGCGCAAGGGCTAGGGTTAAATAAGCCCCAGGCTTAAGAATTGGCGCGAAGGTATTTTTCAATATCACTTATGATTCCATCAAGGCTATATTCTGGCTTCCATCCACTCATATTCCTTAACTTAGCGGTATCTGGCACGCGCCGCATAGTCTCTTCAAAACCCTCTGGATAGGCCTTGGAGTATGGGAGATATTCAATACTGGATGAAGAGTTAGTTACTGAAATTACTCGCATCGCTAGCTCCTTAATTGAAATCTCCTCCTCCCCACCGATATTAAAGGCATGTCCTAGCGCCTTATCATCGAAGAAAATCTTGAGAACTCCATTAATAGCATCTAAGACATGGCAGAAGACTCGAGATTGTGAGCCATCTCCATAGACTAAAAGTGGCTCATTTTTCATAGCAGAGGCGACAAATCTAGGTAGAACCATTCCATAGGCTCCGCTCTGGCGCGGGCCGACAGTATTAAAAAAGCGCCCCGTGACAAACTTTAAGTCATGGCTTGCCATAAACATCTGGGCTAAGGATTCATCAAGGGCCTTTGCCTCTGAGTATGCCCATCTAATTAACTGTGGTGAACCTAGAACGCGATCTGACTCTTCAGTTAAAGGCTGTTTAGGATTTTTGCCATAGAGCTCTGAGGTTGAGGCAAGAAAGAATCTCTTGCCCTGCTCGGCAGCTGCCTTAATTGCAATCTCACTTCCATGGATATTGGCAACTAGTGATTGATATGGCTTTTCAAGGATTCGCTGAACGCCAAGGGCTGCGCCAAGATGGAAACAACCATCGACCCTACTCATCAATGTCTCTACTAACTTCTCATCAAGCATTGAGCCTTTGATAAATTCAAAGCTAGAGCTCTTCTCTAATTGAGCAATATTGCTTGATCTGCCAGTGGAGAGATCATCGAGGGCAATAACTAAGTGGCCCATCTCAATTAATCTCTCAGCTAAGTGTGAGCCGATAAATCCTGCCCCACCGGTAATAAGTAACTTCATCTCACAACCTTATCTAAAACCCTCTTATAAAGATCAAGATGAGACTCTGCCATTACTTTCACGGTGAATTCTTTAGCAGCCCTCCTCTGGCTAGCTTTAGATAGAGCATCACTCTTTTCAATCTCACCCATTACTTCAATCAACTTAGCTGCTAAATCCTCAACACTTCTCATAGCTAGTCGCCCAGTTACTCCATCTTCTACTATCTCAGCAACAGAGCCCACCTCGGTTGAAACTACTGGAACCCCTGCCGTCTGAGCCTCAATAAGTGAAAGTGGCATACCCTCGCTATCTGATGTGCAGAGAGCGATATCTGCAATTGTCCACATCTGATTCTTATCTTGATATCCTAAAAATGTAAGGTTACTGGGAGCGCTCTGCTTTAACTCCTCTAACATCTCCCCACCTCCAGCCATAAGAAAGCGCGCCCCAGGCATAAGTCTTGCTATCTCGATAACCCGATCTGGCCGTTTAACTTGAGTAAATCGCCCTAGCCAGAGGATTAATACTTCTTCTTCTCCAATGCCAAATTTCTTTCTTATTGCGCCATCACTTCCCAGCTCAATAGCTGAAATCCCTGGAGGGATGGAGAGATACTGCTCTGGTTTTCCAATCCCAACTGCAAGTAACTCTTCCCCTACTTTCTTACCAATAGTTACTAATCTTTGAGCCCTTGGAGCTAGAAGCCTTTCAATGAGATTTAAGATGCCTCTTTTAACAAGACCAAATTCAGGGTCATAGAGATGATGGCCATGAAATGAGTGGATCACTGGAATCTGTCTCTTACCAATTCGCAGCAGAAATCCAGCTTTAAAGGTATGGGTGTGAATTAGATCTGGCTTAAACTCATCTATAGCTGCTTGAATTTCAGAGCGGGCTTTTAAATCTTTAGTAAGGCTTAACTCTCTAGAGAGGCTCTCAATTCTCTTATATTTTAAAGTCCCTACTACCTCATCTTCAGTCTCGCCCTTAGGGACATTTCCCATCACTAGCAGATTCTCAACTCCAAGTTTCTCAAGGCCAGAGATGAGATTAGAGATATATGTCGCTGTTCCACCCACATTCATCCGCGCAATAATGTGAAGGATTCGCACGAAGGCAGCCTCTACTTATCTGGCCGAGGGCTTATTAAAGGCTTCCAATCAGGAAACTCTGGATGAGAATTAACAGTAAATATTGGTCCAGACTTCCACCCCTTCATAGCAAAGCCAGAGTGGGCTAGTAAGACAACGGCCAAGTCATAATTATCACTGATTGAACTTGAGCTCTCACCATTCCAAGTGCTAACAATTGGATCATGCCAAAACACCTCACCGCCAGCCTCTCTTAGGTGATCTATAAAGGCCTTAGCTGGACTCTCTCTAGTATCTGCAATATCTGCCTTATAGGAGACCCCTACTACTAAGACTCTCTTATCCTTAATACCGCCGGCTTGAGCGATCAGGCTCTCTGCCACATACTTTGGCATCGCCTCATTTACTTCCTCAGATATTGCGATGTACTTACTCGATAGACCAAACTCTTTAGCTCTAGCCTGCAGATATAGAGGATCTACTGGGATGCAATGGCCACCGATTCCCAGATTAGGATGAAATGACATAAAGCCATATGGCTTACTAGCAGCTGCCTTTAAGACCTCATCTGCAGGGATATTCATAGCTGCCATAATTTGGCAGAACTCATTTACCAGGCCGATATTGACAAATCTAAAGGTATTTTCAAATAACTTAGCTACTTCAGCTACTTCAGCTGAGGAGACTGGGATTACTTCATCGCAGAAGGTACGATAAAAAGCTACTGCTAGATCGCGAGCTTTATCACTTAATCCCCCAACGATACGGGGGGTGTTCTTAGTGCTATAGATCTTATTTCCCGGATCTACCCGTTCAGGTGAGACACCGTATTGATGTTCAAGGTTAGAGTTCTTTTGAATCAAAGGTTTAATAATTTCTCTTAAAGTCCCAGGATGTGAGGTTGATTCATTAATAATCAGAGTTGGTCTCTTAAGAACTTTTCCAAGTGACTCTGATGCTGATTCAAGAAGTGAGAGGTCAGGTGCTCCTAAATCATTTAATGGGGTGGGCACTGCAATTACTACAACATCGCAAGGCTCAACTAAATCATATGAACTAGATGGATGAAATTTTCCTGAAGATATCGCCTTGGAAATTTCTTGATCCAAAATTCCTTCAATATGGGAATTGCCACTCTCAAGTCCTTTAATTACAGATTCTGAAAGATCAATCCCCACCACCTGATGGCCAGCTGATAAAGCCCCCATGGAGATTGTTAATCCCACATATCCCTGGCCTATTACCGCTACTCGCATCTTACCTATTATAGACCCTTATAAATTAAGAAAAGCCTTTAAGGCGTTGCTTTGGATTGAGTTAAAAGTTCTTGGGCATCTTTAAACTCCTGACTATCTGGAGCAAGAACTCTAATCCGTTTTACGCTATCTTCAAGATTTGCGATGTCGCCCCCTCTGGCATAAGCGCGAGCCAGAACTAATTCTAATTGATAATTAATTGGATCTAATTGGCGGAGCTCTTCCCTAATCTCCAATTCCTTATCAAGTTGGTTTGTATTTAGATAAAAAGAGGCTAGTAAATCATTTGAATAAACATCACCTGGATCCCGGCTTTGCAAATTCTTGAGCAAAATCTCTAATTCCGCATTCATTCCAGATTCATAGACATTATTGACTAGGTTTAAAGCTTTATCAGAATCCAAAAGAGTGAACTTTGTCAATTTACTATAATTCTCCCGAACCCAATCTTTACTTGCTTGCCCATCAACTCGCATAGTTATGACATTTCTATAAGCCTTATCTTCGAGTGAAATTAAGACAACGGGAATAGAACCTATGGCAAATCCTACGATAGAAAGTGAGCCAACCCAGGCAGGAAGATTTTTCTTAACATTCCCTCTCTTATTTGAATCACCTTGAGAGTGAGTGCTTGATTTAGAGTGCATAAGAGAGCTTAATAAAATTGCTCCTAGTATCCAGTTCAAGACACCTAGACCAATTATTTCTATTGATAGAAGTGATTGTCCAAATACTAAAATCCATAAAATCGAGATGCCTTTTAAATAATTTAACGAAGTGTCTCGAGAATTAATTACCTTGAGCGCCTTATAAAGAATCCAGAGATGAAGTGCGCAATAGAGTAAAAATACTAAGAGACCAAAAGCTGCCCCAACTTGCGCTGGAGTAGAGTGGGCATTATTGGTAGTAAGAGCAACTCCATATTTTGCTACAAACTCCGGCGTCCTAAAGGCTCTAAATGCACTTACATAATTATCTACACCAACGCCATTCCAGGGCGATTCCAGCATTCCTCTGATTCCAAAATAGGCATAGAAACCACGAAGTTTTAAGGTGTACTGCTCTAAAGTTGAACCCAGAGGTCCTAATCCTGCAAAAGAGATAAATGTAAAAGATAGGGATAGGCCCCCACCTATGAAGAATAGATAAGGAATAACCTTTGATGCGCTCTTCTCTCGCAACCAGATATAAAGTACTAAGACTGTACCTAGGGCTAAAACTACTAACCCTTGGAGTGATTGAGTTGACCAAGATAAAAGGGCCATGGAGCTAGCCAGTAGAAGTGCAATGATTTTTCTACTCTTGACCTGGCTATACCTTTGGGTCGATAGATAGAGCCAAAAAACAGCAAAAGTTGCTAATGCAGAAGATGAGAAGTTTGGATTTCCTAATGTTCCAATCACCCTGTTATATGGATTACTCCATTTTATCGGATCAAAATAAAAGTACTGCAGAGCGCAATATATTGAAAATATGATCGAAGTAATGGATAAGATCTTGTATATATAGTCAATCTCTAACTTGCCAACCACTAATCGAAGTAGAATTATTGCCAGTGTAATAACTGAGAGAAAATAAATTAACCCATTATTTCTGCCACTTGTACCAAATATAGTTCGAATATAGTTTCCGTTACTTGAAAATCCACTAACCACCATCCCAATGGCAATTAAAGAATAAAGAGCAATTATTGCCTTGGCTTCGAGAGAACCATCCTGCCTCCATTGGGTATATCTACGTAGCGCAATGAGTAGAAGCAATGAAATAAAAGCAAGGAGCAGTAATGCCAGCAGCTTAGGTAGATTGATTGGATCTGCGAAAGTAGGAAAAACTAAGAGAATGGTCGCTGGTATTGAGAGTATTGCAAATTTAAATATTGGAGATAGTTCCTGCTTGGCCATATGACTATAGTACCGAGAGCTTCAAAATAATTTGCTGGTAAATCAATTTTCTAGAGAAATGAGTCGGGCCCGAATCCAATAAGGACTCGGGCCCGACTCTTACTCACTATTTGGAATTAATCCAAATTAGGCTTTTACCTTCTTCGCGATCTTGGCAACTGTGTTAGCCAAGGTCGTGATTTGAGCCTTTAGGGCAGCCATCAATGTGGCAACCTGTGTTGCAAGCTCTTCGACAGCAGCGGTTGCTGCATCAGCAGCATCGCGTGCTTCTTCAGCGGCAACGGTTGCTGCATCTGCTGCTTCAGCAGCAAGGTTTGCAGCATCGGTAGCAGCGTTAGCAGCATCGATAGCTTCTGCAGCAGCGTCAGTAGCAGCCTCTGATGCAGCAGTAGCTGCAGCAATAGCTGGATCGTTATTTACCACTGTAGCTGTAGCTGATAGATCAACGCGGCCAGCAAGGGCTAGACCTGTTGAACCTGTTGCAGAGATCGTAACAACACCGCTTGTCAATGGCATATAAACAACATATGTCATATGACCTGCATTGGTATTTGAAGTTGCACTTGTTGCAGCCGCAAGAGTAATTGTCTCTTGGAAGGTTGCTGAACCAGTGTGGAATGGCCTTGAAGATTCAATCGCAGCTGTGAATCCAGCTGAGATTGTCTTGGCAGGCATTGCAAGTCCGGCACCATCGAGTACTTGTACTCGAACTTGAGCCTTCTCACCTGGTTCATAAGTTTCCTTATCAAAGGAGAGTGTCGCTGTTGTCGCTACACCAGTAGAGACGCGAGTTGAAACTTCATTTGATGTCGCAGTAGCCAGAGCCACTGTTGAGGCATCAATGATTTTGAATGTTCCGGTTCCTGGGAGCTTACCTGTAACAGAACATACATGTAGCAACGCTGTAGGGCTAAATGTACAGCTGCCTGGAGTCTCAGAACCTGCAATAAGAGCATTAGCTGCACTTGTTGCATAAATATAGGCTGTTCCAGCCCATACATTTCCATCTGCGTCTACCGCAGAAGCCAAGATTACAGAGCTATTTGCACCAACGTTAATAACTGGAGCATTTGTAAGTGCTGTAATTGTCTTAGCTGCTTTCGCATAGAAAGTAACAGTCTTTGCTGCAAATGTAGCAACTGTTGAAGTAATGGTGATTGTTGCAACTCCAGCGGTTCCATCAGCGCGTACTGTCAAGTCATGCTGTCCAGACTCCAAAGCAATTGCGCTGAGTGTTTTACCGCAAACAGTAGCACTGCTCGCAGTATTACATACAAGTCCGGGACCAGAAATTGTTGCAGTTAAGGAATCTTCCGCAACTCCGGCATCACCGTTTGTGTTCAGTAACTTCACCCTAATGTGACCTACTGGTGTTGTAGAGGCAGTTGATACAACTCTGATAACTGCATCATCGGTTGGTCCTGAGGACGTACCGAGGAATGCTGTCGCACCAGAAGCTTGAGGAAGCTTACCTGCAGCCAGAGTTGTCGCTGCAGAGGCTCCAACAACGATACTGAGGGTAGAAGTAGTAACTGTTGTAGACCATGCGCTACCTGTATTGCTGTAAGCAGTAACAACAACATCATATGTGTATGTTCCTGCAACATAGGTAGTTGCCGATTCGAGGTAGGCATTGAATGTCGCGCCTACTCGTCCAACTGCAGTTCCTCTAGTTAATGCACTATCAACTCCACCGGCCATAATGTTATAACCGGAACCGACAGTAACGGAGTCATGACGATCAGCAAGGCCGTCTGCATCTCCACCAACACCAAAGTTAGTTGAGTTGAATTTATTAAAGGTAGCTGGAACAAGGCCGCCATTGGTGGTTGTTCCTGCAGTTACCACGAATGTGTTTGCAGTCGTTGTCTCGCGTGCAGAGAATCTAACTGTATCGGCGTTAGTCGCCGTAGCAGGTTTTCCATTCTCATAAATACGAACCGTGACTGTATCTGTCAATGTAGTTAGTAACGCAGTGACAGTAAATGAAGCCGCTGTCGTTGTGTCATTCATTACCGCACCAGAAGTTGCGCCACTTAGGAAAGTAGCCGCACCAGCTGTGGGTGTTGAAATACTAACGTCTGAAACTGTTGCTGACGAAGGAGCGACGGAAAGCATTCCGAAGCCCAATGCAGCAATAACACCAAGCGCTACGCGCTTGAAGTTTGTCTTTGTAGACATTGATTTCCTTTCATTAGTCGTAAGTAAGACGTTCTCACTTACGGCTGGCAAAGAATTAATCTTTGCCTTGTGATGCAATGCACGTGCTACTGCACCACATTCCCCACCGTGTATCCGGACGCGATGAGGAAACTTAAATGGGGAGTTCATTACTTAACTCCCTTTTCAACTACATAAATCGCTTGCGATAAAATCTGAGTCTTTCCTGGGTTTAGCACCAAGCGGGTAATGACCTGCTTTGGAGCTTGAAGGAGATCCCGGCCAGAAGCGCTAGCTGGGATGGTTACAGTGGTTTCAACCTCAGATTCTACTTTAATAATAGCTGTGACTAGGTAATCGCCACTTAGAAGACGCTCAGAGTTTAGGTAGGTAAGGGTGGTTACTAGCGGGGTCCAGCCTCCAGCCTTGCCATAGGAGACCACAGGGGAATAACTGAAGCCCGAAGAGTCTGAGGTGAGCCTCTGGGAGATAAAGATATTGGCAGCGCCAGCATCGGTCTTAGTCACCTGGGTTAGAACTAGCTCAGTTTCAGAAAGGATTGGCTGGCGGTTAGTTATATAGAGGCTTCCAAGTGCCCCAGTTGAATCAGTAACGGTAAAGCCTGTTGGAACTCCATCTTTATCAAGGCCAGTAAATGAGAAGTTGGTGGCTTTAGCGTTTACCTCAACCTTGCTCTCTTTAGTAGCAGCAGGGGCAGGAGCGACAGGGCTTACTTGAGTAGTAGGTGCTACAACTTCAATGCTCTCTGTAGCTTGCTTTGATGAAATAACCTCTTCAGCAAGAATATTTGGAACACCGCTATCTGTTGGCATCGCATTAAAGCCAAGGAAGGCAAAGAAAACTAAAATAAGTGAGAGAGCAGCTTTACTTGATTTCTTAGCAATCTCTGATGCTTTCTTGTATGTCGTTGAGAGCATATCTAGCGCCGTTAGGCCACGCTCCTTGTCAATAATTAACTCGCTCATTACCTTGCGTAGCGAAGCTCTTGCCCTAGAAACTGTATGTCTAACAGCAGATTCTTTAATTCCAAGCTCTGCTGCAATTTCTGAAGTTGATCTGCCTTCCATCTCCCACATAACTAGAGCGGCGCGTTCTGCAGGTGAAAGCATTGCTAGTGCTTGACGAATAATTGCTGCATCTTCTGCCGCTGAAATAACCTCTGAGTGATCACCATCAACCTGCCATGCAGCTTCAACCTCAGCCTGGGCATCATCGATTAGGACAAGATTTGGGCGGCGTCCTTCTAGGCGGAATAGATCGATGCAGAGGTTTTCAATGGTGCGGTGGAGATAAGAGAGGGCATGCTCCTTTGATTCAAGCTCAGGGGCTGCAAGCATGAACTTAATAAGTGCATCCTGGGTTATTTCTTCTGCCTTAGTTGAGTCCTTCAATACGCGATTAGCGTGGGCAAGAAGCTCTGAACGGTGCTCTGTGTAGAAAGCACCGAGCTCTGCGACGGTCCACACGCGAGGACCTGCAGAGGCTGCAGACTTCTTAAATGCCACTTTGGGACTTCCTTCTTAACCGGTTTCGTACTTCAGCGACACCCGTCGGTGCCTCTAGTACCTACTACGCATCCCATCGTAGTTTGTTGCGGAGAAGGGACAAAACGGACATTTCGCTCAATATTTGTGGATTCGTGCCCAGTCGATTGGAAGTTCTGGGACATTTGGAAGATTTGGGAAATCCAGAGTTGAAAGACCGAATTTAGGGGTTCCCTCAGAAAGACGACGGTCTTTCCGATGAAGAGTCAGTTCAAGAGTCACTGGAAAACTCACATCGCGATACTGCCAATTCCCACAACAATTGTTCGCATGCGCATGAGTTACATCGAAGTTTTCGAGTAACTTTGTAAAGAATGGTCGATAAAGCATCTCAAATGCATGGCGATTCTTAATAACCTCGAGGTGGTGGAGCTCAATAACAATTATTCGAAAACGTTTAAGCAGTTCAGAAGAAGTCGCAATCAATGTTAAATATTCTGCGCCTTCTATATCTATCTGAAGAATAAACTCAGCAGTATCGGCAAGTTGAACCTTCGCTAACCAATCTTCAAGAGTAATGAAATTCTTCTCGGTTGCCGGGCCCAAGTAGTAAGGCTCAAAATCTTGTTTAGTACCAAGATCCTCAGGGCTTTGATCTTCGGAATCACAAATATGTGAATGAATTCCAAATTTACTTTCGAGAAACTCTTCAAAGTGCCAATAACCAGCACAACCAGGAGAGAAACATTCTGTGACACCATTCAAATCATCGGGAACAACGTATCCGCCATCGTCATTACTACCGATTCGAATTTCCTGATGCCCATAATTCTTTGGCGTTAATTGCTTGAGCAAATCGATTACCTGATTGAAGGGAGTCATTCCAAGGGATTGAGAGCGAAGAGTTAAATTGACTCCCATGTAATCTGTAATTCTTCTAATTGCTTTAGGAACTTCCACTCTGCTGACCTCCGGTTGATAAGGAAAAATCGATAGATGTCGATGACTTAATTGGAACTACTACAAACCCATCAGCTTTGCTTGTCTATCAAAAGCCGGTACTGCACTTCTGACATCTTCAAAACTTCCTTGGCAAAGTGCTACCCCATCTTCCAGATAAACAACTTGATCCGCGTTGCGTATAGTGGAAAGCCTATGAGCAATCATAATTATGGTCATCTCACCGCGCAAGCCACTAATTGTCTGAGAGAGATTCACTTCTGTCTCTCCATCGAGTGCGCTAGTCGCTTCATCAAAAACAATGACGCTCGGATTTGTATATAGAGCCCTGGCGATTCCCAGTCTTTGCCTTTGCCCGCCGCTTAATCGGGTTCCACGTTCTCCTACTGGTTCATCAAGCTTCAAAGGAAAGTTCAACACCAAATCTCTTAACTGGGCTTTTTCTAGGACGGACCAAATCAGATCGTCTCGCATTTCTACATCTTCATAACCCAAAGCAACATTTTCTCGAATGGTTCCACCCACAACAGAAATATCTTGAGGCACATATGCGATTGCGCCTGGCCATTCCTTTATTGCGGATTCTGGGTCCTTTCCTGAAATCAATACCCCTCCGGATGTTGGACGCACCACTCCTAAGATCACATCAGCAAGTGACGTTTTACCAGCGCCAGATGGCCCAACCAGCGCCACGAAGTTTCCGGGCTGAATCTCGATGTTAATGTCTTTAAGGGCTTCGCTAGGGCGGGTTGGATACTTCAGGGAGACATTTCTCGCTTCAATTGATCCTATGAAACCTTTATGGTCTATTTGAAATGGGGAAACTTTCTCCTCTTCGACATCAAACTTTTCAAGCCGCTCAATTAAATCAAGAGTTGGGTTTGCAGTTCCGATGCTGTTTTTTATGAGCACGAGTCCTTGCTGCATTCGAAGAACGGCTGGACCAATTCTTGTTGCCGCGGTCATGAAAACGGCAAGAGTTGCAATTGCACGAGTGGCATCCTGAAACACGAACTGAAATGCTGAAATCACTAGAGCTGATAGCACCATTGTTATTTCAATCGCATACTTACTAATGCTGGGCATGAAGTTCATCTCTGCCGCGAGATTTGCTAACGACATTCTTGAGTCTGCGATTTTCGAACCATAATACGGTCTACGATTTCTAACAGTTGCTTCTCTATATGAATCAAGAACCTGAAGTATTAGCTCGTTTCCTTGAATAGTTAGATTTGAATTTTCTACGCCTAATCTCCGAGCTCTCTTGTGCATAACTGCGTACAACACAAACGCAACGGCACCATAAATCGCAAACGTTAGTGCTGCCGTGTATGGATCTACAATAAATAAACCAACCGCCATTATAATCAACAGAGACGCGTCAGAAACTAATGTTACGAAGGTTGCAAGGACACCCAATGTGATTGAAGCGACACCGTAGGTAATAGCATAAAGGGTTTCCTGCGCTGTTCTCTCCTGAACAAAAAGTAATGGTTGAAAAAGAAGTCTCTTCATCAATCGAGCCGAAACTAGTGCTCCTCTGCGACTCAAGAAAAACATGCTCAATCGTGAGAAGTACATAGAAAGAAGGGTTCTCACTATCAGAATTACTGCAGCAGTTGCCCCTAAAAACGCCACTTGATTCTGGAAAGACAATTCTGCTAAACCGAAGAAGTCGAGAATACTGGATACTCGATCGCCAGGGCCTCTCGATTGGACACCATTGACTGCCAGCGCACCCAAAATTCCGACTGCAGCAACCGCAATTAAATCGAGAAGTCCAAGTCCGATTTGAATAACAAGGACGACAAAAATCTTTCTTTGATCATTTCGTGAAAGCAATCGAGAAGATCGCCCAACCGTGGTTGAACGAAATTTCTCTCGCAGACGTCCGATCACTTTTACTCCTCGAATCAGTTAAGCGAAGACTACTATCTTTCTACTCTAATCCAGCTGCTTGGAAATAGATCTGTTGGCTCATCTTGAGCAACAAACCAAGGTTTGGGTGCAATTACTTTTTTATCCTTGTTTGTAGAAAGCATCGCGCCCCACCAACTAAAGGTTGAATTTGAGATTATGAAATCGCTTCCAGCCCTCATCAACATAAGCGTTTCGGCTGAAGTAAACGTGTTTGGGACTATTTCGAAATTGTGAGAAATCTCTTCTGGCAGCCAACTATTCACCAAGTGAGGGGAGTCGGAAAAAACTAAGATTTTATCAATCCTTTCACGATCAATTTCTGTTAACGCTCGTTTGTAATATTCCCGAGATAAGGTTCCAATTGTTGGTTCATGCATATAGTCGCCAAGTCGTACATGGACGACTAGAATTCTTTTGCCTTGGAACTTTCTTAAGTATTCAAGAAAAGTTTCTGTTGGTTGGAGAACATTTAATGCCGACATTTTTTCCAAAGTGGACTTACTCAAGTATTTGAATGACTGAAAATACCCGACCAAAAAATCTGCCTTACCTAGCTTTTTGATGGGAGTAAATCCAACATCCCTGCCTAAAGTGAGTCTTAAAATCTCTTTGAATAAAAGGGAAATGTAAATATTTCCCAAGGTCCGATACACCGACAAAAGGTGTTTCTCAATTCTTCTTGGATTAAAATGGGTACGCAAATTTAATCCAATGATTTTCGTGGTGAGTCGACTAAACGTCATCGGTGGAGATTTGATGGAAACAAAAGTCGGCAATAAAAAGCTTGCCACTTCGGGATCACCCTTTTCTGTTAACCGAGGTTTCCCAATTTTTGAGATTAGTTCAATGTCTCCTTCCGCATTTTCAAATGCAGCCGCAAGTTGAAAGAGTTGATTGCCCAACCCGCCAGTTAAAAAGACTTTCATCGGGCTGGGCTCTTAAGCAAATAAAATGTCATATCTTTGATTGAATTTAGCTGCTTCAGAAACCCGGAGTGACCGCCAAAAAATTTTACGATCTCAAAAATGGCCATAAATTTGACTTTAACCCCTCTTGATTTCAGTAAGGTTAGAAACTGCCGAGAAGCCATATTTCTTATTATTTTCTCATTGCCTTTTTTTTGCTTCAACAAGAACTCAAGAAATCTCATCGACTCCAATAAAGGTAACCGCGACTTTTTTCTCCCTGTCGTTTGATTATCCCATCCCGAGAAGTAGTTGTAATAAACTTCATGTACATATTTGATTTTCAGTGAATTCCAATCTATTTGAGCAAGAAAACATTGATCTTCGCCCATGGTGATCTCTGGGAATGAAATATTCTTTATCATTTCTGCTCGAAATGCCATTCGCCACAAACCGGGATTAAAACTCATTCTAGAAAGTGATTGTCCCTGAGTGCTCCCATGTGGAACTTTGACAGTCGCGCCCGTCGGATTCTCAATGCAAAACTCTCCGATGATTACATCGTGGACGGAGTCCAATGCATTTAGTACTAAATGGTAATTGGGTTGATCGTCACTATCCCAAAAACAAATCCATTCGCCTTCGCAACTGCTGCGTGCTGAATTCCTTGCACCACCCGCCGTTCCAAAGAGACCTTCCTTCAAAATTAGGGCGGGGGAGTTGATTTTGGAAATAATCGATTTCAGTTCAGAGCCTGTTTTTTCATCTCGTATATCGTGAACAAGAATGACTTGTGTGCAATTAAAGTCAACTTGGTTCAACCAATCATTTAGGTGACCAAGACGTCCAGCCATATCGCTAATTGGGCAAATTATGCTTAATTGTTTTGAATAGTCTGACGCGGACACATCGTGAGTGTAGTCTTCAACCTATAGCGTGCGTTAGGTTTGACACAGAGCTAAGAGGTTAATCTGCGAAATGACGAGTCACCCATGGATGGAAATTCAGCCCAGCCGCCTAAAGGTCTTAGGGGTGTACTCAAAGCGTCTACTTTTTAGAAGCTTGAATTCAAAGCCGTATTTGTCTGGTGATCTCTTTGTAGATAATGCCGACTACGTACATATGCCTCTCTCATTCAGATACAACCGATCTTGGTACAAAGACCTGAAGTCAGCGAAAGTTATTTTTTGCCCGAGCCAGAATCTTCAAGAATTTCTACAAGATTTTGGAAAAGTTCTATCAGCGAAGGTAGTCATTTCAGGTAATGGGGACCATGAATTTCACGCTCCACCAAGTGATATACCAGCTTCGGTTAAGCATCTATTTCTTCAGAATTCATTCGTTTCCGACGATCATCTGATCTCCACACTACCAATAGGAATCGAAAACTTTAGGTATGGAGTAAACGGACTTCCATGGCTAATGAACCCCGGTCGCGAATCGGCCAGATTAAATAAAATATTAATGGGTCCGTTCGGATTGACGCACCCTGATCGAATTTTTGCCTTCCAGACATTCGCCACTGAGAATAAAGTGGTCGATCTCGTTTCGGCTAGAACTTCGCCTAAATCTTTTGCTGAAATCATGCGCGGATATAAATTTGTTGCCGCAGTTCGAGGTAACGGCGTTGATACCCACAGGCTCTGGGAGTCGCTATATCGAGGAAGCACTCCAATTGTAAAAACTGATGCCTGGTCACAAAGTTTAATCAAATACGAATTTCCAATTCAATTTGTACAGGATTGGACAGTTGATGAATTGGAAAAACTTCTATCGCTACATTTAAGCCAATTTGCCCCATGGAAAATCCAATCTCTCTGGTGGCCATACTGGAAAAGATTGATTAACAGTTATGTCTAAATTGGCCCATAGACTAGAGTTAAAGCAAGTCTTTCCTTGGCTAATCGTCGCCACTGTGGCAGCTATCTACATGTGGCACTTCAACAATCTCAATAACGATTTCCAAGTATTTTACAAGGCAGGAATTGATCTCCGAGATGGGGTTAACCCATGGGGAAGCCGAATTGATCCAAATGCGATGTATCTAAATGGATCCAGTACCTTGATCCTTTTTTCGCTCCTGTCACTGCTACCTTTAGATTGGGCATTGTTCTTTGTACGACTAAGTAGCCTTACTTTGGTTGCCCTAGCAGTTTTCTTCGGACGAAACTTGTCACACAAGCTTTCGGCAGCGCAGTTAATCCTCTTCCTATTTCTATCATTCCCAGTTAGATCCGCGCTGGAGTATGGACAACTAACGATTGTATTCAGCGCTTTGGCCTTTTATGCCCTTATAAAAATCCATCAGAAGTCAAATGATACTTTTTTGATTATATTGAGTGTTGCGGTAATCCTTGATTTTAAACCTCACATATTTATTGGCGTCATGATCTATTTGGTTTTAATGAAAAGATTTAAGTTGTTAGTGAAAGCATTTCTTACTTGGTTGATTTTTCAAGTGATTGTTGGGCTTTACCTTCAGATTTTCCCTTTTATTGAAATGCTAAAAGCGGTCCAATTCAGGAGTGGGACAGTTACTGAAGGTGAAGACAGCTTCAGTATTATCAGTTTCTTAAGTCTTACTCCACATTGGTCCACGGTTACCACAGTTATTTCAATAATGGTATTTTCAGTTTACTTATTTACAGTTAAGCGTTATCCGGTTTCAAAATTGCTGCCGCTTCTTGCTTTCTCTCTTTTAATCACTCCACTACTACACCCAACTGATTTAATGTTGCTGCTCTTTGTTTTTATAATCAAATTTCAATTCACATACGTTGGTTCGGTTGTCCTAGGCATGTTTTTTGTCTGGAGTCCTCAGCCCTCCGGGGGAGGTTTCACGCTAGTGGTTGTATTGATGACTATTGGCCTGTCAACTCTCTTTAATCATCAAGTTTCAGCGAGTAGAATGGTCATGCTTTTCATTCCCAACATCATTTATTTGTTATCCGTTGGGGCTGGTGTTGATGAAGTGAAGGTCAGGCACTCAGTCCATCTCTTGATTCCAATCTTTATTGGAGTTTATTATTCTCTCATCGCTTCAAAAATAGATTCAGACGCAGAAAAAGCCGGGTGAAGGAATGAAGTTTCAGTTCCATTGGCAAAAAAAGGTTGCGGTATGACTGCTCTTCCGCCATTCTTAACAGCAAAAAACGAGCCCCACCAACTAAGGGATGAATTTGAGCTTATGACTAATTTGGCCTCGGACATTACGATTAAAGCTGACCAGGCATTGCATTCATCTGGCGAAATTACCTTGAACCGCCCAAGTTGATGAAATTTCTCCGAAGCTCGATCGTATGAGTCGGTTAAGATGATAGTGGGTAAAGTTTCATCGAGGTTTTTTTTGTAATACTCCATCGATAGAACACCGAAATTTCCTGGATGACCAAGATAATCACCGCACCGATAATGGATCACTTGATATTCTCTAGGTAAACTCAAGTTGTCAACTTCAAACTGGAAAAGACTTCTCGCTTTTTCCAGTAGTTCTTGTATCTCTTCACTACTGCTTTCTGCCCACAGGTAATCTTGATAGAAGCCCGAGACCACCCTCGCCTTACGGGATTTCTGCTCATGATGTTCTCGATAAATCCCCGTTTTTCTGCAAAGGGAATACTCGAATTTAGGTGAGTGACTTTTTACTTTATCCAGAACCTTAAGCAATAAGCCCACTGAATTGCTTTTGTATAGGTAATTCAAACTCAATTCGCTTAAATCATCGTTAAGACCACTTGGGTAGGAGTAGTCATCCCAAACAAGGTTTAGCCTCGCACCAGAATTTTTTGATAGCTCTTTTGCGTGAGCAAATTCAAATAACTGATTTCCCAGGCGCCCTGATAATTGAGCTCTCATTTTGAATCAAATGTTTTGTTTAAAGTACTCAATTGTTTTTTGAAGACCTTCTCTGAGTTGAATTTGTGGCTCCCAATCGAGAATCTCCCGTGCCTTTGATATCTCTGGCTTTCTCTGTTTCGGATCGTCTCCCGGTAACTCCAAAAATTCAATTTTCGACTTTGATTTAGTTAACTCGATAACTACTTCTGCTAATTGAATCATCGTGAATTCATGAGGATTCCCGAGATTTACAGGCCCTGACGGCAGGCCATCGGTTAGAGTGAATTTATGTATGCCATTAACAAGATCTTCCACATAGCAAAATGATCGTGTTTGTGAACCGTCTCCATAGATTGTGATCGCCTGCCCTCGCAAGGCTTGCACAATAAAGTTGCTGACTACACGCCCATCGTCTGCAGCCATTCTTGGACCGTAGGTGTTGAAAATTCTGGCGACTCGAATATCGATTCCAAATTGTCTCTGATAGTCAAAGAAGAGACTTTCCGCTGCCCTTTTCCCCTCGTCATAGCAAGATCGAATGCCTATTGGGTTGACATTGCCCCAGTACTCCTCTTCTTGTGGCGAAACAAGAGGGTCGCCGTAAACTTCGGATGTCGATGCCTGGAATACTCGCGCCCCTGTGCGTTTTGCAAGACCCAATACATTGATTGCACCAAGCAAACTTGTCTTCAAAGTTTGCACCGGAAACTTTTGATAGTGGACTGGTGATGCAGGGCAGGCCATGTTGACGATGAGATCAACTTCGATAAAAAGTGGCAAAGTCACATCATGTCGGAGCAATTCAAAATTGTGATTATCAAGGAGATGTTTTACATTTTGCCGTCTTCCGGTGAAGAAATTATCAACAGCAATAACATCGTGACCGTCTTCAAGATATCTCTCACACAGGTGAGAGCCAAGAAAGCCAGATCCGCCAGTAACCAAAATTCGCATATCTGATGGTACCAAGGCGCAATCTCTTACAAATTGAGGCGCAAAACCCTGATTTCACTCGGTGGGAACTAGTATTTACTCATGCCCAGAAGAGAATTCGCCACGATTCGCTTCTCGCGATGGGCAGGAGATCCAAACGAAACACTGAAATTTTTTGGGTTTTTGATTGAGCCCATTATCAAGAGACCACTTCGGCTGGTTACAGATCAATCCCTGAATGTTGATATCGAAATTTCATCCGTTTACGGCGAACCAGGGCCAAATGACCTACGTAGCAAGCTAACCCGCCTAGTGCACTCAAAGACTCCTGGCGGCGTTCCTTTCGGATCTTGGGCCAAAGGATTCAATCTCCAGCCAAACAAAAAGGCTCGGGTGAATATCTTTTTCACCGGAGAAAACGAACGACCTCCATTTGGAGACTGGGATGCTTATCTTTCATTTGATCTGCATAGTTATCAAGGAAAGAATGCCTACCTTCCATTGTGGTGGATCACATGCACAGACATCGCCGGTCCAAACAGAGCTCCTTACCTAGATGAGCCGATTTCAATAGAATTATTGATGAAAAAACGTGAAGTTGATTTTCACAAAAGAAAGAAATTCTGCGTAGCATTCATTGGAAAGGCTTATCCATTTAGAATGCAGGCACTAAATTTAATTTCTAGCATTGAAAATGTTGAGATTTATGGGGCTATCGCAAGAAAGGATACAAGATCGAAATTTCAAGCTTCTAAAGACTTTCGTTTTGTATTTGCCTTCGAAAATGATCTGTTCCCTGGTTACGTCACAGAAAAAGTTATCGAAGCTTGGGCTACTGGTGCTATTCCACTTTATTGGGGTTCTGATCCCCTTAACTACATTAACCCTGAGGCAATTATTAATCTGAATGATTTCAGTAGTTTTCAAGAATTCTTAGCGCGAATTACAGAAGTTAACAACAACATCTCACTTTGGGAGCAGATAGCGAGTCAACCGATCTTGCGAACGAAGCCGGACTTAAGTGAAGTCAATGCTGTACTTAAGAGAGGTCTTGAGGAGCTAATGTGAAAGTCGGGATCTTCTTGATTAATCTAGACGACCGGCCGGATCGTCTGGAGTCCAGTACAAAACAATTGAAAGGGGTGGGCCTTCAATTTACGCGTATCCCTGCGGTTTCCTTCACTGAAGTTGAGAGGAGTGAGTTCCTAACGGCACCGGTACTGGCCTGTTGGAAATCGCACCTTAAAACTTACTCTGCTCTTATTGCCTCGGATTTCGACTATGCATTAGTCCTTGAGGATGACTTCTTAATACTTAAACCAAAGAAATTCTCACGGGTGTTGCGGAGTCGTCAAATAGAAAAACATGATCTAATTCAAATAGGATTTTTACTTCCTGGTATGTTCAATCGGCTGCGCTGGTGCTTCGAAGAGTTAGAGAAAGTCTTTTTTTACACGGTTGGGCATCTTTCGAAAAGTATTGGGTTGAAATCATTTTTACCGAGACTACGAATCGCCGAAGCAAACGATTCACTTTTAAGTTATACACAATCCAGTTTCTTGCCCGGAACTCATGCATACTTAATAAATAAAAAGATGGCGGTGGCACTAATCCAGCTTGATTCCTCTCACCTGAGCGCCGATGAGTTCTTTATTGCTCTCTCAAAAATGCGCTCATTCAGAATGGCACGTGTCTGGCGAACTTTGATTACGCAAAGCAATAGTGCACCTTCGATCAACGAACGATTTGTAATGCGAGGCAAAAAATGAATGGTGTAATATGTTATTTGCTGATAAACAGAATTCCCAAACTTCCAAAGCTTGCGATTGAAAGTGCACTGCAAAAAACTAACGCTGATATCTATGTGGGCTATCTTAATCGATCAGATTTGTCAGAATTGCCAACGAATCCAAGAATTCACTTGATTGATTTGAAAAGTCAAGCTCTAAATAAGAATCTCGTCCCAAAAACTTCCGATTACATCAGCTTTGATAACAATTTTTTCTTCCAAGTAGTCCAACTGAAGTGGGACCTATTTCAAGTAGTGCTTTCGCAGACAAATGCAGACTTTCTAGTCTATTTGGATGTGGATGTGATTGTACTAAAAGATCTAGTAGCGGAATTTGCCAACACATTTTTGGCTAAGAACAATGTGAAAGTTCTTGCGCAAGATTTCACACATAATCCTTCGTCCCCCCGACTCTGTATGGGTGTCTTTGCGATTCGAAACCAAAATTCTGCAAGTGAATTCTTAAAGGTTTGTTCCCAATTACATAAAAGTAGATTGGAGACAAACGAGAGATTTGGCGATGACGATGTGATTACAGAGGTTTATGATCGAAGTCCCGAATCAGGTTCGTTTGGTTTGCTACCGCAGCAGAGTTTCCCCGTGGGAAATCTAATCAACTTATTTCTTCCCTTTGGCGCATTGCGCGGATTGAGACCAAATTTGCCCTTTATTTACCATGCGAATTTTGTAGTTGGAAACCAAAAGAAACGTTTACTTTTGTACTTAATGAATTTTCTATCTAATGGAGAAGATTTTTTTGAAGTTGTTAGAGAGTATTTAGCAGTTTCAATTCGCTCTCTTTTTAATGCTTTTGCCCGCATCTTTGGGCGCCTGGGAGGTTTTATTAAATGACTAAATCTCCGAAAGTTTTGTGCGTTGTTGCCCACGGTTTGTACAAACCTTGGATAGACATTTTATATGGTGGTCAAGAAGTTACCTGGTTAGCAAAAGATATGCCCGAAAATTTTGAGGTCCTGCACTTCCATGGAACACCTCTCGGCCATCTAGGACAAAAGTTAGATCGAATTCATGAGCGAATTCGGTGGTCAACAAGAATTGCTCATACAACGTTGAAGGCAACAGATTTCTTGCTCACCCTTCCGTTTCTCGTTTTTATTCCCAAAGCTTCAGAATCTAAACTACCCGGAATCCGTCACAAGGTGATACACGTTCGAATTCCAGATGGCTACTTAACGATGCGATGGAAGTCAAAGGGAATTTTTAAATACGCCTTGGAAAATTATGATTTTGACTATCTTTTTATCACAACTACCTCCTCCTATATTCGTCCTTTGCACTTACTAAAAACTCTAGAAGTCCAGAACCGGAAGTATTTTTTTGGTGGTGCTAAAGCTTACGAAGGTGCAAACTTTATTGCTGGCAGTAATCGAATTCTCTCTAGAGACTTAGTTGATCTTGTAGTTTCCAAGCCGTTCAGTTATTTGCCACACATAATTGAGGATGTTTCACTTTCTCGAAGCTTGAGATCGTATGGTGTTGATTTTACGTTCTTCAATCATCTAGATATTGATAGTGTCGAGAAGCTTTCAAAATTCTCTGATGGCGAATTGGTAGACACTTACCATTTCCGTGTTAAGTCGGGGCCTTTACATGACAGAAAAGATATTGAAGTAATGCAGGAATTGCATAGGAGATTTCATGAGATTGAGAACTCTCCACGAGAGATTCAAAATGATTGATTTTAGTTACCGTCGTCTTCAATCTATTTCAGCCTCCCTATTCTTCATTATTGGAATAACACCATATTTTGTCTTCACATTTTTCAATGTGGATCCTCTACACGATGGTTGGTTTTCCTCACCGGCAACCGCAATAGCACAAGGGGGGGTACCATATCGAGATGTTGTGACCAGTTACGGTTGGTTCACACCAGCTTTTTTGGCAGCGATAATCAAGATTTTTGGATTCCAGCTGCTGTACTTCCGGTTAGTTGGCTTGATTTTATTTTTAGGAATCTGCTTGCTCTGTGTGCTTTTGGTTAGAAAATCATTTGGTTTAAATAGGGCTTTGGTGGTGGTCTCTGTCTGGCTCTTGATTGGACTTGGTCATTTGACCAAGGATCCGCAGGCCCTTCCTGCGTGGGGTTTATGGCCGAACCAATTCATAATCTTTAGTACATTACTTTTGATTTATCTCTTGCTGCGCCCAAATAATTTTAGTTACTTCACGTTGACCACGATCGGACTTATCGCTGGTTTGACACCATGGGTTCGAGCTCAGGGCATATTGATTTTTGCTTCATCGCTCTTCGTTTTCTCAGTGAGAATCTACCAATCCAGCGACTCCGTTAAACCAAGAAAGATTTTGTATCTGTTTTCTGTGAGTTTTTTGATTTTCTCGGCTCCTTTCCTCTATCTGCACTTAAATGATGCGATAGACGAGTGGTTTTGGCAAACGATTGAAATGCCGCGAAGTGGGGAGTGGGTTGGTATGCCAGATCCCACTGTCTGGTTGGTTCAAAACTTTGGACTAGCAATTGTTCTGACTTTAGGGCTGTTTTTTGTTTCCTTCGTCCTTGGTTTATTAAAAATTTCCTCTAAGAAAACTATCCTTGTACTTGCCCCGGTGTTGGCTTTAGTTTCAGTCTTTCCGGTTTCTAAGGCTCCTCTTGATGAATCCGTAATTTTGAAAAAAGTTCATTCTTTAGTATTTCTATACAGCAACTATTACTTTTTCACATTACCAGTTTTGATTATCCTGACTGCCACGTTGTTCTTGATGTTCAGAATTCTACGAATGACTTTGATAACTCGCGGAAGCAATTTAGTTGAAATGCCTACGCTCGTTGCGATTCTAGGAATACCCCCCCTAGCTCTTGTTTATTACAATTTTGGACACCTTTGGGGCGTCGCACCACTTCTATTTCTTAGTGTTTTGTATTTCTGGAAACAAAATCGGGAATTCACTCTTCGATTTAGTCAATTCCGACAAGTTGTAGTGCTTTACTCAATTCTTGTATCTCTTATTGCAGTTCCGCAGATCTACTCAAATCTTGCTAAGCCAACTTTCACTTATTCGGCATCTGGTCTAGTCGGAATGAAAGGACAAGATCCACAGCAGGTGCTTGAAACTCAAAAAGCAATTCGATCCTTGTCTCACCTTCCGAACGGAAGCTTGGTTTTCTTTCTCTGTGAGAATGCTTTTTACTCCACAATTCAAGGAAGATATCTCTCCGATAATTCCTTTTATTCAACCAGCATGACAATTTTCGATCTAAGGAGCCCAGAAAATCGTTCTCCATCGACGGAAACGAAATTCGTTGTTTACTGCCCTGGAAGCAATACAATGCCAATCGAACAATTACCGGGTAATTGGGCGTTACTAGACTTTAATGGGAATCTCCCTTCAGCCGGTCTTCAAATTTACGAGAGGAAATAATCGTGTATCTCACCATAATTCTCCCGATGTTCAATGAAGAAGGTTCCATCGAAGCAACTATTCTCAGAATAGTAGAGACGCTTCGTCCCTTGAAGTGGGATGTGGAGATTTTGATTGTCAATGATGGAAGTACTGACAACACATTAAAAATTGCGGAGCATCTGCGAACAACTAATGAATCGATCAAAATTATCGATTTGGCCAGAAATTCGGGTCACATGGCTGCCTTGACGGCAGGTTTAGACTTAGCACAAGGTCGATGGGTTGTAACAATTGATGGTGATGGTCAAGATCCACCCGAACTGATTCCTCAAATGATTTCTCATGCTGAGGCTAATGAAGCAGATATCTGCTTTATGGTTCGTCGCGACCGTCGTCAAGATTCATTCCGGCATCGTATCTTCTCCCCATTTTTTTACCGAACTCTCTCAAGAGCGACTTCGGGCAAAGTGCCGATTCAAGCTGCAGATTTTAGGTTGATGTCAGATCGTGTCATAAGCGTCCTACGACAACTACCGGAAACAAATAGGGTATACCGCGTGATCACTCCAGTACTGGGGTTTAAATCCGTGGAGATTGAATATTCGAGAAATCAGCGAGCGAATGGAGAATCTAAATATCGGTTTTTCAAACTCGTTGTGCTCGCAATGCGATCACTAATTGCGACGTCTGGCGCTCCACTCAGATGGCTGTCCAATCTCTCGGTTGTCATCGCAGGAATATCGTTGATTTACTCTATTTTTGTCTTGATGTCGGGCCTACTGGGAAGCGGCCCACCTGGATGGGCATCTCTATCGCTTCTACTCTCATTGATACTCTTTGTTCAATCGCTGGCGATGGCTGTTATTTGTGAATTTCTCCTTTCTGTCCTTGCGGATGTTCGAAACCGTCCACTTTATCAACTTAAGGATAATCGTTTTGGACGCTAAGACGCTCGAGGAAATGATTCGCGCCGAGGATGAGCATCCTTGGTATCGTGCGCGACTTTCTTTAGTTAAAAATTGGGGTAAAAATATTCCTCCGAACTCAATTGGTCTTGATATTGGATGTGGTTCTGGGGCCGCAGCTCAATTACTCCAACAACAGTTTCATTTAATGCCGATAGGTTTAGATGTTTCCAAATTTGCTGTGGATGCATCTAAAGAGCGTGGCGTTAAAACTCTCCGAGTTGATGTCACGAAGTTACCTTTTAAAGAGGCGAGTCAAGATTTTGTCCTCGCTCTTGATGTTATTGAGCATATCGAAGATAGACACATTCTTCTAAATGAAATGTTTAGGGTTTTGAAACCAGGCGGAAAAGGCTTAATCACAGTCCCAGCACACTCGTGGTTATGGTCGAATCATGATGTCTTGAACCATCATTTCCGCAGGTATTCGAAACAATTGCTGTTAGAGGATTTGGTTCAAGCCGGTTTTTCAGTGAAATCAGTAAGGTGGTGGAACTCGATTTTTCTTCCTTACGTATTTCTAACTAGATTTGCCAAAAGAGGTAAGGAATCTTCTGAATTTGAGTTGCCGCCGAAGTTACTACAAGTCCTAGTTAATGTCATTCTGACAACGGAGGCGAGAATAGGTCTTTTTGGCAAGATAGTAGGAGTTTCGCTGGTAGCGACTATTGAAAAGCCTAACTAGATTCTATAGTGCTCACGGATACTTGTTAAGTCTCTAGCACATGCATCGTTCGCGTTGGTTTGATTAAATTTTTTCCACCACATAATCGTCTCTACGACTGCTTCGGTCTGACTAAAGCAAGGAGTCCAGTTCAGCTCATTCTGAGCTTTTTGAGAGGAGAGATCTAGCAGTTCGGCTTCATGAAATTCTCGAGGTTTTCCGAGCAATTCCGGTTTAATCATCGGGTCCCAAGTCTTGCATGCTATTTCAGCAACCGTTCCGACGTCTAATGCTTCGTCTACGGGGGCCAAAGTTATACTCAGAACTGACTCGAAGTTCTATCGACCGCTCTAGTGCAAACAAATAGCCGACAAGAGGATCTAAAACATGTTGCCATGGCCGGACAGATTGCGGATTTCGGATTATTGGAGATTCACTGCGTTGCAAGGAGCGGTAAAGATCCGGTAGTAATCGGTTCTCTGCCAGATCACCACCACCTATGACATTTCCAGCTCGTAAAGACGTTATAAATGCTTTTTCTGATGTTCCATTAAGTGATCGCCATGCTGAAACCACGTTTTCCGCAGCGGCCTTGCTAGCACTGTATGGATCACTTCCCATAATTGCATCTGTTTCAAGGAATTTAACTCCTCGTTCATGATTTCGATAAACTTTATCTGTCGTGATAACTCCTGAAAAGGTTTCAATATTCAATTTTCGCGATTCTTCAAGAATATTTGCCGTCCCCATCACATTGGTTTCAAATGTCTCAATTGGATTCTTGTATGAATCCGATACAATGAGGCTGCGCTGCGAGATGAATGGTGACCTGTGGTCTATGTTCTGTGAACACTTTGTTTACGAAAGAAGAGCTTCGAATATCGCCGAAGTATTCTCTCTCCAAATTTGAAACTCGTATCTTCGTGTATAAAGCATCTTTAGCCGGCTCCAGCGACAACCCAACAGATAAAATATCCAATATATCAAGGAGCTGCATCAGCCAAGTTCCCTTGAAACCGGTATGTCCTGTAATCAAGACCGGAGTGTCTAGTGCCTTGATTCGATTTAGTTTGAATAAATCTAAACTCATAATTGTTCCCTAAACTCATGAAATCTTAGTCGAATTGAGTAGATCCCACTCTTAATTACATAAAGAGCGTTATTGAATAGGCGATTGACGATGCGATGCTTTGGGATTTTCACTAAGCACTGATTGATATATAGAACATCCGCCCAACCATCTCGAGGCACCTTTCGTGTTACCACTCTCTTAAATCCAAAACTCTGCAAGTAAACATCGATCTCGTCGGCAAGTGGTGCATCTTTATAAAGCTCTAAAAAGCTAACTTCTGTGTAAATGTAGGCTACTCGGTTTAGAAGATTACTGGCACCCTTTAAGGCATCAAGTTCTGCACCTTGGATATCCAAATTAATAAAGTTTGGAGCCTCACGACCAATTGAATAGCGGTCGAGGGTGATTGTATCTACGTTGACAATTTTGGTAAGAACAATATCTGGATATTTTTCTGAGTGAAGGTCTAACGAATATAAACTTGAAGACATCGATTTATTGGTTATGTTGAAAGACAAAGACTCCCCATCGGTGTGCCAAGCTGCCTTTGGGATCAAATACTGATTCGGAATGCCTGACAATATTCCTTCTAAGATTTGTGCTTGCTCTGGATTGGCTTCAAACCAGTGTATTTCTTGCGTACCATTTCTCAAGTAATCACTTAACTCTTCTGCTTTATGCCCGCCTAAATGCCACACTATTTTTGGTTTACATCCAAAATTTAATGCTAATTCTGAGACAGAAATAAGCATTTCTTGCCTCCGCCTCTGAGTAGGATTGGGTCATTCTAACGGTAGCAGCAAGAGGATTGTAACTTTAGTTTATCCGCATGCTCAGGAGGTGGTAGATGCGCTCAATTCTAGTTACAGGTGGCGCCGGGTACATCGGATCCGAGGTTGCAGCACAGTTATTGAAGCTAGGTTTACAAGTCGTAATCATTGACAACCTCTCTACTGGTGATCGGAGGCGCATTCCGAACCAAGCTGTTTTTTATGAATGCGACATTTCAGATCAAAAGAAAATCCAACGCATTCTTGACGGCCACAATATTTCCACAGTTTTTCACTTCGCAGCCTTCAAGCAAGCTCGAGAATCCTTCAAGAGTCCAGCAAAATACTGGGCCAACAATGTTGAAAAGTTAGTTGCTTTTCTCGAGATTTTAAAGTCTAGTGATATTGAAAGCCTCGTTTTTAGTTCAAGCTGTTCCGTTTATGGTGATGCTGGAGTAGTTTACGAGAATTCTTCCCTGAACCCCGTTAGTCCATACGGCTGGAGTAAATTTACTGGTGAGGCAATTTGCAAAGATTACGCGCGGGAGTTCTCTTGGAAGTTTGTTGCTTTAAGGTACTTCAACGTGATCGGTGCCACTGAGCGAGACTTCTCTGGGGATTACACAAGTAACTGTATTTTGCCAAGTATGTTTCGGCAATCAATTTTGGGCGAATGCTTCACCATTCACGGTGGTGACTTCCCTACCAAAGATGGATCAGCGATTCGAGACTACATAAGTCTCGCTGATGTGGCTGGGGCCCACGTAGCCTCACTTAAAATTCTAGAAACAGGTTTTCAAGGTGCACTCAATGTTTCTACGGGAGAACCAATTTCAGTTCATGAAATTGTGAAGTCGTTTCAGGACTTAGAAGGAACTAACCTAGTAGTCACAGTTGGCGAGCGAAATATAGCTGATCCATCAGAAATTTGGGGGCTTCCTTCTCCGCAGCTTGCTCAGTCCGGATGGAGAATTACGCAATCGTTTACGGATGCAATGAAATATCACTGGGAAAATTTCCAAAAGTTTTATGATGACTCGTACTGAGTATGAGGTGTTGGTCTGCAACTCTGACCTAGTTGAAACAGAATACTTGAGAAGAGAGTATGGCCTAGTTGCTAAGTTAGTGGATCCAAAAAGTGCATTTATCGAAAAGATCTCAATCATCGCCTGTACTGATCCTGGTAACTGGATTAAACTTCTATCCGAAGCGAGTGATAGAACAGTGATTTTCTTCTTGTTAGGTAACGAAACTTACGACAAGTTAAAGTATGAGTCTCTCAACAATTACCCTTCGGTCTTGCATGTGTTCGTATACAACCCTCCCAGAATGAGTTCAAATCTAGGATTGATCTCGGCTTTCGATTGGTTGTTTTGGAATCCTTTGAGCATTTTCGATAAGCATTTTTTCTTCGCATGGCGTTTCGCAAAGAGTTTGAGAGCTCAGAGTTCTAAAGTTGATATGGCGTATGAGTGGACACCTTTGCCACTTGGATACACGAATCAGTTCGTTTCACAACTTGAGGAGAAATTTTCAAGCAATCACATGTCCTTGTTTGATGGCTGGCCCTTATCCGACAGACAGAAATTCTCAGCCACCCCCAACTCTGGATTCATGGGACAGGTTGGGACCTGGTATCGAAAAGTTCTACTCGAGTATTTTGCTCGATTCCCTGAATTTACTTCCACTGTTTCAAGCGGTTGGGTCACAAGTTCAACATCAAATTACGTGAACTTCTTAAATGTCACACAGCTCGTGTTATGTCCACCAGGAATTTACACCAACGAAACGTTTAGGTATTACGAAACTCTAGTTCTCGGCAGTTTGCCCATTGTGCCGATAAACACAGTCCATGATTTTCATACGAGCAAGTATTGGACTTCGAGACTCCCGTGGTATTTACGCCATTCTCACATCTCAATTTATCGATTTCTCAGAAAGAGAGATTCTCAATCATTGGTTGATTATGTGCTTTTTGGGCAAACTCTTGTGACAAATGAAATAGAAGTGGTTCAAGACAGGCTCAGGAGCCTGCTTTGTGAGAGAATCTGACTCTTAAAAGGGATTGGGTTCTATGGATTTAGAAATTGAAGCGCTTTCTTTGACAAACAAGGCCATGAAAACTTTGCATCCTGATTCACAATTTATTCCTGGCGTTTCCCCAGTTCCCGTAACGGGAAAAGTGTTCGGAAGTTCCGAAATTCATGCTGCCGTTAGTGCAAGCTTGGATTTCTGGTTGACTTCAGGTCCCTATACAGAATCTTTTGAAAACAGGTTTGCCCCATGGAGTGATTTGAGTCGCTGGGTGATCAAGTGGGCAGACAACTTCGATGTATTGACCACCTGCAAGAGGGGCTGTGAAGTTGCGTGCTCCAAAGCGTGGGTGAATTCCGCCATCGACAAATGTTGAACCAGGGCGTTGCGCTGTGTCAGCTAGTTAATTGTGGGAAGTTGAACATAGAACACTTTCCAAAATCTTCAATTAAGCTTATTAAGCGTTTAGTGAGTAATTCAAAGTGGGCCCTGTCGGGATCGAACCGACGACCCACGGATTAAAAGTCCGTTGCTCTACCGACTGAGCTAAAGGCCCCAATTTTTGGCTATTTTTACGCCTAGTTAATGCGTAAGTGCTAAGCCTACCGCCAGAATTGGTCTTGAAAATTCACGATAAGATTCGCCCCTCCTCTAGTCCCCATCGTCTAGGGGCCTAGGACATCGCCCTTTCACGGCGGTAACACGGGTTCAAATCCCGTTGGGGACGCAAGAAGCAGATAGTGATATCTCTTCTGATAAAAAGATTGGCCCAGTAGCGCAGTTGGTTAGCGCGCCGCCCTGTCACGGCGGAGGTCGCGGGTTCAAGTCCCGTCTGGGTCGCTACTGCTTTATTTGCTCTGATTTTTTAATATTGGCTGGGTAGCTCAGTTGGTACGAGCGTGCGACTGAAAATCGTGAGGTCGACGGTTCGATCCCGTCCCCAGCCACCAGAACTCTTCTCTTAGTTATCTGCAGTTCTAAAGAAGCCAATAAAGAGCATTAGCCAAATAGCTCCTGCAAAGAGAGTCACTAGCCGTTCTATTGAATAACTTGCGTTTGATATCGCTATAGCAAGCGATGCAAAGAGAATTGAACCAATCCAGAGAATCAGAACTGATTGTCTCTTGTTAAAGCCCATTCGCATCAGCCTATGAGAGAGATGATCTCTTCCTCCTTGGAAAGGAGAAATCCTTCTTCTAATCCTTGATGCAACGGCAACGCTTGTATCAAGTATTGGTATTGCAAGAAGAAGTAAGGGAATAGAAAAGCTTGCAATTCGATCTATTGGATTTGGATCAAATCTAATTGCAAGAGAGGCAATTAAGATTCCTAGAAACAAAGCTCCTGCATCGCCCATATATATCCGGGCTGGAGGTTTATTCCAGAGAAGAAAACCTAAAGTAGCTCCTGCAAGAACTATAGAGAGAGCTGCGATAAGAAACTGACCACCTTGGAATGAGAGGATAAAGAGAAAAATCGCTGCTATTGCAAGCGCTCCAGATGCTCCCCCATCGATATTGTCAAAGAAGTTGATGGAATTGGTGATCCCGACGATAAAAAGGGTAGTAATCGGAATATCTATCCAGTTATTTCCAAAGGGGGTTCCTAGGGTATTTGTAGCAACTAAAAGCGCTGAAATGGCAATACCAAATAGGCTCTGGATGATAAACCTTGGCCATGGGCCGAGCTTTTTGAGATCATCTATTAGACCCACTATTCCCATGATTATTGCTGGAATTAAAACGCTAGAAGCAAGAAAGAATGTCTCTCTAGAAAAATCTGAAGCTAGTGAAGCGATATAGGTAACTATGACCACCCCAAGTGCAATTGCCACCCCTCCTAGATAAGGCACTGGGTTTTTATGGGTCTTATGGCTCTCAGATGGGTCATCAACTACTCCATAGCGCCTTGCGATATATCTCATGATTGGAGTTAGAAGACTTACTGAAATAAGTGCGAGCGCTCCTAGAAAGAGATAGTCGTTAAGAGATAGAGAGCGCATAAGAGGTTAAGAGAGTTTTGTTTTCTATCTTGCTCTAAGCAGATCCAGATTTTCTTCGGAACATCTTTGGGGTGTTGCCATGGGAATCTACATCTCTAATCTTTGACTTCTCTCCAGCTGCTTCGCCTTTCTTTG